>Ga0308309_10001009_pt1 | contig 16840 bp, 16 predicted proteins | sample HubBroMetageWFT5_FD_192491 | JGI IMG/M metagenome (GOLD analysis project Ga0308309, IMG submission 192491) | Warmed and freeze-thawed soil microbial communities from the Hubbard Brook experimental Forest, New Hampshire - Hubbard Brook CCASE Soil... | ecosystem: Environmental > Terrestrial >...
CGATGCGCCTCGCGAGTTAAGAAAGGCCTGGTGGATGCCGTATCTCCTTCGCCCGGATCCACAGCGGGCGGCTCGCTACCGAACGATGTACGCAGCCACACATGCCTTTCTCCCGGAGCGCAACGGCATCCGGCCGAATACGCTGCATGTGCTCTTTGACATTGTGACCGTCGCCATACTGATTGACTTGGCCGTGCTGATGGCATAGCCGGCCGTGTGCCCCGGTCCTTGCTGTTTTTTGGCACCCGGCCAGTTCGAGACGTCATGCGCGATCTAGAAAGGGTGAATCGCGGCAAACGTTGTCGGCGAACCCTGAGCGAACCGTTTTTATCCATTCGAATCGAAACTTGTATAATCCACGCATGCAAGGAATACCCTGGAGCACAATTGCGCTCGGGTCGCTGTTGCTCATCTCGGCCCGCTCAACAGGAGGACAGGAAGTGAAATCTCCGCAACCTGAAAAGTCGAAGCCGCCCGTCAAAATGGAGCAGCGCGGGCGCATCATCGGAATCGGCGGTGTCTTCTTCAAATCCGCTAATCCTGATCAGATGCGCGAATGGTATGCGAAGCATCTTGGACTCGCTGACAAAGGCGAAGGCGTGATGCTTCCGTGGCGCGAACACGACGACCCGCAAAAGGAACAGGTTACCGTTTGGACTGTTTTTCCCGCCTCCACTAAGTATTTCGATCCCAGCCCCGCACCGTTCATGATCAACTACATCGTGGACGATATGGATGCTTTGCTCGACCGCTTAAAACAAGAGGGAGTAAAGATTGACGCCAAACGAATGGATGAATCCTACGGTCGCTTTGCCTGGATCTATGACCTGGATGGAAATAAGATTGAGCTCTGGCAGCCGCTGCCCGCAAAGCCTTAAGGGGCTTCCACCGCACTTACTTAATCCGAAAGAAGCCGGGAAAGTGCTCTGCCTCAATCAGTAACGGGACATGCGATCGTTGCGCAGGTTTCAGGCCTTAGCTGTGGAAAGCGACGTGGCTACCGCGGTTACAGAGAAATCACAGACCATGCTCGCATTGGCCAGCATGGTGTCAGGAAGTTACTTTTCGATGCTGGGTGCGAGGGCTTGGTACTAGCTCTGGCAGACGAACAGGCGGCGACGCTCCGCCTGAAACTCCCCTGGCCCACCTGCGTTGTACTTTTAGCGCCCGGAGGTCAACATGCTTTGGTTTTACGAAGCTTTCTTTCCCGTGGTCTGGATCGTTTTTGTTCTCTACTGGCAGATCAAAGCTGCGGATACCAAAGCCACCCAGCGTCTCGAGCCCGCAGCCTCGCGCATCCTCCGCGTCCTCATCTTCCTGATCGTGATCGTTTTACTCTCGATACCTCGCATCCCGCTTCCCTGGCTTTACGTCCAGCTCTGGCCGTCTGGGTATTGGCCATTCTGGCTGGGAGCCGCCCTCACCGTCGCCGGCCTTCTCTTCGCCGTCTGGGCGCGCGAGCACCTCGGCAGGAACTGGAGCCGCTCCGTCACCATTAAGCAGGGCCACGAGCTGATCACCACAGGTCCCTATGCCGCGGTCCGTCACCCCATCTACACCGGGATTCTGACGGGGTTTCTTGGCATGGCGATTGCAATTTCCCAGGTGCGCGGGTTCCTCGTTGTCGTCCTCATGTTCCTCGTGTTCTGGCTCAAGCTCCGCATGGAGGAGAAGTGGATGCGCTCCCAGTTTGGGGAGACATATGCTACCTATGCCCGACAGACTGGCGCCCTGGTGCCCTACCTCCTCTGATGTATGTACTGATTTTGTGGTGAACTCAGTGTGCCCGCGCGGGGAGAGACAAAGATGCAGAGACGAGTCGGGGTTCTTTTCGCAACTAGTGTTGTCATCTCGGTTGTGCTGACTGCCTGCAGTACATGCACGGCATCAGAAGAGGACGACAAGAAGGCGGCCATAAATGTAGTTCTGGCGCACGAGCAAGCATGCCAGACGTACGATTTTGCCAAACTCGATTCGCTGCACACAGCGGACTCGCGTGGGATCGAGGAGTCCTATCCGCAGCCGACGGAACCGGGGCTGCGCCAAAGCTATCAGGCCTACAAGGATGCTGGCGTCCGAATCGATTATCATCCCCAGGACGCGGTGGCCGAAGTACGGGGCAATGTCGCGTGGGTCACCGTGACGTTGCACAGCGTCTGGACAGCCGACAATCCGGTGGGCCGGGCCATGATTGGAGGCGAGTGGCATGCGACCTTCGTGGAGAGCTTCATCCTGGTGAGAACGCCAGAGGGTTGGAAAATCGCGCTCGGTCATACCTCCCAACTTCCCGCCGATTTTGGTGTCGACCCCGATTATCGGGCGGGACACGGGGGTATGGAGTTAATTAAAGTGCCCGGGGATGGCCCCGCAGGCAAGGCAGGATTCAAATCCGGCGATGTGTTGATCGAATACGGCGGAAGCAAGATCGACAACTACATTGACTACGCCAGGCTCGTACATACCTACTCCGAGGGCGAAAAGGTAATGGTCACCGTGATGCGGGGACGCGAGAAAATCACGAAAGAAGTGACCCTGGAGGCAATGAAGTAAGCGAAGGCCGGCTACCGCTGCCCCGCTGGGTTCCTCCCCGCTGGGAGTGGCTTGGGCAGTGAACGAGATCAACAAGATCGCGCCCTTTTGTCACTGAACGTCTTCACGCGCGCCGTTGTTCTGACATTCATCACACGTTTGGAGTTGCTGGTAACCCCGTCCCGCCCGTCCCACGGTCATTCGGAGCGCAACGCTTGCATAACATTGACGCGCGCGGCGCGTGCCGCGGGCAGCACCGAGGCGATAACCGCGACCGCCATCAGCACGAACGCCGAGACCAGCACCGGCAATGCGCCCGGCATCTTGATGTCCAGGAAATATCTGCCCGCCAAACGCGCCAGCGCGAACCCGAATGCCGCGCCTGCAAGCACGCCCGCCGCAGCCATCGCTGTGCCCTCTGCGATCACGCCCCTGAGCAGTCGCTGCGGCTCCGATCCCAGGGCCAGGCGGATGCCGAATTCCCGCGTCCGTGCGCTCACCGAAAACGCCAGCACGCCGGCGACGCCCACCACTGCAATCGCCAACGCGACAGCCGCGAATACGCCAAATACCAGCGAGTTTAAGCGATCCGGCGTCAGCACCTCGGCCCGAATGTCTTCGAGAGTGGCGGCGCGCTCAACCGGCTGATCGGCGGACATGCCGCGAATCATGCGGGTGACCGACGGGACCAGCGCATAGGGATTTGCACCCGTGTGAATGAAGACGCGACCGCCAAAAATTGGCCCTTCGTCAAGAGTGTTGTAAACAGTGAGCGCGGGCTCAGGAACGACGTGTTCGTCGTCAATATCGGCCGCGACGCCAATGATGCGGTGTGGCGCGAGAAGACGCGCCTTTTCGAGATCGGTCCCGCCGAAGAATTGCAGCACGGGATCCGTCCAATAGACATGCCGATTGACCGCATCCTGGTTGGGGAACATGCGCTGTGCCAGAGTCTGGCTGACGATAACCACGGGCTCTTGATTTTTATTATTCTGGCCATCATTATTCTGACCATCGAGCGCATTGAAATCGCGGCCGGCAATTATAGGCACACCGAGCGACGCAAAGAATCCAGGGGAGATGACACGCCACTGCGCTCGGGGATCCTCTACGCCGGCGGCATGGACGTGTCCGTCGGCCGAGAACTGCAGACCAGGAGCGGTGGGGCCGCCGGCATCGCGCCAGGGAACGACATTGCCGAACGCAGTCTTATTCACGCCCGGCAGCGTATCAATGCGACGTATCGCTTCCTTGTAGAAATCGACGACCTGCCCGGGCGTCTTCCCATAGGACATAGCAGGAACATCGACGGCCAGGACGTGTTGCGTATCCAGTCCTGTCTGCGCCCTTTGCAGTGCGATCAACGTAGTGATCAACATGCTTGCACCGGCCAGCAACACAAACGAGGCGGCGATCTGTGTCACCGCGAAGATCCGCTGGCGGCGGCTCGTGCCGCCCGTGATCCGCACGCTTCCGCTGGCTAGGCTCAGCCCATTCGGCGTGCCGGACGTGCCTGAAGAAGAGGGCAGGCGCGGGACGAAGGCGAGAATCACTGCGGCGACGATAGCCAGCACCGCTCCGACCCAAAGCAAGCTCGAATCGACTCTGAAGTCGAGTGCACGGATGGAGAAGCGCGAGGCGTACCGGGCCAGGATGGCCACCATCGGCTGCGCGCTGATTACACCGAGTGCAGCGCCAGCGCCGCAGAGCAGAAGGCTTTCGGCCAGCAGCATGCGGCGCAACACCCCTCTACTTGCGCCCAGAGCCACGCGGATCGCCAACTCCCCTTCGCGGCGAACCGTCCGTGCCAGAATCAGATTGGCAACATTGGAACACGCGATGATGAAGACCAGCCCTGACGCTGCCAGCAACACCAGCAGCACGGTCCGGGCCCCCGACGTGATCTCGTCACGCAGCAACTTCACGCCAATCTGAAAGTCCGCTTCCTGCGCATAGGCTTCAGAGTGGTCTTGCTTCATCGCGGAGTAGGCGGCGCGCAACTCAGCGCGAGCCTGATCGAGAGTGATTCCGGGAGCCAGACGCCCGAAAAGCTCAGTCATGCGATGGATGCGGCCCGTGACCATGGTTGCCGAAAGATGATGCGGGCTGGTGACCACGTTGGCGATGATTTCGGTATCTTGCGGATATGGCACACAAGGCTCGAGCACGCCAATGACGGTCGCCGAGCGATCTCCGACGCTACCGAGGCGAACGGTTTTGCCGAGGACCGAAGGATCCTTGTGAAGAGAGTTCGCCCAAAAGCGGTAGGTGAGAACGACGACGCCGGCGGCGTTAGGACCGTCGTCTTGAGGCCCAATGAGGCGCCCCAGCACCGGACGAAGCCCCATCACATCGAAATACGTGCCGCCGACAACGCCACCTTGAATGGAACGAGGCTCGCCGAGGCCGATCATGGTGAAGTCCATGGCGGAGAAGTCGCCAAAGACGCTCACGGTTTTCACGTTCGCGCGCAAATCCTGTATCTCAGGTACGGAAAATGTAGCGTTTTCGTCGCGGATGCCGGGGGCGCTTTGCCGGATATAGATCAGCCGGTCCTCGCCCCGATTGACCAGAGGCTTGAGCAGCACTCCGCGAACTAGCGTGAAAATCGCGGCGTTTGCCCCGATGCCGAGCGCCAGCGTGAGCACCACGGCGATCACCAGCCCTGGAGTCCGGATTAACGAATAAGCCGCTACTCTCAAATCGCGAACGAATGACATGTTCTTAGCCTCTATGGCGGAGTATCAACATCACAGCTGCCGAAATACTACTCATCTCACAAAAGCCTCAGCAAGATCAAACAGGCTGAAAACAGGATTGCCGGCAGGCCAGCCCCTGGCCATGATGCTGATCATTCTATCCCTCGTGGCCGCTCTCATCGCGAAGGGCCCTTTCGCCGTCGCTGCTCGCTCTCCTTCACCATTTCGTTCAAGTCCGCCGCTGGCCGAATCTCAAAAATGCTGCCGTACTTCAGGGCCGGATGCTGCGCCATGAGCTGTACAGCGTGATTCAGATCCCGCGCCTCAAGGACGAGAATACCTCCGAGTTGTTCCTTGGTTTCCGCATAGGGACCGTCCGTAGTCGCGACTTTGCCGTTCTTCCAATACAGGGTCAAGGCGGTTTCCGGAGGCTGAAGCGCTTCTCCGCCGGCAAAATGCCCGTTGGCGCGAAGATGGTCGTCGTATTCAAAACAGGTGTCGAACATCGCGTGTTGCTCGCCGTCGGCCATGCTTTCGTGTTTGCCTTTGTCGTAGTACCCCAAACAGACGTATTTCATCCATTCCTCCTTGTTTCCTGTGGCTCCCTGTTTCCTATGACTCAGCACTGCAGCTCATCGTTCTGTCATCAGATAGTCGTTCGGGAGACCGAAAATCTACAGCTCTCCATTTTTTTATTTGCCTCGTCAGAGGAATCTGTGGGTCGCGGATGCGATCGAATGGCGGCCGGAAGTGGCGCTCGAGGTCGCCCTGTCCTTGCGTTTTTGCAAGGGCCTGCCCTGAGTTTGTCGAAGGAGCGGGTAACCATGCCGCCGACGCAACGTATCGGGTTCGGAACCTCAGTGTACAATCTTCGCAGTTTTCGAAGTCAAAGGGAATTCTGGATAATTGCAAATGAACTATTTAAGTCTCGGACTGGCGGCGCTTGGCGGCACGGTCGCGTATTTTGCCTTTGGTTTTCTGGTGTTTTGGCTGGTGCCATCTCTTATCAATGAAGCCCACAAGTACCCGGCCGTATTCCGGCCTAAGGAACAAATGATGAGTGTTATGCCAATTGGAATGGCCGCAACTTTGATAGCGATCCTGGTTGTCGCGATAATTTTCGCGACCCTCCATCAGGGCGGATCGGGCACTACGGAAGGTGCCCGCCTGGGCGTTCTCATTGGCATTTTCGTGGTTTGCGCATTTGTGCTGCACAACTACGTAAACCTGAACATCGGGCTGAAACTCGCTCTGGGACAGGCTGTGGCTTACTTCGTCCAGTGGACGATCGTCGGAATCGTCATCGGTCTTATTTACAAACCCCTCGCTACACCATAAATCGTGAATATATCTGTTGTTGTTTTGCGCCTGTGGGAAACTCGGGGAGAGACGGGACGCCCCCCGGTTTCCGCGGAAGAAATCAGGTAAACGTCCCGTCCGAAGGAACGGGGCCCCCACTGTGTTGGTAATGCCCCCAAAGATCAAAAGCCTGGGCCACCCGCCGGGTCTTTTCACTCTACCCAGCCCGCCCGATCGGGTGTAAAGTTGTTGAGCCCGCCGAAGTCCGAATAGAAGTCCGAAGAAAAGGACGGAGACTCCAATGCAAGTCACCCAGGCAACCAAAACCTCATCGTTCGCCGCGCTCTTATCCAGTCACACCCCCATTCATACCCCGATTCACGCCCCCATCCAGGCACTCATTCTGGCCCTCATTCTGGCCGTTGCGATTCCTTCGACTGCCCAGACATTCACCTCACTGCACAGCTTTACCGGCACCGACGGCAGCAACCCCTATGCGGGGCTGATCCAGAGTACGAGTGGAAAGTTGTTTGGGACCACATCGGGCGGCGGCACTTTCAGCGGCGGCACCGTTTTCACGGTCACCACCGGTGGCATGCTTAAGTCCCTCTACAGCTTTTGCACGCTCGCCAGTTGTGCCGACGGCACCGACCCCAGAAGCCCGCTGGTGCAGGCCACGAATGGAAATTTCTATGGCACGACGTTCGGTGGCGGTCCTTTCGACAGTTTTGGAACGATCTACCAGATCACCAACAGCGGCACTCTGACCACGCTCTACACCTTCTGCCAGCTGAGCGAGTGTACCGACGGCGATGTTCCTTATGGAGGCATGGTGCAGGCGCTCAACGGCTTGCTGTACGGAACCACCAACGGAGGCGGAGCGCACAGCGGAGGCACGGTCTTCGATATCAGGACCACGGGAGGCACTCCCACTATTCTCTACTCGTTCTGCTCCCTGAGCGAGTGCGCCGACGGGAGCGCTCCGCAAGCGACCTTGATCCAGGGCACGGACGGTGAGTTTTATGGCTCAACGTATGACGGCGGCGCCTTCACCTACTATGGCAACGTCTTCAAGGTTAGCTCCGCCGGAGTCTTCACCTCGCTGCACAGTTTCGACGGCACCGACGGCGACGAACCCATTGGCGGACTAACCCAGGCCACCAACGGAGACTTTTACGGCACCACCCAGGTCGACGGCGCGAACGGCTATGGCACCGTCTACAAAATCACTTCCAGCGGCACGCTGACCACGCTCTACAATTTCTGCGTCTCGAGCGCTTGTCCGGACGGCTCATTCCCCGAAGACCCGCTGGTCCAGGGAACCGACGGAAACCTCTACGGAACCACCTTCGACGGGGGCGCCTTCGGCAAAGGCACCATCTTCAGCATCACCACCGCGGGCGTGCTCACTACGCTGCACAGCTTCGACAACACCGATGGCGGCCAGCCTTGGGCCGGAGTGGTCCAGGACACGAACGGCACGTTCTACGGGACTACCTACAGTGGCGGCACGAGCAATTTGGGCACGGTCTACAGCCTGTCGATGGGGCTAAAGCCGTTTATCAAAATCAATCCCCCTGCGGCCAAAGTCGGAACAACTGTGACCATTCTCGGCACCAACCTGACCGGCGCGACCAAGGTCACCTTCGGCACCCTTGCCGCTGCTTCATTTTCAGTAGTGTCGAGTTCGGAAATTACAGCTGTCGTTCCCGCGATCACAAAGAACGTCAAAGTTACGGTTACCGTTCCCACCCGCACCTACTCTACCTACCCGCTGTTTCGCCTGGTCAAGTAGCGAAGTCAAGTAGGGGCCGGGCGGGTGGCCCACATCTCCCATTCGACCCGGCCGAAAGTTTAAGACAGTACCACTTTTCTCATGAGTCAGTTCCTTCGAGTCCTATCTGATTTTGTTTAATTTGCTGGGTGCCCCATTTCTCGCGTTCTTTGCGAGAAGTGGGAAAACGTGAGGGGGAAACGCAGGGACAGACGGGACGTGCACCGGTTTTCTCATCATCGCTCATGTCGGACTTTGGCATTGATTGATACGTTCGTCCAATAGACTCATCGTCGTGCTTCTGATAATTTTCTCGAACAGCGACTCGCTCTGACACCGAAGGGAGTACCAAATGGTCGTCACAAACGAACTGAAAGAGACCGCGCGCGTGACCGCGCCCGTCGCGTCGAACACGCTTAATGTGAATGTTTTTACCGCCCCGGGAAAGCCTATGGTCGGCGAGCGGCCAAAACCCTTCGGCGAAGCGCTCGGCTTTGACCCGATGACGTCGACTTTAATCTTCGGCGAGTACGACGCGGTGCTGGTAGACGCAATGACGACGGTGGCTGAGGCCGAGGCTCTCGCGGATTGGGTTGCTCTGCATAACCGCAACCTGCAGACCATCTATATAACGCACGCCCATTTCGACCACTTCTACGGTCTGAGCATTCTGCTCGACCGTTTCCCGGACGCTCGGGCGATCGCAACGCCCAAGACGGTAAACGCCATGCAGATGTCTTTCACTCCCATCGTGGAGCGGCTAGCCCGCCGGCTCTTTCCTGGGCAAGTGGCCACTAAGTTGGTTGCACCTCAGCCCTATGAACCCGACACATTCACTCTCGAGGGCCAGGAATTGCGCATCATCGAGCAGGGCCACACCGATAGTCCCGATACGACGTCTTTATACGTTCCATCAATTGGTCTGATCTGCGCTGGCGACGTTGTGTACAACCAATGCCGCATGTACGTCGGCGACACCACACCCGAGAGCCGAAAGAATTGGATCGCGGCGCTGGACCGGTTAGCGGCGCTCAATCCGACGACGGTTGTCGCCGGTCACAAGAAGCCCGGAGCGCCGGACTCTCCCTCGACGATCCAGGACACCAAGCGTTACCTGCAGGACTTCGATCGGTTGCAGAAAACCGCGAAGTCCGACCAGGAGCTGTTCGATCAGATGACGAAGCTGTACCCGCATTGGGTAGCCAATCAGTCGTGGTTGATGTTCGGATTCCCGCAGCCATAAGCCACCAACCGCTGATGCGAATGTTTATCGGAAAAGGAGATAGTCAATGAACGCTGTACAAATCGACCAGAAGAGCTATGAGATGCCCCCGAAAGAAGGGATCAGCATCGCGCATTTTCTCACCGTCGCCGACGTCGAGCGATCGGCTCGCTACTACGAAAAGGTCTTCGGCGCCCGCATTCTGACCATGGGGGACGGCAACGCGCCTCCGTACCTTCAGCTTGCGAATATCTGGATGATTCTGAACGTTGGGGGCGGGCCGACCCCGGACAAGCCGACGGTAACGCTCAGTACCCCCGACCCGAATCACATCAACAGCTTTATGAATTTCCGCGTTGCCGATATTCAAGCCTGCTACAAATTATGGAAAAGTCGAGGAGCCGAGTTCATCACGGAGCCGATCCCCAAGTACGGCGAGATACGCTGCTACATCCGCGATCCTGACGGCTATATTATCGAAGTCGGACAGAGCACCGACCTCACCTACGGTTAACGCGTCACGTGGGCCCACGCTCCCATTCGTGAATGAAAAGGCCGGGTGCCCCATTTCTCGCGTTCTTTGCGAGAAAGCCTGCCCTGAGCGAAGTCGAAGGGTGGGGCTTTTGACTTGTGCTCACGATGAGGCCAAGCCCAGCCAATATCGACAAAGCGCGGAGAGCTTTTTTACTACTGGCGCATCTCAGCGGCCACGTCCTCGCCGAACTTCTCTTGGATATACTTTTGGGTCTCAGGATCGAAGTCGGTCAGATCAAACATCCGCCGAACTTCGACCATTTCGTTATCCTTTCCAGGGATGCGCGAGGCCCATTCGAGCGCCTCTTCGCGCGACTTCACCTGGATGATCCAGTAGCCGCCGACCACTTCCTTCGCCTCGGTAAACGGACCGTCGGTCACTTTCGATTTTCCGCCCTTGAAGGTGACGCGCGCACTCATCGTCGAGGGCGGGGTCAGCCCGTCCAGCGCAAGCAGCACGCCGGCTTTCCCGAGTTCCTCGTTGTACTTGCCCATTGCCTCCATGCTTTTGAGGTCGGGCGCCCAGCCGGGTTTTGCGGTTTCGTATTCTTTCGGAAACATAATCATCATGAAGCGCATGGTGTTCTCCTTGTGTAATGAGCAATGTGTATCGAGTGTTGAGTGTTGTGCGGACACCGTTTCAGGGCCGCTATTTTTCTGAATTTCTATTTTGGCCCGGCGGGACTTAACGTTTGCCGCTAGGTCTTTACATGCTCGGTGCCGCCGTTCCATCGGACCATTTGTCTACTCCTACTAGGAAGACGGACAGTGGTGGGAAGGATTTGAGTTGTGGGTAGGATTGCGCGGAGATGTACCAGTAATTTACGGACATGACCGGGGAGTTTGCCAGATTTGCGCCCCAGGCTGCACCGTCTTTCGCTGCTTCGTAGAACATCAGGTGGGGGCCGTTGTGGCCTCCGTTGTCGGTTAGATACGAGCCCTTCGACATCATGTAGGAGACAGTTCCCGGCTCGAGGGGTGGCAATTCTTTTTTGTCGATCGCTGCTTTGATTGCGGCGATGACTTCGGGTTTGGAATGGCCAGCCAGGAGTAGTTCGGTGCGTTTGTAGGCGTATGGAAGGATGGAGTGGGCGGCTGGTGGGTTGAGGCAATCTGCGGCGCGGACTTTTGGATTCCAAAATTCTGGGTTATCGAACATGGCCAACCAGCCGCGTCCGACCCAGCAGACCCAGCCGTTTTTTCCTTCGACTGCGGTTTCGTAGCCGTGATGGGTTAGGACGATGACCGAGGCGTCGTGGGAGATGGCGTCTGGGGCGGCGCTGCGGGCTAAGGCGATTTCGGCGTCGCGATCCATCAGATATTGTTCTACCGGGGCCATCGTCGGATATGGTTGGTCGGAGTCTTGTGCAGCCGCGGGCAAGGACGCCGCCGCGATCAGCGCGGAGACGAGTACGAACGCGCTTAGGAAAATGCTGTGTATTTGATTTCGGGTCATCGCTTTCCTCCATTTCTGGCGAGCCGGTTGACCGGCCTTCACCACATAGTCGAACGGCCGACCGGAATTCGACAAGTCGTCGAAGAACCTTTTACAGGGGTAGTGGGGAGGAAATTGAGATCAGCCTGGGGCGTAGCGAATGTGGTCAACCCGTGGCGGCTTTGACTGAAAATCAACATAGGGTATCTGCTCATCCATAAATCCGAACCAATGATAAATCTCTTGCAACAGCCTAAGTGCTTCCACCTCGGCTATCGCGTGCTTCAAGTCGAACTCGATCCAAAACGTCTTATCTTCTGCCGGAATTTTCTTGCCAGAAAAACTACCGACTGTGGGGTCGATAGGATGGGTACTCAACTCAAAACTCTGGACATCGCCGGTCGTTAATCCAAAGCCGACCCTTGCTTTTTCGGGCGCGTCTTGGATACTGCCGAATACTTTTATCACCAACGTGCAAAACAGGGACACGACCTCAGTTAACACGTAGTTGTTGATGTACGCGTTGCGTTCACCTTGTTTGCGCCGAACGGCCCATCCCAGGAAGTCCTCATCGTTTCTCCCAACGAATATTAGTGTTCCGTCTTGCCAGAGTTCTAGCCCTTTTCTTCCATTGGTAACTCGCCTTATTAACTCTCCACGAACATGTTGGATAGGGGTATGAGGATTCAGGTCGAACCCATGGGACCGGTACACGGGCGGGTCGCTGATCGCCTGATATTCAACCGATTTGGAAGAGAACAGTCCATTCAACTTCACCAGTTCGAGCGGAGCGCCTATCAGGAAAAATGATGGAACATCTAAGAGTTGCGTGATCCTCCTGGCTTCGGACGCGCGCAGCAAAAGCAACTCTTGTTTTACGGAGTTTTCTTCCTTCACCGGTGGGCTAGAGACGTGCTGGTTAGGGCCAAGTTTGGTTATCAGTCCTTCAAGGTTATCCAGCTTCCTTTCCAGGTCCCCATAACGCTTGCCATCCTTCATCATGTCCCGGATCATGTGGACACTTGTCGGCAACGCGTCATCCCCCACGCGCTCGAAATACCCAAAGAGGTTTCCGGTCACCTGCGAGTCGACGTCACTTTGGACAACCAGAAAAGGCTTTTCATCGACGGACTTTAACGGAACAAGGATAGACGCGATTCCTTTTGTTGGGTCGTCTTTACCGGCATGCCAGTGAATTTCAAGATTAGGAACCGGAGGATAGATAAACGCGTTCAGGATGTTCCGGTAGGTATCAGGTTGAAACAGTGAGGACGTAAACTGCGAAACGGACTTTACCTCATCCTTGTTGTGCAACTGATCCTTCTGGGTTGCCGGGCCGATGAGGAGATACCCTCCCGCGGAATTGGCGAGGGCGGAAACGTCCTTTGCAAGCTCAATTTTTCCCTTGGCCGCCTTTATATCGTACAGACCGCTTTTGCATTCGAATTGCTCATGCTCCACCGCAGAGATGAACTCGTCGAACGCCCCCTTTGAAAGAATGCCAGCCACCCCTTCAACGGTTAGTTCGGTGGGCCCACCTTTAATGATCTTTGCGTCCACCATTCCCACTGAGGGTGCCCCATCCTTGCGGTTTTTGCAAGGGTGGGCGGCGATGCTGCGTGTGCCATTTAATTTTGATGTGGGGACGTGATCGAACCCACTTGGTGCCGGCATTTCCGACTCTCTGTGTTTGGTAATACCCTCAAGATCAAAAGCCCGGTCCACCCCCCCGACGTGCGACTATAATCTGCAATCGTGCCGAAATACACGTTTGCATTCGTCTCCGGTGCTCTTGTGATTATTCAAGGGTTGTCGTCGTTTATTGTCCCGCCAGAACAAATCACATGGATGCGCTGGCGCGTCGGAGCATTTGTAGTTGCTATCCTCGCACTTGTGGCTCTCGCAATTCAGTTGTATTTGCAGGCGGAAGAAGAACAAAGAGAGCGCAAAAAGCAAGAACGGCTAAATAGAGCTCGAGACAAGAAAATAGATGAATTATTGCGACGGATGCCGAAACCAATACGGACACGCGATAGTGCCGTTGGCGACACGCTTGGACTCATGGTCTACGAGCGGAGCCTCGCAGATCGGACGGAACAGCTTGCCCACGAGTATTACAATAGCTTGCGAGATGGGATAACTCCGAATGTCTACGAGACCAAACTTAAACCGCAGCTCCTAGAACTATTACCAGAACTCCGAAAATCCCCCATCAAGGCAGGCATTTCTGATGCTGATATCGAACTAAAGGGCAATGATTTAACTGGAGCAGTACGTCAGACAGCAGATAAATTGGCACTTGTGACGGCGAAATTAGCACATCCAAGAATGAAAACATTAGGGAACTTTTTAGTGCTGGACGAAGATATTAGCGACGATGACACAGAAGAAGCGTAAACCCGTAGCGCGTCCGAAGTCTGTCCCCGGCCCAATCCCTGCAAAAGAAGAAGCCGCTTGAAGGTTGGCCAAAATAATCTAATGATGGGAAAGAAGGGCTAATCGTGATCGAGCAAATCAGCGCGGCTATCCATAGTGCAGCGGCAACGAAGCAGAAGCTTGCGATGTTCCATTTCCAAGTGTTGAAAAACGCCGATGATCTAGTGGGCACCGACCCGAAAGATTTCTGCAAAGAAGTATCGGTCCCACCATCTTGGGCAACCGAGTTCAGGCAAATGATGGCCTTGGCCAGGCTGATGAAGGAGCAAGGCTCCAAGCTTTCCTGAAACTTAGGCACTACCGACGTGCGAGATAACTTACAAAACGAACGGTCCTGGCGCAAAGTACATACTTCCGACTGTTTTTATTTCAACTGCCGAATCCGCTCTTGCGAGGAATTGCCGCTCCGGTTCCTGTTGGGTCAGGGCGAGAGCCTTCTCATAAGACGCGCGAGCCTCAGCCGTCCGGCCCCGCCTGCAGGAGGAGTCGATGCCCTATCCCTTCCCCGTCCGCTTCTTACCCTCCATCATTACTCTTCTCAACATCCGGTTGATTCGCGTCTGGTAACCCGGGCCTTTGGACTTGAACCAGTCAACCACCTCGGTATCCACGCGCAACGAGATCCTTCGCTTGCGTGGACGGTTCCAGCGTGGCTCTGCGCCCCCCTCCTCCTCCGCCAGCAACAATAGGTCGTCCTCAACCGATGCCTGCAGCTCGATAAGCTTCTCGGGCCGCGACCGCGCCTTTCGCCGCTTTGCTTTCTTGCCCTTAGCTGTCATGACACAATCGTATACCCGTTACCGTCATGACGTTATGTTCCTGTTGGAACATTGCGACAGTGGCGGTGAATTGCTATTACTTCAATTCCTCGAGCCGCCTCGCGAGGAACTGCCGCTCTGGTTCCTGTTGGGTCAGCGCCAGCGCCTTCTCATACGACGCCCGAGCCTCGGCCGTCCTGCCGAGCCTGCGGTACATATCTGCGCGGGCGGAATGCGCCAGGTAATAATTGGCCAAGTCGCCTTGTTTTCCTGAACAATGTTCCAACACCGCGTCGATATGCGCCAGACCGGCCTCTGGACCATCGCGCATGGCAATGGCCACGGCACGATTGAGCTGTACAACTGGCGAAGGCTGAATTCGTACCAATTGGTCGTAAAGCGCAACAATTTGCCGCCAGTCGGTCGCAGCCACCGATTCCGCCTCGGCATGAACGGCCGCAATCGCAGCCTGCAGTGTGTAGGAGCCGAAGCGGCGGGACTTCTGCCCGTACTTCAGGGCTTTCTCCAGCAATGCCACTCCCTCCGCGATCTGCTCCCGGTTCCAGAGCGCGCGGTTTTGATTCTCCAGCAAAATCAGCTCTCCGGTCGGAGAGGTTCTGGCGGCGCGACGGGATTCCTGCAGCAACATCAGCGAAAGCAGGCCAACCACTTCCGGCTCTGGCTGGAGTTCCATCAGCAGCCGGCCCAGTCGAATCGCCTCGCCGGTGAGCTCCGCCCGCGTTACCTCCGCTCCCGCCGCAGCAGAGTAGCCCTCATTAAATACGAGATAGATGACCTGGAGCACCGCGCCCAGTCGCTCCGGCAATTCCTGCGGCGCCGGCACCTCGTACGGAATTCGTTCCTCTCGAATCTTTGCCTTGGCGCGCACAATGCGCTGCGCCAGCGTACGCGGAGTGGTGAGGAAGGCCTTTGCGATCTCCTCTGTTGTCAGCCCGCACACCTCACGCAAGGTGAGCGCAACGCGCGCTTCCGACGCCAGAGATGGATGACAGCAGGTAAAAATCAGCCGCAGCCGGTCGTCTTCAAGGGAGTCATCAAGGCTGCCCTCTTGATTGGACCTTTCCGCCGAACTCGATTGCGCTTCGAGATATCGCACGATCTCGTCTTGCGACGCATCAAATCGTGCCCGTCGACGCTGAGTGTCAATGGCTTTGAACCGGGCCGTCGAAATCAACCATGGTCGCGGGTTGCTGGGTACTCCACTCCTCGGCCACAGGCTCAGTGCCGCAGCGAAGGCTTCGTGCATCGCCTCCTCGGCAAGATCAAAATCACCGAGCAAGCGGATCAGAGTTGCCAGGATTCGTCCCGAATCCGCGCGATAAAGGGAGTCGACCAACTCGCGTATCTGCTCGGTGGACATGATGACGACCTTAGCAAACCAGCTACCCCGAATCAATCTGGCAAACGGCGGATCGATCTTGGCCCCACTCGCCGCCTCTTTCGAGTATTTAGGATTGGATGATCCCTCGCTTTAAAATCAGTCTTGCAGCATGACTTCGGCCGTCTGCTCCGAATTTGGAGGGAATGTTTTTAAGAACATCCGCGGGCCGAAGTAGTTTTCTGCCAAGGTGAGCAAGTTTGAACAGACACGCTCTGCCCAGGAGATTTTTATTTGTGGGACGTGCTTCGAGGACCGAAACTCAGGTATCCTGTGGGCTCCTGGAAATCAGGAGAAGTCAAAACTGAAATTCCGGTTTCACGCCTTTGCAACTCGGACCGATCTTTCTGCTTTCGATCGGTTCCAATCCGCTAAGCCCCCAACTCGCGCCGAGATCTCGCCAGGTACGAACGGAGGAACCGGAAAGCACAACTGTATCGTCGTGAATCTGGATATGGCTTCACCCCAAAGTTTCCCATCAACCGTTCAACCGAGGAGATCTGCCAATGAATCTGATCAAGACGCCCGAAGATATCAACCATCCGCGCCGCCGCTTTCTCAGCACCGCGGCCATGGCGATTACCGCCACCCAATTCGGAATGCTAAGTTCCGCGAAGGCCGAAGCCCCAAGTGAAACAGCTACAGAAATCGCTCCGGTAAAGCCGGGGACAAACACGTCATTCAGCTCAATGAAGCAGATCGACGCCGGTCTGCTTAATGTTGGATACGCCGAGGCCGGCCCAGCCGATGGTCCG
>Ga0308309_10001010_pt1 | contig 16836 bp, 7 predicted proteins | sample HubBroMetageWFT5_FD_192491 | JGI IMG/M metagenome (GOLD analysis project Ga0308309, IMG submission 192491) | Warmed and freeze-thawed soil microbial communities from the Hubbard Brook experimental Forest, New Hampshire - Hubbard Brook CCASE Soil... | ecosystem: Environmental > Terrestrial > Soil...
GGATGTTTTCTCGACATGGGAAACACTGAAGACCCACATTTCGCTTGCTATCAACACGGGGCTCACCGGCATTCCGTATTGGGGAACGGACATCGGAGGGTTTGTTCCAACGCCGGAGTTCACTGCGGAGTTATATTTGCGTTGGTTTCAGTTCGCCGCATTTTGTCCTCTCTTCCGTGCTCATGGCCGCGCGTGGAAGCTGCGGCTGCCCTGGGGTTGGAACACGGGAGATACCGGGCCAACGGAGATAGGTAATTACAATGGCACCGCCCTCCCCGATTCCGGCCAATTGCACAATGCACGCGTGGAGCCGATCTGCCGGAAATATCTGGAACTGCGCTATCGCATGCTGCCATATCTGTACAGTGCAGTGCGCGAATGCTCGACCACCGGCATGCCCATCATGCGCGCTTTGTGGTTACACTTCCCCGATGATCCGAAGGCCGTGCAGTGCGGCGATGAATATCTGTGGGGGAAGAATGTGCTGGTTGCTCCAGTAGTCGAGAAGGGAGCAACAACGCGCAAGATCTATCTGCCGCGCGGGGGCTGGTATGACTATTGGACGGGCGAGCGCATGGAAGGGGGCCGCGAAATCAGCCGGCCCGTGGACCTGGAAACGATGCCGCTCTTTGTGCGCGCGGGATCCATCGTGCCGCTTGGCCCGGTGAAACAATATACGGGTGAGAAAGTCGACGGGCCGCTTGCCATATCGATTTATCCCGGCGCGGATTCCTCGTTCTTGCTTTACGAAGACGATGGGAGTTCGTTCAACTATCGTAAAGGAGAATGGATGGGAATCCAGATGACATGGAATGACGCGAGCAGGACGTTGCGGCTTCAACTCGCCCCGGGTTCCCGTATGCTGCCACCACGGGCGCGGCCCATAACCGTGCAGTTGGCCGATACTACGCGAGCCGTGACATTCGAAGGGAAACCAGTCGAGGTCTCAATTCCAGCCTGAAACTCCCAAGGAGTTAAATCGCAAGCTAAAACAGTAACGACACAGGAGACCGACATGATCAATCGGCGCAATTTCTTGCATCAGGGAACGCTGGGCACCTCCGCAATCCTTCTGTCGGCAAAAACCGGTTGGTGTCTGCGTCCTGACTCACGTGCCGCAGATTCGCGAATAGAAGTTCTGTTTGATGAACCGCTGGGCACGATTTCGCCAAACATTTACGGGCACTTCGCCGAAAACCTAGGCGGCGTTCTGTATGACGGTATCTGGGTAGGAGAAAAATCGCGTATTGCGAACGTCGATGGGCTGCGAACGGAATTAATCGAGCACATGCGGAAGATTAAGGCTCCGGTGATTCGTTATCCCGGGGGATGCTTCGCGGATAGCTACGATTGGCGGGATGGCATCGGCCCGGCGGAGAAGCGTCCACGCAGAACGAACTTCTGGGCAAACGACGAAACCGACAAGACGCCGGCAAATCATCGATACGATCCGAACGCGGTCGGAACCAACGAATTCGTGCACTTCTGCAAACTCATCGGTGCCGAACCGTATCTGGCCGCGAATGTCAGGAGCCTACCTGCATCGGCCTTTTATCAATGGGTGGAGTATTGCAACTCCCCGGCAGGAAGCACCACTTTGGCGGATGTACGCGCGGCTGCCGGATACACGGATCCATTTCAGGTGAAGTACTGGGGTGTGGGGAACGAATCGTGGGGTTGCGGAGGCGAATTCACTCCGCAGGAATATGCGGTTGAGTTCCGAAGGTATTCCACATGGCTACCGAGATTCGGCGAACATTTGAACCTGATCGCGTCGGGGCCGAACACGGATGATTGGAGTTGGACGCGGGAGTTTCTGGCCGAACTATCGCGTAAAGGCCCAGGAGCGCTGCATCGGGTCTATGGAGTGGCATTGCATCACTACGCGTGGAATCTTAGTCGCGGAAAAACGCAGGAGTGGGTGGCGGGCAAAGGAGACGCGTTAGCGTTTGACGCCGTGGATTGGTACGAACTATTGCGCGAAGGCGAGCGGATGGAAGGGCTGATCACCGGTCACTGGCAAGTTTTGAGCGAATTCGATCGCGAGCATCGAATCAAGCTGGTGGTGGATGAGTGGGGGCCGTGGTACAGGCCGGGAAGCGAGGCGACTCCTGGCGATCTGCTGGAGCAGATGCCGACTCTACGGGATGCATTGTTCAGCGGAATGACATTGGATATTTTCAACCGGCATCCGGAAAAGGTCGGGATGGCAAATTGCGCGCAACTGATCAATTGCCTGAACAGCTTGTATCTGGCGCACGAGGACAAGTTCGTGATCACGCCAGTCGGCCACGTGTTTGAGCTCTATGCGAGTCACCAGGGTGGGAGCGCTCTGCGAACCATCTTTTCCGCGCCGACGCTGCATTACGATCGCGACGCAAAACCTGCCACGTTCTGGGGGCTGAAAGGTTCCGCGTCCGTTCGCGACAAGAACTTGACTATCACGGTCGTGAATCCGAGCACCAGTGAACCTCGCCTGACCGAAGTCGCCCTTCGTGGAGCGTCGGTGAAAGAAGCCAGCATAAGCTGGATGAGCAATTCCGATATTCATGCACACAATACCTTTGAGCAGCGGAATGTTGTCGTGCCGCAGGCCAAATCGTTGGGCGTGAGTGGCGGAGCGCTCGTGATCGAATTTCCTCCATCCTCGGTGGCGGCGTTAAACATACAGCTCGGCTAACGTCGATATCTGGTCAATTCTCAGGCTTTGAATCACTTGCTCTGTTTTTTATAAAGTAATTAAAAGACAGAGAGGCGGAGCCTGCACCGGCTCCGCCTCTGCTTTTTATGACCACCGCCTGGGGTGCAAACGGTGGTGCTTAGGTTGTGCCGCAAAAATCAGGCTAGAAGTAGAGTTTGCCTCCGATTTGCCACCATCTCGGAAGACTCTGGGAATTAACGACGCCAAAGTTGCTTTGAGAAAGATCGTTTTGGATGGTCAGGAAATTGGCGTGATTGAACACGTTGTAAAACTCAAAGCGGATTTGGAAGGTTAGCCGCTCGGTTATGCGCGTGTTCTTGTAAAGAGTCAAATCGGTCTGGATGAAGGCAGGATCGCGGAACTGGCCAGTTTTTTCGTTTCCATTCGTGCCGGCAATGGGCACCAGGAACTGTCCAGAGGTAAAGACGCCGGTGGTATAGGCGGTACGAGAAGTTCCTTGGTGGTAACTGCCGACATCGGGATAGCTGAAGTTATCGCCATTAGCAAGATAATCGCCGGTGCCGGTGGTTTGCGCGTTCGCACCCGCCACGTAGTTTGCGCCGTTGTAAGCAGCAGAGGTAAAGACGGTGAACGGGTAACCGGTCTGGTAAATGCTGGTGCCGCTTAAGCCCCATCCGCTGGTCAAGTGCCCGACAAGACCGGCGCCGCCGTTCAAGCCTGGCTGCTCGTAGTTGAAACTAGCCGAAAATCGGTTAGGAGCATCCCAAGGAGAAGGCCCATAGAATTGACCAGGATCAGTCGGAGTAGGATACCTGCTGGAATCATCCTTCGACGAAGAGCGCGTGTAGGAGACGTCGAAGAACCCGCGCGACGCCCTCGCTCTTACGTCAAAGGTCACACCCTCATAGTTGGCGTAGCGATCGTTTTGAGTGTAGGCGATTTGTCCAAAACTTGGATTGAGTCTGGTGGGAGCTGAACCGGCCGGCTTGCCAATCAAGTCGCCGGGTAACTCGTTAATGTCGACACCGTACGAGACGATGCCGCCGGCGTTACCGTTGCCAACGAGGTTCGAGGTGTGCGACCCGCTGTATAGGACAGCAGCAACAATTCGACTCGTAAGTCGGTGCTCAACGGTACCTGACCAAATGTACGCGGTAGGAGACAGGATAGTGGGAGTGATTCCGCCGATCGCCAAGCCCGCACCCGGAATGCCTCCGGCGGCGTCCAGACATGGCGCCACTGGGCACAAAGTTGTTCCGGCCAGTTGAGGGAAGACGAATCCAAACGGCGGCGTGCTGGTTGTTCCTTGAACGAAGACCGGTTGATTGCCCGGAGCGTTCGCCGCATAGAACGTTGGATTAATTAACCCAGGCGGATTGCCGCGGAATTCCTCCTGAATGTTGGCGGGCGTAAGCCAATTGGAGAACATCCCAAATCCGCCGCGCACCACCCAGTTTCCTCTGCCGTCCACATCCCAAGCAGCCCCTATGCGCGGGGCGGGAGCGATGGGCGTGCGAAGTACTGCGTTATGCGTGGGTTTTGCAATCCCGTTGGCAACTTGCTCGTCGAAAGTGGAACCGGTGCCAAGGTAGAAATTGCCAAAGACGGTCGAGGGTGATTTGGAATATGGGTTTCCTTGGTCGTCGAAGCGAAAGCCCAAGGTTAAAGTGAGATTGCGGCGTGCTTTCCAGGTGTCCTCGAAGAAGATTCCCCAAGTTTTCGAAGCAGCATCCCAACTCCAAAGCTGTTGTTGCCCGGTGATGGGGCTGTACATCACACCGCTCTCGGTAAGGGGAGAATCTTGCGCCAGCGCCAACAAGTTAGTGAAGCTGAAGGATGGATGCGACCACGGTCCCTGGAAGGGTTCGACGTCGTCGCCGTACCAACCCTCGTAGCCCAGCTTTATGACGTGAGCGCCGTGGACGTGGGTCAAAACGTCGCGCCAGTGATAGTTGTGCTGGATGAAATCGCCTTGGGCGAAGCCGACACCGTATCCGACGCTTTGTCCGGTGACAGTGATTCCCGGAATGGTGAAGTCGCCGGTCTCACCGTTCTTACCTTCAATGCGGTTCTGCGCAAAAGTCGCCTCGTTCAGAGTGTTGGGACTGAAATCATGCGTCCAGGAAATCTGCAGGGCCCGCTGCCAGTAATTGTTGCTAGTGGAAAATTGGGGGATGATGTTGGGTGCCGGGTTGGACTGCAGGGTGCGGAAGAAACTGCCGTAGATGCGATCATGCTTGAAGTATTTGTCGACACGAACGAAGTACTGCGTACCGTTGATGATGTTGGCGGAGTTGAACGTGCCGCTGTCCGTCAACGGCGTGGAACAAGGCAGGCCAAACGTCGCCGGAGTTCCGCAGGTCCCGGGGAAGACAGTAGCGGCAGTAGTGGCTACGCCACTGACAGTCACATGCGCGGGCACATAATTGTTCAAAATCTTGGTTCCGAAGGTGTCCGGAAAGTTCGCAGCGGCGAAGGCTGCGAAGGCCGGATCCGGGAAGGTCACGACGTTGTTACCCGTAGAAGCGGAAGAACGCAGTGCCTCCACTCCGAAGAAGAAAAAGAACTCGTGGTGCGGAATGATGGGACCCCCGATGTTCCCAGAAAGGTTATTGCTATGGAACGGATTGTACGAATGGTCGGAGCCGGGCAGAGAATACTTCGCGAACATGGACTGGTAGTTAAAATAGTCGCTGGCCAGACCGTGGAATTGATCGGAACCGGACTTTGTGGTCATGGCTACTTGGAGGCCACTGCCGTGCCCGTATTCCGCCGAGTATGTATTGACTTGGATGTTTGATTCCTGGATCAAATCGGGGTTGGGAACAAGATTCAACACTCCCTGGCGCACACTGCTGGTGACGTCCAACCCGTCAATGATCCACATATTCGCAACTGTCCCCTGACCATTCACGCTCACGTCGACCGCCGTCTCTGTTGAGAAATTGTTTACGCCCGATCCCGGAGTGCCGGAAGCGACGCCAGGGCCGCCGGCGAGTCCTAATCCAGAAACTCCCGGGGCCACGGTAGTGAGCGACAACATGTTGCGTCCCCCCATTGGCAATGTGCCCAATTCTTGAGTTTGGAGGGTTTGCTGATTACGCGTGTCCGCGGTATTGATAAGCGGAATTTCGCCGGTGACCTCGATCGTTTGAGCTGCTGCACCAACCTTGAGCGAAACAGGGACGTTGAGGTTTTGGTTGGTCTCGAGAGTAAGGGCGGTCTCTGCCTTTGAAAAGCCAGGGGCTTCCACAGAGATCTTGTAAGAACCCGGCGCCAGGCTGACAAACCGATAGCTACCGTCGGCATCGGAGGTAGTTGTCGCGGTGACGTGATTCGCAACGTTTTCCAGGGTTATTTTCGCCCGAGCGACCGCAGCGCCGCTTGGATCGCTGACAGTGCCCTGAATACTGGCGGTGAACTGCGCCCGGGCCACGCCCGCAGTGAAAAGTACAAAGACGAACAACCGCACGAGGAAACCAGCAAGATATCTCGATTGCATGCGCTTCCACCCCTTGTTCAGACAGAGGAAACATTTACCGTAGGCTTTTCGTGTAAACGTTTTCTCGATTGTCCAATCATATATTCCGATGGGAATCATCTGTCAAGCATTTTCTAGTACTTTTATGCTAGGAGTGGAAGGGGGCTCCGCTCACAGAATTTCGGGCCTTTGGCTCGCCGCTTTACCAGCCGCGATTGGGCACCAATCCGGTTCCCTCTTTCAGAGTAATCAATTGGTTGATGGGCACGCGCCTGAAGGTCTCCACGAGCCCGTTGGGCCAGCGCACTTCCAAGTCGACCGACAAATTGCTTCCGAGTCCAAAATGCAACCGGGGATCATTACAGGAATAGAAACTGGATTGGCTCAAAACGCACTGAGCCTGCGTTTTTCCGCCATAATGAGCAAGAACGCGCGCGCCGATGGCACTGCGGTTGGACTTGACTCCATCCAGTTTGACCTTGATCCAATTTTGTTTTCCACGAATATCATTGCGTAGAAGAGACGGCGCCTCGTTCAAATTTATGATCAGGATATCCAGGTCGCCGTCGTTGTCGAAGTCGCCGAAGGCACAGCCGCGGCTCGAGTGTGCCGCAGCAACCCCTGGCCCCGCGGCTTCGACCAATTCCTCGAAAGTGCCGTTGCCAAGATTGCGGAAAATGGCCCGCGGGGTCTTGTTCGCGTACTGCGGAAGCTTGCGTTCCACCTCCGGGTAAACGTTACCTGTGACCATAAATAAATCAGGGTAACCATCGTTATCGAGATCGAGCATTCCAGCGCCCCAACAGATGTACCGGGTTTCTACCCCAACGCGGGAACGCCGGGTAACATCGTCGAAATTCCCCTTCCCGTCGTTGTGGTAGAGCACATTTGCGTCATCCGCAAAATGCGTCTTGAACAGATCGAGATGGCCGTCGAGATCGTAATCGCCAACCCCGATGCCCATCCCAGCTTGCTCTTCTCCATCGTCACTGAGGGCTACTCCACGCAGCACACCCTCTTCGCGGAACGTGCCGTCATGGCTGTTCATGAAAAGCAGACTCGGGGTGGAATCGCAGGCAACATAGATATCTGGCCACCCGTCTTCGTCGAGGTCAGCCGTAACCACGGTCATGCCATATGTTTGTGTAGCTTTCGCGATCCCCGCTTCCTGGCTGACATCCGTAAACGTTCCGTCACCGTTGTTTCTGTACAGCGAATGCCGTCCGGTCGGCAGACCTCGCGGACCGCATTCGACTGGAATTCCCTTCCAATTGCAATTCGTGTTCTCTCCTGGGACAGGCGCATGTTCCATGGAGAAACGGACATAGTTAGAGACAAACAGGTCCAGGTTGCCATCTCGGTTGTAATCCAGGAAGCTGCACCCTGCGCCCCACCTTGGCTGGTCACTCAGTAGGCCAGCGGCTTTGGTTACGTCGGTGAAAGTACCGTCGCCGTTGTTGCGGTAGAGAATATTTTGTCCGAAATAGGTGCAAAAAATATCGTCAAAGCCATCGTTGTTGTAGTCTCCGATACATACGCCGCAGGCCCAGCCGACGGCATGGATGCCCGCCTTCTCGGTAACGTCCGTGAACGTTCCGTTTCGATTGTTTTTGTACAAGCGATTCGTCGCACCCGCCGGAGCGCCTTCGAGGCGGGTGCCGGAAAGCAAGAAGACATCCATCCACCCATCGTTGTCGTAATCGAGGAAAGCACAGCCGCAGCCGGTCGATTCGAGGATGTACTTCTTGCTGTCGACGCCGCCATAGATTGTCGGCTCGCGAAGGCCAGCAGCAGCGGCCACGTCAACAAAGTGGGCGTTGAAAGGACGGCCCGAGGGCGCTGGGCGGGCCAACGGCTTCGATTGGTGGGAAGCGACGCCTTGGGCGAAGATTCGCTCCGCGGTCAGTGAAATCGCGGATGCTGCGGAAAAACGCATAAATTTGCGGCGCGTCCAAGTCATTTCTATCGATATCCCTTCCTGCGTACATTAAATTGAGTCATTCCCGGTCCACAGCTGAGGCAATAAACGTCTCTTTTCAAGAGCAATTATCCACGTCGCTACGGCTGTGACGGCTGGCTTCCCGGTTTATCGTCTTCCAACAGCTTGTAACGGTAGCGTTCTCTTTCTTCGTTGGTAGCATCTTCCCGAAGCTTCGCGAGGCGCGTGAGCAGTTCTGGAATATCTTTTTTCTGCCCGGTTTTTCGCAACGCCTGAATCAGCCTATATACCGCAGTTTGATCTTTGGGATCGCTGGCCAAGGCCTTCCGGCACTGATCGATCGCTTCCTGATATTGCCCGGTTTGCATGTAAAGTTTGGCTAGCACCGCGCGCGCGGCGGCCAAGGAGGGCTGCAAAGTAACCGCTTTCTTCGCGGAACGCATCGCGAGTTGAAATTCCGGTGTACCGGGATCGGCGCCTTTTTGCGAAAGAACATCCGCTTGCAGGTAAAGCAGCAGGGGATCGTTTGGTTTCCGCACAAGCTTTGCTTGAATCGACGTGAGAGCGTGATCGAGATCATTTGCCTGTACGGCCGCCAGCCCTTGTGCCGCGGTACTTAGAGACTGATTTGGATTCAGGTCGTAAGCCTTCTCAAAGTCAGCTTCCGCCTTGTCGTACTGCGCCAATTGCACGTACAGCACACCCCTGGCCACGTAGAGGTCGTCGGCATTCGGTTGCAGCGACAAACCCTCGGTGACTACATCGACGCCCACTTGGAAGGATTGATGCGCAAACGAGATATTGGCGAAGTCCAGGTAAAGACTGGTGTTTCGCGGGTCAAGCAAAAGAGCTTGCCTCAAGGTGCTTACCGCTTGCGGAGTATCGCCGGCGTCCTCATAAGCCCGGGAAGCGAGCTGTAACGTATTCGCGCTCACTTCCTTCGCGTCCAGAACTGGTTGTAGCGTCATAAGTGCGTCCTTGGGCTTGTGGGCCATCAGTTGAATGGAGGCCAGGAGGCGCCTCTCTTGCGGATCGTCTGGGCGCAGCGCTAATGCCCGTTGAAAAATCACAACGGCGTCATCGAGTCGCTTGAGCCTCACCAGGCAGGCTGCATAAGCGTGCAAGGCATCGAGCTGAGAATCGAGCAACTGTCCGGCTTTCTCGAAGTGCGGAGTCGCCGCGACGCAATTGCCTTTCCGATACTCCAAGACGGCCAGCATGGCGTGAGCTGTGGGATCTTCTGGGCGCAGTTGCAGCAAATGTTCCAACAGAGGAACGGCACCCTGGCTGCCTGCCTGAAATTGGATCTGGGCCGCGCCCGCCAGGGCGGCAATATTGTTTGGGGAAATCTTCAGCGCTTGTTGAAATGCGGCCAGAGCTGACTTGCCGTCCCCTTTACTGGCGAAAGCGATTCCCTGTAGTGTCCATAATTGCGGATTGTTGGGTGCTTTTTGCAGGGCGGCTCGGCTTAACTCCACGGCCTTGTCGAAATCCCCGGCTCGCAAAGCAGCACCGATGGGTTCGGCAGGGTTCTGGGGTGCCTGGGAAAGGGCCACAGAATGACAGGCCAACAGTGTAATGGGCAGGCAAAGTTTCCAGAATCGATTCATCTCGGATAGGAGCAGACTCTAAAATCTCCGCAGAAACAGGATACTGCATCCGAGAAAGCGATTACAGCAAGTGTTTGACGCGAACCGCGACTCGCGCTATACATAGGTCGTTTGAGAAAACGCTTGCTTGAGAATCCATTCTGGAACTCCTCCGATGGAATTTCTCAAAATCGGCATCTAAAACCCCGATTGACAAGCCGGGAGATTCGGAATGAAGCGTAAGTCTAGAAGGCAGTTCCTTGGCACCGCAGCAGTTTCCGCCGCTGGCTTAGTTGCCGCGCGTTCTCTCCCCGCCTGGCCGCAGAAGCCGGCGACAGCACAGATCACGCCCCCGATTTCCTTGTTCGCCTACCCGGATGTTCAACTTCTCGACGGACCCTTCAAGCGTCAGTTCGAAGCAAATCATGCGCTATTTCTCAATCTCAACGAGGATGGACTCCTTAAGCCCTTTCGGCAGCGCGAGGGCCTCCCGGCTCCCGGCCCAGACATGGGGGGCTGGTACGACAACGCCGACGATTTCAACGAGAAAGACAATTTCCACGCTTTCATCGCGGGACATTCCTTCGGCCAATATGTTTCTGGATTGGCGCGCGCGTACGCGGTTACCGGGTCAAAACCAACGCAAGAAAAGGTGCAGCGTCTGGTGAAGGGCTTCGGAGAAACCGTGGAACCTGCTGGAAAGTTCTACGTCGACTATCGCTTGCCAGGATACACGTTTGATAAAACGTGCTGTGGATTAATCGATGCTCATGAATTTGCGGGTGACCCTAACGCGCTCGCGGTACTGAAGAGGGCCACAGACGCGGTTCTGCCGCATTTACCGGAGAAGGCGCTGAGCAGGGCCGAGCAGGAATCGCGGCCGCACAAGACCATCGCGTACACGTGGGATGAAACGTACACGTTGCCCGAGAATTTTTTCCTCGCGTATCAACGCAGCGGAGACAAGCGTTACCGGGAGCTAGGCGAGCGATTTATCTATCACGAATATTACGACGCTCTCGCGGCGAACGAGAATGCCCTCCCGGGGAAGCACGCGTATAGTCACGTCAATACTTTTAGCTCGGCCATGCAGGCATACCTGGTGCTGGGCGACGAAAAATACTTGCGTGCCGCAACGAACGGGCTGCGCATGGTTCAGGAACAAAGTTATGCCACGGGTGGGTGGGGGCCGGACGAAGCGTTTGTCGTGCCGGGCAAAGGTCTGCTGGCCGCCAGCCTGGGTAAGACGCGCTCGAGTTTCGAAACTCCCTGCGGAGCGTACGGACAGTTCAAGATCACACGCTATTTGCTGCGCGTGACGCGTGACTCTCGTTACGGTGACAGTATGGAACAAGTTTTGTACAACACCATTGCGGGCGCGGAACCTATTCTTCCAGACGGCACCAGCTTCTATTATTCCGATTACAACAGCGACGCTGCGAAAAAAGTCTATTACAAAGACAAATGGCCCTGCTGCTCCGGCACTTTCCCTCAGTTGACCGCCGATTACGGTATCAGCTCTTACTACCCTGCCAAGGACGGGATTTACGTCAATCTTTTCCTTCCGTCGAAAGTTAGCTGGATGCAAAGCGGCGCTCGCTTTACCTTGACGCAGCCGACCAACTATCCGGTATCGAGCACCACGCAATTACAGTTGGAGACGCCTCGCGCGGAAGAGTTCACGATTTATTTGCGCGTTCCAGCCTGGGCGGATGCGAAAACGCGGGTGTCCATCAACGGTAAAAAGGTGGAAGACGATGTGACCCCCGGAAAATTCCTTGCGGTTTCCCGCACGTGGAAAAACGGCGATCGCATCGAATATGAAATTGGAATGCCGGTTCGTCTACAAGCCGTCGACGCGCAGAATCCGCAAGTCGTGGCATTGATGCATGGGCCGCTTGCTCTTTTTGGAGTGGGCGAATTGCCGGCAAGCTTTTCCCGGTTGCAACTTCTCGCCGCTTCTTCTGCTTCTTCGAGTTCTGCGGACTGCACGGTTCAAGGCAACGCAGGAAAAGTGACGTTTCGCCCATTTTCTGGGATCGCGGATGAGCCCTATCGCCTGTACCAGAAGGTAGACGGTTAGTTAGGCTCTTTTCGCATGGCTCGGCGATTTCAGAGCGCCATTGCAACACAAGTCCTGTCCCTGATTCCCTTTTTCATGTTGATTTTTTTCGGCAGCGGTCTTCCCGGACGCTGCCAGGCCGTTGGTAGTGCGCCCGGTACAGGCGACGCGCATGGATCTGTACAGCAAATTCCGAGCGAACCTGCGGGTGCAAATCGATGCGTCTTCTGCCACCCAGCCGAAGTGGAAGGATATGCCCGCTCCGCGATGGCGCATTCCCTTCGACGCGCTGGCCAGGAACCCGACGGTACCGTCACGGCCGGTGCCACAAGGATCACCGCGCACTCATCGGCAGATGGTTATTGGCAGCGCCGGGAAAATGGCGAGGACAAAACCGACTACCGCGCGGACTATGTGGTTGGTTCGGGAAACCATGCCAACGGCTATCTGATTAATCTCGGCGGACACTTATTCCAGTCGCCGATTGCTTATTACAAGAGCCGGCAGGCGTACGATCTCGCCCCAGGCTATGAAAATACGCCCGACCCCGACTTCACTCGCCCGGTCAGCGAAGAATGTGTGCTTTGCCACTCAGGAACCGCGCTGCATGTTTCCGGCACTCTGAATCAATATCGATCGCCGGTATTCCCGGCCGAAGGAATTACCTGCGAGCGGTGTCACGGACCGGTCGAAAAGCATCTTGCGGACCCGCGTGCGGCCACGATCGTTAACCTTGCGAAATTGGAGCGCGGCGCGCGCGACAGCATCTGCGAACAGTGCCATTTGTTTGGAGCCGCGCGTGTCCCTAACCCCGGGAAAAAGCTCAGCGACTTCGTCCCCGGACAACGGTTGGAGGAAACCTACACCATCTACCACAATGCCGTGCCGACGGGAGCGTCGGCCGGTGATTTCAAGGTAATCAGCCACGTCGAGCAACTCGCCTTGAGCGCGTGCGCGCGCAACAGCGACGGCCGGCTCTGGTGCGGTACTTGTCACGATCCTCACGACAAGCCGGCGGAATCCATTTCCTATTACCGAGCGCGCTGCCTCTCTTGCCATACCGCGAACTTTCCCGCTTCTCATCCGTCAAAAAATAGTGATTGTCTTGGATGCCACATGCCGAAACGAGACGCGAAGGACGGCGGCCACGCAGCATTCACCGATCATCGGATTCAGCGGCGCCCCGAAGTACAGCACGAACTGCCTGCCGGCACTAGCATCGCGGCATGGCGCGAACCTTCGCCCGACCTGCAAAAACGCAATCTCGGAATCGCTTTCATCGACGCCGGTATGCAACGGCGCTCATCTCCGTTCATTATTGAGGGATATCGAACCTTGACGGAAGTGCAGCAACAGTTTCGAGACGACAGCGATTTCTTCAAATGGATTGGTGAAGCTCTGCTTCTGGGGAAGCAAACGGCGGATGCCAAGATCGCGTTCGAACGCGCGCTTCAGCTGGATCCCAACTCGGCGCTGACCGAGGCGAGCGCCGCTTCGCCCTATATCCAAGAAGGAAATGATGTGGACGCGATTGCGCATCTGCAGCGAGCGGTTGCGCTCGATCCCTTAAATTTGCCGGTTGCGAGCACGCTGATTGGCTTGTACCAAAAAGATGGGAGGACTGCGGAAGCCTCGGCACTTTCAAGCAAAATTGCGGACGCGATGAACGAAAGGCAACGTGCCGAGCAAACAACGCAACACGATTACGCAGGTGACACCCAAAAAAAGGCGGGAGAAGTCTACAAGAACATTCGAGTCCTCAAGGGCATTCCTTCTAGCCGGCTGATTCCCGCCATGCAGTTCATGTCGTCCTCCCTGGGAGTGCAATGCACTTTCTGCCACGTGGAAGGACATTTCGAGAAAGACGATAAGAAGCCGAAGCAAACCGCGCGCGACATGATGCAAATGATGTTTGCGTTAAATAAGAATGATTTTAAAGGTCAACGCGAAGTAACCTGCTACTCCTGCCATCGCGGCGCGCGAAACCCGGCTACCGTGCTAATTGTCGGCGGCGTACCGGCGAATCCGAACGCCGATTCCGAAGCGGAAAAGCTTCCGGGCAACCTGCCCACCGTTAGTCAGATCATTGATAACTACATCCGTGTGCTTGGCGGAGCCGCTGCCATCGAAAAGATTTCGAGCCGCGAGGAGAGAGGCGCTGCGATTATTCGCGGACAATCCGTCAGCGTCGAAATTTTCACGAAGGCTCCGGGAAAGCGAATTCTCGTCCGGCATCTTCCGGAAGGAGATAGCGTCATGGCTTTCGACGGCAAGACCGGTTGGGTGGCAATGCCGGGACGGCCAGCACATGATGTTCACGATGCGGATATCGAGGCCGCACGGATGGACGCCGACTTACAGTTTCCCCTCCACATTCAGCAGACATTTCCCGAGTTGCGCGTTGAGTACCCTGAAAAAATCGGGGAGCGCGAGGCGAATGTGCTCCTGGGGATCAAAGAGGGGCAACCGGCCGTGAAATTTTATTTCGACGCGCAAACAGGTTTGCTGGTGCGCTCGGTACGTTACGCCGAATCACCGTTGGGACTGGATCCTACACAATTCGACTACAGCGATTATCGTGAGGTCGACGGAATACAAGTCCCTTTTCACATGACGATTTCCGAGCCCGGAAGCAGTTGGAGCATGCAGATCCAGGAGGTTCGTCAGAACGTCCCGGTTGACGATGCCAAATTCGCTAAACCACTTCGGGACCGATTTACCGGGCCGGCCGAGTCTCCCAAATAGATCGATGATTCTTCCCACCACTGCCCATTAAATGCACAGAACGTGAGCGTGAACTCCCTACGCGCGAACAATCGGCGTCCAGACCTGCATCGGAGTGGCATCACGATTTGCCCACGCATAATAGGGGATAAATCTCAGCTCAAGGTCCTTCGGTCTGGAACTGTCTGCCGTATACCGATAGTAGAGTTTGCTGCGCGCTGGGGATTTCTCGAACGTTGCTCCGGTGTGTTTCAACACCACAACTCCGCCGAGCAAATCGCTTTGGAACTCTTCGCGGAACTGCGACGCATGTGACGGTCGCATATCTAAAGATACGTCGAACAACGTCACTCCCTGCGGCTGGTCTAACTGCTCCAAACAATAGACGAGTGGGCCGCGCTGGACTGCGCCGCGACCATAGTCGTCGACAATGCGTTCATTCGCTTCGAGCACTTGCGGATTCATGTTGAACTTCACTTTGACTACGTCACCCGGGGACCAGTGGCGCTTCATAGCGAGATACTGCCCGGGAGTGGCTCCGGAAACAGATTTACCGTTGATCGAGACCTCGGTGCCGTCAGACCATCCGGGTATGCGTAGGTAAAAAGTGAAATCGGTGGCCTTCGCGGGCGTCACCGTAATGTCGACACCGCCATCCCATGGATAGTTCGTTTTTTGCGCGACTTTCAGGCTGGTGCCGTCTTCCAGATGCCAATCGAGCTCCGAATTGTCGTATAGGTGCACGTACAATCCATCTTTGCTGGTGCTATAGAAGTAGCCCGGCAGCGACGCAAACGTGCGCTCCAAATTTGGCGGGCAGCAAGTGGTGTCGTACCAGGGGTTGCGAATCTTGTCGCCGCCCGAGGGATCGAAACCCAACGGATTGCGGTAGCAGTAAAGCGTGCCATCAAGCGACATTCCGGAATTGATTCCGTTGTACAACGCGCGTTCGACGACATCAGCGTATTTCGCTTCGCCCGTTGCGGTGAGCATTCGCCAGTTCCACATCATGTTGCCGATAGCGGCGCAACTCTCGCCATAGGCGGTGAAATTGGGCAGTTCGTAGGCGTTGCCGAAGGCTTCACCCTGGCCACGCGCCCCGACTCCGCCGGTCACATACATTTGCGCCGTCACTAAATCGTTCCAAAGCGTGTCGAGAGCTTTCCAGTACGATTGGTCGCCGGTCTCCATGTAATAGTCGGCGGCGCCGCAACATGCGTACATCGCGCGTACCGCGTGGCCTTCCAGATGCGTGCGCGAGGTGAAAGGAATTCCGCTGAAATTATAGACATAGGAACGCTGGGGAAACTTCATGCGGTCATCGCCGTTCAAAATGTAGCCTGCCAGCTCCAGATGACGCTTGTCTCCAGTAGTGCGATACAACTCGACGAGCGCCAGTTCGATTTCCGGATGACCGGAGAAAATTGGTTTTTTGTCGGTGCTCGCGCCGAAGTTAGGCAACAGGTAGCCGTCAACAAAGCGGATGCTTGCGTCGAGTAACGTGCGATCTCCGGTGCCGCGGTAATAAGCGATTGCGCCCTGAATCATGTGCCCTAGATTGTAGAGTTCATGCCCGACGCGTTGGGCTTCAGGATCCATACGATCTTTCACGCGTTCCTTCACGTAATAGGTATTCAGGTAGCCACTCGGCTCTTGAACCGCCACAACTTCGTTGATGATTTTTTCCGTCAAAGCCCGCAGCTCCGGACGATCGCCGGATTGCAGCACGAAGCCAACGGCTTCCGTCCATTTGTAAACGTCCGAGTCGGAATAAAATGGGCCACGCTGCGGCGCATCGCTTTTACCCACCAGCCGCAAATAATTGTCCATGCGTCCGTTGGCCTCGAGCAGTTTCTCCATGGAAGGGATGCTCTTGGTGACATTGACTTCGCGGCGCGCGCCCCAAAAACCCGCGGTAATGGTTACTGCGTGCACCGGGATGTTATGTAGTTTGGCGTACGGAGATTTGTCGACAAATAGAACTCCCTCGTCTTTCCAGGACGAGCTGGATGCGTCGGGATTATGTGGTTTTGCAGGGGTGAGAAACCTTTCGACGGGCATTGCAGTGATCGCCGCAGCAGAAATAGCGGAGCCAACGAATTCACGGCGAGAAATTTGCGGATGTTGTGTCATATCTATCTCCCATACATAAAACCATCAACCGGCGCGAGTAATAAGATGCTCTGCCTCACGGTAAACGTTTACTACAATTCACAAACACAAGCAATTGCCGGGCGCGCCCTTCCGTAACTCCGCGGTGATCGCACCAAAGATAGTATTCATCGAGCGGTTGAAGATTTTTATCGACGGGAATAACCGAGGAGCCAGTAGTGTCCACGGCCAGCGCTTGCACCTGATCACCGGAGATCTGCGCCTTCT
>Ga0308309_10001011_pt1 | contig 16825 bp, 10 predicted proteins | sample HubBroMetageWFT5_FD_192491 | JGI IMG/M metagenome (GOLD analysis project Ga0308309, IMG submission 192491) | Warmed and freeze-thawed soil microbial communities from the Hubbard Brook experimental Forest, New Hampshire - Hubbard Brook CCASE Soil... | ecosystem: Environmental > Terrestrial >...
GCAGTGGATCCGGGACTTCGAACACCTTATTCGCTTCATTTCAATGCGGATATTCAGCGCGAACTCCCGCACCATTTCGTTGTGGATGTTGGGTATATCGGCACACTCGGCCGGAGGCTGCTTGGAAAAGCGGACTTCGCTCAGTACCTGGATATCACCGACCCCCAGAGCAAGACGGACATGTGGACCGCCTACCGCCAGATTGCGAAGCTCGCAAATATGACTCCGCAGAACGGCGCGACTCCCTCGATCCCCGCGACCACTACGGTTTCGAGTTCTCCAAATCAGATCCAAGTGGCGAACGTGGCGGGCCTGCAAGCGATTGGGTCCATTCCGTTCTTCCAAAACATGCTCCCCAACATGGCAACGTTTGACGCGGATTTCTTTTGCGGATCGTCGTCAGCTGCAGCATGCATTTCAAGCTATGAATCATTGACGCCAACGCAGGCATTTTATGCCTACGCGGTGCAAGACATTCTGGGCTTGTCGGGGGGGCCAAGCTGGTCATGCGCCCTCTACCCACTGGACGCTTTCGTAGGTCCTGGCGGACTTCCGACTCCCTGGAACTCAACAGTGGATCCAACGGGAACCGGGTTCGTTCAGTTTCAACCTCAGTTTTCAGCGTTGCCCACCTGGACGAACTGGGCGAGTTCGAATTATCACAGCCTGCAGGTTTCCGTGCGAAAGAGCGTGGGAATCGCGAGCTTTGCCGCCAACTACGTATTTTCAAAGAGCATCGACAACGCCTCAGGTTCGGAAAACGTTGATCTGGGCGACGGCGGAGCGGGCACATTCGGCGCGCTGATTCAGAATCCATTCGATCACAGGTTGAATCGCGCGGTGTCTGACTTCAATCTGAAGCACAACTTCAACGGCGACTTTGTGGTTGACATGCCGTTCGGCCGCGGCCGGCGCTTCTTTTCAGACCCCAGCCGACTTGTAGATGCAGTGGTTGGCGGCTGGCAATTGACCGGAGCGGTGCGGTGGCATTCGGGTTTCCCGGAAAGCCCGGGGGAAGGATTCAATTTCCCAACCAACTTTTTCGAAGAATCCTTTGGAACGCTCACGGGGCCTGTGAAGACCAACCTAACGCGCAAAGGAGCGAATGGGGTTCCCAATATTTTCTCGAACCCAACCGCGGAATATGCGAACTTTGGTTTCACTCCGCCGGGACTGCCCGGATCGCGAAATGTGATTACGGGTCCGGCTTACGCGGCATTGGACACGGGAATCAACAAGTCTTTCCGATTAACAGAGAGAATCAAGCTGCAGATGGGAGCCGCGGCTTACAACGTGCTAAACAGCGTGAATTTTGCCGACAGCTCTCTTGTTCTCGATCCCACAGCCCCCGGCATTTTCGGGAACCTGACCGAAACGGCGGGACCTCGAGGCGGTGCTCGCGAAGTTGAATTCAACGCTCGACTGGACTTCTAACCGAGTCCAAATCGAATTCGAAGAAGGCCCTCGCTTCGGCGGGGGCCTTTTTTGTTTTGGGCGCATGCCGCGGTGTAAACTCGCAGGGCGATGCCGCAGGTTTGATGCCGCGACAATTGGGGGGAGCGTTTGAAAGCTGGGTTTCGCCGATCGCTCACGCGCAGAGAGGTGTTGCGGGGCTCGCTGTTTGCGGGCACTGCGCTGCCGCTGCTTATGGGCTTCGACAAGTTCCGACTGCCGGGTGATTCCTTCGCATCGGCGGATCAAATCGAAAAGGCATTTCGAGGCGGAAAAAAGATCGGCGTACTGAAATTTACGAAGGAGTCGCCCGTGCCGATGGGGCAGGCATTTGGCGCGGAACTCGACAAGCGGCTATACACCGATCTTGCGAACTTGACGCCGGAAAACTCAGTCACGCGCACGCAGGATTTCTACATCCGCTCGGGGGCATCCGAACTTCTGGATGGCGCGAAGATTTCGTCAATTAAAGCGGGCGGCCTGCTGCAACGGCCTTTTGAACTGAGCGCGGCGGAGCTGGCGAAGCAGTCGATGCCCATGGGCTTGCACGTGATGGAATGCGCGGGTAACGCGCGAGGCGTGCACTTCGGCATGATGAGCGCGGCGGATTGGACGGGCGTGCGCGTCTCGGAGATTCTCGACGACGCCAGAGCGAAGCCCGAGGCCACTCGCTTGTTGATTTCAGGATTCGATACCTACGCGGCACCATCTGTAAATTCCATCCCCGGCGCAAGCTGGATTTTCACGCTCGAAGAGCTGAAGAATTCGCGCGCATTCATCGCTACAACCATGAACGGGCAACCACTCACACGCGACCACGGCGCCCCGCTCCGACTGATTGTCCCCGGCTGGTACGGATGCGCCTGCATCAAATGGGTGAACGAAATGACTTGGGTGGACGACGGCGCCGCGGCGACGTCCCAGATGCAGGAATATGCCTCGCGAACGATGCAAAAAGGAGTGCCGCAGACTGCTGCGGATTATCTGCCGGCGACGGTAGATCGCGCGGCGATGCCCATTCGCGTGGAAAAGTGGTCGGTCGGCGGCGGCATCAAGTATCGAGTCGTGGGAATCCTGTGGGGCGGCACGGGGCCGGTGAATAAATTGGAGATTCGATTCAATCCGGAGGAGGATTACGTTGCTGTGGATAGCTTTCAGCAAATCGCAACGGATTCCTGGAGCTTTTGGGGCCATGCATGGTCGCCAAAGCAAGTGGGGACCTATATGATTCGCCTGCGCGTGGGGGACCCGGCGGTTGTCACCCGGCGCATGGGTGCCGCATACTATTTGCGGACCGTTGAGATCACAGAAATCGCGAAATAAATTCTTCAGGAAGAATGGGAATTTTCTGAATCAGCGCACAAGAGTATTCGGGGTGGGGCCTCTGGCCTTTCTGCTGGCCCTCCCATTCCTGCTGTGTTCGGGTGCAATCCATGTGCCCGTTCAGGCTCAGGCGCAGGCGCAAGAGGCTGAATCCAAGGACATGATTGGCTGGGTGCCGCGCGAGATTTTGATGCGTCCTGTAACTCTCCGCGAAGGAATCGGCAAGATACATGAAACGGTGACGGCTTCGTCGCCTGAAGCGCAGGCCTTTTATGATCAGGGGATCGCGTACCTGAATTCTTTTGTGTGGATCGAGGCGGCCCGGTCATTTCATCAGGCGCTTCGCCTGGACAAATCCATGGCGATGGCGCATCTGGGCCTGAGCGACGCATACGTTGGATTGCAGGACGTGCCCGCGGCTCGCGAAGAGTTTGAAAAGGCGCGAGCGCTTGCGGATCAGGCAACGGTTCCGGAGCGCGCGCGGATTGCGATTCGCGGCCTGCAGTTGGAGTATCTCGCCGACAACAAGGATCTTCAGAAATATTTCGCCTACCGGAAAGCGATCACGGACGCGCTCACCGCCATGCCGCGCGATCCCTGGCTTTGGATCCTGCGCGGCTTTGCCGATGAAGGCTCGCCTATGGCGCACGGCCAGGGCGGCCACGCGGACACGATGGCGTTCTATGAGACGGCGGTGGCCCTGGCGCCCGATAATTTTGCGGCGCACCATTATCTTGCGCACACTTTTGAAAACCTGGGCCTTGCGAATGAGGCGCTGGAGCAAACCGAAATCTATGTCCGCCTGGCCCCGGCCATTCCTCACGCCCACCACATGCGCGGGCACGATCTTCGGCGGTTGGGGCGCACCGATGAAGCGGTGCAGGAATTCCTGAAAGCGGACGAGCTGGAAAAGGCCTACTATGGCGCAGAAAACATTCCGGCGCGGTACGACTGGCATCACGTCCATAACCTGACGCTGCTGGCCATGAGCTATCAATCGCTTGGACAAATGAAAGCCGCCGAATCCGCCTACCGGGAGGCTTTTTCCATGCCGGCGTATATCGATATCGCAGAGTTTAATCGAAGGTGCTGGCCGGAATTCCTGCTGGACCGCGGGCGACCGGAAGAAGCGGTGACGGCCTCACAGGAATTGATAGCCAGCCGCTGGCCACTGGCCCGGTTCGCGGGCCACACCACGGCAGGGCTCGCATTTCTGGCAATGAAGCGCATCACCGACGCGAAAGGCGAGCTGACTCTAGCGGAACGCGAAACGGAGCAGCTTCCCGTCGCCATCGTCGGCATGTTGCCGAATGCCGGCCTCCTGAACGCTGAGATACTCCTTTACGAACAGCACTGGGACAGGGCCAATCCACTAATGAACCAGATCGAAGACAAAATTGTTGCCTTGCCCGGCCCTGACGATTGGTGCGAAGCCCTATTCGAACTTGATTCGATCGCCAAGGCAGCGCGGCAGGTGGGCGATTGGGAGTTGGCGGAATCTACCGCCCAAAAGATGGTCCGGCACGATCCCTCCTATGCAGGCGGACATTACACTCTGGCGGTGGTCGCCGATCATCAGGGCGATTCCGCGACAGCGAAGCGGGAATTTGCGGAGGCGGAAAAGCTTTGGAGCAAAGCCGACCCGGACGTTCGGACTGCTCCGGGTCAAAATCAATAAGGAATCGAAGTGCCAAGGCGGAGTCGAAAAGATAAGCGATAGTCAGGACCTGGTCTTCAGCAAATCATGGATCGCATCGAGCAGGAATTCGGGACCTTCGTCCTTGAGAATCCAGCGGTCAGCAACGCCAATGGACTCGTCGGGCAATTGTGAGAATCCCGACAAGATAATGACGGGGACGGATGAGTTTATTCGCCTGATCTCGCGCGAGGCCGCAATTCCGTTCATGCTGCGCATCCAGTAGTCGCAAATCACCAGATCGAAATCAGAGGACCGAAACAGTCGAATTCCGTCTTGCGCGGATCGAGCGGTTTCGACGCGATAGCCCGCCGACTCCAATACGCGCTTGCGGACCGCGAGCCCTGCCGACTCATCATCAATACAAAGAATGAGTCCACTCTGCGCCGTCGAAATATGGGGTTCGGCGCTCACGTAAATGACGCCGTGGATGAACTGCTCAAAGGGAGCTCAATCCTTCCGTGGGAATAAACACCGCGAAGGTGGTTGCCGCGGTGCCTCCCGCTTTCGAGCAGCGAAACTTGATCGTTCCTTCCAGCTTTTGGAGGATGCCGCGGCTGACCCACAAGCCGAGACCAGTTCCTTTATCGGCCTTGGTGGTGAAAAATGGCTGGAATATTTTGTGATGATGCTTCAGGGGAATCCCGGCGCCAGTATCCGTGATTATTGATGCGAACACCGGCGCGCGCGGAATCCTTGAGCCATTCCGAACCCTCGCGCAGGTGAATTCGAAGTTTGCCGCCCTCGGGCATGGCCTGGAGCGCGTTGGCGATTAAGTTTATGAAGATCTGGCGGAGTTCCACCGGATAGGCAATGACGAGACCATCGGTTGCGATCCTCCGGTCCACTGTGATGCCCTGAGATTGAATCTGGTGGCGGAACGCATGCAGGACATCATCCATGATGGTGCGCAGAGAAACAGGAACGGGGCTTTCGGAATCGCGATGGAAGGCCAGGGTCTGTTTGGCGATATGGCGCATCCGGGTCATTTCCTCATTGGCGATTCGCGCGAGTTCACGCGCATCGTCGTCCAACGAGGGATGATCGCGAAGGAGGTAGAAGACGTTGGTCACAGTTTCGAGGGGATTGTTGATTTCGTGCGCGATGATTGCGGCCATTCGTCCCATGGCCGCTTGCTGCTCGGCAACGCGCAGGGATTGTTCGAGGCGCTTGTGCTCAGTGACATCGCGAATGAAACATCGGGCGTGGACAAAAGAGCCGTTTTCCCAAAGGCCATTGGAATGGATGACAACCTGCTTTACGGAGCCGTCTTTGCATCGAAATTCAGCAGGGAAATCGTAAACCTCCACACGCCGCATGAGTTTCGCCCAATAATTATTGAAGAGGTCTTTATCGACATAGAACTCGGCGAGAGGATGCCCGATATATTCTTCGGGGGAATAGCCAAGTAGGTTGAGCAACGTTTTGTTCGACCACAAAACCTTTTGATCCGGACCCACTTGCTGGACGCCTTCCAGAGCATTCTCGAGGATGTCGGCAAGTTCCGATTCTCTGGACTGCAGGGATTTCTGGGCATCTTTCCGGCCGGCCCGCTCCGCCTCAAGCGCCTGAGCCTTTTGTTGCAGATAAGAAACGTTGCGAAGGCGTTCCTCTTCGGAAGTGAGATCGGTGTAGGATTCGCTGGGAATGACTTCGGAGTGTTCCGCACAGATTCGCAGGAATGGTTCGGTGTCCTCTTCGCCGCCGAATCCGGCGAGGGGATAAGCGCAACGGAGGGAAAAAGTGTGGGTCTTGGCCAGCTCATTCCAGAGTTGTTCAAGACGGATCGCGGCCTCGGGCTTCCTTTGCGCCCACAACAGGCTGACCATTTCGCCGAATGCCACGACGTGTGAAGTGGCGCCCTCAGATGCAGCTTGCGCCCTGGAGATAAGACCTCCGATTTGATCGCAGAAAAGAGCTGCATCGGGCCAGCCATCCACGGAAAACTTCGCCAAAGTTTCGGCGGCATCCAGCACATGGTATCTACCTTGCAACGAAGCGGCGAGTGAATCAAAACCACGCGTCCTCAACCGCTGCGCGAGTTCCTCTCGATGAGGTTTTGTGGCAATCACGATTGCCGAATCACCGCCAATCAGCGCAGTCCCCACAAGACGGCTCAGCCCATCGATCAACGAGCGGTCTTCGGTGTAGAGCTGAACTACATGTCCATGAGATTTGTGGTCGTGCCATTTCGGGTTTGAGACCAGGGGCGCGTTATTTGAAATGGGGCGGTTCGCCGTGCTCATAGCAATTTTCCTTGGAAAAATTCACGTTTGCGGATTGTTGCCAGCCTGCGCCAGACGAGCGGCACAGGCGGGCTGTTAACTTCAACTATTCCAATTCCATGCGAGGGGGAGAATACAGTGAATGCTGTACGGTGTTATTTAAGGGAGATCTGGGGACACACAGTGTCGTTAACCCGAACTCCCTAAATGAAGGGGCTGAATTGGACCGAGTTTGATGATGATTTCGCCGGATGAGGCATCGCGGACGAAATATTCGGCTACCGTTCTGCCGGCCAAGGCTTGAACGCCCTTTTTGGCCTCCTCCAGCGTGGAAACCTGCATGACCCACATCGGACTCCCGTCCTCAAGCGTCTTGAAGATGTCGTACCCGAGGCTCATACTCGCCACAGCCGAATGAAAAGGTCCATGCGATCCTCCGGATCTTAATTAGACAGGGCTGGAGTGGATGCTGAGGGGCCGAGTATACAGGTCCGGCCGACGGCCGCATGTCTAACCTTGGACAGACGCAATATCCGTCCGGATGTAGAAAGTCCGAGGATTAAAACAGGAAATTCGAACACCGGCACCGCGACGATTGGGAAATCGGGCGGGTGTTCAATTCAGAGGACTGAATGAAATCGAAGAAAAGGGTTAAGCGGGGGGAGGAGCTCTTTCCGTCTGGGCTGCCGGAATCAAAGAGTGTGCGCTACGACGCAGGCGAGACGATCTTCACCCAGGGAGAGGAATGCACCGAAATCCATTACATCAATGAAGGAGTGGTGAAGCTGGAGCTGGTTTCGAAGCGGGGCAGGACTGGAATTCTAGGATTCCTTGGCCGAGGAGATTTCTTCGGTGAGAATTGCATCAGCAACCAGGCATTCTATTCCACTTCGGCGATAGCCCTGGTGCCGGGTTCGATCATCGTAATGGATCGTGACGAGATGCTGAGACTGCTCGAAGAGGAACACTCCATTTGCAACCGGTTCATTAATTACCTGTTGGCGCGGAATCATCGTATCGAGCAGGATTTGATCGATCACCTGTTTAATTCGAGCGAGAAGCGGCTTGCCCGGACGCTGCTCTTGCTGGCCGATTATGACGCCGGGAGCATGAACCCATCGATCCTTTCGAGAATTAACCAGGACGCGCTTGCCGAGATGATTGGGACAACGCGCCCTCGCGTGAATTTGTTCATGAACAAATTCAGAAAGCTGGGCTACATCCAATACGACAAGAACGGGCGGTTGGAAGTGTACAAATCACTATCGAAGATTCTGCATGACTGCTGAAGATGCCGCTTGTCTGCCGCCAGGCGATCGGCGATCGGAACAGCTTGCTCGCATGTGGAGTTAGGTAGCCCATCGGTCCCTCACTCGCAATTGCACCCGGGTTCACTGTTCGAATTTCCACGATTTGGCTTCGCCCGTTATGGAGCGACTTCTTTAAAAAAGATCAATTCGGAGCTGTTGGGCAGAAGCAGCGAGACGGTGAGCCCTTTTTCGAGCAAATCGCGCCCTGTAATTTTCACGTCCGGCGAAGACTGATCCTGGAAGTGCAGCTGATATTCCTTAGCGGGCGAGATACCCTTGAGTGTGAAAGTTTGTTCGCTCTGGTTTTCGATGGAGCCACGGAAGGCGAATACGACTCCGGCTTGCCGGGAGGGATCAAAGTACTCCATGGCGTCCCAATGTACGCCATCTGGCCGCGGGGAAATATGGTACAAGTCAGCATCGCGAATAAACGGGCGCAGTTGAGTTTTGTAAAGTTCGAACTCCGTCCTGGCCGCTTCGTGCTGCGCTGCGGCCCAGGCGGTGGTGTCCATCATGATCGTGAGCCAGCCCATCATGCCGCTGCGGAGCATGTAACGGAAATTTTCGATGCGCGGCACGGGCCACTTCTCCACGTAATCTTCCAACATCGCGGGCGGAAGCAGATGGCTGGCGTCGAAGAAGGCGCGGCGGTTAGAGACGGGGTCGTATGCATCGGTGATGGAAAAATAGTCGCCGTGCGCCACGCTGCCGAAATCCACCATGCGGCCGCCGTCGTTGCAAATTTCGAGCAGGAGGCCAGGGTGATTTTGCCGGAGGTTGGAATAGATCGAGTAATAGGCGCGCACGGCGTGGTAACTGACGTCAGTGGAATTTGAACTATCCACCCAGAAGGAACTGGCAGCTTTGCTGATGAGCGTATTTTCTGGATCAGGCGGCGCGTGGGGATGATTTTTGCGGGCGCAACCCTGGGCGACGAGATAGCCATCGTGTTCGAGCATGTCGAGATGATAGTCGCGCACAAGGCGATTCACTTCCGCTTGTGCCCAGGCCTGCGCTTCGGGCACGCCGAGGTCGATCGTCTGGCCCTTGAAGTCTTCGGGCTTCCAGCCGGGCGGTGTGTCCGCGACGGCCCAATTGCTGACTTCGGGATCACGAACGTTTAGCGCGCCAGGTTCCGTGTCCAATGCAGCTTGCGACCAATCGCACCACAGGCCGAACTTGAGCCCGAGGCGGTGGGCTTCATCGGCGAGAGGCGCAAGCCCATGCGGGAATTTCTGCGGGTCGGGATACCAATCGCCCACACCGCGAAACCAGCCAGCATCGAGATGAAACATCTCGAATTTTAATTCCGCGGAATCGGCCAACATACGCAGGGCAAGTTTTTCGTCAATGGCCATGCCGCTGCCCCAACTGTTGTTGACGAGAGTTGGGTAGGAAGGATTTTGCCAGTCCGCGGGATTGGTGAGCACATCGCGCACCCAGCGACGCAGCACATTGCCGGCGGCGTCAATTCCTCCAATGGCGCCGCCGAGAAAAATTGTGGGGGATTCAAAACTTTCTCCGGGTTTCAGCCGAGTTTTGAACGGACCTGGATTGGGATTGAGACCGACGACACTGCGAAGGGATTCGCCGGCACGCCCAAGCGTGAGGTGCGTGCGTCCACTGAATTCGATTCCCACATACCAGCCGCTTTGTTGGCCGTCGGTGCGCTCCAGTAGAAACGCTGGAATAAATTCTCTCGCCCCTGTCGACTCATGGTGATCATACGTGCTGGAAAAGCCTTCCCAACGGTAGTCATCTTTCACCTGCACCTGGCGCGTGCCCTGGTCCGAAGGAGAGCCCGAACCTTTTTCGATGGAAAGTTGTTCCAGCGGAACAGATGAAGCGCATTGCCAATCCATGCGGATGCTGTCTATCAGGGGAAGCCAAATTTCCTGAACGCCCAGATTTTCCAGGCGGATTTGATGCTCGATAGGACCGTGGGCAGAACGGGCCTGCCATTCCCAGGTGAGGCGCAATTTGGGCGTATCGGATTCATAGATATAGGATATTTTCTGGTTGTCGGAATGGCTGGCCTCGCGATTCCACCTCCAGTGCACGGGAAATTTCCTGCCGCCGATTTCCACACTTTCGGGAAGCGATTCCGAACTTCGATTGCGCCACGCTGTGCCGTCTTGCGTTTTCAACTCGAGCAGGAGCGGACCGCTTTTTGTGTTTGCGACACGCAGCTCGGTTTCGACTGTCTGCAGCGTGCTGGAAGATTGAGCTGCGATTGGGTGGTCGCTGAAGCTCGAGAGGCAAAACAGAGACATTATGATTACGGCTCGATTCATCGCGATCCCTTGACGGAAGAGCAGGGCCAGGAGTTTCTAGCCGCCGGCGCGCCCGTTCGTTCATTCGTCCGGACGATTATACGTTTGAGAGAGCGATCCATCGAAAAATCGGGCAGGGCATTGCGCTCCGGGGGGTTTAGTTGTATGTTCCCGGTCAGCCAAAAAGCCGCTATAGATATGCCAAGTAGATACATTTCCGGAAGAATTATCCTCCTCATTGGTTTCTTCATTTTTGGGGCGTCTACATTTGCCCAAACCACGCTTACGCCAGCAACATTAACATTTGGCAATGATATAAAAGGCGTGGCGAGCGCTCCAAAGACGGCGACACTCAAAAACACACAAACTGCAGTATTGACGATCATCGGGATCACGATCAGCGGCGGAAACGCTGCGGCTGATTACACCATGGGCGGCACATGTGCGGGCATGGGCACGCTTGCCGCGGGAAGAAGCTGCAGCATCATCGTAACGTTTACGCCTTCCGCTTTGGGGAGCCGAACGGCGACTTTGACGGTAACTCATAGCGCGTCGACAAGCCCGCAATCGGTCAGCCTGACAGGAACGGGGATTGCGCAGGTGACCCTCTCGGCGAGCTCTCTGAGTTTTGCAACTACCGCCGTCGGCAATACCAGTTCAAGCCTGTCGGTAACACTGACCAATCAGCAGAAGACAATGCTTACATCTCTAAGCGTTTCGCCGAGTGGAGATTTTTCGATTGCGAGCAATACCTGCGGCACAAGCGTCCCACCCGAGGGCACGTGCAAGGTGAGTGCGACGTTCTCTCCAACTGAGACGGGGGCGCGCAGCGGCGCGTTGACCTTCACCGATAGCGCGGCGAATAGCCCGCAGATGGTTAGCCTTGTCGGGACTGGTTCTTCTCCCGTTACGATTTCACCTGCTACATTGACGTTTGGCAGCACCACCGTGGGCAACACAAGTATCGCCAAGACGGTGACATTAACAAACCATCTGACCACTCCGTTGAATGTTATGAGCGTTGTCCCGAGCGGAGATTTTGCCGTGGCCACCAACACATGCACTTCCGCAGTTGGGGCGGCGTGCACCATTGGCGTGGTGTTTGAACCGACGGAAAATGGAGCGCGTTCGGGGTCACTCACGATTAACTATGGCGCCTTCGGTAGCCCGAGCGTGACCAGCCTGACCGGCACCGGGAATGTTACCGGCCTCACTTCGATCAGTATTAGTCCGGCGAGTGCTTCGGTGATGGTGCCAAACACGCAGCGATTCGTCGCCACGGGAAACTTCAAGAACGGGACTCATGAGAATCTAACGGGATCCGTTACGTGGAGTTCTAAGCTGCCCAGTGTGGCGACAATCGGCGCAACGGGATTGGCTCAAAGCGTTTCGCAAGGAAGCACGACAATCATGGCAATGTTGGGAACATTGCAAGCAAGCGCGATGATGACGGTCACACCCGCACCCGTTGTTTTGCAATCCATTTCAGTTGCACCCGCCGGCGTGTCTCTAGGGCTCAATTACACGCAGCAATTCACTGCCACTGGGACGTTCAGCGATGGCAGTACGCAGGACATCACGAACACGGCCACTTGGAGCTCGTTCAATCCTCTGGTTGTAACTGTGGGGACGAGTGGAGTTCCGGCGAGTACGCCGGGGTTAGCCACCGTTGTATCGGATCCAGCTACAGCGGTGGCGGTGGCCGTTACGGCGAGTTCGGGAAATGTGGGGCCATTCGGCGGCACAAACACGGCATTTGTGAGCACAATTCCGGGTGTGTTTACGTGCCCGACAAAAACGGTAGATATGCAACTGCTCGTAGTGAATAACTCTCAAGCGGCTTATGCTGATTTTCCGGCAATCCAACAGATTCTCAACTACGTCGGCACGCCTTACACGGTAGTGGACGCCTCCAGCGGCGCGCTGCCGCCACTATCGGATGGAATGTGCCATGGATACTTCCAGGGCGTGATTTACGCATTCGGCGATGATATTTACACGTTTCCATATTCAGTCGCGTCCCAGTTAGCCTCGTATGAATCATTCTTCGGCGTGCGGCAACTGAACTGGTACACGAACCCGACGCCGGACTTTGGATTGAACTACTACACGGGCACTGTGTCATCCACGACTCCGTATAGCGGCAATTTCACCCCCGCTGCCGTCCCGGTCTTCTTCTACGCAAACACGTCGACGCCAGTGACTATCACCAACGCTTTCATTTATCTTACGACGCCCGTCTCCGCACCGAACATCTCCTCAGTGACTCCCTTGTTGGTGGACTCCTCGGGAAACACTTTGTCCGCCATCACACAGTTTTCCGATGGACGCCAATATCTTTCGCAGATGTTCGACAGCAATCAATATCTGACGCACGATCTGGTGCTGGCCTACGGCCTGCTCAACTGGGTCACCCAGGGCGTCTTCCTGGGTGATTACCACGTGTATGCATCGGCACAAGTGGACGACTTCTTCATCGACGACTCCGAATGGATACCCGGCACACCATGCACCAATCCAATTACCCACGACAGGACGCCGCCGGATTCCTACACCTTGCCCGTCTTCCGGATCGATGCCACCAACGATATGTCTGCCGTGGTCGGATGGCAGAACGGCGTGCAAGCTGATCCGCTGCTTTCGAATTTTGAACTTACGCTTGCTTTCAACGGGGTGGGCACCACGGGGGATAACGGCTGGACTGGCCTGCCCAGCCCAGGCGTCAGCAATGACGACCTGGTGAGCAATGTTCAGAACTATCAGGGGAGCTTCCATTGGATTAGCCACACCTTCGATCATCCGACGACCCTTAACGGACTATGCCAGAGCACCCCGAGCGGCACCGGCTGCGGTGACATGATCGATATTCCGCCGACCGATGACATTGATTTGGAGGTTTTGACGAACCTTTTTGTAGCAAACGGCACGGGCGTGAATCTGGACACGGACGACACCGACGTGGTCACGCCGATTTATCTGACCGACTTCAACCCGGCGAACATGGTAACGCCGGGCGTCACGGGCCTGAACGATCCAAACGTCCCAGGATATTTGTATGTCGATGGCATCCGCAATGTGGTCACCGATACTTCGGTTACGGGTCAACCAAATAACGGGGCCAATCCATCGCCGAACGTCGGGATCGTCAATAGCTATCAGCCTGGACTCTACGAAGTCCCACGACATCCGAATGACATCTTTTACAACGCCGCTAACTGGGCGGATGATCAGGCGGAGTTCTCCTGCATTTACAACAATCCTGTGGTGAACCCGTATAACACTTACAATGCGTCACAGATTCTGGACTTCGTGAGTTCGAGCTTTGTGACCAACATGCTGATGGGCGATATGGATCCGGAGATGTTCCACCAACCCGATCTACATTTTTCGGACAACTCCGTAAGTCTTGGACTCCAACCTCCTCACGTGTCGTCGCTACTTTCAGACACGTATGATCAGACGTTTCAGAAATACGAGGCCCTGTACAATCTGCCCGTCCTTAGCCCAACTCTCGACCAGGCAGCGACGCTGATGCAGAACCGGAATTCGTTTAATCTCTCCGGCGTGACAGCAAGTATCATCGGCTTCGGTTCGGCGAATCCTCAAATCACCATCACAGTGCCACCCACGTCTCCCGTTTCCTCAGCAACAATTCCTGTGACGGGCATGAAGAGCACGGGGTCGGAGATTTATGGCGGGCAAAATATCTCGTACATCAGCATGACGCCGGGAATGACAACTACCCTGCCGCTGCAATGATGCTGCTGCCGGATAATCCAAGAAAACACGCCCTCGCGCAATTGCCCTGAATATTGACGATGGACGCTACTTACTTCGCGGTCTGGCTTTCGAGCTCGGCCAAGCTTTTTTTCACCCCTGCAGCAACGGGAGAGCCGGGATCAATTTTCAGGTATGCGCGAAGATGAGCAGCGGCGTCAATGTTGTCGTGCTTCGCCATGTAAATCTGCGCCAGCAGGAGGTGCACTTGAGGCACGTGGTGGGCGCGATCGGTGTCGATGGCCTGCAGAGCTTCTTTTTCCGCAGGTGGTAGTTGACTGAGATGAAAGTGGGCGATGGCACTATAGAAATATCCATACACATCGTCGAATGGAGACAGTGCGAGCGCGCGAGTCGCCAAATCCAGTGTCTGGTCCCACTCTTTCTGCTGCGCGGCAACATCCGCAAGGCAAAGGTAAGCCGGCGCGTAATTTGAATCTACGCTCGACGCGCGAGAGCAAGCGTCTCGCGCGCCTTCCATGCTCCTCGCTGTCTCGAGAACCTGGCCCAGGAGGACCCACGCAGCAGCATATTGGGGGTATTCCTGGACTCCCTTGCGCAGGTGCTCTTCGGCACTTGGTAACTTCCCGTCCTTCAGATCGCTGCACGCTTTCTTATATTCGCCCTTTGCTTTTGCGGGAACTTGCAGTCTGGCAGTGCTGACGGTGGACCCATGAAGAGCCGAAACATTCCAGAGTGAGCAGGATTCATCCGTGCCACCAGCTTCTGGACTCTCCATGCCGGTTGTTGGATCCGGAATCACGCGACCATGACCGGGCAAAGTGTTTGAGATCGGCCAGCCGGGCGCCGACGTGCCAGGAGTGTTTCCCGTCTGGGATTGTCCCGCGGAAAAAAGTGGAATCCATAGGGTGAGTGCCAAAACGGCAAAAGCCAACTTCCTAGGTAGCGGCTTCGTAACCAATGAAATGCGCATTTCTAAGTTTAGGTACATCGCGATACAGGCAGATAAGCCGGCGAAACCTGGGGCATCTTTCTCGATAGAGAGATGATTCGAAGTCCCCATTTTTTTCCTTCTTGAAAACATGATCAATGTCCAGGAGGCGTCCGCTTTCCTCTTTCGACCGGAACAATGCCTTGGCCTTCTTTCACAGAATAGAAATGGTCGGCGGACAAGTCAGCCAGAGTTTCTATCTTTCCCGCAGGCCAAAAGATTTCGACTTTGTCGACGCTTTTCCTGCTCCCGAGGCCGAAGTGAACGCGGAGATCGTTCTGCGAAAGGTAACTGCCTCCGCTGAGGACCTCACCCGTCTGAACGAGATCTCCAGACGTAATTCTCACCCTCGCGTTCAAGGCCAGCGGGTTGCTCTTTATCCCCTCCAATTCAAAGCTGATCCAATGATTCGCCGGACCGCCCTGCGGCTGGAGAATCATAGGGCCGCCTTCGAGATTTTCGACAACGATGTCGATGCGGCCGTCGTTAAATAAGTCCCCTGCCGCGACTCCGCGGCTAACTTGGGGGAGTTGTATGGCCGGACCGACAAGCTTGCTGACGTCCTGGAAAGAACCGTTACGCTGATTCGAGAACAGCAACTTCGGCTCTCGATATTTCGATCCTCCCTCGATCGTGTCCACCTGCGGGTAGACGTGGCCGTTCACAAGGAACAGATCGAGCCAGCCGTCGTTATCGAAATCAAAGAAAGCATCGCCCCAACCGACGTAGGGAACCGTGCTCTGGGCGATCTTGGAAACGAAGGAAACATCCGAAAAATTCATGCCGCCATCGTTGCGAAAGAGCGCCGCGTATTCATCGCTGAAATGGCTCACGACAATAGACTCGCGCCCGTCGTGCAGATAATCTCCGAGGGCAACGCCCATGTTGGCCTGCTCGGCCCCATCCTGGCTGACGGCTACGCCCGCCGAATACGAGACCTCGGAAAAATGCCCGTTTCCATCGTTTTTCAGCAGATAATTTTTTTGCCCGTCATTGGCCACAAAGATATCGAGGTGGCCGTCGTTGTCGAAGTCCTCCCAAACGGCGGTCAAGCCGAAAGAATTGGGAAGGTCGCGAATCCCGGACTTTTGTGACACATCCGTGAATGTGCCATCGCCGCTGTTGTGGTACAGGTTATCCGGAGAACCCTTAAGCCCTCGAGGGCCGCACTGGACATTGATTCCACGATATTGGCAAGTCTTGCTCGAACCGAAAGCGGGAAGGTCGTTCAGATGGAAATCTACATAATGCGAAACGAACAAGTCAGCCCAGCCATCGCCATCGTAGTCGCCAAAAGCCGCTCCCGTCGCCCAACCTGAATCAGCGGCCAATCCTGCTTGCTTCGTCACATCCGTGAACGTTCCGTCGCCATTGTTGCGATAGAGGACTACGCCTCCGAAACAAGTGACAAGTAAGTCGGGCCACCCATCATTGTTATAGTCACCCACAGACGCGCCCATCGCCCAGCAAGGATAGCCAACGCCCGCTTTGTCCGTAACGTCAGTGAACGTGCCATCGTGGTTATTGTGGTAAAGCGCGCTTCTTGCTTTCTTGCCGGAAAGCGCCATGTCCACGCTCTCTGCGTTCGTGAAGTAAATATCGGGCCATCCATCGCGATCGTAATCAATCAGAGCGACGCCTCCGCTCATCGACTCCACAATATATTTCTGCTCAGGACTGGAAAGGTGATCGAATTTGATGCCGGTCGAGGCGGTGATATCTACCAACTGAGGGAGCGGAACATCTTTCGGCAAATCGACATTGCCCGGGTGCACCGAAGAAAATAAAGAATGAGATGGGATACAAATCAAAAGGAT
>Ga0308309_10001012_pt1 | contig 16824 bp, 11 predicted proteins | sample HubBroMetageWFT5_FD_192491 | JGI IMG/M metagenome (GOLD analysis project Ga0308309, IMG submission 192491) | Warmed and freeze-thawed soil microbial communities from the Hubbard Brook experimental Forest, New Hampshire - Hubbard Brook CCASE Soil... | ecosystem: Environmental > Terrestrial >...
ACAGTCTTGGCATCGAACTCCTGCGCGACAGCGCTCTGCGCCTGCGATTGCAGCGCCTCGCCTTTCTGCAGTTGTTGCGCGGAGACACGGCTGGATTCCGCGCGCAACGCGTACAATTCTTGGGACACTTGCACCATTTCCTTGGTGCGTTGCAGTTTGTTGTAAGCAATCTGCAGCCTCAGCACCACGTCCTCCGTGACGCGCGCGAGGTTTTCCTTGGCTTCCGCTACTTGCGCGTCGCTCTCGCGCACCTGCGCGCGTCTTCGACCGCCGTCAAACAGATCGTAGGTAAGCTCAACTCCAAAACTTCCGAAATTGTGGGCGAGAAATGGGACGTTGTTCGCGTAGCTATAGCGTGCAAATGCCGTTATGTCCGGCACATAGTCAGCCTTGGCCAATTGCACGGCAGCGGAGGCCTTTCGCAGTTCCTCGCGCGCCGCCACGATCTCCGGATGCGATTGCAGAGCCACCTTGATGCACTCCTCGCGCGCGCAGGTATCCTGAACCCCGGGAACGCTCGGATCGAGGTCGAGTTGGCTCGTAAGCGGCAGCCCGGTCACGTCGTTGAGTTGCATGGTCAGGTCGGTCAGCTGCAGCTCCGTGGTCAGCAGTTCCTGTTTTGATTGGAGCGTTTGCGCGCGGCTTTCGATCACGTCCTGGTCCAGCGCGCTGCCGTATTTCACTTGGGCGGTGCGCTCGTTCTGCAGGTCTTCGGCAGCCTTGATCTTGGCCTCGGCGGCTGTTTGGTGCAATTGCGTGATCAGAACACGGTAATAGAGCTGATGAACCTTCAGCGCGACTTCGTTTTCCGTTTCGTGCGCGTTCGCTTTCGTGGCGCCCAATTCCGCGCTCGCAGCGGCATTCTGAGGTCTGACCCTCGTGTAAAGTTGCGTGAGTGGCTGCACCAACCCGGTACCACTGGTGACAATCGTTAGTCCGCCCTGATTAAGAATTACCGAATTGTTGGGAATTGAACTCCCCGCGACGGTGCCCAGGCTGCCCGCTGGAATTTGAATGAATTGCGTGTCAGTCAGCGTGAACACTCGGCTCTCGTTTTTTATCGTGGGAAAGTATCCGCTCTTGGCCACGTCCTTCGCGTGCTGCTTCTCCTCTACCTGAAACCCGGCCATGCGCACCACGTGGTTATGCTTCAACGCAAGCTGCACGGCTTCCTGCAGCGTCAGATGGCGAGGAGAATTCGCCGCCTGTTCCTGCGCCCGAGCGAAAGTCAGCGAGCCCAGGAACAACAGACCGGTGGCCAAAATTTTGCTGCGTCCGTTCATGATTTCGTCTCCTGAGGCTTGGGCGAGTGTTCCTGCAAGGCGCTGAGGTTTCCATAGCTCAACGGTGACTCACGAAGCATGGCAGTGAGCAGCAGAGCGACGACGCACCCCCAAGCCACCAGGTAAAATCCATCAATGATACTCAGCGTGTACGCTTGCAGCCGTAATCTGGAGCTCATAAGGTCCACCGCCCGGCCCACGGAGGCAGGCAGCCCGGACGATTTTGCATACACTCCCGCCGTGAGCCCACGAATATTGCCGTCGGTGATCCAGTTCCCGCTTTGTACGTGCAGGCCCAGCAGGTTCGAGTGCAGCTTTTCTCGTTGCGCAATGAAGTGGCCCATGAACACCGCGCCCAGTTCCCCGCCAAACAATCGCACCACGTGAAAAAACGCTGAAAATGTCAAAATCCATTGCGGCTTCGATAAGCCTCCCGAAAAAATCCCCTGCAGGATAATCGACGCCACCAACCCGCTAAACGCGAACGATTGTCCGACGCCCATGAGCAACTCTGTGCGGAAGTAATTCGGCGCTGCCCATGCGCTGGTGAGCTCTGCGTTCAAATAACACGCGAAAGCGGTCAGCACGAAACCGAAAGCCATCAGCAGGCGTGAATCAAGTCCCGAGAGCAGCAGAAGTCCAGCGATAAAAGCGAAAATAAGCAGCGGCGCTGCGCTCCAGAATACTGCGGGACCAATCTGATCGGCTTCGAATCCGTGAATTCCCAGCGACTGCGGAACCAGGATAATGGTTGCCACCAGCGAAAAACGAAAGAAAAACAGCAAGATGCCCAGCAGCTGCGTGTTCCACTGGCGAATATAGGGCATGTCAACCAAAGGATTGGGACCGCGCAGGCGTCGCTCCGTTGCCGCTACCAGTAAAAATAAGCCGCCGAAGAACAACGCATTGAAGACTCCCGAGCGCCACCAGTCGAGCCTTTCCCCGTTGTCGAATGCGCCATACAACATCGCGAGTCCCACGCTGCCGTACAGAAAAGCCGCGAAACTCGGCGGCGGGCCTGACCTCTTTGGCGCAGGACTATCCGGTATTCCGTAATAGATGCACAGCACCATCAATGGCGTGATCACCGCCGAATTCCAGAACATCCAATGCCACGAGAGATGATCCCGGTACCAGCCATAGAGGGATGGGGCGATGTTTACGGCTCCATCCACGAACGTCGCGTACAGCGCTATGGTGAACGGAAGGAAGCGCAGAGGAATATTTCGCAGCGCGAAGGTCAGCGTAAGCGGGTAGAACGTGCCCGACGTCAGTCCAGCCAAAACCAGCGCCACAATCAGCAAGCTGTAATTGTGAATGAATGGAAGGAATGCGCAGACCGCCGTAAACATCGTTGCAGCGAAGAATAGAATTTTCCGCGGCCCCATTAGGCCGCCCAAAAAAACAGTAAACGGACCAATGAACATCAACGCCATGTTGTAGGCGCTGCTGATCCATGCGCCGTCATCGTAGCTAATGCCGAGATGCCCTTTGAGGTCCGCAAGGCCGAGCGAAATCATGCGGCCGGTGAGCGTGACAATTCCGGCGCCCATGATCACTCCAAGGATTCCCAGCAACGGGCTCTTCGAGAGTTCCGAGGGTGCCACTTTCGCAAGAACACGCGCGATTTGTTCTGGTGCTGGCAGGCTTACGGCCGTGGTCGAGGCAGCCATCGTGCGTTCCACTCAGCGTCTCGTGCGCACGGTGGCGATTACCGACAGGCCCGGACGCAAGCTGCTCGCAACGCTGGGATCATCGAGCGCGATCTTGACGGGGATTCTCTGCACCACTTTCGTGTAATTGCCGGTGGCGTTGTCGGGCGGCAGTAGCGCGAATTGCGAACCGCTGGCGGGGGCGATCTCCAGCACCTTGCCGTGAAATGCCTTGCCCGGGTATTCGTCCACGGCGATCTCGGCAATGTCGCCAACCTTCATATTGGTGAGCTGGGTCTCGCGATAATTCGCCTGCACCCACTTAATTTTGCTCACGAACGAAATCACTTGTGTTCCGGGAGAGACCAGCTGCCCGGGGCGCACTTGGCGTTCGCCCACCGTGCCGTCTCCGGGCGCTTCGATCGTCGTGTAGCCCAAATTAACTTGGGCAACAGTGAGCGCTGCCTCCTTCGCGTGAAGATCGGCCACCAGCTGCGCGTCTTGCGATTCCAGCACGGCCTTGCCGCGGCGTTCAGCCTCCGCCGCTGACTCATTGCTGCGCAGCTGAGTTTTTGCTTCCTCCAGATCAGCCTGGCGGCTCGCGAGCGTCGCCGCAAGCCGCTCCTGGTCGGCCACCGCCTGTTCAACTTTCTGCTGCGTGGCTGACTTGGTCTGCAGCAGTGCCTCTTGCCGGCTGCGTTCAGCCTTGGTGCGCACCACATCCGCTTGCGCGGCGTCAATGCCTGCCTGCGCGGCCGTGATTTGCGCATGTGCCTGATCGATTCCCGCCACAGCACGATCAATCTTGGCGTCTTGTAGCTCGCGCTGCCGCTGATTATTTACGATGGCAGCCTTAGCCGCTTCCACCGCCGCAACTGCCTGCGCCACTTGTGCCTTGTAGTCGTCATCGTCCAAGGCAACCAGCAGGTCTCCTTGATGCACTTCCTGGTAGTCAGAGACTTTTACATCGCGCACGAGGCCGGGAACTTTGGTGCTGAGCGGCGTCAGATCGCCTCGGACGTAGGCATCGTCCGTGACTTGCTCGATACGGCCGCCTTCCCAAGAATTCCAGTTCCGAGTGATCGTGAGCGCGACCGCCGCGGCCAGCAACACCACCAGCAGAGGGGTGCCGAACGTTTGCCACTTCGGTTTCGGCTTAGTTTGCGCAGCAACGTGCTCAGGTCCTGGCGTCGGGACAGGAGCCGGCGTACTTGCGGCCGCCATAATTGATAGGCCTCCTCTATATAGATCGGGCTCGAATTAGAGGCAATTCGAGCCCCAATTTACCCGCAGTTGGATCCGCCTGAAAAGCATCAGCTTGATAATCCTGAGGGTATATACATCCGGCAAGCAAGTGTCAATATGTTGTCGCCTGCGCAGATGTTGCCGGTTCCGCGAACGCGCAATTTTTGCGGCGAAGATGGTGCGGTACCGTACGCAACTAGCCACGCGGCAAACGCGCGCGAGTGCCGCGAAGCCTGATGCGAAAAGAACTGAAGTGTGAATATAATGCCCGCCATGGCCTCCTCGAGTCCAGGTCCCGAGCCGTTGAATATTCAGCTTCTCGTTGACTCGATCCCTGCGCTGATACATACCTCCCGGCCTGACGGCTACCTCGATTACTTCAATAGGCCATGGCTGGAATACCTGGGCGTCACTTTGGACCAAATGGCCGGCTGGAATTGGACCGCTTTCATTCACCCTGAAGACCTAGATGGAATTGTGGCCAAGTGGCGAGCCTCTCTCGCGAGCGGAGAAATCTTCGAATACGAAGCGCGCGTCCGCAGAGCCAATGGAGAATACCGCTGGATGTATCACCGCAAAGTGCCACTTCGCGATGCGGACGGCAACATCTTCAAGTGGTATGGATCGAGCCTGGATATTGACGAGCGCAAAGCTACGGAGGAGCAGCTCCGTAGAAATGCTCACGCGCTGCAAACGAGCGAGTTCTACCTCGCCGAAGGGCAGCGTCTTGGCCACATGGGAAGCTGGGCGTTCGATCGCGACAGCTTCTACTATTGGTCTCCCGAATTATTTCGGATGCATGGGCTCGACCCGGCCAGCAAGCCGCCTAGTCTTCAGGAATACCTGGAGCTTGTCCACCGGCACGATCGCGAGTCCATGGCGAACCTGATCAAGGGAATCTTGGCGAATGATTCGAGCTTCGATACGATAAAGCGCATCGTCCGTCCCAGCGGTGAGGTCCGGTACATTCGTTGCGTCGGTGCTATTGTTCTCGAAAATCAAAGCCTGAAAAAGTACGTTGGCAGCGCCTTGGACGTTACGGAGCACGAGCTCCTGACTCAGGAGCTCCGCCGGCGCGAAGCGTACTTGGCGGAGGCACAAAAGCTGAGCCAGACGGGGAGTTGGGCGTGGAACCCGGCGACTGGCGAACCTGGTTACTGGTCGGAGGAGTGCTATCGCGTGCTGGGTTTTGACCCAGCCGAGGGACCACCGCCGCTCGAAGCAATTTTTCAGCGGATCCAACCAGACGACGCTCGGGCCGCGGTCCGGGAACAGTTCGAGAGAGGCATCCGCGACAAGACCGATATCGAACTCGACATGAATTTCGTCCACCCCATCAAGGGAATCAGGAACATCCGGTCCACGGGACATGCGGTCCTTGACGCACACGGCGACCTGCGTGAAATGGTGGGTACCGTGATGGACTTGACCGAGCATAAGCGCGCGGAGGAAACCATCCGGCGAAGCGAAGCTTATCTTTCCGAAGCCCAAAGACTAAGTCATACGGGTAGCTTTGGGTGGAAGGTTTCCAGTGGGGAGCTCTTCTGGTCCGACGAGACCTTTCGTATTTTCGAGTACGACCGCTCTGTCAAGCCAACCCTGGATTCAGTAGTGCAGCGCGTCCATCCCGAGGACCGTGCCGACGTCAAAGAGGTGATTAATCGCGCGTCTGCGGGAGCGGCAGAATTCGAGCATGCCTATCGGTTGTTACTGCCCGACGGGCGAGTGAAGCACGTCCGGGCCTTGGCTCACGTTTTACACGATGCATCTGGCAATCCCGAGTTTCTCGGGGCGGTGACCGACATCACCGGGCACATGACGACCCAAGAGGCCCTCCGGAGCAGTGAAGCGGATCTCCTGGAGGCTCAAAGATTGAGCCACATGGGCAGTTGGCGAAATGATGTGTTAACGGGGATCGTCACGGTCTCGCCGGAAGTGCACCGGATATTCGACATTAGGCCCGGGGAGGACGCATCAACCGCTGAATACTTTTTTGGCAGGATTCATCCAGAGGACCGGCCGATTGAAGTGCAAACCTACGAACGAGCGACTTTGGCGAAGACCGACTTCGAATCGGACTACCGTATCGTTCTCCCAGACGGATCGATCAAGCACGTCCACAACATCGCTCATCCAGTCTTGAACGAGTCGGGCGACATCAGGGAATTTGTCGGGACCGTGATCGATATCACCGAGCGACGCCACGCAGATGCGGTGATCAGAGAACAAGCAGCGGAGCTTCGCGAGGTGGTTGATACTATTCCCGCGGTTGTTTGGAGCGCACTGCCGGACGGCTCGAATTCTTATGCCAACAAGCGTTCCGTAGAGTACTGCGGGATGACGCGGGAGCAAATCGCCGGATCAGGTTGGGAGGCCGGATTTCACCCTGATGATCTGGAGCGCCACAAGGCCAAGTGGCTCGCGTGCGTCGCCAGCGGCGAGCCGTGTGAGGACGAGGTGCGTTTCCGCCGCGCGGACGGGCAATATCGCTGGCATCTGCAGCGTGGCGTGCCGCTGCGAGATGAAGCCGGCAACATCGTCAAATGGTACGGCGTCCTCACCGACATTGAAGATCGCAAGACGGCAGAAGGAAAGATTCGGGAACAAGAAGCAGAGTTCCGTCAAATAGTCGACCTCGCACCTCAACTCGTTGCAGTATACGGACCCGAACTCGAACGTCTTTACTGCAACCGAATGGCGCTCGAGTATCAAGGCGTTAGCCTTGACGAGTGGCGGCAGATGAAAAGGGGCGGCCTAGTTCACCCTGATGATTCGGAACGGCTCAAGGCTAGCTGGGATCGTGCTATGGCAAGTGGCTCTGCCCACGAAGTGGAGTTGAGGCAGCGCAAGCATGATGGAAGCTATCGCTGGTTTCACGCTCGTTACCACCCGGTGCGCGACGACAAGGGACAGATTACGCGCTGGTATGTGACCGCGACGGACATCGAAGATCGCAAGCAGGCGGAAGACAGGCTGCGGAGCGAAAACGTCGCTCTTCGCGAGGAGATCGACAAGGCTTCGATGTTCGAAGAAATTGTCGGCAACGCGAGGCCTCTGAAGGCCGTTCTATCCCGGATTGCCAAAGTCGCTCCCACGGATTCCACCGTTCTCATCACCGGAGAAACCGGAACGGGGAAAGAACTGGTAGCGCGTGCAATCCACAGGCGCTCCCGCCGTTCTTCCCGCGCTTTCGTGAGCGTCAACTGTGCTGCCATCCCGCGCGATTTAATTGCATCGGAATTATTCGGTCACGAGAAAGGCTCTTTCACGGGCGCGTTGCAACGCCGCGTGGGCAAGTTCGAACTTGCCGAGGGCGGGACAATTTTCCTGGATGAAGTGGGAGAGCTTCCCACGGAAACACAGATCGCCCTCTTGCGCGTGCTGCAAGAGCGCGAATTCGATCGTGTCGGCGGCACCCACCCCATCCGAGCCAACGTGCGCGTTATTGCTGCCACCAATCGTGACTTGGAAGCCTCCGTTGCTGCAGGCTCTTTTCGGGGGGACCTCTTCTACCGCATCAACGTGTTCCCGATCGAGATCCCGCCTCTGCGCCAGCGCAAGGACGACATCCCGATACTGGTCGAATATTTCATCGATCGTTATGCGCGAAGAGCTGGCAAGAACATAGAACGTGTCAACAAGCAGACGCTGGAATTGTTTCAGTCCTATCCTTGGCCCGGAAATATTCGCGAACTTCAGAACGTCATCGAGCGTTCGGTGATACTTTGCGAATCAGAGATTTTCTCGATCGACCAAAACTGGTTACCGCAGCCGCCTCTGACACCAGACTCGAAACAGCAGGTCGAGCTCCCGCAGACGCTCCTGGCGCAAGAGAAGGACATGATCGAGGCTGCACTGAAAGTTAGCAGTGGCCGTGTATCGGGACCGACGGGCGCCGCGGCAAAGTTGGGGATACCAAGGTCTACGCTGGAATCGAAGATTCGATCGCTAGAGATCAACAAGAATCGCTTCAAGAATTAAGGGAATTTTGGAAATCGCGCCTTCCGCAAATTACTCTTGGATATGGCAACGTATATCAGGTCGGAAAGTTGAGTTTCTTCAAGAACGCGGCAAATCGCGGGTCGCTGTGCAAGCTCTTCAACAGGGGATCCACTTTCGTCTCAATCACACCGCCATCACGCTGGGTGTAAGCGCGGTCAAGCCACTCGAACGCCTCGTCAGACTGGTTCCGGAAACCATAAACTTCGGCGATCTGGTACGCACTGCTTGCATGGTATTTCGCGATTAACTCCCGCAATGCGTCGTCCGACTCCTTTTTCCGGCCGAGCGCGTAGTACACAACCGCATACATATCCGCGCGTAAGGAATCAGGGCGTACGCGTTCGATTTCAGGCAAACCATCCTGAGGCCGCCCCTGCATGATATAAATCTGGATCAAGTAGAAAGAGCCGGGCAACACATCGGGGCTCAGTTCAAGGGCCTTCTTGCAATCCACTGCGGCCTTGTCTAGCTGCCCATTGAAAAACTCAATCTCCCCAAGGTTTTCCCAACTGCCTGCATTGAGCGGATCCAAGTCAAGGGCTCGACGGCCCAATTGCAAAGCCTGGTCAAAGCGGCCGAGGTAGGCTGCCGAGGCAGCCGCCTGTTTTATAGCCTCGGAATTTCCAGGTTCCAGAGCAATCGCCCGCTCGAGGGAAGCGTTTGCTCCAACCCAATCGAAGTCCACCTGTCGCTTAAGCCGTCCCATTTGAGCATGAGCCGTCGCCAGGTTCGGGTCCAGCACCAAGGCTCGTTCAACCGCTTCCCGGGCAACCCGCTGACCCTCCTCAGTGGGAATCAAACCCTCGTTAGCCTGCCAGTAGCGTACCCGAGACAACCCGACCCAAGCCAACGCATATGAGGGATCAAGTTGCGTCGCCCGTTCGTAATAGCTCGCAGCCATGTCCACATCTTTGGCTGTCCTCCGCTGATAGAGGTAATACCCCTGTAAGTAGGCATCGAAGGCTTCCGGGTTGACTGGGCGCGGCCTTGCCAAGTCTGCTTGTTGCTGCGAAGTCAAGCGGAGTTGGATTTGCCGCGCAACAGACTCGGCTACTTCGTCTTCGACATTAAGAACGTCTTTCTCCGGATAGTCGTAATCCTGGGACCACAGGTGAGTTTGATCCTTTACCTGAATCAGCTGAGCGGTAAGGCGTATCTGATTTCCGTTTTCGCGGAGGCTGTTTTCCAGCACATACTGTACAGAAAGGTCACGTCCAATCTGGTCCAGGCGTTCGTCCTTGTGCTTGTATCCCATCACGGACGTTCGCGCAATCACACCCAACTGTTCCGGGTTAAGCCGGCCCAACTGTGAAATCGTTTCCTCGGTCAGGCCATCCGCCAGATATTCCTTGTTGGGATCGCCAGTGAGATTCTCGAACGGCAGTACGGCAAGCATGATTTTTTGCGACTTTGGCGGCGCCATACCCGCAAAGTGCCGCCGGGAGGCATAGGTGACTCCCACCAAGATAATAGCCAACGTTGCGAGAGCTGCAGCGGTCCGCCAGAGCTTGGGCGCTTTCGGAATCCCCTCATCGGTGGGACTCTCCGGAAGGGCTTGCGTTTGCGCCGGCGAACTTTCGAACGTTGGGGCGTGGGCGGCGGCGTGATTTGGGGTAGCTCCCTGTTGCGTAACTGTAACATCCGCCGTGAACTGGTAGCCCTTTCGAGCGATGGTCACGATCAAGCGGCTGTCTTCCGAGTTGTCTCCGAGTGCCTTTCGCAAATGCGAGATGTATTGCGTCAGATTCCCTTCTTCCACGAACGTGTCGCCCCACACGGCTTGCAGCAATTCCTCTTTGGTGACCAGCCGGTTGGGGTTTTGAGCTAGAAAGAGCAGGACGTCAAAAGCTTTAGGGGTAAGAGCAACCGGCGAATCCGCGCGAGACAGCGTGCGCCTACGCGGATCCAGAAGGAACTGCCCGAAATAGTACAAGTTGCTCATAGAAAGCTGGTTAGCTTACACGCTATTCAGAGTTTTTCATATTTTTTCAGAGCCTTCTGAAGGACTTCCCAAAGCCCAAGCTTGAGAATATCTCCCGTCGGGAATTTAGGTTCTCTCATGGCAAGCGCTACGGCCACGAAAGGAGTGACGTGCAGGACCAATCTTCGAGCGGGTCCTCCAAGCATGCCCATGAATTCGCACGTCCCTTACGGGACAGCGATCTGGAGTTCGTGAAAGCAGTTGGAATGCCAGTGGGGAGCGCGAAGCAGAAGCGGCTTCGCGGTGAACTCGATCAGCGGTTTGGGGAACCAACCGCAGAACTTGCCGAGGCCAACGACGAGATCCGGACGGAGATTATTGAGAGCAGGAACATTAAGGCGCATTTGTTGGAGAGCGAAGCGGCCCTACATTCAAGTCTGCTGTTCGCAGCGGACCGACCAGAGCGAAACTCTCAGACGCCAAGCCAGCTTCCGAACAAATGTTGGGCGGAATTTCGCCAATTGGCGAAGCTTCGCCAGACGAGGCTCGGTTAAGTTCTGAATGATCATCTGCTTAGCATCGGACCACCAACTGCTAATCACGAGAGCTTGCACCTTGGAGGGGGCGCGGAATGCTGAGGATCCAGAGAAAAACGAATGGGGGCGTTATTTTCACTCTGAGCGGTCGAATCGAGGCGGAGGATCTTGGCGAATTGCGCAGGCTCCTGGAGTTGGAAGGGTCCGACAGCCAGATCGCGTTGGATTTGAAAGACGTAACACTCGTAGACCGCGATGCAATCAAGTATCTAGCGGATTGTGAGTCGGACGGTACCAAGCTCGCGAATTGTCCGCCTTACGTCCGTGAATGGATCGGGCGCGAGCGTGGACGGCCCAGGCGGAAAAAGCAGAACGCTCGCGCAGATAAACTGCAAAAAAAGGAGCAAGGCAATGAGCTTGAATAGTCTCACTTATCCTCTGGCATATGAAGAACTAAGGCTTAATACCGATGCGGAAATTACGATTGATATAGACCGAATTGACGAATCAGCGGAGTCGGGGACGGGGTTCGAAGGGATCATTGGAAAGAGTTCTGGTTTGCGCCGCGTACTGGAGATGGTCGAAACCGTCGCCTGGGGAGATTCGACTGTGCTGTTGCTAGGCGAGACCGGCACGGGCAAAGAGCTCATCGCGCGCGCCATTCACGCCCATAGTCTTCGCAGGATTCGACCGTTTGTTAAGCTCAACTGTGCCGCCATTCCTACCGGACTGCTCGAAAGCGAACTTTTCGGCCACGAACGTGGCGCCTTCACCGGAGCCATCAGTCAAAAGATTGGTAGGGTTGAGGTAGCGGACCAGGGCTCGCTGTTCTTGGACGAAATAGGCGATATCCCGCTGGAGCTGCAGCCGAAACTCCTCCGCGTGTTGCAGGAGCGCGAGTTCGAGCGGTTGGGAGGCACGCGCACGAAGCAAATCGACGTTCGTGTCGTCGCCGCGACCCATCGCGACCTGGAGGGAATGATCCTCAAGGGAGAGTTTCGCAGCGATCTCTACTACCGCTTGAATGTCTTCCCCATTTCCATTCCCCCACTCCGCGAGCGGCCCGAAGACATTCCGCTCCTGGTGGAGTATTTTGTGCAAGAGGCCGCGCGCAAGCTAAACAAGACGATCGACGCCATCTCCTCGGACACCATGGCGGCGCTCACCGATTACCAGTGGCCCGGCAACATTCGCGAATTGGAAAACGTGATTGAGCGAGCTGTGATTCTTTCCCGCAGCTCTGTCTTCCGCGTGCCCCACCGGGATCTGCAATCGCGCGTCATCGCGGGCCATTCCAGCGAAAAACTGGAAACTCTGGCGGACGTGGAGCGCGAGCACATCCGCGCGGTGTTGAAACAGACCCGCTGGGTTCTCTCCGGATCAAGAGGGGCGGCAGCTCGACTCGGAATGAACCGTTCAACCCTGTATTTCCGCATGAAGAAGCTGGGAATTGTCCGCCCATGCGCCTGACTCCCGTTCTCCTTTCGATTTCCAGGCCGACGCATGGAGCGGCGCGGTGATACGGCCGCAACTCGTATGCTCGATTGTTTGCACCACATTGCGTGAGCGTGGAATCGTCGCTCGCTGCGATCACGACGAAATTCAGTTCGAGCTATGGCGGCGAGTGTCAGGCTGCGGACAACCGTTAGCCTGCCACCATCGCGAGGTTTCCGGCTCAAATTTTCCGAAGCCTGCCGTATTCCGTATTTGTTTGGCTTCTTAGCTACTTGCGGCGTGAATGTTACAGGCCATGAATCGGCACGCCAATTGCCCTTGAAACGCATGGAGGCTTCAGACGCCTGATGTTTGGATGCGAGAAGGAAAAAATGCTCACCGTGACGAGAGACGAGACCGCGCTGGAGGAGAACTGGATTCTGCGCGGCCGCAGTGAAACAAACCAACGAAAAGGGAGATTTTGTTTATGAGTGCATTGCAAAGTTACGCATCCAGTCTTCGACCTGCCGTGGGGACGCGGCGCCTCTCCGTCAAAATTCGGCATGGAAAAACAAAGCGGACAGAATCGTCGCCCTTAACGTTGCCAAGTTCTGAGAGAGTGGCTGCGCCTTCGACCACCCTTCACCACCCGGCACTCGTTCAACAAGCAATTGATGGAAATTCTGCCGCTCACGAACAGATATTCGCGACCCACGCCAGTAAGCTCCGCGGAATGGCGTTCGCCATCTTGCGCAACAGAGAAGACGCGGAGGACGCCGTGCAGGATGGCTTTTGCAGAGCATTCGCGAATTTGCAATCTTTTCAAGGCCGGTCTTCGTTCTCCACTTGGTTGACGCGCATCGTCATCAATTCGTCTCTGATGATTCGCCGTAGAAGAAACGGACGCGCCGAGGCTTCGTTGGACGAGGTTCTCGACAATCGCCCGGAACAATTGCAATGCAAAATCGTTGACGCGAGGCCAAACCCTGAGCAGATCTGTGCGTCCGGCGAAATCCGCGCCCTCGTCGAAAAGCAAGTCCGCCAGCTTCCACCGGGACTGCAAACGGCATTTCAACTCTACGAATTGGACCACCGGTCGGGCGCGGAATCGATGCACACGCTCGGTATTGGAACGAGTGCGTTCAAATCAAGAATCTCTAGGGCGCGGCGGAAAGTAGAAAATGGCCTGCGCCAGACGTTTCACCCGGCGGTGAAGGGACGTTCGACTCGGGTGGGTAACCCATCGTTGCAAACTACCTAAACGAACGCCCCGGAATTTTCGTGTGTCGCACCCTCGCCTGCCTGCCGCAGGTAGGCCGCAAACGAGGGCGCGGGTTTGAACGTGAAAACTGGGCCTGGAATCGCTATTTCTTGGGCCAAATGGGAGCGGAGTGAATTTCCCAGACGGCGTGGCGGAGGGGGTGGGATTCGAACCCACGAGACCCTTTCGGGCCTAACGGTTTTCAAGACCGCCGGAGTCAACCACTTTCCTACCCCTCCGTTTTTTTTCACTACTTGCTACATCCTAACGTACGCCGCATTTGCTGACAATCAATGTCCGGCGGCGAACGTCGTTATGTTCACGGACGCACGGGTTGGGGCTGCCGGACTGCCTGCGTCAACTGCTGTGCGATTCCGCCATTCGTTCGCGCGGCGGGAATGATAAGATTCAATTGTGTGAATTCGCTGTGGCCCCATTGCGCGATCGATTGGGCAAACAGCGCGGGGAGGCTCGTGCAATGTTTCGTCGAACATTGATGCTGGCTGTCGTTTCCGGTGTTTTCTGGGCTGCGTTTGGCGCCAGTTCTCTGCACGCGCAGAATTCTTCCACGCCGGAATCTCCAGCTGCACCCAATCCGGCCGCGAAATTCCTGAAGGTTGCTGTGCCGCCCTACCACGCCGAGCCTCCCAAAGATCCTCTCCCGAACACACTCGATCCCGCGCAATTTTCAGACGCGCAAACTCGCAACATTTTCACGCTGGCGGCCAAAGTGAAACCAGTCCTGTATCAGGAGCCATGCTACTGCGGCTGCGACAAAGAAGTGGGGCACAAAAGCCTGCTGGATTGTTTTACTGATCTTCACGGAGCCCATTGCATCCTCTGTAAGAAGGAAGCAGTCTTCACCTACACTGAATCGCAGCAGGGCAAGACCGCCGCGGAAATTCGCAAGGAAATCATTGACGGAAAATGGAAACAGGTGGAACTCTCCGACTACGACACGCTTCCGCCGGCGAAATAATCGCCTTCCGCTCAAGGCTGTAGCAGATATGACCACCGGTCACATTCCGCTCTCACGAATCCTGCCGCTAATTCCCGCACTCGCTGCAACCTGACTCCGCACGTGGTAGAACACTCCTGCGGGTCAGCGGCAAACTGGCGCCGAAACGTAACTCAACTCTGAGGGATGAAACTGGCTAGCGTGATGGCTGGGCGGAGGGCCGCGCGGGCCAATCCTGCGGAGCAAAATCGACACCCCAGAAATGCGGGCTCGGTGAAAGGAATTCAACCCCCACCCGTGTGCCCTTTTCGGATGTATCGCCAAGGTACACGACGCGGCATTCTTGCTCTTCTTCGGTGACCGGATTGATCAGTACGAGTTCGGCGCCCAGAGCGAGCGTTTCTTGCAGATAAAGCAGGCCACCATGCGCGTTGATGACGATGGTCTGGCTGTTCTCGCGGAATTTCTTGCCATCGCTATTCTTGGCCACCGCGCGGACCGGGATTCGCGTGAAAACGCGCGAACTGCGCCGGGCGGTGCTGTTTTGGTGTTCACTCATGGTTATCTGGTATCCTGCATCGGGCCAGACACCGAGTCAACCGTGCGCCCTTGGAAAGTTTCCAAAAACGCAGCCCGCAAAAAGCTTGCTGAAATCGCATAAGGTTCCGTAGAATCGCGAGTCTTGTTTGATGGCACAGGAGTAATGCGCATTCATCCCGCGCTGCGGAATTCGCTGGCGCGGGCGTTACCATCTTATGGTTTGGGGGCCCCTGGCAATGAACCTAATTGAGTACATCGAATCTAGGCGTGATGAGAACTTAAACGAGCTCAAGGAATTCCTCCGCATCCCCAGCGTCAGTACCAAAAGCGAACATAAACCCGATATAGAACGCGCCGCTCACTGGGTCGCGGAAAAATTACGCGCTGCCGGCTTGGAAAACGTCGAAATCACGCCCACCAAAATGCATCCTCTGGTTTACGGCGAATCGCTGCACGCGCCCGGCAAACCCACCATCCTTTTTTACGGCCATTACGACGTGCAGCCGGCCGAGCCTCTCGATCTTTGGACTTCCCCGGCCTTCGAACCAACCGTCCGCGACGGCAAACTTTTTGGCCGCGGCACCGCGGACGACAAAGGTCAGGTGCACATTCACATCAAAGCGCTGGAAGCGTTGAAGAACCAGACCGGCAAGCTGCCCTTGAACGTGAAGGTCATGATCGAAGGCGAAGAAGAAGTGGGCAGCGTCAGCCTGTGGGATTTCGTGCAGAGCAATCGCGAGCGGCTGAAGGCCGACGCGCTCGTGGTCTCCGACACTTCGATGCTGGCGAAGGGCGTGCCTTCGGTCACCTACGGATTGCGCGGGCTGAATTATTACCAGGTGGAGATCGCGGGCCCTGCGCAGGATCTGCACTCCGGAGTTTTCGGCGGCGCAGTGCCTAACCCGATTACGATTCTCGCCGAACTGATCGCCAAGCTGCACGATAAGAATTTTCGCGTCGCGATTCCCGGTTTTTACGACGATGTCGCGACGGTCTCGCGCCAGGAACGCAAAGCGCTCAATTCGTTGCCGTGGAAAGAGAAGGAATTTCGCAAGACGGTGGGAGCGCCCGCGCTCGACGGCGAAAAAGGATTCACGATCGTCGAGCGGCTGTGGATTCGGCCCACGCTCGAACTCAATGGCATCTGGGGCGGCTATCTCGGGGAAGGCGCGAAGACCGTGATTCCCGCGAAAGCGTATGCGAAACTTTCCACGCGCCTGGTTCCCAATCAGGATCCCGCGAAAATCGCAAAGCTCGTCGAGCGCCACATTCGCAAATTGCTGCCGAAGTCCGTCACTTGCAAATTCCAGGTTCTCAGCACTGGCAAACCGTGGGTCGCGCCGTACACTCATCCAATTTTTCAGACGGCGATTCACGCCCTCGAAGCCGGCTTCGGCAAGAAAGCCGTTTTCATTCGCGAAGGCGGTTCGATCCCTTTCGTCACTCAGATGCACGACACATTTAAAGTTCCCTGCGTGCTGCTGGGCTTTGGACTGCCAGACGAAAACGCGCATGCTCCCGATGAACACATCGCTCTGGAAAATTATTTCGGCGGAATCAAGGCCGTCGCGCTCTTCTACCAGCAGCTCGCCGCGCAGTAAAGTTTTCGCTTGAAAATGGCGCGCATAGGAAAGGCCCGTTTTATCGGGCTTTTTTGAAGGTTTGACTTGCGTTCGGCCCTTACTGTCGCTATAGTCCCCAAGGCGTCCTGCACCGCAGGCTCGCCAGGCAATTTAAACTGAGGAGGAAAACGCAACTCGATGGCAAATCCGCTGAGCAAGTCCAAGATTATTGCGCACATCACTGAGAAGGTAAGCACGCCGGAGAAGCCCATTTCCAAGAAGCAGACCGTGGCTTTCTTCGACGAATTGTTCAAGTTGGCTGTGAAAGAGGCCAAGAGCGCGGGAAAGTTCGTGATCCCCGGCATCGGCCGCGCCGTCAAGGCGCATCGCAAGGCGCGTCTGGGCCGCAATCCGGCCACGGGCGAGACCA
>Ga0308309_10001015_pt1 | contig 16806 bp, 12 predicted proteins | sample HubBroMetageWFT5_FD_192491 | JGI IMG/M metagenome (GOLD analysis project Ga0308309, IMG submission 192491) | Warmed and freeze-thawed soil microbial communities from the Hubbard Brook experimental Forest, New Hampshire - Hubbard Brook CCASE Soil... | ecosystem: Environmental > Terrestrial >...
GGCGAGATCAGCCCGGCACTCATCGAGACCTGCGCGAGGATGAACGAAAACTCTCCAACCTGCGTCAAACCCAGGCCCACGCGAAACGCCGTACGGAAGCGATAGCGGAACACCCAGACCACGCTCGTCCACACTACAAACTTGCCGAAGAGTACCAATCCCACCAGCAGCAGAATCAGCGGCCAGCTTACCCTCCACGTGCTCGGGTTCATTAACATTCCAACGGACACAAAGAAAAACGCCACGAACACATCGCGCAAGGATTGCGTCTGGTGCGCCAGCTTGTGTGTGAACGGCGAATGTCCCAGGAACAGTCCGGCCAGGAAAGCGCCCAGTGCCAGCGAAAGCCCCACGGTTTCCGTCAAAGCGGCGATTCCGAGGCAGATGGCCAGCGCCAGCAACAACGAGATTTCGTCGTTGCACGTTTTTTCTACGCGCGCCAACAACGTGGGGAACAGCTTCCACGCCGCCACCGCGATCGGCACCAGAAGCAGGATCGCTTTGCCCACCTTCCACGCCGCCTCTCCCAGCGTTGCTCCGCCACCGGGTGAAAAGCTGGGCAGAACCACCGTCAGCACAACCACTGCCAGATCTTCTACCAGCGACAGCGTCACCATCAGACGTCCGTGCTCCGTCGTCATCTCTCCGCGATCCATCAGCAGACGCAACAACACCATCGTGCTGGCCACGGAAATAATGCAGCCGACCGCGACCCCCTGGATCAGCGGCCAGCCCAGGACGGCGCCTACCGCCGTGCCAAGCCCGACGCATAGCAAAATTCCCAGCGGCGCGCCGACCAGCGCCACCCATTTCACTTTCAGAAGTTCCGGCACGGAAAATTCGATGCCGACGGAAAACATCAGTAGCACCACGCCGATTTCCGCCATGGTTTCGAAATTCTGCACGTCGTGCACACGCGGCCCCGGTGTCAACGGGCTCAGCAGCAATCCGGCAAGAACATAACCAAGCAAAATCGGCTGCCGCAGCCGCCACGCCAGGAATCCGCAAACCAGGGCAGCCGCAAAGACCATCGCGATATCTCGAAAAACATAGGAGTGTTCGAGCAAGCTGCATTCTCCTTGGCTGTCAGATGTGGAAAGAAAGTGTAACACCCGCGGCCAACCCGCAAGAGCGTTGCTGTCAACGGATAGCCGGGCAGTTTCCGATTCTTCGAGCCAGTGAGAGTTAGCCGCCGATGTCATGGTCGAAAGGCATTTATTCTGCATCGCTTGGCGCTGTGAAGATTTTGTGGCGGATCGCATAGTGAATGAGCTCGGCGAGAGAATGCAGGCCAAGCTTGACCATGATTTTCGCCCGATGCGTCTCGACCGTCCTGATGGTGATTCCCAACCTGGCAGCGATCTCCTTATTCGCTTTTCCCTCCGCCAGCAGTCGAATTATTTCAACTTCACGGGGGGTTGGTCGGGCTGGCGAATGCTCCGTCGGGTCCGATTCCTTCCCAGGCGTGAGGAATCCCTTCACTACGATGTCGGATACTCTGGGGGTCAGAAACATCTTACCCGCAGAAACATGTTTCACCGCTTTTACAAGGTGCGTTGCAAGATCGGATTTTAAGACGTAGCCACGGGCTCCTGCCTCGAGGACCCGGCGCACCATCTGGTCAGACTCGTGCATGGTGAGGACAACCACTTCGGTATTTGGGATTGCCTCTCGAATTAGGCGCGTCGCCTGAAGCCCATCTACATCGGGCATGCTGATATCAAGGATGGCTACGTCCGGTTTCAACCTATTTGCTTTTTCTACAGCTTCCCGGCCGTTCATGGCCTCGCCGACGACGGTCCAGCCGCGTCGAGCTTGAACGAGTCCCCGGATGCCGCGCCGGACGAGCTCGTGGTCGTCCGCCACCAGGATACGAAGTGGTTTCGTGCCTTTAGTCATCTGTCGGTATCGTCACGCGCACTGTGGTGCCACTGCTGCTGGATTCAATGTCAAGCTGGCCGCCTATGAGCGCCACCCGCTCGTGCATGCTCGGGATGCCAACCCCAAGTCCAAAAGGCATTTTCCCGTTCCGCCTCCGCACGCCTCCGGAAATTCCGCCGCCTATGTCGCTTATCTCCAGCGTGAACTCTCCGGGGTCACGCTGCACTCGTATCTTGGCTTGGGGACTTCCCGAATGCCGCTGGATGTTAGTGAGACTTTCCTGAACGACCCGGAAAAGGGCCAACTCGACATGTGGCTTCATCCGTCCGAGACGCGCCGATATCTCCAGTTCAACTTCGATTCCAGTTCGCTCCGTGAAGCCGCCCGCGTAGTGACGAATCGCATCCTCAAGTCCGGCTTCGTCCAACATCGGCGGGTGCAATAGATAGGAAAGAGTGCGGACATCCCGGATGCACTGATCCGCCAGCGCTTGGCATTGCGAAGCGAGCTTGCGTAACTTCCTGCTGGACGAAGGAATGGAAGCATAGATTTGACTCAAGGTAGTTGCCAGAGCGACGAGGTCTTGGCCGGTGGAGTCGTGCAAGTCCCTGGCGATTCTCCGCCGTTCCTCGTCCTGCAAACGCAAGAGCTGACCTGAAAGTCGCCGCAGTTCCTGTTCGGCCCGCTTGCGCTCGGTGATGTCTTCCCCCGAACTAAGAGTCCCGATTACCTGTCCGCGGTCATCCCGCAAAAGTGTATTGCGCCACCCGATCATCCGTTCCTCGCCAGACTTCGTGAGGACCGGGTTCTCCACATACGATAGATCTCCGCCAATGAGATTGTGGAATGACGTGCGGAGAGCATCTCTTATTCTTGCTGGAAGGCAGAAATCGAACCAGTCGCATCCCATTAACTCGTGTTCTTCCCAGCCCAAGGTGGAGCATCCTTTGCGGTTGATCAGGGTGATTCGCCCTTCCATGTCCAGAGCGAGCAGGATCACGTCGGCAATATCCAGGTATCGTTGCGCCCGGTCCCGCTCCTGCCGGATCACCGTATCCGCCCGCTTCAGATCTTCGATGTCGCTGGTCGTTCCGTACCACTTAACGAGGTTTCCCTTCTCGTCGCGCAGCGGCACGGCGCGAATTAGGAACCAGCGATATTGCCCATCAGCCCGGCGGAGTCGCGCCTCTTTCTCAAAGGGTTTCCCGGCCGCCAAAGCCGCGCGCCATTCTTCCTTCAAACGATCGTCGGGATGGAACGCATTCATCCAGCCCCAGCCCAGACCGTGCTCCAGGGAAAGACCCGTATATTCCCGAAAATTCCGGTTGAGAAAATCAGCCGAGCCATCAGGCAATTTGCGCCAGACTATTGTGGGGATTGTGTCAATAATGAGCCGCAGGCGCTCTTCGATAACATTCGACGCTTCTTCAGCATCGCTGTCGTGTGTGTTGGCCCCGGTTTGGCTCATGGTGCCCTCCACCAGACCCGACCTAGCAGTTACCAGGGCATTGGCCCCTCTGGGTGGCGGCGAGTCCTGCATCGCAATAGAACGTGACTAGTTGCGGCATCAACGTTTCACTGCGCTGATAGTACTCCAATCCCATGGAAATGGCTCGCAGTCTCGTCCAGCCAGCCGGGTTTGCATTGTTAGGATTCAAGGTTAGAGCGGAGACCCCTGGATGAGCGCGAGCCGGTGGCCCATTTCGGAGCGAGTGAGAGCCGCAAGCCGATACGTAGCTGGCAGTACGTAGTATTCGGCATTGCGCCCGGCAACTTTGCGTTCCATAAAAGAGTGTCGGTGCGGGGATTTTCATGCGTGTTCGATCGGCGTGATTCCCTTGCGTGCCCTGATTCCCCAATTGCACGTTGGAGCGCTTTGGATTGGCGTGAGCTTGATCAGTGGAAGCAAGCCAGGAGTTCGAGGCCGGCTCTCAAATTCGGGGCCGCGCTCTGGCTTTCTCGCCGCTCTAAAACCGCCCGATCGCAAAGGGGATTCGGTCTTGGAAGAATTCTTGATCTGCACGAACAGGAATTGCCGGTTCCTGGTCTCTCTTCGCGAAGGCAACAAAGTCCTGCGCCGCTCGGAGCTTATTCTCAGCGCATGTCCGGAATGCAACCACAAATGGTCCGGCCGCTGCCCGTTCTGCGTCCGGACATTGGACGTCACATGGCGGAGTCAGATTCCCCACTGTGCTCATTGCAGCAAACCGCTGAAACCGGGAACGCATGTGGACTAGGACCCCGCCTGCAATCTTTCCCGCGGGGAAGCGCAATGGATAAAGACACAAAATTGCAATCCTCAGTCTTCCTGCGGCGCGGCGGGAATCGATGAAAAGCGCGTCCGAGATAAGGATGTCGTCGCTCCGGATTCACAACGCACTGGTGAAGGCCCGCGTAATGAGATACCCGGAGGTGTATGAATGCAGCTTCGACCGTCCACTCCCTGAACTGACCAGCGTCGAGAATAACCTGGCGCATCTCGTAGATGATGGCATTCAAGTACTTAGAAACAATTTCGCTCGGTGAACTTCTCCTGAGGGATTGTTGGAGCGAAACATGCTTGCGGTGCTTATCGTGGATGACGATCGCGCTTTCCGAACGCTCCTTCGTACCCTTTTCGAAGAAAATAGCGGCTTCGATAATTGTGTGGAGGCTGAAAATGCTTTCGAGGCCCTGGATAAGTCCAAGCAGTTAACGCCGAACTTAGCCATAGTGGACTTCTCAATGCCCGAAATGAATGGATTGCAGTTGGCTCGTCAGCTTAAAGCACGAGAGCCTGCATTGCCGATTTTCATGCTGACGGCTGACTACGATGTGAACATCGAGAAGGAAGCGCTAGCCTTTGGAATAACCGCCGTATTTTCCAAACTCGATGATTTGACCACACTCATCGCGAATGCCCGCGCCGTCTGTGGACTGGAATGATGCCACGCGCAAAGGCTGGTTTGTGTGGCGCCCTTTTTCTGATCAGGGTGCAACGATGTCTTTCAGGTGGGGCTTCTCCTGCACGGCCGCTAGGCTTGCGGCATCCCAGCCGCCTCCCAACGCTTTTACCAGGAGCACGGCCGTCACTAGCCGCTGGCCATGAATGATGGCGGCTTCCTGTTGGTTGCTCAGCAAATTCTGCTGCGCGCTCACCACATCCAGGTAATTCACCAGGCCGCCCACATACCGCGAGGTCGCGATGTCCACTTGTCGTCGGGCGGCGTCAACCGCTTCCTCCTGCGATTTCTGAGCGGTATAGAGCACTTCCAGGCCGGTAATGTTGTCCTGCACTTCCTGGAACGCACCAAGCACAGTGCCACGATAGCTTGCCACTGTGGCATCATAGCCCGCTTGCGAAAATTGCACTTGGGCGCGCCTTGCGCCGCCCGTGAAAATATTCTGCGCCAGATTCGCACCGATGGCCCACACGCCGCTCTCCGCGTTTAACAGTTGCGAGATTTTTGCGGCATTCCAGCCGCCCTGGCCGTAAAGCTGCAGGGACGGATAGTAAGCCGCCTTGGCGATTCCGATTTGCGCGTTGGCCACCGCCATCGCCCGCTCCGCTTCTGCGACGTCCGGGCGGCGCTCCAAAAGATCGGAGGGCAGGGAAGTATCCAGATTCGGAGGCTCCGCGGTAAGCTCGCGCGCTGCCAGATGGAAATCCGGCGCGGGCCGCCCTGTCAAGACTGCAATCGCATCTTCAAACTGCTTGCGTTGCTGTCGAAGCAGCGTGGCTTGCGTGCGCGTGGTATTCAGCAGTGTTTCTTCCTGGGCCACGTCGAGGCCAGACGCTACTCCGCCCTGGTGCCGCGAGTTGACCAGATCAAGCCCTTTTTGCAGCGCGTCGACGGTGCGCTGCAGCACGCCAATCTCGGTATCCAGTTGGCGCAGGCTGAAATAATCCGCGGCAAGCTCCGCGGTCAGAATCAGGCGGACATTTTCAAGGTCGGCGGCATTTGCCTGCAGCGAGGCCTGCGCCGCTTCGATCGTTCGACGCCGCTGCCCCACCAGGTCCACTTCATAGCTCACCGTGAAAGGAATCGTCCAACTGCTCTGCGTGATCGGGCCGGGGAGCTTGAACGATGAACCAGTCGCCCGGTCACCCGAGTAACGCTGGCGGCTAGCCGTGGGCGCCACGCCAAGCGTCGGGAAAAGCGTGGCGTTCTGCACCGCCGCCGAAGCGCGCGCCTGCTGGTAATGCGCCACCGAAACTTTCAACGTTTGATTTGCCGCAAGGAGATCGTTTTCCAGTCCGCTCAGCTCGTCGTCGTGGAACACCGTCCACCACGTGGTTTTTGGCACGGCGTCTTTCGGTGCTGCTTCGCGGAATGGCTCTTGCACATCCCATTTCGCGGGGACGGACGCCGCCGGCTTCTTGTAATTTGGCCCGACCGTACAGCCCGCAATCCATCCTACGAGAGCCAACGCCCCCAGCTTGCGTACCCTTTTTCTTGCGGCTCTCCTGTCCACCGGCATCAGGGCTTTTTCCCCGTGGGAGCTGGAGCAGGGCTCGGCGGCTTTGGCCCGTCCTTCGACGGCGCAGCGGCAGGAGCGATTGGATTCGGAACTTCCTTCACGTGCACCTCTTGTCCGTCGCTCAGCGAGTCCGGCGGATTCAGCACGATCCAGTCATCGGCCTTCAACCCGTTCAACACTTCCAGCGTAACTCCGTAGTCGCGGCCGATGGTCAGCGGCTGCAGCCGTGCTTTGTGGCTCGAATCCACCACCACCGCCCGCAGCCCCTCCGAGCGGAAGAGCAGCGAATTTACCGGCACCTGAAGCCGATCGCCCTTAACCTTCACTTCCAGATGCACCTGAGCGTATCCACCCGGAAGCAATTGCCCCGTCGGATTCGGCACATCCACTTCCGTCAGCAAAGTGCGCGTCGAAAGATCGATGGCATTTGAGGTGCGCACTACCTTTCCGCGGAATTTCTCGCCCGGATATTGCGTCAATTCCAGGTAAGCGCCGATTCCGGCGTGTATGGACGGCGCATAGGGCTCCGGCACGTTCACGTAAACGCGGATCGGATCCGTCTGCGCCAGGTAAAAAAGTTGCTGCGACGTTCCGCCATTGCCCGCGTTGATCAGCGTTCCGATGTCGATATTGCGCTGCGTCAGCACGCCGCTGAACGGCGCATAAATACGCTTGAACGACTCCAGCTCTTCCAGCCGGCGCACGTTTGCTTCCGATGATTGCACGGTCGCGCGCTTGGCGGCCTGATCTCCCATGGCGTTATCCACTTCCTGCATCGATACGCCATCCGTCTTCAACAGTTGCGTATAACGTGTCGCGGTAATGTCGGAGAGTTGGGCATTCGCTTTCGCGGTGTTCAAGTCCGCGCGGGCTTGTCCCAACTGCTGGTCCACTTCCGGCGTATCAATCTCGGCCAGCAATTCGCCCTTGTTCACCCGGCTGCCGATGTCGTGATACCACTTCCTCAGGTACCCGTTGGTGCGCGCATAAATCGGCGACTCCACGTAAGCTTGCAGCGTTCCCGGCAATACCAGGTTCTCGTCGCCGGCTTCTAAGCTCGGGTGGATGATCGCCACGGTTGGAATGGCCGCGGCTTCCGTCTCATTCGCCAGCGCCTGGTACTGCACGCGCCGTTGGAACAGCAACACGCCGCCCACAACGATCAGGATCGCCACCACCACAAAGAACACAGTGAAGAGCGGGCTCCTCTTTCGCGCCAGCCCACCTCTGTCACTGCCTGTCATGCCTTCAGTTGTCATTCCTTCTCTCCAAAATCAATTTCGTAATCTCTTAAGAGATTGCGGGTTCCGCTCCCATGGTCCGGTGCCTGCGCCGCTCCAGCCATCCATGGATGATGGAAAACACGCACGGAACAAAAAACAATGTCGCCACGGTGGCAAACAGCAAGCCACCAATCACCGCGCGGCCCAGCGGCGCGTTCTGTTCGCCGCCTTCGCCGAGGCCAATCGCCATTGGCACCATGCCGATCATCATTGCCAGCGCCGTCATGATCACGGGACGTATGCGCACGTAGCCGGCTTCGAGCGCTGCTTCGCGGGGGGCTTTACCCTCAATCATCTGCTCTCTTGCAAAAGAAATCATCAAAATGCTGTTGGCCGTTGCTACGCCCATGCACATGATGGCACCGGTCAGCGAAGGCACGTTCAGCGTGGTGTGCGTGATCAAAAGCATCCAGCAAATGCCCGCCAGCGCTCCCGGCAATGCCGTAATGATGATGAAGGGATCAAGCCACGATTGGAAATTCACCACGATCAGCAGGTACGCCAGCACGATCGCCCCAATCAGCCCGATGCCCAATCCTAGGAAGGAGGAGTCCATTGTCTCCACCTGGCCGCGAATCACGATGTGGCTCCCTCGCGGCAAATCCTTTTCCGCATCCTTCACCAGCTTGCGCACTTCCTGCGCCACGCTGCCCAGGTCTCTCCGATAGACCGACGCGTACACGTTAATCATCGGCTGCACGTTGTAGTGCGAAACGGATGCCGGCCGCGCCACGGTCTTCGTGTGCACCAGATTCCCAAGGATCTGCGGCGTCACTCCCGCTCCCGCTCCTGTGATGGGAGTGTTTTGCAGCGCCTGAAACGTGTCCACGCGGTATTGCGGTGTCTGCACCGCCACGTTGTAGCTGACGCCGTTCCTGGGATCCAGCCAGAAATTCGGCGACGTCTGGAAGCTCGAGGAGAGTGACACGAGCAGGTTTTGCGCCACGTCGCGCGCCTGCATGCCCACGTATTGCGACCTCGTCCGATCCAGATCCAGATACAGTGTCGGCGCGTCAAACGCCTGCTGAACGTGCACGTCAACCGCTCCCGGAACGTGCGTCATCTTGTTCGCGAGCCGCTGCGCGATTTCATAATTGGCGGGCTGGTTCGCTCCGATGATTTCGATGTCCACCGGCGCTGGCGTTCCGAAGTTCAGAATTTGCGTCACGATGTCCGCCGGCTGGAAGAAAAACTGGACGCCGGGGTACTCGGTGGCCAGGCGGCGCCGTAACTCATTGATGTAGGCGCCAGTCGACTTTCCACGTTCCTGTGTCAATTGCACCAGGATCTCCGCGTCAGAGGTGCCAATCGTGCCGGAGTTGCTGTATGTCAGGTTGATGCCCGAATACGGCAAGCCTATGTTGTCAATCACCGTCTGCAGATCGCGTTTCGGAATCACCTGGTGGATCGTCTGATTGACCTGATCGGCCAGTCGCGTCGTTTCTTCGACGCGCAGGCCCGTGCGTGCCCGCATGTGCAGGCGGATTTGGCCCGCGTCCACGCTGGGGAAAAAGTCGCGGCCCAGGAAAAACACCAGCCCGCCCGACAACAGGCAGAATGCCAGGAACAACGCCGAGAAAGACCACGCATGATCTAGCGCCGACGTCAACGCCCGGCGGTATCCGCCGCGCAGCCGTTCAAAAGAGTGCTCAAACGACTGCTGGTAGCGGCGGAAGAAACCCATCTTCTCGCCCGCATGCAGATCGGCCTGATATTCGTCATCCGCGCTCAAGAGGTACATTGCCATCGTCGGGACAATCGTGCGCGACCACATGTACGAGGCCAGCATCGCGAAAATCACGGCTTCGGCCAGCGGCACGAAAAGGTATTTCGCTACGCCTGAAAGGAAAAACATCGGCAGAAACACGATGCAGATGCACAGCGTTGATACGAACGCCGGCACAGCAATCTGCTGGGCGCCGTCGAGAATCGCCTGCACCGTTTCCTTGCCCATCGCCAGATTGCGGTTGATGTTTTCGATCTCCACGGTCGCATCGTCCACCAGGATGCCCACGGCCAGCGCAAGCCCGCCCAGCGTCATGATGTTGATCGTTTCGCCCAGTGCACTCAGGCAAAGCAGGCTCACCAGGATCGAAAGCGGAATAGAAACCGCGATGATCAGCGTGCTCTTCCAGTTTCCCAGGAACAACAGAATCATGATGGCCGTCAGGCACGCTGCAATCATCGCCTCGCGCAAGACACCCTGAATCGCCGCCCGCACATAAATCGACTGGTCGAAAAAATTGCTGACTTGCAGGCTGCTCGGAAGCGAAGGCCCGTAATCTTTCAACACCTGCTTTACGCGGTCAACAATCGAAAGCGTCGAATTGTTACCGGTCTTGTAGATGCTCATCAGCACGCCACGCTGCCCGTTAGTAAGCACCACGTTGGTCTGCGGAGTAAAACCGTCGCGCACGTGGGCGACGTCACGCAGGTAAATGGTCGAGCCGTTTACGGTCTTGACCGGTAGATCGTTCAGCTCTGGAATCGTCTTCGGGCTGCCGTTCATCTCCACGTTGTACTCGAGAGTGCCCAGCTTAGCCGTGCCCGTCGGCAATATCAGGTTCTGCGCGTTCACCGCATTTACGATGTCCACCGCAGACAGACCCTTCGCCTGCATCGCGCTGGAGTCAATATCCACGGAAACCACGCGCGACTTCCCGCCGTACGGGAACGGCATCGAAGCACCCGGCACCGTCGAAATCTGTGTGCGAATAAAATTGTTACCGTAATCGAACATCTGCTGCTCGCTCAAGCTGTCGCTGTTCAGCCCCACCTGCAGCACGGGCACGGTGGACGCGGAATAAATGATCACCAGCGGCGGCGTGGTGCCCGGCGGAAGATTCCGCAGAAAGGTCTGCGAGATGGCAGTCGCTTGCGCCAGGGCCGTCTGGATATTGGCCCCAGTGTGAAAATAAATTTTGACGATAGCAATCCCATTCAGCGATTGTGATTCCACGTGCTCGACGTCGTTGACCAGCACCATCACGCCACGCTCGACGTTCGACGTGATCCGCTGCTCCATCTCCTGCGGCTGCAAACCGGTGTACGTCCACACCAGGGAGATCACCGGAATATTGATTTCCGGGAAAATATCCGTGGGCGTGCGTGGAATGACGAACCCACCTAATAGCACGAGAACGATCGCCATCACGATAAAGGTGTACGGTCGGGAAAGCGCTAAGCGGACAATCCACATAATTGAGTGTTTCTTACCCTGAAGTGTTGAACGCGGACACCCTTCACGTGCGCCCCTGCGCCCAAGATTCTTCGAGCCTTATACGCCTATTAGACTATCAGAACCCTTCGTTTGGGTACGCGGTTGGCCTCAAAGGCCAAAACGCCGTCCCGTTCCATTAGTGAGACGCATCCCATTACCAATCCGCAGCATTTTTCGCGGGAATCGGCTTCCCGCAAGCAGGCCATTTTGGCCGCCTCAATAGGCAGCTTACACTTACACCGCGGCGGCGCCGAACGCCGCATCGCCCCCTCGCTACCGTCCCCCACGGCGCCAACAAATTCACTCTCTGGTCGGAGGCTTTGGGGTACAGTAGGGGAGCTTGTTTCCAGGTTTCCGTCGGATCACCTTAACTTTCTAACCGAAGAGGACACTCATGAAAATTCTCGCTTGCGCCGCAGTGCTGTTTGCACTTTCCGGGGTCGCGATGGCCCAGCAGTCTCCCGCAAACGCTTCCGCAAAACCTTTGGTCGTGACTATCAAGAATGCCGATGGTCAGGTTGTCGGCACGGCTACGCTTTCTCCCGCCGCGTCCGGCGTCAAAATTGTGCTGGACATCAAAAAGCTTCCCCCGGGCGAGCACTCCATTCACATCCATCAGGTGGCAAAATGCGAGCCGCCGGATTTCAAAACGGCCGGCCCGCATTTCAGCCCGGCGGGGCACATGCATGACTCCGCGCCCGCGGGAGACATTCCTGACTTCTCCTTGATCGTGGGAAAAGATGGAACGGCTCACGTCTCCACGGTCGCCCCGAACGTCACCCTGGGCGATGACGATCACTCTGTCTTCAGCAACGGCGGCACGGCCATCGTGATTCACGCGGTTGCCGGCGGCACCGGCAGCGGCGCCCCGCCGCGCATCGCCTGCGGCATCATCACAAAGTCGTAGAATCCGGGGCAGCCTCACGCCAAAGCCTGCAAGCCGCGCTGCCACTACTTGTGTGTCATTGTGAATACGCCATCCCATCCCACGGGTGGCTCGTCGAAGAGGTACTCCTGGCAGCGTTTCCAGTACATGCGGGAAGGCCCGTCGTCCGGGGTGCGGTCCAGAATCTCCTGAAACGCGTGCTGCGCCTGTTCCCAATGCCGACTGCGATAGAACTCCCGCGCTGCGGCGAAATTTTGCAACCGTTGCCGCAATTCTCCGAAGGTTGGTTCCTGCTCCAGTTCTGATAGTTTTCCCACCAACTCGTAGATCGTCACCGGCTGCAATTTCCCTTTCACCCGGATGATATCCAGCTCGCGGAAAAGGAACCCGGCATCTTTCACCGCCGCATACGTCGATTCGTTCACCAGGATGTGCGTGCCGTATTCCTTGTTCAGTCCTTCCAGCCGTGAGGACAAGTTCACCGTGTCCCCAAGTGCCGTATAGCCGTAACGCAGCGCCGAGCCCATGTTGCCCACGCTTGCCGGGCCCGAATTCAAGCCGATGCCGATATCCAGCTTTGGTTTTCCCTCGGCTTCCCATTGTTTCTGCATCGCGCGCACCGTCTTCATCATCGCCAGCGAAGCTCTGCACGCATTCTCCGCATGGTCCCGCTCCTCAAACGGCGCGCCCCAGAACGCCATCACCGCGTCGCCGATGTACTTATCGAGCGTGCCTTGCGTGTCGAACACGATTTTCGTCATGTCCGACAGGTAGCCGTTCAGGAACAGCGCAAGATCCTGCGCGTCCAGCTTCTCCGAAATCGTCGTGAATCCGCGGATATCGCTGAACATCACCGTGATTTCCGTTTTGCGCGGCTCGACAAGCTGCGGATTTACCAGCAGCCGCCGAATGACTTCCGGGCTTAGATATTGCCCGAAAGCCGAGCGAACTTTGCGTTTCTCCTTTTCCTCCACCAGGGCGCGGTACAGGGACACCAGCATGACGTTTGCTGTCAGCGTTCCGGCGGGAAGCGTGAAGTTCAGCCAATAGCCGCGAACGAAGGAAACATAAATCAAGAACCCGAATGGCAGCAGCAGCGCCAATCCAAACCACATCCAACGCGGCGAAACGAGCGCCATTGCGGTTCCCAGCGGAATCCCGAAAATCAGAATCAGCAGCAGGTCCAGAATTTCCTGGTGCGCCCCGCGGATCAGGAATCCATTGTTCAGCATGTTGTCAATCACGTTGGCGTGGATTTCCAGGCCGGGATAATCAATGCCGCCATACGGAGGAGTGCGAAGGTCTCCGATGCCCGTCGCCGAGGCGCCCACCAGCACAATCTTGTCGCGAAAGGTTCCCGGCCTGATCTTGTGATTCACGACGTCCGCGATCGAGTAATACGGATATGTCTCACGTGGTCCGCGGTAATTGATCAACACGCGGCCCAACCAATCTGGCTTCACGGTCAACTTGTCGCCGAACTGCAGAGACGCCACGCCTGCTGGTCCGTAATTCACCGTGACCTGCTCGGTTTTTAGGCCCAGGTAAAGCCGCAGGGTCTGCACTTCCAGCGAACCGTAGAGGTCAATGTCGTCCGGATTGCTGGAGCGGCCAAACGGCAGCACCAGCAGCGCTCGCCGCAGCACTCCATCCGCATCGGAGGAGATATTGAAAAACCCAATAGACGTCTTTTCATCATTCTCCGGCGGCGCCAGTTGCGGAATATTCGCAATCGTCGCCGTGAACAGCGTCCCTTCAAACTGGTAGCTGTTCAGCAGGGAGGCGAAATCCGCCTTGCCGGTTGCCGGGTTCAGCGCATTGCGATTCAACGAGTACCACTGCACCATCTCGGCATATTTGTTAAGGGCTGCGTCATCGATGCCCTGGATTTCATTTGCCTGCAGGTAGAAGTTGCCCAGCACCACCGGTCCGAAACGCCGTAGCGCCGCCGCGAACTGCGAATCGGCGTCAAACTCTTTTGCCAACTCCTGGACGTGCGCTTCCAGTTTCGGGTCGGGCGGCTTGCCATTCTTTTTGTCGCGCTCGATCTGCCCCCATAACGCGCGGATGGGAGCGGCGGTCTGGTCCGGCTTGTCGAACGTCACGTCAAAGGAAACTACGCGCGCTCCGTCTTCCCGCAGCACGTCCAGCATTTCCCCGAAATATTTTCGCGAAAACGGCCATTTACCCAGCACCTCCTGCGAACGTTGGTCAATCGCCACAACAACGATGCGGGGATCCGGCGGCGTGTACCGCGCCGGCCGGTAACGGAAGCGCATATCCAGCGTGCTGTACTCAAAGCGTTTCAGGAAATCGAAGAGCGGCGTATTGCGGTCGCCCATGAAGGTGAAGATGTAAACGCCAAGCGAAAGAACTGTAATTGCCACGCTGATCAGGAAAACCGCGCGATGGTGCCACCAGGTGGCGATGAGGTCCCGGAGGCGATACACGCTTCCTCTCGGGCGGCCTCCTTCGGGCGCGGTTGGCATTGGTGGAGGGCTATTCGCGGAAAATGAAGTTCATGCGGACGCCGCAGATTTCGATCAAATCACCGTCGTTCAACCTGACGGTTCCTGTAATCGGCGTGCCGTTCACGCTGGGAACCTTGTCGCCGGTGCCGAGGTAGTAGCCGTCGTCGCGCTGGTTGATCTGCGCCGCCATTTTCGGCTTGAACCATCCCTTCAATCGCACCGTCGCCATCGGCGATTTGCCGATCACAGTAAGTTTATTGGTGAGCGTGTATTCCTTCCCGTCGATCTTGCCGCTCAGGATCACCAGTGTGGCAACCTTCATCCGCCCGGCCGAAAATTGTGCGCGCTCGCCCATGGCGGCCGCCTGCTGCAGCATTTCACGGCGCACCTTTGTATCCAGCACCATAGTTTCATTGATTTTTGGCGCGGCGGTCTTGCGCCCCGTGTCCCAGGGAATCGCGGCGTCGGCGGTTGCGTCCACCTTGATGTGGTGCTTTCCGACCCAGATGGAATCGCCGTCGTGCAGCGTGGCGCGTTCCACCCGCAGGTCGTTCACAAACGTTCCATTCAAGCTGTCCAGGTCTTCCACCACCAGGCGGCCGGCCTCGAAATAAACGCGCGCGTGATAGTTGGAGACCGCGAGATTATCCACGGGAAGATCGTTATCCGGAGAACGGCCAATCGTCACCGGGCGGCTGCCGATCGGCACTTCCTTCACCAGCTTGTTTTCAAACATCAGGCTGAGTTTCGCCATGCAATCGCCTCCGAGGAGGTGCTAGTCTTTTTTGGCCGGGCCGCGACGCATCCAGGAGAACCAACCCTTGTTGGCGTCGTCCTCGAAACGCACGACTATTACTGTCACGTTGTCAATTCCACCGTTTTCATTCGCCAACGCGATCAATCGTTCCGCCGCCGCCGAAGGCACGGTTTCCGCCTGCAGCGCCCCCGCAATTTCGGGCTCCGTCACCATGCGCGTCAGCCCGTCCGAACAGAGCAGCAGCACATCGCGCGGAATAATTGCCACCTCATCCACGTCAATCTCCACTTCCGGATGAGCCCCCAACGCGCGCAGCAGCACGCTTTGCATTTCGCTCTCTTCCGCCTGCTGTGGCGTAATCAATCCCCGCCGCACCTGCTCCGCGACCAGTGAATGATCGTTGGTCAACTGCTGCAGGTTCCCGCTGCGCAGCAGGTACGCCCGGCTGTCACCCACGTGCGCGATACTCAGCAGGGTATCCTTCAGCCACAAAGCGGTAATCGTCGCGCCCATGCCCCGCTGCTCCGGATTCTTTTGCGCCGCCTGGAAAATCTGAAAATTCGCTTGCGCCACCGCATTTTTCAAACGCCGGGTCCATGAACTGAGAGTGGCCGGAACCTCGTCCAGCACCGTCGCGCCGGAATCTTCCTTCTCCGATTCGCAATACTTGTTGATCACATCCACCGCCATCGCGCTCGCCACTTCGCCGTGTGCCTCTCCGCCCATGCCGTCCGACAAGATGAAAAGATTCAAAGCTTCCACGATGCGGAAGGAGTCCTCGTTGTTGGTACGCACACGTCCGACGTCTGACAAGCCGCTGCTGACGATCTGCACAGCCTCTCCTTCAAGCCTTGCCGTGAACACAACGGGTACCCCCGGCGTAGACACCCCGGTCCTTCTGTACTATCCACGCTAGCAGACACCTAGCTGCTCGGAAAGGCTTTGCATCCAACTGATTACCTTTCGATACCTAACCATTACCCGGCAGTCAATTTGCGAGAATCCTTGATGCCTATAGGTGGCTGGAAAGCGCCGGCCGCGGCCCCGAATGGCCCCTGGGGCGCCTCCCGGCCTTCTGTGCCGGCCAAATCTCCATTACAATCTCGATGTGCCCATCCCCTCGAAGCCCCAGAAAAAGCTCTGGCTCGCCCTTGCGCTGCTTCCTTTGATGGCACTGGGACTCTCCGCGCAGGAACCGCCTCCCGCCTCTGGGGCGCGCATTCTGATCATGCCGCGCAAAATTGTCAGTGGTGAACACGCGACCCTAGCTGTGCTCGATGTCAGTGGCCGCCTCACTCCAGCCGTCACGGTGGAGTTCTCAAATGGCGACACACTGAAAACGGATACGACCGGTCGCGTTCTGTTTGTCGCGCCGTTGAATGCGGGAAAAATCTATGCCGCGATTCAGGGCCGCGCGGGCCGGGTTGCGGGCACGGTTGTTACCGCGATGGAGTCGCCTTCCGCCACGCAGGAAGTTGCCCTGGCTCCCCGCGTGGCTTCGCTCAGCGACCGTTTTGAAGTTATGGGCCACGGCTTTTGCGGTGACGCGGACGCGAACCATGTGCTGATTCACGGATTGCCCGGCCTTGTGCTCGCTTCTTCACCCGCCTATCTTGCCGTGCTTCCGCCAGTCGATTTGCAGCCCGGGCCGGCACAGGTGCAGGTGACTTGTGGGCAGAAAACTTCGCCGGCGTTTACGGTGGTGTTTGTGTCGCTGGAGCTTGAAGCAGGGAACTCCGCGCTTGCTCCCGGTGAACATCGCAAACTGATGGTGCGGGCAAAGGGGACGACCACGAAAGTGAATCTGGAGGCGCGGAACCTGGCCCCTGACGTGGCGGAGTTGCTGG
>Ga0308309_10001016_pt1 | contig 16806 bp, 13 predicted proteins | sample HubBroMetageWFT5_FD_192491 | JGI IMG/M metagenome (GOLD analysis project Ga0308309, IMG submission 192491) | Warmed and freeze-thawed soil microbial communities from the Hubbard Brook experimental Forest, New Hampshire - Hubbard Brook CCASE Soil... | ecosystem: Environmental > Terrestrial >...
TTCGACAGTGGTTACTGGAGTGACCACCGGCTGCATTCCCTGAGCCGCGTTCTCAAACGCCGCGGCATACACGAACGGCTTAAATGCGGAACCCGGCTGGCGATGAGCCAATGCGTGGTTGAGCTGGCTTTCGCCGTAATTGCGTCCGCCAATCAAAGCTCGAATCTCACCGGTGGCCGGATCCAGAGCAACCAGCGCCACTTGCACCTGAGGGACCGGCTGGCCCTTTTTCTTCCAGGCTGCATAGCGTTTAGCGAGGAGTTTATCCACTCCTACCATTCCGGCCTGCACGGCCGCGCTTGCGGCACGCTGAAGGTCAGGATCAAGCGTAGTGTAAATTCGAAAGCTTTGCGTTTGCAGGTCGGTTTCGGTGAACTGATCTAGGAGATGATCTTTCACCATATCCACAAAATAGGGCGCGGAGCTCGCTCCGATACCGCCACTGACGAAGTGAAATCTTTCCTTTTTCGCGGCGTCGGCTTGCTCTTGAGTGACATAGCCATTCTCGACCATCTGCGCGAGAACGCGGTCGCGCGATTCGATGGCGCGGTCCATGTGACGCTCTGCGGCCGAATAGCGATTGGGCGCACGAATGATGCCAGCCAGGAAAGCGGCTTCCCCCAGGCTCAGTTCGCGGACGTCCTTGCCAAAGTAAGCCTGGGCGCCCTCGCCAAATCCTCGGATGGAGAAGCTTCCGCGATTACCGAGGTAAATCTCGTTGGCGTACAACTCAAAAATCTGCTGTTTGGAGAAACGCTGGTCGATTTCAAAGGCCATCAGCGTCTCTTTGATCTTGCGGCGCCATTCGCGCTTAGTGTCGAAGAAAAAACTTCGCGCCACTTGCATGTCAATCGTGCTGGCTCCCTGAGCACGATGTCCGATGCGGAGGTCGGCCAGGGCGGCGCCAATTACGCGTACGATATCGAGGCCGCCGTGCTCGAAGAAGCGTTTGTCTTCGGCGGCCAGCACGGCGTCCACCATGATTCTGGGCAGGTCGTCAAAGCGCACGATGCGGCGCTTCTCGCGCGAGCTGTCAAAGAGATTGGTGATGAGCTCGGGTTCCAGTTCCGCGGAGTCGCGCGGCGAGTTGTCAGAGATCTGGGTGATTTTCGAAATGGATGGCCCGGTGAATACCACGCGCAACGCGTTGGCACCGTGAAAGTAAGATTGAGCGGAGGGGCGGATTTCAACCGCGGCGCCCTTTACGTGAATCAGACCGGGAGCTCCGGGCACCTCTCCTTCCTGGTAACCGGCCCGCAACAGGTAAGTGGTCAGGTCGCCAAGGCGAAGTTCTTCGCCGGTATAGATGCGCCCCGGAGCGGCATAAACGCGGGAGGTGTTCTGGAAAATCTGACCGGTGAGATGCTGTTCAACAAGATGGCCGAACTGGATGTAGTAATAGGCAAAGATCGAACTGGCGGTGAGGAAAAGACCCAAGGTGCCAGCTAATACGGCGATGCCTGCTCGCGAGGTCCAAAACCCGGGGGCGATTCGAATCCGCAATCGTTATCTCCGCTAGAGCTTGAAGATCGGCTGAAGCCATCCGGAATCCGCGAATCACCGCAGTAGCTCCCCGGGGCAGTAACACTCCAGCTTCTACTATATTAGATTAGCGGCTTAAAGCGAGTGGTTGTCCCCGTGGGCATGAAAATCCATGGTGAATTGGGTGAACTTCATGTCCACCGGAACACTGTAGTTCACCGAAATTTGAACGGTGTTGTTCTCATTCACAACGTGGATGTCTTCGCGCTTGCATGGAATTCCGAGCTCCTGAACCTTCTTCCAAACGTCTTCGCGGACTTCCTCGTCGGTTTTTCTGTTGTAGCCCGCGAAGCGAGCCTCGGTCTTCATGGCGTCCTGAAGCTGGTAGTTATTGAAGTAGGGCGGAGCAATCACCACGCCAATGAAAATCATCCCGACCAACAGGACCAGGGTTAGAAACAAATTGATCTTGGCCCCGCCGCGCTCTTCCATCCGGACTGTTTGAAGCATCAAAATGGGAATCCTCCCAGGAGCGGTCCCAGCACGGTTTTATGCTATCACTCCGGGAATCCCCGAAAAGCGCCTAGTGGGAACCGTGTTCAGGATGAGTAAACGCCAGCGGAGTTAGGTCCCGAAAACTTAGTAGGCGCGGGCGAAAATGGCTTTTTCCTTGGCCGTCAGGCCACAGTGAATGCACCTCCCAGAGCCGCCAGGTTGTTCCAGGGGAATGCAGCGCATGGTGGCCTTGGTTTCTTCTTTGATGTTCGCTTCGCATTCGCTGCTGCCACACCACCACGAAAAGGCAAAACCTCGCTCCACAGCGCTCTTGAACTCGTCGTAGGTGGCCGGTTCGAATGTGTTGGCTAGGCGAAATGCGAGAGCGCGGTCGTAGAGCGATTTCTGAATTTCTTCCAGCAGTTGCGCAACACTTGCGGCCAGCCCTTGCTGCTGAACGAAGGCTTTCCCTTCCTTGCCGGGACGATCGCGACGAGCGAGCACCACAGAGCCTTTGGCCACGTCCTTGGGACCAATTTCCAGGCGCAGAGGAATTCCGCGCATTTCCCAGTCGTTAAATTTGAAACCCGGGCTAACGCCTTCGCGTTCATCCATCTTGACCCGAATCCCGGCTGCGACGAGCTCCTTGCGAAGCTTTTGAGCGCATTCCATAACGCTCGATTTCTCGTCATCGGTCTTATAGATCGGAACGATGACCAGCTGGAAGGGAGCGAGACGAGGAGGGAAAATCAGTCCCTGATCGTCGCCGTGGACCATGATCATCGCGCCCACGACCCGCGTCGAAAGACCCCACGATGTGGTCCAGCAATGCTGATGCACGCCATTTTTATCGAGGTAGCGGATCTCAAATGCCTTCGCGAAATTCTGCCCCAGATTGTGCGAGGTGCAGAACTGCAATGCTTTTCCGTCTCCCATCATGGCTTCCAGTGAATAGGTGATTTCCGCGCCAGCGAACTTTTCCGATTCAGACTTTCGGCCGGGAATCACCGGCACGGCGGCTTCCTTCAATGCGAAATCGGTGTAGACCTCCACCATCTGCCGCGTCTCGGCTTCGGCCTCTCCGGCCGTAGCGTGGGCGGTATGCCCCTCCTGCCAGAAAAACTCGAGGGTCCGCAGAAATAGCTTGGTTCGCAACTCCCAGCGGACCACGCTATTCCACTGATTAATCAGGACCGGCAGGTCGCGGTAGGACTGAATCCATTTCGCATAGGCGTGGCCGATGATGGTTTCCGAAGTCGGCCGAATGACCAGAGGTTCCTCGAGTTCTTCTCCGCCTCCGTGCGTTACCACCGCGAGTTCGGGCGAAAATCCTGCCACGTGGGATTTCTCTTTGTCGATGAAGCTGCGAGGAATCAGCAGAGGGAAGGCCGCATTCACGTGGCCTGTGGCCTTAAACCGGCTATCCAGGGCGGCCGTAATGTTTTCCCATAAAGCCCAGCCGTACGGCCGAACGATCATGCAGCCGCGGACCGGCGCATAATCGGCCAGCTCGGCGCGGAGCACCACCTGGTTGTACCACTCCGAATAATCCTCCGTCCGGGTGGGAAGCTTCTGATCCGACATGGATTGTTGAGCTCTTTTCTGCGCCGAAATGGATCCATCGCTCGCATGTTAGCGTGCGACGCGGAGACGCAATCGGATTAGGTTAGGGGAGACCGCACCTGAAGTCAACTTGACGCTGTTTTTGACATTTTTCGCGTGGAATGAAAGCCTCTTTCGTTGTAGGCTACCGTCGCGCCTGGTTTCTCGTGTTGCCCTAATGAAAGGAGTTGAGAAATGAAGAAGTGCCGTGCCTTGTCCTCATTCGTTGCCATTATGTTATTCGCGATTTTCCAGCCGATAGCAAAGGCTCAGTCATCGAGCGGTTCTGGCACGCCGAGTCAGAGTCAGACGCAGACAACACGGCCGTCCTCGCCCCAGGCTTCGTCAAGTTCCAGCAATGTCCAGCCTGGACAGACCTACCGGCGCCCGACGGAGGGTGAAAGACTGAAGAATTATGCTTTTGATACTTTCGGTCCCTACGCAATCTTTGGCACCGTCGTCATATCCGGAATTCAGCAAGCCGAGACACCCAATGGCCCGGTGCCCGGCCGATCGGGAGTTCCTCCAGATTGGGGACAAGGATGGGACGCCTATGGAGAGCGAGTGGGGAGCAATTTTGGAATCCACCTCATCACCCAGACCACTCGATATGGGCTGGCTCGAGCCTTTGGAGAAGATACGATTTATTACCGTTGCGAATGTTCCGGTGTCCTTCCTAGATTAAAACATGCCCTGATTTCGACGGTGACTGCGCGCAGGGGCGAGGATGGCCATCGCACCTTCTCTTTTTCGCAAATCGCGGCTCCTTATGCCGGCACGGAAGTTGCTGTTTTGGCCTGGTATCCGGGCCGTTACGATGCCATGGACGGTTTTCGAATGGGCAATTACAACCTGCTGATACAAAGCGGCCTTAACGTGGCGCTGGAATTTCTTTGGGGCGGACCGCACACGCTCCTGAGCCAGCATCACGTGCCGATCGTTTCAAGTATGACGGGATCTGACAACAAACAGTGATGCAACGTTTTTTTGAAGACAGGCTTGGGCCCTAACAGATCTACCATCGCGCGGTTTCGCACGCTCGAAAAAGTTCTACATCCGTCCTGGTCAACCAGGTTCCCGGACAAACAGACTCTCAAATGTTCCTCCTCATTGGTGTATCTGCTGTGGTAGGGGTTTTGTATTATCGAACAACTCCTTTCTCACTGTTTGTTTCTGTACAACCACTTTGTCAAAAGCGCCCTCTGAACAGAGAGAATGGGTGATGGCGTCGGCTGGGTGGCCCTATTTCTGAAAGAAGAAGAGGGCCCGCTCAGAGGTTCGAGCGGGCGCACGAAACTAAGAACGAAATCAAGAGAGGCTGTTCGCTACGATTTGATTATAATCAAATAGCGTCAGGGTACGGCATTGGGGCGCGGTCGGGGGACCAATTACAAAAGCACATCAGGAACAAATTACACAAGTTATACAAGGAAAAAGGGTTCGTGGAATTCAAGCTCATCTCGGTGGACTCGGGAACTACGTTGCGCTCACTACAGGGGAACCTCTCGACCCGGGAGACAGAGGTTCAAATCTGATTTTGCCTTCGCTGACTCCCAAACGGCATTCCCGGGCCCGTTGTTTCCTTTTCTCTCTGGCGACGGTTGCCGCCTACGTGTTTCTGGCGTGTCCTGTGTTCTGCCAAGAAACACCGGCACAGCCTCCTCCGGCTCCAGCCGCCGCGGCCCCCAATCATCCTCCGGGTCAAACCACCCCAAAAGAGCAAGATAAGTCCAAGGACGACCGGATGTTTTACGTGATGCCGAACTACTTGACGGTGGATAATCAGTCGCAAGTGACACCGCTCACCTGGAAGCAGAAGTTCGCGATCACGGCGAAGGGCGCTTTCGACCCGTACGAGTTCGTGATTGTAGGAGTTGTGGCGGGCATCCGCCAGGCGGATAACGCTTATCCGGCGTTCGGACAGGGAATGTCGGGATATGGGCAGCGCTACGGAACGGCATTCGCGGATCAGGTGGATGGCAATATCATGGTGGGCGGCGTATTCCCGTCGATCTTAAAGACAGATCCTCGTTATTTTCGACTGGGAAGGGGCGGGTACGGTCATCGCTTCGTCTATGCCTTCAGTCGTGTTTTTGTCACGCGTAAGGATTCGGGCGGTAGTACATTTAATGTTTCCGAGTTTGCGGGCAATGCAACGGCAATCGCGATTTCCACCGTCTATTATCCCGCTGCCAACCGCAGTGCTTGGAACAGCATTAACAGTTGGGGAGTGCAGATGGGCATCGACGCCTTCGGGAATGAGCTGAAGGAATTTTGGCCGGATATTCACCACTATTTGATGAAAAAGAAAAGCTCACTGCCGCACTAGATGACTTGCTTGGGGAAGGGATTGAAAACGGACGGATAGGATCCAAAGTTCAAGGAAGGCTGTGAGGGAACACTTGAGAGTGATTCGATGTTTTTGCGTGGCGTTGGTATTGGCCGGGACCCTGGGGACCGGACGTGTACGAGCCCAGCAACCAACCGGCGCGCCAGAACAATCCTCGGAAGATGCGCCGCGTTGGAAGCTGATGGATGTTTCGATGTTTGGGCAGAACCCTCCGCAGTCGGCCGCGACGCAGAATGGAAAACGCTCGTCACCAAACGCGACTCCGCCCGAGACCAAGACCACTGATCCGAACAGCCCGGATACCGATTACGGTAAGCAACCCAAGAGAATTCTGGGAATCATCCCAAATTACCGTGCGGTGAGCGCCAACGCGTATTTGCCTCCGATGACCTTCAAGACGAAATTCTGGCTGGCGACTCAGGAGACATTCGACTACTCCAATTTCCTTCTGGTGGGCGCGATCGCCGGAATCGCATTGGCCCAAAATTCCCAGCCGACCTTTGGCCACGGCGCTGGGGGCTACGGCCAATACTATTGGCACAACTTTGTGGACGGCGCCATAGAGAACTACATGACCGAAGCGATCGTTCCGACGCTGACGAGAGAAGACCCGAGATACTACACGGTGGGCAAAGGCCCATTCCTCAAGCGGACCGGCTATGCAATTAGCCGCTTGATCATCACGCGGACCGACTCGGGGGCCAGAACCGTCAATATTTCAGAGATCGTGGGAGCTGGAGCGGCGGCTGGCATCGGCAACGCGTACTACCCGGCAGAGCACAACCCCTTGGTGAAAACATATCAACGTTGGGGAACGCAAGTAGGCTTGGACGGGATATTCAACGTATTAAAAGAATTCTGGCCAGACATCGATAAGGCAGTATTCCACGGAAAATACTGAGCGAGTGCTTGATTGACGCGCCTAGCGGAAGCTGGAACGCGCTTCCTGCGTTCGTTGCAAACACCCCGGCGGCTCCGATAGAATCACATGCGAGTCTGCTGGTCCCCAAAATCGACGCGAAGAATGTCTCTGGTGCGACGAAATGACACCTAACAGCCCTGAACTTGTGAGAATGAGCCGCTCCCTGGATGAAGTCGATCCCGAAGTGGCGGAAGCTTTGAGGGATGAGGTCCGTCGTCAAGCGACCGGGCTCGAGTTGATCGCCTCGGAAAATTTTGTTTCAGAAGCCGTGCTCGAAGCTGCGGGCTCGGTGTTCACCAACAAATATGCCGAAGGGTACCCGGGCAAACGATATTACGGCGGTTGCGAAAATGTTGACCGCGTCGAGCGGCTGGCCATCGAGCGGGCCAAGCAGCTCTTTGGCGCCGAACACGCCAACGTTCAGGCGCATTCCGGAACGCAGGCGAACATCTCGGTCTATATGACCGTGCTTGAGCCCGGCGCCACTGTGCTGGGAATGAATCTTGCGCACGGTGGACATTTAACCCACGGTCATCCGCTGAATTTCTCCGGCAAGACTTACAAGTTCGTGGCCTACGGAGTTAGAAAAGAAACCGAGACCATTGACTACGACCAGATCGAGCGATTAGCGCGCGAACATCAGCCCAAAATGATTGTGGCCGGCGCCAGCGCTTACGCGCGCATCATCGACTTCCCACGCATGGCGAGTGTTGCGCAGTCGGTGGGCGCGCTCTTTTTCGTGGATATGGCGCACATCGCAGGTTTGGTGGCGGCAGGAATCCATCCAAGCCCGGTACCCTACGCGGATTTTGTTTCAACCACCACGCATAAGACGCTTCGCGGGCCGCGCGGCGGCCTGGTTCTCTGTCGCGAAAAATATGCCAAGGATTTGGACCGCATCACGTTCCCCGGAGTCCAGGGTGGGCCTCTAGAACACATCATCGCGGCCAAGGCGGTTTGCCTGAAGGAAGCGTCGGCGCCCGGATTCCGTGAATATCAAAAGCAAGTAGTCGCCAACGCGCGCGCGCTTGCTGCGGGTCTTGCAAAGCGGGACTTCCGCATCGTCACGGGCGGAACCGACAATCATTTATTTCTCGTTGACATGCATTCGCGTGGGATTACCGGACGCGACGCAGAACTCGCGCTGGAACGCTCCGGAATGACGGTGAACAAAAACGCCATCCCGTTCGATCCCCTGCCTCCGATGAAGGCTGGAGGAATTCGCGTGGGAAGTCCGGCCGTCACCACGCGCGGAATGCGCGAGCCGGAAATGGAAAAAATCTCCGCATGGATCGCCGAAGTGCTAATCCACCTAGGCGACGCCGCAATCGAGCAGCGCGTCCGGAAAGAGGTTGCCACGCTCGCCGCAAAATTCCCGCTCTATGAGCGCAGACTGAAAGCAGCGGACCAAGCCGACACACTTCATAGTCAACGCGCGAGCCGTTAGTTGCGCCCGAGTTGTGCTTGGCGCGGCGACTGATTCAATTCGACACAAAAGCGCCTCGCCGAGAGCCGTTTTGGAAACCCTGCTTCATCTCTTCGTAGTCGCACTCTCAGGTGATGTTAGACTTTCTTAGCACCAGGATTTGTCACGTCCCCGAGAAGTCAGATTTTCGAACGCGGAAATCCGGCCGTATTGCTCTAACAAAGGCCCACGATGAGCTTGCTCTTCGGAGTGGAAGCGCCTCCCTGCACTCATAGTTGCAATGCTGAAAGGGACGAAGCGCGCGAAATCCAGAATTCGTTGCTGCCTTCCGGCACCCTGCGCAATGCCGCCATCGAAATTGCATATAGATTTTCCCCCTATGGAGAAGTAGGCGGAGATTTCGCGGATTTTTTCACTCTTCCCAACGGAACAATCGCTCTTTACATTGGCGATGTCGTGGGCAAAGGCTTGGCGGCAGCGATGTATGCGGCGCTGGTCATGGGAATGCTGCGCGGCATCAACAAAACGGACGAACAAACGTCCACCGTTCTCGCAGTGCTGAACAAGCGTCTTCTTGTGCGGCCGGTGCACGGACGCTTCGCCACCACGCTCTATGCGGTTTACGATCCCGTTTGCCGCGAGTTGGCGTTCTCAAATGCGGGAATGCCCTATCCCCTACGCGCCTCGGAGGCTGGTTGCCATCAATTGAAAGAAGGGGGCTTACCTTCAGGAATGTTCCCGAATACTGCATATAATACTCATCGCGTGTCTCTGGCCCCTGGCGATTCAGTCTTGTTCGCCACCGACGGTCTTCACGAATTGCGAGGTGACAGCGGCGACGATTTCGGCTGGTCCAGGATGGCCGAAATTTGGGGAGCATGCCGCCAAGCGACTGCAGATGAATCGCTGCAATGGCTTTTGCTTGGCGCGAAGGATTTTGCCGTCGGGGGAATTCAGCACGACGACATTACCGTGGTTGCGCTTAAAATCCCGCTTCTTTAACGACTCCGCTTGTTGCTAAGCGATCTGAATCTCCAGTTCGGAAGCCATCCCCTTTTGAATTGAGAAAGCGCGCACTTGGTCGGATGCTTCTTTACGCGGCGAGAGAATGAAATAGGCCACGTCCGGATAGTAGGCTTGCTCAATGTCGCGGGGGGAGGGATGGTTATCGCCGTTTGGATGCGAATGATAAATTCCCATTAGTTCAAGCCCATTTGCGCGAATTTCGCGTACGATCCCGAATAGTTGTTTCGGCGCGATTGAATATCCCGTTGCGCTCGCCAGCTCGTTGGTCGCCTCAAAATATCGCGTTATAACGCCTTGTTCTCCGGCGAGGAGTCCACAGCATTCCAGATGGGGCTCCTGCAAAAGGTGGCCCAGCATGTGCGTCAGAACTTGATTTTTGACTCGAACCACGTCCGCCATATTGGGCCATCTGGCCGCGGGGCCGTGCCGTGGGGATCCTTGGTCGCTGATTGCGCGCACGTCGACCGCCCCGAGGGGTGTTTGACAAAATTAGGAGGTCGCAGGGAGCGAGCCCTGCGACCCAGCCAACCATAAGGTTTCGCGCTAAGCCTTTTGAGCTTGGCGGCGAAGGAACGTGGGAACGTCGAGATCATCGGCCGGCATCTCGCGAACCTCGCTGACATTCCGCGCGACTTGGTGGACAACTTCGCTGACGTTTCTGGATACTTGCTGCACCACATTGGTTTGTTGCGGCATGGTGGGTTGCGCGGCGGCCGGCTCGCGCGTAGCTTTCCAAGTTTTCGGCAGGTAAGACGGCCGCGACTGTGACTTTCTCCCGGCCACTTCGCGGAAACCGGCGGCAATCACCGTGATCTTCACCGATTCTTTCATCGCATCATCCATCACCGCACCGAAAATGATGTTCGCGTTTTCGTGCGCAGCTTTCTGAATGATCGAGGAGGCCTCGTGAACTTCCTGCAAACTCAAACTCGACGATCCGGTGATGTTGATCAAAATTCCCTGCGCGCCCTGGATGCAGTTGTCTTCAAGAAGCGGGCTGTTGATTGCGCGGTTGGCGGCATCAATGGCGCGGTTCGACCCGGAAGCGACCGCGGTGCCCATCACCGCATAACCCTGGCCGGACATGATCGTCTTCACGTCCGCAAAGTCGCGATTGATGATGCCGGGAATGGTGATAATGTCGGAAATGCCCTGGACCGCTTGGCGCAAGATATCGTCCGCGATGCGGAACGCTTCAAAAAAACTGGTGCCGTGTTCGACGCATTCCATCAGCCGCTCGTTAGGAATGACGATGACCGTGTCCACGCTCCCGATCAATTCACCGAGGGCCTGTTCGGCCTGCTCCATGCGGCGTTTTCCCTCGAACGCAAACGGTTTGGTGGCCACCGCAACGGTGAGCGCGCCTAATTCGCTGGCCAGGTTTGCGACCACGGGAGCGGCTCCGCTACCCGTACCGCCGCCAAGTCCAGCAGTGACGAAAACCATGTCCGCGCCGTCGAGCGCTTCCAGAATTTTTTCAGTGTCTTCGAGCGCGGCTTTGCGGCCGACTTCGGGATTGGCGCCCGCTCCCAGTCCTTTCGTCAACTTGGCTCCCAGTTGCAGCTTTACCGGCGCCTGAGAAAGCTTGAGCGCCTGCAAATCCGTGTTCGCGGCGATGAATTCGACGCCCTCCACTTTGGCGCGGATCATGCGGTTGACGGCGTTTGAACCGCCGCCTCCCACGCCGATCACTTTGATCTTCGCGCCGTTTTGCGCTTCTTCGCTGAATGAAACTTTAAAGCTCGATTCTTTTGGTGACATGCTTCCTCCCCAGACTTTCGCCCTCTTGAAATTTTGGATCAATTTCTTATGACGCTCCTGCAAACATGCTTTTCAACTTGCCCCGCCAGCCGCTCGGACGCGCCCCCGCGTTGCGCCGCGTGCGCGCCCCGTAAAGCACAAGTCCCACGGCTGTTGAATACTCGGGCCGGGAATCCTCTTCACTCATTCCTGGAAGTCCGCGCGGAATGGCCACGCGAACGGGAAGATTGAATATTTTCTCTGCGAGTTCGCAAAAACCGCGCAGGCGCGCTCCCCCGCCGGTGAGAATGATTCCGGCGGGAATGGACGACTCCACGCCGCCACGGCGAAGTTCGTCGCGAACAAGCATCAATAATTCTTGAGCGCGCGGTTCAACGATGTCAGACAACATGCGCGCGAAAACAGTCCGCGGCGGGCGATCCCCTACGCTCGCGATTTCGATGGGAAAATCTTCCTTTAGCAGCTCGCGGAAGGCGCAAGCTTGCTGGCGCTTAATTTTTTCCGCTTCATCGATTGGCGTGCGCAGGCCGACAGCAAGGTCATTGGTGAAGTGATCCCCGCCCACCGGAATCGCCGCCGTATGACGCACGACAGCTCCTGTGTACGCTAGCAGCTCGGTAGTTCCGCCGCCGATGTCAAGCAGGCAGCATCCTAGCTCGCGTTCATCCTGCGTCAGGCAAGCCTCGGCGGAGGCAAGAGGCTCAAGAACCGTGTCGTCCACACGCACTCCCGCGCGATTTACTGCGGTAACGATGTTTTGCGTGGCTGTGCCGCTGGCGGTCACGATATGCACGTTGGCTTCGAGTCGCTGGCCGACCATCCCGATTGCGTCACGGATGTTATCTTGCGCATCCAGGAAAAATTCCTGCGGGAGGACGTGCAACACTTCGCGATCTTCCGGCAGTTGAATTCCACGCGCAGCTTCCACCGCTCGGCGAACGTCCTCGCGCTGAATATCGCGCGGCCGAGAGCCTACCGTGATTCCGCCGCGGCTATTTACGCCGCGCACATGGGTACCCGCCACTCCGACCAGCGCCGATTCCACCGGCACGCCGACAATGGTTTCCGCTTCTTCCACCGCGCGGCGAATCGAACTCACCGCCAGATCGAGATTCACGATCTGGCCTTTGCGCCAACCCTTCGATTCCGCTGCTCCCAGGGCGGCGAACTTCACGCTGCCGTCTTCAGCAAGCTCACCGATCAGCGCGCAGGTCTTCGTGCTGCCGATGTCCAGCGCTACGATATGCCGTTCTTTCTTCGTCAAATCTGCTCCTTATAATTTCGCGTCTCCGGCCTCCGCTAGGGTGACTTTTTCCACGAACTCTTATGCCTGGCATGAGCTGGCTTCGGTGCGCGTTGCGCTATAGCGACTGTCCGAGATGTAAAGGGCCGAGGCGCGACTTGTTGCGCCAGCACCGTATCGGGATTCACGACCGCTTCGCCGTCGAAGCGCAAGTCCACCGATTCCACGCGTCCTGTCTTTGCGCGCCACTGCGCAATGTTGTCCAGCAAGGTTCGATACTTCGCTTCGAAATCGCTATTGCCGAAGTGCACCAGCACCGGCAAATCCGATTGCGCCGTAGAGGGGTTGCTCAGGCTAAAACCAACCTGGCCATTCAAGCCTGAGATGCTCGCGCGCAAGTCGCTGGCGTCTGAGAGATCCACCTCGCTTACCTGCTCCATGGCACGCGCGCGCGCTAATTCCACCTGCTGAGTGAAGCCGGCGAACAGCTGCATTCGCCGCTCGCGCTCTTCTGGCGTCATGTCGTCGCGAATGCCGGTGACCACCGGAAAATGAAAGTTCGCCTTCAGCGGGCGCTCGAGTATCACGCCATGAATATCTACGAGCGCCAGATCGCTTCCCTGCCGAAGGAATGCGATCGGGGCGCGTTCGCTGATCTCCACTTCGATGTGATCGGGCAACGCCCGCCGAACGAGCGCTTGCGCAACCCACGGAAGAGCTTCGATCTGGCGACGACGCTCATCGAGCGGAATGCGCAAAACGCTGTGCCCTTGATCAGCTTTAAAAATGGCGACCACGCTTCCGCGCGATACGTACTGATTCCCCGTCAGCTCGATCTGAGTGGAATGCATCAGCGACATTTGCGGCGACGCAAACAGAAAATGTCCGCAAGCATACGCAAGGCAGGCGCCGGCAATTCCTACGCCGATGCCGAAGGTGACGCGGAGATACGTTTTCCAAGCTCTCCGGCCAAATTTTCGCCGCTTAATCTCCAGAGGCTTTTGCCTCCGCAGATACTTCGGCTCTTCGTCGGCCAGGACTTCCTGGGGATACGCGTCCGCGTCCATGGTCTTCAGTTTTTCCAGAGAATGACCTCGTTCTCGAGTTCTACGCCAAAGCGTTCGCGAACGCGCTCGCGAACATCATCGATCAGCCTGAGCATGTCGCTACAGCTTGCCCTGCCCGCATTGATAAAAAAATTCGCATGGCGGTCGCTCACCATGGCGTCGCCCGAGCGATGGCCCTTCAAGCCCAGCTCGTCAATCATGCGTCCCGCCGAGCCGCCCGGAGGATTCTTGAAAATACACCCGGCGCTTTTCTGATTGAGCGGCTGGCTCGCTCTGCGCTTTTCGTTGCACACGCGAATACCGGCGAGAATTTCCTTAAACGGCTTGGACGGCAGCTCCAGTTTCACGCGCAGCATTACGTCGTCGGGCGCGAACGAAGTGTGGCGATAATCGAAACGAATATCGTTGCCGCGCACGGTTTCAATTTCGCCGCTTGCCGCGCGGTAAAGCTCCACTTCGCGAACGTAGGACCCGATCTGCGTGCCGTAAGCTCCTGCGTTCATCCGCAACGCGCCGCCGACACTGCCGGGGACGCCGATCAGCCCCTCCATGCCACCCAGGTCGCGCTTGGCGCAAAACGTGACCATGCCGCCGAGGTCGGCCGCCGAGTCCACGTACGCTGCATTACCTTCCACGCGCATACCCGGCTGCGAAGTTGGCAGATGCAAAACGACCCAGGGCAGCTCGCCATCATCGATCAACACGTTCGTTCCGCCTCCCAGGAAGCGGTGCGGGACTCCTTCATCCGCCAGCAAACGCATCACCTCAGGAATCGTGTCGAATTTCCGGAGCAACAGCTCGTCGGTGGTGCCGCCGATTCCCAGCGAGGTTTTTTCGCTGAGCGAAACAGCGGGCCGCAGTTCCACTCCGAGCTCCTTCAACCGCACCGCAACGGGCTTCTCGCTAATCCGCATAAGGACTCGGAATCTTGGAAGCGAGAAGCATTGCAAGCTGGTCGAGCACGCGCCCAACGCTGCCAGCGCCAATCGTCAGAATGGCGTCACCGGGACGCGCTTCCCGATACAGAAACTCCATGCCGGCCTGCATGGTGCTGGTGAACACTACATTCTTATGTCCGGCTGTGCTGATAGCCTCCGATAAAACCTCGCCAGTAATGCCTTCAAGTGGCGCTTCGCCCGCCGCGTAAATTTCCGTCATCACCAAAATGTCCGCCTCATTGAACGAGCGGCGAAAATCTTCCCAGAGAAATTTCGTGCGCGAATACCTGTGCGGCTGGAAAAGCACCAGCAAGCGCTTATAGCCGCAGCCCCGGGCCGCTTCGAGCGTGGCACGGATTTCGGCAGGATGATGGCCGTAATCGTCAATCAATGTCACGCCGCCAAATTCGCCTTTGATCTCGAAACGACGTCCGACGCCGGAAAACTTTGCCAGGCCCCAACGAATTAGATCCGCCGGAACGTTCAGCGAGAGCCCCACGGCGGCAGCGGCGGCGGCGTTACGCACGTTGTGGATTCCTGGGGGCGACGGCAGGCGGAAAATTCCGAGGTCATCATCGTGAAATTTGAGCCGGAACTCACTGGCGAGTCCGTGCAAGCGCACTTCGCTGATAACCAGATCGGCTTGGCTGGATGTGCCATAGGTGATTACCGGACGCTTCACCAGCGGCAAAACTGCCTGAACGTTCGGCTCATCCAGACAAAGGATCACCGTGCCATAGAATGGGACGCGATTGGCAAACTGCAGAAAAACTTCCTGAATTTCCTCGAGCGAGCGGTAATGGTCCAGATGCTCGCGGTCGATCGTCGTGATTACGGCCACCACCGGCGCCAGGAGCAAAAAGGAGCGGTCGCTTTCGTCCGCTTCCACCACCATATACTCGCTCTGCCCCACGCGAGCATTCGAACCCGCGTGATTCACCCGCCCGCCAACCACAAATGTGGGATCAAGTCCTGCTTCGGCCAGCACGGAGGCGACCATCGAGGTCGTGGTGGTTTTCCCGTGCGCGCCGGCTACCGCGATGCCTGTTTTCAGGCGCATCAGTTCCGCAAGCATCTCCGCACGAGGAATCACTGGAATTTTTAGTTTGTGCGCCTCCACCACTTCCGGGTTGCTTGGCTGCACAGCGGATGAAACAACCACCACGTGCGCGCCGCGAACATTTTCCGCAAGATGGCCTTCGAAGACGTTCGCACCCAAGCGCCGGAGCCGTTCGGTTACCGGAGTCGCTTTCAGATCGGAGCCTGAAACCGCGTAGCCGCTTGAAAGCAATACTTCCGCGATACCGCTCATCCCGCTGCCGCCGATGCCGATCAAATGAATGCGCTGAAAATTGCGAAAAGTGACGGTCATGCGCGCACCATCCCTTTCAGCGGACTTTCCAGTTGCGCTTCGAGCAAGTCCACAATGTCCTCCACCGCGCGCGGACGCGCGAGGGTGTGTGCTCGATTTTCGATCTCTGCAATTTTCTCGGGCTGGTCGATCAGGGAGAAAATTTCCGAGGTTAGCCGCTCGGGCGTCAGTTCGAGCTGAGGCAACATCCGCGCAGCGCCGGCATCCTGCATGGCTTCTGCGTTGCGGGTTTGGTGCGCATCGGTGGCGGCGCCGAAGGGGATGAAGATGGCGGCGCGTCCGGCGGCAGATACTTCTGCGACCGTGATCGCGCCCGAACGGCAGACGATTAAGTCCGCCTGGGCAAACCGCTGCGCCATATTCTCGATGAAGGGCACAACCTCCGCTCGGAATTCGCGACGCGCATAAGCCACTCGCACCGCATTATAGTCGCGTTCACCAGTTTGATGCACGATGAAAAGCTGGTTTTTTCGCGGCGCCAAAAGATCGAGCGAATCGACCACCGCGCGATTGATCGGCAGGGCCCCACGGCTTCCGCCCGTAATCAGAATGGTGAAAGGCGGGCGATGCTCTTTGCGCGGGACGGCGAAGAATTCGCTGCGCACCGGGCAGCCGGTGATCTCGGCTTTTGCTCCCAGGCGCTCTGCGGTAGCGGCATGCGCCACGGCTAGGTTCCCAGCGATGGGCGCGAGCAGGCGATTGGTGAACCCGGGCTCCACGTTCGGCTCGAATATCACGGTGGGGATTCCGTGCATCTTAGCTAAAAGCATCATCGGGCCGGAAGCGTACCCCCCGACTCCGAATGCGACTCCAAAATTATGGCGGCGAAGAATTTTCTCCGAGTCCCACAATCCCAAAGGCAGCATTGCCGCATTCTTCAGGAATTTCGCTCCACCCATTCCTTTAAGCCCTGCCACGCGGATTGTTTCCAGAGGCAGTCCGGCCTGCGGCACCAGCCTCGCTTCCATTCCGCGCTCGGTTCCTACCATCACGACGCTTCGTTCCCCTTCCGACTTGCGCTCTAGCCACTCGCGCTCCACCGCATTCGCCGGGAAAACATGCCCGCCGGTGCCGCCGCCTGCAATCAGCAAACTGTTTGCATCCGCCTTCACGTCTCGTCCG
>Ga0308309_10001017_pt1 | contig 16795 bp, 14 predicted proteins | sample HubBroMetageWFT5_FD_192491 | JGI IMG/M metagenome (GOLD analysis project Ga0308309, IMG submission 192491) | Warmed and freeze-thawed soil microbial communities from the Hubbard Brook experimental Forest, New Hampshire - Hubbard Brook CCASE Soil... | ecosystem: Environmental > Terrestrial >...
GGCAATCGCATTGAGCTGCGGGGATTTGGCGTGTTCAACGTGCGCCCGCGCAAGACCGGCATCGGACGCAATCCGCGCACCGGAGCTGAAGTGTCGATTCCTCCCGGCAAGGCGGTGCGCTTCAAGCCAGGAAAAGAATTGCAGTCGATTGATTGACATCAGTACCGAGTACCGAGGAAGGCCCTTCGAGCCGCCGCCTGCACATTCTCAAGCTTCTATCTGATCTTCTATCTGATATCAATTTTTCTTCCCAGCTCCCGTTCCGCGCCTGCGCCTTGTTTTTTCTGGGTACTGGGTACGCGGTACTGGGTACTGCTTCTCGTAGTAGCATCTAAAGAAAGGCCTCAACGGAATCACCAGGCCGAACAATCGCATGTCGGAACCTACTCCTCCAATAGCTTCTTCCACCGTCGAATACCTGCGACCGATGCCGCTATATGCTCCGCGCCCACTGCGGCAGCGGTACTGGCTGCATGCGTTGCTGCTGCTGGCGACCTGCTTCACCACTTTGGTGATGGGCGCGCGCATGCAATACAACTTTCAGCATGATCAGCCGGCACTTTCTATCGGCGATGATTCGGTGCCTTATTTTCCTGCAGGGTGGACGTTGTCGCATCCCGCGCGCCTGCTCGGTGGCCTACCGTTCATGGCCACATTGATGCTGTTCTTCATGGCCCACGAAATGGGCCACTATTTATTCTGCCGACGCTACGGGGTTTACGCGACGCTGCCCTTCTTCATTCCGATGCCGACGCTGATCGGTACCATGGGCGCGGTGATTCTGATTCGCTCGCGGATTCGCTCGCGCACGGCGCTCTTCGACATAGGAATTGCCGGGCCCATCGCCGGGTTCATAGTGGCGCTAGTCATGCTCGTGGTGTCGCTCGGCTGGTCGCGACCGGCTCATCCCGGCTTCAGCCCGGCGGAGTACGACCTCGGATATCCCTTAGTTTTTCAGTGGCTGGATCGACTGCTGGCGTCGATGAATCTGCTGCGCGGGCCGGCTGCCCTGCCCCTGAATCGCGTGCTGCTGCATCCGGTGGCGATCGCGGCGTGGGTGGGGATGTTTGCCACCTCACTCAACCTGTTGCCCGGCGGACAACTCGATGGCGGACACATTGTTTTTTCGATTCTGCCGCGGGCGCACAAGCTGGTCTCGCGGCTGACGATCCTGATTCTTCTGCCCATGGCCTACTATTTGTGGATGGGATGGTTACTGTGGGCGATTCTTCTGCAAATCAGCAGCCTGCGTCATCCGCAGGTTGCGGAGTGGCCACAAGTTTCCGGAGGACGAACCTGGCTGTCTGTTTTTGCATTGCTGATGCTCGTGCTCACGCTGACCCCGGCGCCGTTTGCCCACAGCGCGGCTCGGGAATTCGCCCCGAGCGTCATAGACTTCCTCCGCAACCTGCTACGCGAACTACTCCATCGGGCGGGACGATGAAGATAGGGACGCGAACCTAGCGACAGTTTGCAGTCTCCGACCTACCGCGTAACCTAACATGGAGAGTTCCTCTTTGAGGCTCCGACATCGCAACGACATTTCTCGTATACTCCTTTATTCAATCGTTTCAATTGAAGAATCGGAGGTCGTCTTCCCTTGAAAACAGTGACCCCTATTCTCTGCCTAGCCGGGTGTCTTGTTCTCCCGCTTTCCGCCACGAGTCAAACCATCTCGATTGACGTCTCGCATCCCACGAACCATTTCGTACCCAAAGAAACGCTGGGTGCGGGCGTGGACCGTATTGCGGTCGACGCGATCGACAAAGATCTGCAGCAGCCAACGCTCGAAAAGACTCTGGCCTCGGGATGGCAGCCGGTCACTTACCGTCAGAACACGGAACTCGCAGTTGAAGCGTGGCACTGGAATCCGCAGGGGAGTTGGAGCGAGGGGAGCGGCGCGAGCGGAAAAGGGTATTTCACTGGCTCGTCCACTCCGACGGAAATGCTGCGCTACTCCTACGGATATGGGCTGCCGCGCCGCGGCTTTACGCGGAACGACGGCACCGACAACGTCGGCTTCTCGCGGCTGACGGACGGAGATGTCAACACTTTCTGGAAAAGTAATCCCTATCTTACGCAGCACTTCACCGGCGAGAGCGATACCCTCCATCCGCAATGGGTGGTGATGGACCTGGCGCAGGCGCAGCAGGTAAACAGTATTCGGATCGCATGGGGAGAACCTTTCGCCCGGCACTACGAAGTGCAGTACTGGATGGGCGAGGATCCGATCCATGCGCCGATACGCGGAGTCTGGCAGACGTTCGCGAGGGGTGCGGTTACTGAGGGAAAAGGCGGGGTCGAGACCATTCGCTTGAACGAAAGTCCCGTGGCTGTGAGATTCGTGCGGATCTGGATGACTGAATCTTCGAACACCTGCGGCGCAGACGGCGCGAAATCGAGCAGTAACGATCCGCGTAATAACGATCCGCGCGATTGCGTGGGCTATGCCATTCGCGAAGTTTACCTCGGCGCGAGCAGCGAGGACGGCGAGTTTCACGACATTCTGCGGCACACAGCGGATCAGGAGCAGACTACGACTTATTGTTCGTCAGTCGATCCGTGGCATCAGGCGTCAGATTTAGGATCGACCAAGCAGGCGCAGGTGGGTTTCGACTTGTTCTTCACCAGTGGAGTGACCCGCGGGTTGCCTGCGATGGTGCCGATCGCCATGCTGTATGACACTCCCGACAATGCTGCGGCGGAGATTGCTTATCTGAAGACGCGCGGCTATCCGATTTCTTATGTCGAAATGGGCGAGGAGGCCGACGGCCAGTACATGCAACCGGAAGACTACGCCGCACTCTACCTGCAGTGGGCGACGGCGATTCATCGCATCGACCCGGCGCTGAAGCTGGGCGGCCCGTCGTTCCAGGGAGTCAACAAGGACATCGAAGTCTGGCCGGACGCGAGTGGAAAAGTTTCGTGGACGATGCGGTTCATAGATTACCTGAAGCAGCACGGAAGATTGAACGATCTGGCGTTTTTCTCGTTCGAACATTATCCCTACGACCCGTGCCGCACGCCGTGGGGCGTGCTCTATGACGAACCCGAGTTGGTGAGCCACATCATGCAGACGTGGCATGAGGACGGGGTACCGGCGAATATGCCAATGTTCATCACCGAGGGAAATCTTTCATCGGGCGCGAGCGAAACTTATCAGGATATTTTCGCTGGGATCTGGCTCGCTGACTACATCGGATCGTTCCTCAACGCGGGAGGAAATGGAGTTTACTTCTTCCACTATCTTCCGCTGCAGATGGAGCCGGGATGCAACGGCTCTCCGGGCACATTTGGAATGTTCACCATCGACGCCAATTATCAGATTCAGCAACCGCTGGCGCAGTTTTTTGTGGCGCAATTGATCAACCTGGAGTGGACGCAGCCCGCCAGCGGCGAACATCAAGTATTTGCCGCCAAGAGTGATGTGGAAGATGGTGCCGGGCATGAACTGGTAACGGCTTATGCTGTGAAGCGTCCCGATGGAAAATGGGCGGTGATGGCGGTGAATCGAGACCAGCAGAATGCGCACCGGGTTCGGATTGCGTTTGAGGGAGCGGCGGATAAAGCCGGCAGCTTCACTGGGCCGGTGGAGATCTCGACCTTCGGCAGCGCGCAGTATCAATGGCGTCCGGCGCAGATGCGCTTCATGGCTCACGCCGAAAATGCCGGGCAACCTACGATCGTGGCCACGACTCGCGGCTCAGCAGATCCCGACGGGCCGATTGCTCATACGAAGCTGACTGCAGAAAAGGACACGACGTACGATCTGCCGGCGGCATCCGTAGTGGTGATTCGGGGAGCCGTCGGAGGGAAGTAGGTTGATTGAAGCCTCCGAGGCGTGTTCGTTCTTCACATCAGCCACAGTGCATCTACGTCTACAATCACTTGCGTGCGCGGGATTTTCCGCTGCGCTGCATGAGTCAGCATGGCACGCAGCGTCAGGTTCAACTTTTCCCGGCTCGGCGATTTCAGCACAAAGTGATAACGGTAGTCGCGCTTCAGGCGCATGATGGGCGCGGTGGCGGGCCCGAGCACGCGCACGCCTTCATGCCGGTTTTGCTCAAACCACTTTCCCAGCGTGCCCGACCATTGCAAAGCTTCATCAAGCTTGTTGCTGCGGATTAGAACATTCGCTAGCGAGGAATATGGCGGATAGTGCATCCAACTGCGGAAGCGCAACTCTTTGTCGTAGAACCCGGCGAAATCGTGGCGGGCCGCATACTGCACGGCATAGTGGTCCTGAAAATAAGTTTGCAGAATCACTTTGCCGGGAGACTGACCGCGCCCGGCGCGTCCCGCAACCTGGGTAAGCAACTGGAAGGTGCGTTCAGCCGCGCGGAAGTCTGGTAGTCCGAGTGCGCTGTCGGCGCCCACCACGCCAACCAGGGTGACGCCGTGAATGTCGTGGCCCTTGGCAATCATCTGGGTGCCGACGAGCAGGTCGAGTTCGCCTTCGCTTAGCGCATTCAGCGTGCGCTCGAAATCTTCGTGTCCTCTGACAGTATCGCGATCGAGACGGGCGATGCGCGCTTGCGGGAACATGCCGTGCAGCAACTCTTCCAGCTTCTCTGAGCCGGTGCCGAGGAAATATACATACTCGCTACCGCAATGCACGCAGACTTTGGGCACGGGTGCGGTGTAGCCACAGTAGTGGCACACCATTTTGTGCTCGCGCTTGTGTTGGGTAAGGGCGATGGCGCAGTTCTGGCACTCCAGAGTTTTGCCGCAAGTGCGGCACAACACCACGGGAGAATATCCGCGGCGATTGAGCAGTACCATCACTTGCTCTTTGCGATCGAACCGCTCTTTGATCTCCGCGGCCAGCTTTCGCGAGATCACCTGCTCCTGGCCGGTCTCCTGAAATTCCTGCCGCATGTCGATGATCTCTACTTCCGGCAACGGGCGCTGCTCCACGCGATCAGGCAACTCCACCAGAGCGTACTTATTTTTCTTCGCGTTGAAATACGACTCGAGCGATGGCGTGGCCGAACCCAGGACCACGGCAGCGTTTGCCATCTTGGCCCGCACTACGGCAACGTCGCGGGCGTGATACCGCGGCGTCTCCTCTTGCTTGTACGAGGAATCATGTTCTTCGTCGACGATAATCAGCGCGAGATCGGCAACCGGGGCGAAGACGGCCGACCGAGTGCCGACCACCATCCGCGCGTCCCCGCTTTTGATGCGGTGCCACTGCTGGGCGCGCTCCTTGTCGGAAAGAGCGGAGTGCAGGATGGCAACTTCATCGCCGAAGATCTGGTGCAGATCGGCGGCAACCGCAGGCGTGAGGCCGATTTCAGGGACGAGGAGAATGGCAGAACGACCGGCTCCGAGGACGGCCCGCATGCCAGCGAGGTAAACGGCAGTTTTTCCCGAGCCGGTGACGCCATGCAGAAGGATGCCGGAAAACTTGCGCTCGTCAACCGCCTGGCGCAGTCGATGCAGTGCAGCTTGCTGAGCTGAATTCAGATCGAAGGCAAAGGGCGACGGCCGCGGTTTCGCGTGCGAAACAGCGAAGGCTGCAGGCTCCTCGATAATTTCGACCAAGCCGCGCTTCACCAGCGTGCTTAGCGTCGTTCTTGGAATCTCAAGCACTTGCAGCGTCTCTGTGGGAACCCGGCCACCGGACGCAGCCAGGGTTTCGACCAACAGTCGTTGGTTGGCGTTCAGTTTTCCCTCGGCGGATTTAAGCAGCGCGATCTTGACGATACGCGTGGCGTCGCGCACTGCCGAAACGTCTTCACGCACCAGCCACTTCTTTCGCACCATTCCGGTCAGGATCAACCTGGAGACGCGCGCAGCCGAACGCAGGCTTTCTTCGCGAATCTGGACAGACTCTCCGGGCGCAAGCTCTTGAGCGGCGAGGTAATCCAGCACGCGAAATTCGGCAGCTTGTTCCTCGGGAGTGCGACGCGAACGTGCGGACGATCCCGACATGCCCGCCAGATGTAGAGCCAACTGGCCTTCTTTGGTAATGCGGTAAGCGACGGCGCGTCTGAATTCCGCGTTCAGCGGCAACATGGTGCGGAAGACTTCGCCGAGCGGGGCAAGATAATAGTCGGCGATCCAGCGGCCGAGGCGCAGCAGTTGCTCATCGAATACCGGTGCGGCATCGAGCACACTAAGGATAGATTTCGTTTTGACCGATGGCTTGCGATCGTGCAGTTCCACTACGATGCCGGTGAGACGCTGCTGGCGGAATGGCACAAGCACGCGTCCACCGACGACCGGAGTCGCCTCCGGGGAGACGCCGTAGGTGAAAACCATGTCAAGCGGCACAGGCAGGGCTACGTCACAATACTCGGGCATTGATGTTGAGGATAAACTACCGCGAATACATCATCACGCATTGTCATCCCGAGCAACGCGAGGGATCCTGGTGTCTGCGCGTGGAGGCAGCACTCGTGCCGCGGGCACAGACCAAGATCCCTCGCGTTGCTCGGGATGACAGCTTTCGACGGATACACTCTCACTCAGCAGCTTTTTTCGGCGGTTCGATGCCCAGATATTTCATCACCATCTGCAAATCTTTCCAAGTCTCGCCCTTCTGCCGCGGGTCGCGGAGCAAGTATGCGGGGTGATAAGTGACGGCAAGACGTGCGCCTGGCCATGAAGGATCGCTGCTGCGAACGCCCGCAGGCTTGAAGTCATAGAAGCGGCCGCGCAATTCGCCGAGAGATGAATTCATAGCCAGCAGATTCTTGGCTGCCGTCGCCCCAAGAGCAACAACGACTTTGGGCTTGATCACCGCGATTTGCCGCATGAGAAACGGAGAGCAAGTCTCGCATTCGTCGGGCTCCGGCGTGCGGTTGCCCGGCGGACGGCACTTGACCACATTCGCGATGTACACATCTTCGCGCCGCAGGCCCATTGCTTTGATCATGTTGTTGAGCAATTGGCCGGCGCGCCCAACGAACGGTTCGCCCTGCGCGTCTTCGTCGGCACCGGGGCCTTCGCCCACGAACATCAGTTCCGCCCGCGGACTGCCTGCGCCGAAAACGATCTGCTTGCGGCCCTGCTTGTGCAATTTGCAGCGAGTGCAATCGCCGAGGTCTTCACGAATCAGCTTGAGCGCTGCGACGGGATCAGCGACTCCATACTCCAGCTTCGGCGTCACGATTTCGACAAGATTATCTTCGGCAATCGCTGGCACGACGGCAGATTTTCTGGCGGACATTTCCTCTCGCAGTTCTGACTGAGTTGGAGACAAGGATGCCGAAGCGGACTCGACGGTCACGGAGGTTGTTTCACGCCGCCGGTAAAAATCGTAAATGCCCAGCTCGTGGCAGTAGCGGACGCGTTCGGCAAGAGCCCGCCGCAATTCCGGGTCAAGTGTCCGGGGCACCTGTCAGCGCTCCACATCAAAATAAATCTTCGTAGTGGCCCGGTACACCGTTTTCTTCCCATCCAGTTGCATGTCGAGCGAGTCCACGTGCGCCCATTTGATTCCGCGCACGGTCTTCGCCGCTTCTGCTACCGCGTTCGTAGCAGCCTTGGCAAAGCTTTCCTTCGATGTTCCAATCACTTCAATCACTTTTTGGGTCATCACACACTCCTAGGAAAAACTGAAGTCCGACGGAATTGTACGCTAGCGGGCTATCGAACGCAGCGACGGGCTCACTTCAGGCTTTCACCGGCGACTTACGCCTCTGCAGCAGGCGGACAACCTGGTCGAGAACGCGCTGCGCCACTTCCCACTTGGTAGTCTCCGGAACCTCGACGACCTGGTCGTGGGTAATGATGGTCACTTCATTGCGATCGGAGTCGAAACCAATGCCTTCGCGCGAAACATCGTTGACCACGATGGCGTCGAGGTGCTTGGCCGCAAGCTTCTGGCGGGCGTTTTCGAGGACGTTCTCCGTTTCCGCGGCAAAGCCAACGACAATCTGTGACTGTCTGCGCGAAGAAACTTCCTGGAGAATATCGGCCGTAGGTTCAAGTTCGAGAGTGATCGGACCCTTGCGTTTTATTTTCTGTGGAGACGCCGACTTCGCACGGTAATCGGATACAGCCGCAGTTTTGATGACGATAGTGGCCTGCGGCAAGAGGTTGAGCACGGCATCGCGCATCTGCTCAGCCGATTCCACAGGCGTAAGTTCAGCCGCTCCCGGCGGAGTCAGCGCCGTCGGTCCGCTGACCAGCAATACGCGAGCGCCGCGGCGCAGCGCAGCTTCGGCCATGGCGTAGCCCATGCGCCCACTGGATCGGTTTGTCAGGTAGCGCGCAGGGTCAATTTTCTCCCGCGTGGGCCCGGCGGTGATCAGCACGGTTTCGCCGGCTAGATTCTGTGACGCGCCCAGCGCTTCGAGTGCTGCCGCCACAATAACCTCATTCTCCGCCAGTCTTCCGGAGCCCGTCATACCGCAGGCCAGATATCCTGAGTCGGGTTCGACGATCTTCACCCCGCGCCGGCGAAGGATCTCCAGATTCGCCTGCGTGGCAGGATGATTCCACATGTTGACGTTCATCGCCGGAGCCACCACGACCGGAGCCGCAGTAGCGAGATAAAGTGTGGTGAGAAAGTCGCTGGCAATGCCCTGCGCGAACTGCGCCAGAAGGTCGGCGGTTGCAGGAGCAACCAGCAACGCATCAATCGACTGCGCTACGGCAATGTGCTCGATGGCGGAATCGATGTTGGCAGAGTGACCAGCGCTCTCTCCGCCCGGCGAAAACATTCCGGTAATCACCTTTTCGCCGGAGAGCGCAGCGAAGGTGAGTGGCCGAACAAACTCCTGGGCCGCGCGCGTCATGATCACCTGCACGCGAATGCCGCGGTCTTGCAGAAGGCGCACAATCTCCGCCGCCTTGTACGCTGCAATGCCGCCCGTCACTCCCAGAGCAACTTTCATATGCTTCCTGGCGAATGCGTCTACGCGTCTCCGAAGGCCTTGTCCATGACTTCTGCGGCCTGCTCCGCCGCGCTGCGGGTTTCGGGGATCTCCCACTTCACCTTGCCTGCGCGGATTTCGTCCTGCGCGATGCGGCAAGGTTTGCGGGAGTTAGTTTGAACCACCGGCGGCGCTCCGGATTGCAGTTGCCGGGCGCGCCGGGCGGCGACCAGAATGTAGCGATAGTTGCTGTCGAAGCCTTCGATCAATTTCATAGATTCTCTCCCTTGCTACCGGGATGCAAGATTTGATTGCCGAAAGTTGATTGCCGAAAATTCGTGCGCTTCGTTCTATCGTCGGCGATACCAAAGGTTCGCTCTACTATTTTCCCACGAAACTCAAGGTTACGGGGGCAACCGGCCCTCTAATATGGTTACCGAGGACTAACCCGTCCCGGAATCGCCGGGCGGCTTAAACGAGGCCAATATCGGCTTCAGACGGTCGCGGACATTGGCCAGGCGGCAGCGGTCTGCGAGGGCCGCGGTTTGGGCTTCCTCAGGGGACAGTGGCCGGCCCGCCCGCACCAGTCTTTCGCCACGCACGATCGCTCGCAAAGCTTTGATTGAATCCTCGAGCTGATCATTCACGAGAATGTAGTTGTAACGGTCGTAATTCTCAATCTCGCGAGTTGCCGTCACCAGGCGGCGCTGTATGACTTCTTCTCGATCTTCGCTGCGTTTGCGCAAGCGTTCCTCTAGCGTCTTGCGGTCTGGCGGCAGGATGAAGACGCTCGTCGCGTCAGGAAGTTTTTGCTGAATCTGCGCCGCGCCCTGCACGTCGATATCGAGCAGAAGATCGCGGCCATTTTGTTCGGCATCGTGCAGGAAGCGGCGCGCCGTCCCATAGTAATTGCCGAAAACCTCGGCGTGCTCGAGAAAATCGCCGTCACCAACCATCTTCTCGAACTCAGGACGCGAGATAAAGTAATACTGCCTTCCATTCGTCTCACTGCCGCGCGGAGCGCGCGTGGTGTAGGAAATGGAAAACTCCAGATCGCTCACCTTCTTCAGCAGTTCATTGACCAGCGTCGATTTACCCGAACCTGATGGGGCCGAAATAATATAGACGAGTGGTTTATGGGTGGGAGAACTCATTCCAGGTTCTGCACCTGCTCGCGTGATTTTTCGATCTCCGCCTTCATGATGAGTCCGGCTTCCGTGATCTTGAGCGCATCGCCGGCAAGGCCAGAAGTCTTCGAAAGCAGCGTATTGGCCTCGCGATTCATTTCCTGCAGCAGGAAGTCCAGTTTCTTGCCAACTTCTCCATCTCCATCGAGCAACCCCAGAAAATGCTGGACGTGATTTTCGAGACGGACGATTTCTTCCTGAATGTCGCTGCGGTCAACCAGAAGCGCGGCTTCCTGAAGCACTCTATCTTTGTCGGCGCTGGAACTCAGCAATTCCTGTAGCCGCGACTGCAGGCGTTCCGCGTAGCTCTGCAATACCGTGCGCCGGTGAAGTTGTGCGTTCTGTACCGCGTCGCGCAAGTGGATCATGCGCTCGCGGAGTTCATGCTCAATGCCGCGGCCTTCCTGCTCGCGCATCTGATTCAGGCGATCGAGTACCTCGCCCGCTCTGGCCATCACCGCTGAATCGAGCGCTCCCTCCTCAGGATCTTTGGCGGAATCGAGCGCGCCGGGAATGCGCAGGATGACATTGAGATCGGGTTGAGCGGGCACGCCAAACTCTCCAGCCGCTAACCGAAAAGCTGCGATGTAAGCGCTTACCAGCGGGCGATTCAGAGCAAGGGTCTCGCCGCCCCCGCGCTCCAGGCTGAGCGTGACCTCGACGTGCCCGCGGGCAATCTTTTCTTTGAGCAGCCTGCGCAGTTGCATTTCCAAAGAGTCGGATCCCGAGGGCAACCGAAAATGCAGATCGAGAAAACGGTGATTCACCGATTTCAATGAGAGCGCGAAGGCAAGATGCCCGTTGCTCTGGGAAGAGGGGGAAACCCCGAGCGCAGGACTGGCGCTTCCTTCGGCTTGGTTTGCGAATTCGCCTTTGACCTGGGCAAAACCCGTCATGGAGCGGAGAGGCATGTGTGATTTCCCAAACTTCCCGTTGCGAATGTCAACTGCGTCGCACTGGCTCCAGTTTCGGCTCGAAGTCGGCGAACTGCAACTCGTAAAGGCGCCGGTACGTACCCAGCTTCGTCATCAAGTCTTCATGCGCGCCAATGTCGGCAATGGCGCCGTTCTCGATCACCACGATGCGGTCCGCGCGGCGGACGGTTGAGAGCCGGTGCGCAATCACAAACACGGTGCGGCCGCTCATCAGGTTATGCAACGCCGATTGCACCAGAGCTTCAGATTCGCTATCGAGTGCCGACGTAGCCTCGTCAAGAATCAGGATAGGCGCGTTTTTCAGAATGGCGCGCGCGATCGCGATGCGCTGCCGCTCTCCGCCAGAAAGGCGCACGCCACGCTCTCCAATCACTTCATCGTATCCCGCAGGCAAGGCATGGATGAAGTCGTGCGCCAGAGCGGCGCGAGCCGCGGCCTCAACATCTTTTAGCGCCACGTGAGGCTGGCCGTAGGCGATATTGTTGCGAACGGTGTCGTTAAACAGAACGGTTTCCTGCGTAACGATTCCGACCTGTTCCCGCAGGGAAGCCAGCGTTACGTCACGCACATCGTAGCCGTCGATGAGCAGCCGGCCCTCTGTAGCATCAAAAAAACGCGGGATCAGGTGAACCAGCGTGCTCTTGCCCGAACCGCTCGACCCAACGATCGCCACGACTTCTCCACGGCGGACTTCGAGGTTGATGTCGTGCAGCACGCGAGCATCTTCGCCTTCGCTGCCGTAAGTGAAGCTCACGTGATCGAATTGAACAGTCTTCGCGAATGCGGGCAGGCGCCTGGCATGCGGCTTTTCGCGGACATCGTCTTCGATGTCCATGAACTTGAAAATTTCACTCGATGCGCCCATGGCCTGCTGGAAGTTGTTGTTGAACTGGGCAAATTTGCGGACTGGATTGTAAAGGCTGAACACAGCCGTGATGAAGGTAACAAAAACTCCCAGGGTCATCTCACCGTGCTTGATCTGCTCGCGGCCGAGCATCAGCAACAGCGCAATTCCAAATACCCCAAAAATGTCCATCAGTGGCGAACTAATCGCCGTGGCGGCGACGGAGCGCAAGTTCGCTCGGAACAGGCGGCGCGCGGCTCCGCGAAAACGCGCAATTTCCCACTTCTCACTGTTAAACGCCTTCACGATTCGATTCCCAGTGATGGCTTCGTGCAGGATGTTTTGGATTTCCGCAAGTTTGTCTTGTCCATGCCGGGTGGTGCTGCGTACCCGAGAGCCGATCTTGCGCGAGGAATAAACGATCACCGGAACGAACAGCAACAGCACCCATGCCAGGTTCCCACCAAGAATCACAACCACGGCGGCCACCGCCAGAAAAGTGAAGAACTGCTGCAGGAACTCCGCCAGCACGGTTGACATGGCGTACTGCACGCGCTCGATATCGTTGACGATGGTAGAGAGCAAGGTTCCCGTAGTGTGTTTGGAGAAAAACGCGGCCGAGCGCCGCATGATCGCGTTGTAAAGGTCGTCACGAAGGTCGGTGATCATGCCGAAGCCCGCGTGGTTTATCAGGTATGTGCCTGTGTAATCGAAAATTCCCTTAAGGACAGTGGAGCCGACAAGGGCGACTGCAACCATGGTCCACGCATTCGTGAAATGCGAAGGCACCAGTTGCTGCAAATAAACTGGATGATGCGTCACGGGAATGACAAACAGTTGAATGTCTTTCGATCCGGTAGAAGGATTCAATACCCGGTCAAAGATGGGACGGATCAGCAGGAACTTGAACGCATCAAGCGCTCCCACCAGCGCCATCAGCACAACGGAAGACAATATCTGCCACCAGTAGGGAAGCGCGTAGCGGACGAGGCGCGTCAGTTGGCGCATGTCGCTCCCAGCAGGCCGCAGTGGCTTACTGACGATGGCTTAGTCATGGAGTGCAAGGGCTTATTTTACTGCGTGGCTGTGGAATCCCCAAGTAGCCACTTTAGGTTCGCGTGAGCATGGGCTCCTACTTCGGCATATCCCGATGCACCACCTTCACGCGATATCCGGCTTCGTGCAGGCGCTTGCTGACTTCCTCGGCGATCATCACCGAACGATGCTGGCCGCCGGTGCAGCCAAAGCCGATGGTTAGATAGCTCTTGCCTTCGTGGATGTAATGCGGCATCAGGTCGACCAGCAGATCGGAAATGCGGGGGATAAACTTCTTCGCTTGCGGAAAGGAACGGATGTATTTGGCGACTCGTGGATCGCGGCCAGTCAGCGGGCGGAATTCCGGCACGAAGTGCGGGTTGGGGAGAAAACGCACGTCAAAAACCAGGTCTGCCTCTTCAGGCACTCCGTGGCGAAAACCGAAGCTCACGCACGAAACCAGAATGCTTTTCTCCGCCGCCTGTTCGCGGAAACGTTCCGTGATGTGGGCGCGCAATTCGTGCACGTTGAACTTCGAGGTGTCGATGACAATGTCAGCCAGCGCTCGGATCCTCGCCAAGTGCCGCCGTTCGGCCTTGAGCGAGGCATTGACTGGCGTGTCGGTGCCGAGGGGATGCGGCCGGCGCGTCTCACTGAAACGCCGCATCAGCACTGCATCGGAGGCTTCCAGAAAAGCGACCTTGGTCGGAATCATTCGCCGCACTGCCTTCAGAATGCCGGGAAGTTGCTCGAGTTGCGCACCCTCGCGGACATCGACTACCAGCGCGGTGCGGCGGATCTCGGCCGACTGCAAGGCCATTTCCGCAAAGCGCGGGATCAGTTCCACGGGAAGATTGTCGACGCAGTAGTAGCCCAAGTCCTCGAATGCCTTGAGCACGGACGCCTTCCCCGACCCGCTCATTCCCGTGATGATTACTAGCTCCGGAGCATGTGCTGGTTTATGCGCCGCTTTGCGCGGGGCCTGCGGCGCTTTCCTCCCTCGGCGCAGTGGACTTGAGCGCTTCCGGGACTCCGACGATTTCCGAGCCGTCATGAATTCGATAGTAGCATTGAAGACGGGCGGCTTCGAACTCGTTTCCGATTGTCTAAGGCCCGCTTGGGAAGGTAAGCTAGGTCGCCATGAAGAAGTTTGAGGAACTCACGGAACGCGAAGTGCTGGCTCTCGCGATTGCGCTGGAAGAAGAGGACGAGCGCGTATATGCCGACTTCGCCGAAGGACTGCGGCCTGATTATCCCGCGTCGGCGGCGATGTTTGAGGGGATGCGCGAAGAAGAATCGGGGCACCGCAGGCGACTCATCGAACTCTTCCGGCAGAAGTTTGGCGAACATATTCCGTTGATCCGGCGACAGGACGTGCGCGGGTTCGTGGAGCGTCCGGCGCTTTGGTTGATTCGTCCGCTGCGCATTGAGGCGGTGCGCAAGGAAGCCAGCACGATGGAAGTAGAGACGCGCCGGTTCTACGAAAAAGCGGCGCAGCGCACGCAGGATGCCAGCGTTCGGCAACTGCTTGACGATCTCATCAATGAGGAGCGCGAGCACGAAGAGCGCGCGCAGGAACTCGACAAGGAAAACCTTCCTGCCAATGTAAAAGCCGACGAAGAGAGAGCGCAGCGCCGGCTCTTCGTATTGCAGATTGTTCAGCCGGGTTTGGCAGGGCTCATGGATGGCTCGGTTTCCACATTGGCTCCAGTTTTCGCGGCGGCATTCGCAACGCGCAACACCAACGACGCGTTCCTGGTGGGCCTGGCGGCCTCGGCTGGAGCGGGCATCAGCATGGGATTCGCCGAGGCGCTTTCCGATGACGGCAGCCTTACGGGGCGCGGACATCCCTGGGTGCGGGGCTTGATCTGTGGTGCGATGACCGGACTGGGAGGCATTGGACACACGTTGCCGTTCCTGCTGCGCGACTTCCGAGCTGCGCTGTGGGCCGCGGGAGCGGTGGTGATTGCCGAGTTGGGCGTGATCACCTGGGTCCGACATCGCTATATGGACAGTCCTTGGGTTTCGGCTGCGCTGCAGATGGGTCTCGGCGGAGTGTTGGTGTTCATTACTGGCGTTTTGATTGGAAAATCTTGACGCATTGCCTCGCTCCCAGACGAGCGAGCCACATTCCTACGACACTGCATCACGGTTGCGTATCCAGCGGGTGTTTGCTCTTTTCGTAGAATTCGTTTTGCAACTTCAGGCTGACATCGTCGGCTTTGACGGCGCGGATCGCTTTCGTTACAGAGTCGATCCACCAATCCATCTGAAATTTTCCTAGCTCTTTTGTCGCCACGGAGCCGTCGCCGGAATAGTGGTTGGGAAAGCGCGCGTACCACCAGATTCCCGTGTATACGTCTTCGGGAAGGTTCTGGCGGTGCTGATCGGCGCCGGATTCGTTCGCGGCGCGGTCGATGTGGACCGTGTCGGGACGGGAGATCATCATCTTCGAGGTTTCGCTTTCGCCAGCGTGCATGTCGATGGTTGATTTCTTCGGCGGACCTCCTGACTCGGGGCTCCTTCGATCGAAAACGTAGACCACGTAGTCGTGGGGCTTATCGAGCTGCGATTGGGCGAAAAACGGGAGCAGGTGCTCGTTGCCGCCGTGGCCGTTGACGATGATCACTTTCTTGCAGCCGTTGCGCGCCATTTCGTCGGTGGTTTCCTGCAGCAGGGCTAGCTGCATTTCGCGGCTGTAGGCTACGGTTCCGGGCTCGTGACGGGCTTCGGCGATTTGTCCGAAATAATATTCGGGGAAGACGACGGCATATTCCTGCTCGGCGGCGTGCAGCGCGGCATAGCGGACGTCGAGGAGATCGGTGCCTAGCGGGAGATGCGGTCCGTGTTTTTCCAGAATGCCGAAAGGCAGCAGACACGTGCCTTGCGAGCGGTGGATGCCTTCACGGAAGTCGGCAGCGGTCAATTCTTCCCAGTGGACGGAGAGCTTCGATTGCGACGCGGTCGCTTGCGCTTGCGTCAGACGGGACGCGGTCAGGATGATTAGCAGGGCGAAAAATGTTGTGGAGCGCGTGCTCGTCGTCATCGGCAAATCTCCTCGGCGGCGAATTCTAGCATGCCGCGCAGCTCATGGTTTCGACGCGTCTCTCACTGTGAATTTCTGGCTGAAATAAACCTAGGCAGCGTTCCTGATGGTCAGGGAAGGCCGAGGTAAGTGCGGGGTGTCCCCCTCCCCCCTCGATCTTTTGAAATCATCGAGTTAAGCAAGGAATTGCCGGTAAAATCCGCATGTCAAAGAACTTAGAGGTCAAAATCTCGGAATTATGCCTTTGACATACCCAAGAGGCTTCATATGCAATTGTGCGAATAGTAACAAGATGGAAAATGGTTAAACAGGAGCCAGATCGGCCAATAGAGTGCCATTGGTGCTCCGATAAGCAACCATAATCCACGCCCCCGATACCGCCAGAGAGTAAATGTCTCAACAGCCACCCAGAGGACGGCGAGCGGAATACTCCTCGAAATTATCGCGTCATAGTCAACGGGCATCCTGTAGCTCGGAGATTTTGAACCCAGAAAAGCAATCAGCAAGGATGCTATGAGTGCGATCCAATATCTTTGATTTGCACTCATCTGTGACTCTTCTTCTTCACCTTTGGTTTCTCCGGCGGCTTCACCTTGAGCACGTCCGCTATCACTTCCTTGAACGGGAGCGGGATGTGAGGGATCGGCTTGGAGTTTGTGACCTTCTGTTCCGGTTCTTGTCGATTGCTCATATTAGCTTTCCTTGCCTATATTCATCGGGCAGAAGCGTCGTTTCGTGTGCGTAGATGACCGCAAGCCCTAATGGGCGCAATACACTCTTTTGCTTGTGGATTTTTTCGTCGGTCGTTACAAATTCAATACATTTCATCTCTAGCGCCGATGCAACGTGAACCGAATCTGCACCTCTCAGCGTCAATTTATGTACCCATCTTAAATCCCTGGCCCGTTCTGCAACTAGCA
>Ga0308309_10001019_pt1 | contig 16793 bp, 10 predicted proteins | sample HubBroMetageWFT5_FD_192491 | JGI IMG/M metagenome (GOLD analysis project Ga0308309, IMG submission 192491) | Warmed and freeze-thawed soil microbial communities from the Hubbard Brook experimental Forest, New Hampshire - Hubbard Brook CCASE Soil... | ecosystem: Environmental > Terrestrial >...
GTTCCGGTCACGGTAATCCTTTTTCCAGTCTATGCCCTTGGCGATTCCGCGAAGCTCCGTGATCGGACGCATGATGTCCACATGGAGCTTACCCTCATATAGGTACATGAAGAGTTCCTGCCCCGGCTCGAGTTTCATTTCTTCCCGGATGGCCTTGGGGATCACAATTTGAAACTTCGGCGAGACTTTGACCTTAGCCGCTGCGGTCTTCATTCCCCAACCCCCATTTTCTTATCGATACATACATCGTATCCCATTGTACTATCGATTGCAAGGTCGCAAAGCACAGGTCGAGCCGACAGTCGATACCACTTAAGGTGTGCTATCGGACAACACCGACCCTACTTTCCCGCGCCGGCTGTACCGCAATGGTGCAGAATGGGTCACAACAGGGGTGGCGTACCTCGAAAATCCACCCTTGGCGACCGGGACCTACCCAGCCTGGTATACCGCAGCCCTGCGGACGAGCGCCCCGTCTCCAGGCGATGGCTTGCCTGAATACGAAGCGCCCGAGTCCGACATCGAGCACGACGCTTTTCGAATTCACATGGATATGAGCGCCTAGGCAGTACGCCACAGGCCAGCGCTCTTGAATGTGCAAGGGGGTTCACGTGACCGAGTCCGCGACAAAACGAGTGGGCCAAGTCATTGACGGAAAATTCCGCCTGGGCGAGTTCGTGGGCGGCGACGAAGGCAGATCCGTATTTCTGACGGACTACGATTCTCCGGACGTTCGCAAGGCCGCGATCAAATTGGTTCCGGCAGATTCAGTTGAAGCTGAAGGACTACTTGCGCGCTGGAGGCATGCGGCGAAGCTTTCGCATCCCCACATGATCCGGCTTCTGGATATGGGCCGCGGCGAACTGGATGGCGCGCCGGTGCTCTACGTGGTGATGGAGTACGCGGAGGAAAATTTATCGTCAGTGATTGCGCGCAGACCGCTCGCGCCGGCGGAAGCGCGCGCGATTCTTGGGCCTGTCGTTGATGCGCTCGCCTACGTTCACGCCAAGGGTTTCGTGCATTGCCGTATCAAGCCGGCGAACATCATGGCGGAAAATGATCGGCTGAAAATTTCCAGCGACGGACTGTGCCGCATCGGCGAATTCAGCGGAAGCGTGGGGAAGCCCGGAGCGTACGATGCGCCCGAAGCGGCCGGTGGAAGAATTTCACCTGCGGGCGACGTGTGGTCACTGGGCATGACGCTGTGCGAAGCACTGACGCAGCGCTTGCCGGTGTGGGAGCGAACCAACCAGGCGGAACCGGCGCTGCCGTCCACCTTGCCGGCGGAATTTCTGGATTTGGCGCGACATTGCCTGCGCCGCGATCCGCAATTGCGCTGGAGCGTTGCGGACATCGCAGCGCGGCTGCTGCCCAACGCGCCACCGCCACCGAAACAGATTGTTCGCGGCGCACAACCTTCGTTTGCACGCCGGCGCTTCGTCGGCACGGCCGCACCGATCGGGGTGGCATTGCTGGCGATTTTGGCAGCTGTGCGTGTTTTCCATCACCACTCGCCCACGAACCCGGCTCCTGCCGTTGCTGCCGCTGAAACGCCCAAGCAGCCGGAAGTTCAGCCAAGAATCCACGGAGCGGTGCAGCCCAAGCCGGAGAAGAAGCCAGCGCCAAATCCTGCAGCGCCTTCGTCAGCGGAGCCTGCGGAACATTCCGTGAAACAGCCGAGCCCGAGGAGCGTTGCTGCGAGCACTCTACCTACATCGCCAACACCCGCGCGACTCAAGACCGAAGCGCCGACGCAACCGGCAGCAACAGCGGCATCGAGCAGCGGCGTTGTTCGTGGAAAAGTCGTGAAGCAATTCTTGCCGGACGCTTCGCAAAAAGCGCGCGACACAATTCGCGGGAAAGTCCGGATCAACGTGAAAGTTCACGTGGACGAATCCGGCCGCGTCACGGCAGCAGCGTTCGATGCGCCCGGCCCCAGTCAATATTTCGCCGACCGCGCACTCGAAGCCGCAAAACTTTGGTTATTTACGCCGGCGAAAATGGATGGCCATAACGTGCCGAGCGACTGGGTGCTGCGATTCGAAATTGATCCCGCCGCGATCAACGTGTATCCCGCGGAGACGGCACCGTAGCATCAGGCGCACGAGCTGCACCTTGCTATTTCTTGCGCGCTGACACGAGCATGTCCCACGCAGCATCGGGCAGATCGAGGAAGTCGTTGAATTCGCCGGCGCCGCGCAGCCACAGGCCGCCATCAATCACGACACATTCGCCGTTCACGTAGTCTGCTTGGTTGCTCAACAAATAGACAGCCAGGTTCGCGAGTTCGTCGTGGCGCCCGAAGCGGCCCATCGGGTGATGCTTCTTCGCGCGCTCTTCCAGTTCTTTCGAAGGCAGCAAACGCGACCACGCGCCTTCGGTCGGGAATGGTCCGGGCGCGATGGCGTTCAGGCGAATGTGATGGCGCGCCCATTCGACAGCGAGCGAGCGGGTCAGCGCCAGCACGCCAGCCTTCGCGCATGCGGACGGCACCACAAATCCCGAGCCGCAATTGGCTGCGGCGTATGTCGTGACGATATTCAGGACGTGACCCGGCTGCTTCGCCGCGATCCATTTCTTTCCCAGCGCCAGTGTGCAGAAAAATGTGCCCTGTAGCACGATTCCCACCACGGCGTTAAAAGCGTTCGGTGAAAGTTTTTCGGTACGCGCGATGAAATTCCCGGCGGCGTTGTTCACCAGGGTGTCCACGCTGCCAAATTCCTTTTCGGCCGCTTCCACCACCTTCTCCACCGCGTTGAAATCGCGAATGTCCGCGGAGGCGTAGGCCGCGCGCGCCCCTTTCGCCCGAATCGCTTCAGCGGTTTCCTTCAGCGGCTCTTCCCGCCGGGCCACCAGAAAAATATTGGCGCCCAGCTGGGCGAAGCGCAGCGCCATCGAACGTCCCAGTCCCGTCCCGCCGCCCGTAATCAGTATGGTCCGGCTCCTGAACAGATCACTTTGAAACATGAAAAGCCTCCCGGCGATACGTCGTATTCATCTCGCATCGCGCGCGGCGCTGCAAGCGCGTTTTTTCCCCCGGCAAAACTCGTGGCAACTGGCGCGTTGCTGTGCTATTCAATCTTCGGCACTTCTACCGCATCCGTCTGCGCAGCGCATGGAACGAAGGAAAGGATCCACGATGAAAGGCTTTCTGGTGGGACTGATTTTGGGATTGCTGATTGTCCCGATCGCGCTGTTCTTTTATGTGGAGACCGGACAAGCGCCGGCGGCCGCATCCGATGCTCCCATGCCGTTTGAAAAATTCCTGGCGCGTGGCGGCTTGCACGCGCGCATCAAGAAAGAGGCGCAGGACCGCGAGCTTTCCACATTCACCGCGGCGGATCTCGCCGCCGGCGCCGATGTGTACCGCACGAATTGCGCTTTCTGCCACGGACTGCCGCTGCAGGCGCCGTCTGCCGCGTCGCAAGGAATGTTTCCGCATGCGCCGCAACTCTTCACCGCGAAAGAAACGGTCACGGACGATCCGGTGGGCGTCACTTATTGGAAAGTGAAAAACGGCATTCGCCTCACCGGCATGCCCGGGTTTCAGAAAGCGCTGAGCGATCAGCAAATGTGGCAAGTCGCCGCGCTGATGGCGAGTGCCGATAAACTCCCACCAGATGTTCTACGAGGCCTTTTGCCTGCGCCTGCAAGCGCCACGCCGGCCGCGACGCCCGCTCAGCCCGCTGCTCCCCTAACGCTGCTGCCGACGAGCCCTTCGCAGCCGAAATAGCATGGCAGAAAATTCCGCGAACTATTTCGCCGCCGGGAGAAATTCCTTGGGCAGCGGATTTTCCGGCGTTTCTTCCAGCCAGTAGATTGTGACGACCCACCAGCGCGTGCCGTCGTAGAAAAGTTGGAAGCTGTTGATGCCGCGCGCGAAAGGCTGCGCGTCTTTGGCGTCGTGCCGCGATTCGTAGGTGCTGAAAATCTGCATGATATTGCCGTAGCGTTCGGCCGTCCGCGCAGCTTCGCGCTCCACAAATCCGTTCTTACTGAAGTAGGAGTCCCCGAGCTTGACGTAATCCTCAGGCGTAAAGGTGCGGAGGTCGAACCTATCTCCGGTTTTTTTGCCGACCGCAATTAATCGCGCGCCGGGCACAAAAAGTGAGCGAAAGCGATCCCAATCACGCGGCCCAGCGGGGCCGGAAATCACATCGTAAGTTGCGGCCAGGATTGCATCCGGCGACGAGACATCCGCGGGTTTCGCGGCAGGCGGCGTAGCGGCCTGCGCTGTTGCAGGCGCTGCCGCGCTTGGCTTTTTGGAGTCGTCGTGCGCGCGAAGAGGAAATGCGGCGCTGCTTACAAGCAATACCGCCATAACCATAAATCTCAAAAGTGACATGCAAATCTCCCCGCGGCTCGCCCGTTGCAGATATTTGCCCCACGCCGCGCGGCGCAGCTTAATCCGTTCCGCCGATTTTCACAATCTGTTCCGGCAGGCCGGCGAACCGGCGATGCGCCGCGGGATTAGAACTCGACGTGGAAGCGCAGGCCTGGAACAAAGACCGGACCACGCGCCTTGTTGTATCCCGGATTATTGATGTGCTGAAAATCGCAGGAGGCGAAGAAACCGCGCCACAAATGCGCGGTGTAAAATCCCTCGAAGATTTTTTCCGGGCCGGGCGTGAGCGCGCCGTCGCCCAGCAAAAATCCAAGCCCGCCGTTCGCGAGATACTGCTGGTGGGCCGCGACGATTTCGTTAGCGACGAACACCACTCCTCCGCGATCGTTCTTGCGCCGCCATTTGTCGCCTTTCGTGAACAACCCGGCTTGCACTGTGCGGTCCACTTCCGTGTACGCGAAGGACTCGTTGCGGCCGTCGCTCCATCCCACTCGCCCGAAGACGCCCAGGTGCGCGGGGAGTTCCTGCTCGAAATTCAGTTCGAAGCCGTATTTGTGGCGGCCTTGCCTGCGCGTGGAGATAATGTTCGGCGTAGAGCCTTCGCCGTTCAGAAAATTTTCATTGGCCTCTTCGTAATTCCCCATATTGGCGATATTCAGGTAGCTGAGGAAGCGCACCGTACTGGAGCGATGCAGCAGCCAATTGCCAGTTGCATCGAGCTCCAGATTTTCGCCGCGAGCCCGCGCGATATCCGCGTCGAGAAAGATCCCATTCGCCACTTTGGGCATCAGCATCACGCCGAAGCGCGCGCTGAACCAGTGATCGTCGTATTCCAGAATCGCGCCATCGGTGTATCCGCGGGTATTCGCGGCGTAGTCGTACGCGCCGTTGTTGTCCACGGTCCAGTTCAGAAATTGCAGGTGGCTATCCGTGCCATACGTATTCTGATCAAAAAAATCCGGGATGGTGAGTTTACCGAGGCGGAATTCCAGACGCCGCGCCGGCAGCGAAGTAGCTAGCGCGAGTGGCCCGCGCTCGACGGTCACTCTTTCCTTGCTCAGCGGAATAATCTGCCGAATCATCAGCCGCGCGAGATACGGGACGTCTCCCAGGGTTGGATTCCGCACCACATCAAGATTGGTGAACCCCGCCAGGCCCAGCGCGTTACTGAGCCCGTGCCCGCCCGCGCTCTCGATGTCCAGGAACACCTCGGTGGTGTGCGTCAGTTCGTAGCCCAAGAACAAGGTGTACACCTTGGAGGTGGTGTTCTCCGGCGCCGTCTTGAAGCTGTTCGTGCCGCTGTACGACGCGGGGAATCTTCCGTGCCATTGCAAAACAATGTTTGCCTGTCCGGAGATCCAGTAACGGCTGGTTTCCGAGTGCGGGAAGAGCGTAAGCACGTCGCTGGATTCGGGTTCCGTTGCAGCAGGCGCGGGCGGTGCATCGGTGCCGGTTTGTTGCGGCGACGCGTCAGTGTTCCGCGCAATCGCTGCGACCGCTTCGCTCGGAGCGTCAGCCGACTGCGCATCCTGAGCTGCCGCGCCGTGGGGAGCGACGAAAAACACCACTAGCATCGAGAGCATCACAAGCTCAGTTTGGCGGGTGAATCGGCGCATCAGCCCGGAGAACAGCAACTCAAATGGCGCACTGCTCCGGAACGCACAGTAGAACATGAAAACACTCCCAGTCTTCATTAACGGACGGTTACAACAGCTCAACCGCATGTGTGGAGAATGCAGAAGGAGGGGGCCTTAACGAAATTATTTTGCATTCAAAAAGTTGTCAAGCCGACAGCGAACGAGGCGTGCAAATACCTGCTGATTCATAAGGAAGCCGTAAGGAAATCACGAAAAACCGTCTACTCAGCCCCCCAGAGGCTCGTCTTGCGCTGGACAATCAGCGGCCGGGCAGGCATCCTGATTGCCCCTTGGGGCCATCTTTAGTAGTCTCTAGGTTTGCGTATACCGTGCGGGGCCCGACCTACAGACACAGGAGTGAGCAATTTGCGGCAACGATTCCGTCCAGGATTTTGGCTACTGCTATTTGCGATGATAGCGATGTCGGCGTGCCAGGAACAGATCAATTTTCCTGCGCCGACGATTACGTTGGTCGGTATATGTCCTTCCCAGACAACCACTACCGGCTGTGTAAACTCGATTTCCGCGCAAAGCGCGCAGTCGTTCCTCACCATCAGAGGTACAAACCTGATTCAACAGACCCAAGCGGGATTTTCGTTTACCCCGGGCGGTGCCCCGTCGGGACTTGCGCTCAATCAATATATCAGCACTAACGAAATGATCGTCACGCTGCCCGCCAGCGTGCTGCAGAATCCCAACACCCTCTTCATCAGCGTCACTACGCCGCAGCCGGGCGGCGGGACATTTCCCGCACAAAACCAAGCGGCCCCAGCCGGCACGATATTCACGATCACGCCGGTCCCCAGCCCAAAGCCAGTCGTCACCAGCATGAATCCCAGCACCGCCATTGCCGGGACCCCAGGTTTGCTGCTCAATTTGACCGGGAGTAACTTTGTGGCGCAGTCCACGGTGCTTGTGAACAACGCCAACCGCCAGACCAACTTCCTCAATTCCACGTCGCTGGACGTGGACCTGAATTCTTCGGATCTTCTCACTCCTGGCCTTGTGTCAATTCAGGTCGTAAATCCTTTGCCCGGTGGCGGCGGCTCTACGCCCGTGTCTTTGAAAGTTGTCACTGCAGATCCGGCGATTACTAGCATCTCTCCCACCAGCGCCCTGGCTGGAGCGACTTCTGCGAGCCTCTCCATCACCGGCACCGGCTTCCTGAATCAATATTCCTTCGTTCAAGTGAACGGGAGCTCTCAAACTGTGACCACGACCATCGGTGGGAGCACATCGGCAACGGCGTCGCTCACTGCCGGCGATCTGCTGTCCGCGGGCGTCAATCAAATTACGGTGATGAACAAGCCACCCGGTGGCGGCATATCCAATATCGTTACTTATTCCATCAATCCGACTCATCTACTCGGCTTGCCGGTGCTGGTGGATCTCGCGGCAGACGGTTCCCAGGCAACCAACGGCATTTGCGGCGGCACGGCCAATTGTGGCAGCGGCGCCTTCGGCCTCACGACGACTACCTCCGGACCGTCCACCAGCAGCTCCGGCCAGTTCGTGGCATTTGCGTCGGTATCGCATAATCTGGTGCAGACCGACTTGAATACCAATCCCGATGTTTATGTCCGCAACACCTGTCTGGCGCTGGCCAGCTGCGTGCCGGTCACGGCTGTGGTTAGCTCGGATCCGAATGGCAACGCGGCCAACGGTCCAAGCTCGGAGCCAACGGTTGATTCCGCCGGTACCCACGCGGCATTTACATCGCTGGCGACGAATTTGGTCTCGACCGTCCCAGTACAGAACGGCACGAGCCAGGTGTATTGGCGTCCCGTTTGCATGCCCACAACCGCCGCTCCCTGCACGATTAATCCCAGCTCCAATTTCGACACACAGCTCGTTTCCATCTCCGCGGACGGCCAGACCGCCGGGAACGGTCCCAGCTCCAATCCTGTCATCAGTCCGGATGGCGAATTTGTTGCGTTCGTTTCGCTGGCGACCAATCTGGTCACCAACATTACGGCAGATGGCATCACCCCTCAGGTTTACATCCGCGATACCTGCGACATTGCAACGATCGTCACCGTCGCTCCCACGAACACCTGCGTGCCCACAACCTTCCTGGTTTCCACGCCTGACGGCGTCACTTTCGGCAATGGAGCCAGCTCGAATCCCGCCATTTCGGAGCAAGGGCTTTTCGTTTCGTTCACCTCTGCCGCGACGAATCTGGGCTCGACGGCGCCGAATCCCAACGGTTTGGCTGAGGTCTTCGAGCGCGGCACTTGCATTACCACGATCACCAGCACCACCAACACCTGCGTTTCGGTTACCACTCTGGTTTCCACTCCGGATGGCACCACTCCGGCCGACGGCCCCAGCGGGCAATCAACGCTCTCCGCCTGCGGCAGCGTAACCACAACCGTCAGCAGCGTATGCACCGACACCACCGTTGCCAACGGCCGTTTCGTGGCCTTCGCATCCACGGCATCGAATCTGCTGGCAGGCATTGGTTCGTCGCAGCCGCAACAGATCTACGTTCGCGACACCTGCCTCGGCGTGACCATCGTCGTCGCTCAATGCACGCCTTCTACCACGCTGGTGTCAACGCCCGACGGCGTGACGCCCGCCAACGGCAAGAGCGAGCACCCCAGCGCTAGCTCTACCGGTCAGTTCATTGCGTTTTCATCGCTCGCGTCGAACCTGGGTGGCACGGTGAACGGCGTCGAGAACGTCTTCGTGCGTAACACCTGCCTTGGCGTGACTCCCACCTGCACCACGGGCGTGGTGCTCGCCAGCATTTCCAGCGGTACCGGCGCATCTCCAGCGAATGGCTCGAGCCTGGTGCCTTCGATCAGCGCTGACGGACACACGGTTAGTTGGTTGTCGACCGCAAGCAATCTGGTCGCGCGCGATACGAATGGGCTGGAGGATATCTTCCTCGGCACCACGACCTTCTAGTGTTGTTTTTTAGTGCGGATTTTCCAGCGAGACGGAGATTTATTTCGTGGGCTGCGTTGCAGTTCGTTGCAGCAGCGCGCTGCGCGCCGTGGCAAGGGTAAACGTCAGCGATTCGCGCGGCACGCTAGTCACAAAAGACCCAACCATCCAGCCCAATCCCGTGGGAATGTCGCGCGTCAGCGAAATGGCCTGGCACTCGACGTACGTGCCGCCGTCTTTCTCTTCGAATCGCCAGTAGGTATTCATGCGCCACATAAAACCGCGATCGTGCCCTTCCGCTTCCAGTGTTTCGTCGGACTTTCCGGCATTCTCCACTTCCTGCACGCGCGTGGTTCGCGAGCGGCTGTAGGCATGCGTGCTGTCCACGACGTGATAGTGAACTTCCTGGTCGGTATCAATTACGGTGGTGATGATTTTTTTCATGTAGAAGCGCAGCAACACAAAATAATCGTCGCCTTGGTGCCGCAGAATTTTCGAGCGCACGATGTCCGGTTTGAAATACTCCACCTTGTGATCGTAATCCTGCATGAATGAAAGCGTCTGTGGTAGCGTCGCGCCCGGCACGAACACCGTTCCGACCCAGTGATGGATAATTCCTCCCGGCGTGGCTATCGGCTTGCCGGAATCCAAAGTTTCCAGCCGGTCGATTACTAGTTGCCCGTTGTGCAGATGTTCTTCGTCCGCCGCGCGTTGTGCCGCTGGCAAATGCTCGACCCACAGGTACGGTCCGCTCTGAGCCAGCTCGGTGGAGACTTGCGCCGCCGTTAACTCGATGTAATGGTCGTACGCCTTTGCGGTTTGCGGCTGCAAGTCCGCGGCGTTCGCCGGTGCGGGCAGCGCGAGGCATGCCGCAAAAATAAGCGCCCGTGTCCGCTGTGCCTTTCTGCCTGCTTTAACCATCACCTGTCCTGTAACGCTGGCGTCTGCCGCGAAGACATCGTTGGAGATACGCAATCCTCCCATTCATGAGAGGCATGCAAGCTGCCAAAAGATGCCGAAGTTCCATTTTGGGACTATCGCAGACGGGATTCGAGAGGGTATGCGTCCAAGTCCTGCCCTGCCTGCCAACGGAATTTTATGGAATGGACGCCAGCAGGAGGGCTTGGACGGGTTGGATAGATGCCCCGGCTCCTTTTTTTGTGGAACCGTCGTCCCCGCAATCGCAGCTTCCAACCCGCACATCCATTTTCGCCAGTTCGCCGGGTAGAACCAATGGCGCGTGTGGTTCAAAAATTTCAGTACGCGGGTTTTGGTACTAGGTAAACGATGGCCTGCCGAGCGGTCCCGAACTGCCTTACATATAAGCACTTAGCACAACCGCGTCAAACTCATTGCACAACGCGTCCCGAGTGCGCACCGGTGCCGACGCCCGGCGACCATTTCGCCCCGGCGCGGAATCCTCCTCTAACCGGTGTTGTGGAGGCCTGCCGCAATGCCGTTGATAGTCGCGCCCAGGGCGTAGTCGAGCCCTTCGCTTGGCGCTTCGGCACGCTTCCGACGCAGCAGCTCTACCTGTATCAAACTCATCGGATCCACGTACGGATTGCGCAGCCGGATTGATTGCGAGAGCACCGAGTTGCCTTCCAGCAGCGCGCTCTGGCCCGTCACCGCCAGCAGCATCTGGCGCGTGCGCTCAAACTCTTCAGCCAATATGCCGAAAACACTTTCGCGCGCGCCGGCGTCCTGCACCAGCGCGCTGGCATAGAGGCGGGCGATGTTCAGGTCCGCCTTGGCCATGGCGATTTCCACGTTGCGCACCAGGTCCGAAAACAGAGTGAAGTCGTGCATCATTTCCTTGAGGCATTTTTCCTGTTCGGGACCCTTCGCTGCGAATCTTCGCAAAGCGTAGCCCACTCCAAACCATGCCGGCACCGCGTGGCGGCTCTGCATCCAACCGAAGACCCAGGGAATCGCGCGCAAATCTTCCAGGCGGCGGCTTTCCGTGCGGCGCGCCGGACGCGAGCCCATTCGCGCGTGTTCCAGTTCGTTCACCGGGGTGGCTTGCTCGAAATATTCCAGCGCGTTTGCATTTTCCGCGATGTACCGCCGGTAGTACGCATACGCATCCTGCGAAATTTCTTCCATCGCAGCGTCCCACTGGCGGTCCGCGCCTGGCGCGGGACCGTCCGGCCGCGTCAGCGCTTCCAGAGACGCCGCAATCATCAATTCCAGATTCCATTCGGCCAGCACTGGATCAGAATATTTCCAGTTCAGCACTTCGCCCTGTTCGGTGATGCGCATCTCGCCGGAAAAATCGCCGACGGGCTGCGCCAGGATCGCGCGATGCGTGGGACCGCCGCCGCGACCTACCGTGCCGCCGCGTCCGTGGAAGAGCCGCAGCTTCACGCCGCATTCCCGCGCAGCGGCGTGCAGCGCGCGATGCGCCTTGTGTAATTCCCATGTGCTGGTAAGCATCCCGCCATCTTTGTTCGAATCGGAATAGCCGAGCATTACTTCCTGGCAACGCCCCCAGGAATCGAGCAGGCGTTGATATTCTGGAGCTGCCCACACCCGCCGCATGGTTTCCGCCGCGGCGCGCAGCGATACAATTGATTCGAACAAAGGAACAGGGAGCAGCCCGGGATCACCGGCAGAGCCCGCCACATTCACGCCGCTGATTTCGGCGAGGCGCAGCAGAGCAAAGACGTCGCGCTCGGATTCCGTTCCACTGATGACGTAGGCGCGAATTGCTTCCGGCGCGTAGGTCTTTTTCAGCTGCGCGATCGTGCGCAAAGTATCCAGCAGCTCGGTGGTTTCCGCGGATATCCCCGTGGCGAATTCTCTTCGCGCGCCCGCCATGCTTGCGGCATCCGAAATCCCAGCGGCCTCTAACTCAGCGAGGGCCCTTGTGTGCACGTGTGCGTGCTGACGAATATCCAGCGTGTGCAGATGAAAACGAAAAGTCCGCACCTTGCGCAGCAACGGATCAATCAGCAGCTCGGCCAGGCGTTGCCCGCGGTTTTCGATTAGGCTCGCACGCAGCAACAAAAGATCACGCTCCAGTTCCGGTGCGTTTGTGTACGCATTGGCATGGCGCGGCTCATCGTGCGTCAGCTTCATGCGAATCTTCACAAAATCCAGAAAGTGCCGGTTCAGTTCCGGTTCCGAAATCCACTTTCCGCGCGACGGTTCTGCGCCCATCTTCGCTTCATACGCTTTCACCGCGGCGCGCAACTCCTCCGAAGCACCCGCCTGGCGCAGCGAAGAGCTTAGTTCGTCAATCAGCCGCTGGATCTCCGCGCTGTAATGTTCCAGGATGACCTTCCGCGCGAGCGCCAGCGCATCCGCGGTGCAATCAGGCTTGATCAGCGGATTGCCGTCGCGATCGCCGCCGATCCACGAGCCGAAATGGAGCAGCTCGGGAAGCTCTTGGTCATTCAGCGCGCGACCGTAAACCTCCGAAAAAGATTCGGCCAGCTCGGCATACAGCCGTGGCAGCGTTTCGAAAAGCGTCATCGGGTAAAAATCCAGGCCCATGCGCACTTCGTCAATTACACCCGGCTTTTTCATGCGCACTTCATCCGTCTGCCACAGGGAAGTGATCTCCGCGAGTATCAGCAATTCGTATTCCGCGGCATCGGCTGCCGTCAGAGGCAGACGGTCCAGATGTTCCAGGTATTGCGCGATACGCCGCCTCTTCAGCAGCACGGTGCGGCGCGCCACCTCGGTGGGGTGCGCGGTGAACACCGGCACAATTCTAATTTTGCGCAAGGCCGCCAGCGCGTCGTCCGCGGAAATTCCCGCCGCGCGCATGCGCAGCAGAGTTCCGCGAAACGATCCAGCCAGAACCGGCTGTTCGCTGTGCAGCTTGGCCGCGCGGCGCCGCCGCTTGCGGTGATTGGTTTCCGCCAGGTTGGTCAGCTCGAAATAAATGGCGAACGCTTTGGTCACGCGGTAGGCGTCTTCCACTTCCAGGCGCGCGATTTTCTCGCGAGCTTGCGCGATCAGAGCATTTTCAGATGGGGATGATTCCGTCGTCGCCGCAGCAGGCAGTCGCTCGCGCTGCTGAATCAAGAGGCGGCGGAGCTGCTCCACGACTTCCAGCAGCGGTTCGCCCGCCTGCTCCACCAGCACTTTTCCCAGCAACATGCCCAGCGAACGCACGTCGCGCCGCAGCGGAATTTCCTTGGCGTCATCGCCGGTGCCTGCGGCGAGTTCTTCCAGCCGGTCGTACTGATCGTCCGCGCTCCACAACGGCGCGTTATCTTCAGATGCCATGTCACATAATGAAGGCAGCGCCAAAGGCCCGCAAGACCCGTCGCCGAAAATTCGTGAAGACGCCTGCCGATAGCGCCTTCCCCTTGACAATCTGCAAGACGGGGATATTATCCCACTTGTAGTTCGTCTAGGGGAGGGTGCATGAGCCCATCCGTCGAAATCCTGCAAGGCACGCTCGATCTGCTAATCCTGAAAACTCTCGCGCTCGAACCCATGCACGGCTGGGGCATCGCGCAACGCATCCAGCAGGTCTCGCGCGCCATCCTGCAAATCCAGCAAGGCTCGCTCTATCCCGCCCTGTATCGCCTGGAACGCAAGAGATGGATTCGCGCGGATTGGGGCGCCTCCGAAAATAATCGCCGCGCCAAGTTCTACACCCTCACGAAAACTGGGCACCAGCAACTCGAGAAGGAATTGGCGGACTGGAAGCAAATGTCCACGGCTGTGGCATTGATTTTGCAGCGCGTGTAGGAGGCGCGGGCGATGAATAACTGGCGGGGTTGGTTTTCGCGCAAGAAAAAGTGGGAACAGGACATGCAAGACGAGCTGCGTTTCCACATCGAGCGGCAAACCGCCGAGAAAATTGCCGATGGCCTGCCGCCGGAAGAAGCGCGCCGCCAAGCCGTGCTGCAGCTCGGCGCGCTGGAAGGTGTAAAAGCAAACTGCCGAGAAGAGCGCAGCGGCTTCTGGCTGGAATCGCTCTACGCCGACGTCCACTTCGGCCTGCGAATGCTGCTGAAGAACTGGAGACTGACCTCCGTCGCGGTGTTTTCTTTGGCGGTCGCCATGGCCGTCAGCGTGGCTGGCCTGAGCGTGTTCAACACAGTGATGCTGCGCCCGCCAGCGGTGACGGCTCCTGATAGCCTGCTCACGATCTATACCCGCTCCCCGGCTGGTGAATTCGAGAATGTTTCCTACCCCGATTACAAATATTACAGAGACAATAACCGGGTATTTTCCGGCGTCGCAGCATTCCCCAATTCCATTTCGAAATTTGACATGACTTTTGGAGATCGCGACGAATCAGCAACGATAAGCGCTCTCTCCGACAATTACTTTGCCGTCATGGGAATTCGCCCCGCTCTGGGGCAGATGTTCGTGCCCGGCGATGACGACAAGAAGACGCCTGGCGCAGTGCTCAGCTATTCCTGCTGGAAACGTTGGGGCGGCGACCCAGGAATCATCGGCAAAACCCTGACGTTGAGTCGGCACACGCTCACCATCCTGGGTGTCGCTCCGCAAAACTTTCCGGGGACCGTCTTTGGATTCGCAAGCGATGTGTTCATCACCCTGGCTACTGCGGTAGACATCTTCCAGGACCCCGGGTCGCTGACAGATCGCACCCAGCGAGGTCTGCTTTTAGTCGCGAGGCTCCAGCGCAATGTGACGCAGCTACAAGCACGGGCAGAACTACAAACAATGGCTGGGCAACTAGCGTCGGCGTTTCCACAAGCAGACAAGGACCGCGTAGCTGTATTCACGAATATCAGCGTGCTGCCGCCAGATTCACGCTCGACCGCCGCGTTGATTTCCGGCGTACTGATACTCATCGTTCTATTAGTGCTGCTCATCGCCTGCGCCAACGTAGCCAATCTTCTTCTGGGTTTGGCGGCGGGCCGGCGCCAGGAAGTTCTGATCCGCGTGGCGCTGGGAGCAACGCGCGGAAGGCTGCTTCGCCAACTACTGACGGAGACTGCCATCCTCTGCGCCGCGAGCGGGATCGCCGGATTTCTGATTGCGATGGTCCCGCTCGTCAAGCTTTCGCATTTCAACGCAACCCTTCCCGTCTTGGGCGCGTTCGAGCTCGCGGCTAACTTTCGCGCGGATGGCACAGTGCTGGCCATGACGCTCGGTTTGATCTTCATCGCCGGCCTCGCTGCTGGACTGGCTCCCGCGCTTAACTCTTCGAAGCCCAACCTTGCGGCAGCGATGACCGGAGAAATTGCTGTCGGCGGCACGCGCAAGGGCGTCTTGCGAAACGCGCTGGTCGTGATCCAAGTGGCTGTGTGCACCTTGGTGATCGTCGGTGTTGGCTTGTGCCTGCGCAGTTTGCACAATCTGCGTGCAGTGAATCCGGGATTCACCGCACGGAACATCGCTGCGGTAATGGTGGACATGCAAGAAAGCGGGTACTCCGAGGCCCAAGGGCGGAAATTCTACGAAGACATTCGCCGCGAAGCATCGCAACTTTACGGCGTCGAATCGTTCTGCCTCGCTCCCGCGCTGCCACTGGGCGGCAACGAATGGAGCGCGGACGAAGTGCATTTCACGGGTGCGGTTGGCGACGGCCAACAGCACCCCAAGATTGCATACAGCCCCGTTGACGGGAACTATTTTGCAACGCTGGGAATTCCGCTGCTCTCCGGGCGGACTTTCGGACCCTCCGATTCAGATAAAAGCCCGGAGGTAGTCGTCATCAATCACAAGATGGCCGAAACATACTGGCCCGGCGCCGACCCGGTCGGTACGCAAGTGCGCGTCGGCGACGGCAGTCAAATGATGACCATCATTGGCGTAGTCGGCGACGGAAAATACACCGATCTGGATGAGCCGACGCGTCCTTACATGTACTACAACCTTGTCCAGCATTATCAAACCGGGATAGCACTGATCGTCCGGACACAGGGCAACCCGCGCCAATGGCTCGGGCCACTCGCGCAAACCGTGCGGAAACTAGGCGCCAAAACTGTGCTGGTGCCCGTTACCCTTGACGAATGGATGAGATTTACGCTCTTCGTGCCAATCCTCACACTGGAAGTCGTCAGCGGACTTGGTGCGTTCGCGCTGCTGCTGGCGGCAGTGGGCCTCTACGGCGCAATTTTTCACTCCGTCAACGAGCGGAAGAAAGAAATTGGAATTCGCGTGGCGTTGGGCGCGCTGCCTTCGCACCTGCTGCGTTTGTTCCTTGGCCAGACCGCCATTATTTCCGGCTTAGGCGTGCTGATTGGGCTCCTGCTGGGCATCGCAGCCACGATTATTTTCAATTCACAGTTTTATGGCATTGGCCCCGTCGAGCTTCGGGTGCTGATCCCTGTGGCGCTATTCATGTTGCTGATCTCGACGGCTATCGCCTACGCAGCAGCGCGGCCGTGGATCAACGGAAGCCCCATGGACGCGGTGCGCCATGCCTGAATGGAAGTCAGTTGTACGAATTTCTGGCTGCGCTGGTTTTCGCGGAAGAAAAAGTGGGAACAAGACGTAAACGAAGAGCTGCGTGTCCATACTGAGCCGCAAATGGTTTGCCGCGTTTTAAGGATTGCTCGTGACGGTCACCTTCTCGGCGCTTTCTGGCGGCATGTGCAGCGTCACGTCCGTGGTCTTCTTCGGGCGGATGACGATGTGCTTGCTCCAATCCGAAAATTGCCCTTTCGAGTACGCCCGCAGATCGTATTGCCCTGCATCGTAGCGCGCGAATTCGTAATGTCCGCTGGAGTCGGTGTGCGTGGCGTGCGGCTTCAGTCCATCGGATGTCTGAATCGTCACGCTCGCCTCGGCCACCGGCTTGCCGTGCGCGTCCAGCACGGTTCCTTGTACCGTTCCCAGGCCCCTCGCGAATTGCGCGCGAGCCGCCACCACGCCAAATGTCAACGACATCAGCAACGCCAGCGACGTGAATAGCGTCAGAACCAGGACACTTCGTTTCATAGTGCACCCCAGGTTGTTGCTGAGTACAATTTTACGCG
>Ga0308309_10001020_pt1 | contig 16788 bp, 15 predicted proteins | sample HubBroMetageWFT5_FD_192491 | JGI IMG/M metagenome (GOLD analysis project Ga0308309, IMG submission 192491) | Warmed and freeze-thawed soil microbial communities from the Hubbard Brook experimental Forest, New Hampshire - Hubbard Brook CCASE Soil... | ecosystem: Environmental > Terrestrial >...
GGCCCAGGTCGGGGTGGCGTACGAGTTCGAAGAATCCCCACTTTATGGAGTGACGCATCCCATCGGCGCTTTGCTTTTCGCCTGGATGCTGGCACGTTCTACGTTTGTGACGTTGCGGCAGGGGGGCATCGTGTGGCGCGGCACGTTTTATCCGCTGAAGGATTTGAAGCGCGGCGCGGCATAAGTGGCGCGAGACCGTAGACGTGCCGCTACGAAGTTGTGTGCGGCGCCGCGGCAGCGGATTTGCCAGCGCCGGGAATTTCGGTGGCCTCGATCACGCCTAGATCGCGCTGTTTGAGAGAGCGAATTTTATCGCGCAACGTAGCGGCGCGCTCGAATTCGAAATTCTTTGCCGCTTCGCGCATCTGCGCTTCCAGCTGCGTCACCGCCTGAATCAGTTGCGCCTCGCTGGTAATCTCGCCAATCGTCACGTCGTCCGCGGAAATCGTGAGGTAATCGGCCTCCACGATCAGGGCAAGCTGCATATCCGTGGACTTCACAATCGACATCGGGGTGATGTTGTGCTCGATGTTGTAGGCTTCCTGCTTCGCGCGGCGGCGGCTGGTTTCGCCGATGGCCTGGCGCATCGAGTCCGTCATGCGGTCGGCGTAAAGAATCGCGCGACCCTCGATGTGGCGCGCGCAACGCCCCATGGACTGAATCAACGAAGTGGCGCTGCGCAGATAGCCTTCCTTGTCCGCGTCGAGAATCGCGACGAGCGAAACTTCGGGCAAATCGAGCCCTTCGCGCAATAGGTTAATGCCGATGAGAACGTCGAATTCGCCGCGGCGCAGCCCGCGCAAAATACGGACGCGTTCGAGCGTTTCGATTTCCGAATGCATGTAACGGCAGCGCACGCCCACTTCCGTAAAATATTCGGAAAGGTCTTCCGCCATGCGCTTGGTCAAAGTGGTGACCAGCACGCGTTCGTTACGCGATGCGCGGCCGCGAATTTCCTCGAGCAGGTCGTCCACCTGTCCCTTCACGGGCCGCACTTCCACCTGCGGATCCACAAGCCCGGTGGGGCGAATCACCTGCTCCGCCACCACGCCGCCGGTTTTCGTCAGCTCGTAAGGCCCGGGCGTGGCGGAGACGTACACAACCTGATTCAGGCGATGCTCGAATTCCTCAAACGTAAGCGGACGATTATCGAGCGCGGAAGGCATGCGGAATCCGTAGTCCACGAGCGTTTGCTTGCGCGAACGGTCGCCGTGGTACATCCCGCGAAGCTGCGGGACCGTCTGGTGCGACTCGTCAATGAACATCAGAAAATCCGAAGGCACGTAATCGAGAAGCGTGGGAGGAGCTTCGCCCGGCAGCCGCCCCGACAAATGCCGCGAATAATTTTCGATGCCGTGGCAATAGCCGATCGTGCGCATCATCTCGATATCAAAATGGACGCGCTGCACGATGCGCTGGGATTCGACGATTTTGCCCTGGCGGTCGAGCTCCGGCTTCCACCACTCCAGCTCCTCATAAATGCTCTGGATCGCGCGCTCACGCTGTTCGGCGGGCAGCACGTAATGCGTCTTCGGATAAATCGGGATGCGCCCGATTTCACCCTCGCGCGTGACAACGATCTGCCCCGTAACCGGATCGAACTTGCGGATCGCCTCGATCTGCGTGCCCCACAACTCGATGCGCACGGCGAGATCGTCGTAGGGCGGATAAATTTCAATCATGTCGCCGCGCACGCGGAATGTGCCGCGCCGGAGATCCTCCGAGCGGTCGTACTGGATTTCCACGAGTTTCCGCAAAATCGCTTCGCGCGCAATGGACTGGCCCTTTTCCAGCATCAGCATCATGCCGTAATACGCTTCCGGCGAGCCCAAGCCGTAAATGCACGAGACGGAAGCGACGATAATCACGTCGCGGCGCTCGAAGAGTGAACGCGTGGCGCTCATGCGCAGCTTGTCCAGCTCGTCGTTGATCGTGGATTCTTTTTCGATGTACGTGTCGCTCGCGGGCACATACGCCTCAGGCTGGTAGTAATCGTAGTAGCTGACGAAATATTCGACTGCGTTATGCGGGAAGAATGATTTGAACTCGTGGAAAAGTTGCGCCGCGAGAGTCTTGTTATGGGCCAACACGATGGCGGGCCGGTTGAGCTGGTCAATCACCTTCGCCACGGTGAACGTTTTCCCCGACCCTGTCACGCCGAGCAGAGTCTGGTGACGTTCTCCGTCGTTCAGCCCGCGGACAAGCTGGGAAATGGCCTCCGGCTGGTCGCCGCGTGGCTCGTAATCGCTGGCTAGCTTGAATTTCATAGTAGGCCGCCTCTGCGCGAAAAATACGCTCTCTTGAAAACTTCTATTATACAGCATGTGTCCAGTAAGGGGAGTGGCCTAAAAAACAGGATAAATTGAGGAGCCGCTCGCGCGACTCAACTCTTCGGCGCTGGCGCAGCAGGAAGGAGCGTAATTTCCGTTTTCGTGGTTGTCTGCCCGGTGCGATGAATGCTCGAACCCGTGTTCGTGCTCACGATTTGATAGTCCACATCCTGAGAGCTCGTCTGCGTGGAGCCAACCAGCAACCCGGTGGCGAGCGAAATCGAATCAAGACTCTCTCCCGAGCCGCTCCATTTCCCCGAAGTGCGCAGCCCGTTCTTCCGATAATCATCGGGCGTGGCATCTGAGCGCACGGACGAGCGCCGCCCGATCTCGAATTGCGTCAAAATCACGGCGCACATTTCTGCTTGCGTAGCGGCATTGCCGCCCGCAGGCGCCTCACCCTGTGCAGCAGCAGGACTCCCCGACGCGGCTCCCTTTTCGCCGCCTGCAACCGCGCTCGCGCAGGGCTCATCGCGCAAATACGTGGCGACGGTTTTCCACTGCAGGCCAGCCAGAGGGAGCCCTTGGAGTTCGCGCTCGCTCGTCCATTTCTGGCCGATCTCGATCCCGCGTTTCGGAAATCCTGCGCTCGACGTAAGTCCTCGTGCCCAGCTCAACATCGGCTCCGCGTCCGACGCATTGGTGAAAATCTTCTCCAGCCCCTGCACATCCTCCAGCACGCCGCCGGGGTGAATCGTAAACTCGACCGAGCGGCCCTCCATGCGCTTGAATTGCTCGCCGGGCAAGGGCGCGGCGGGGTCGACTGCATCGCTTTCGGCCGTGGCCTCCGCTTCCTCGAATGTAGCGCGCAGCCGCGCTTCACCCGTGGCAGACGAATCCGCAGGCGGCGCGGCGAGCACCTCGAGCCGGACCACGAGCCGGGTCGCAAGATTTTGCGACGTGCCCCCCTCAGGATTCGCAATCGGAGTGGTGGTGGTTCCCTTGGTGGCAGCGCGCGTGAGAATGCGATAACGCATAATCTGCCCAATCAGAAATCTTGGCGCGATGTGGATTTTCTGCGCCGCCCGCGCGCTTAGAACCAGCAGGAACGCCAGACCAACCGCGCCGATCAGCATCGACTTGGCGAGCCGCCCGCCAAATGTGGTTTCTTTTCCCATACGCATCAATGGGGCGGAGGTGGAGGCGCCGACGCCTTCACCGCGATGCGCTCAATCTGCGGAGCTGCAAGCGACCCGCTCAAACGAAACAGCTGTGCGCCAGAGGCTGGTGTGGCAGATGCCTTCGTCACGCGCGGCGCGCCCTCTGCTGCCGGCAAAACCTGCAATTGCAGATCGAGATTGCGGGTGAAATCCACGCTCCCTGCCACGGCGATTTCGGAAGCCGCGCCGGAAAGCCTTGTTTCGCGGAACTCAATTTTCCGGCCGGCGCACGAAAAAGTTCCAGAGGCATCCCGAAACGAACTCGTCCCCGGCGCGATAATTCCGCTGCTCAAAGATTCCGCAAGATTCATAGCGCGCAACTCCGCGCCCGCCACTCGCGCGGAGCCCTCGCATTCCAGCGAAGCCATCAAATCCGCGCGGCTCGCTCCCCGCGCATGAAATGAAATCTGCCCCGAAGCAGATCCCGCAAACAAGCCCGCCAAATTCGGCGTCGCCGCCGTTGCCGCATTCAAATCCACCGAAGTAAACTGCAGCCCCACATGATAAGCCGGCGGCACGACGAGCCCTGCGTCCAGCGATCCGCTGATCTTCCCGCCGTAAAACTCGCCGTGAACATTTTCGAATTCCACGCGCCGGCCATCAATCGCCAAGTTGCCCGTCAAATGGCTCGCATGGAATGGCGCCAGGCTAAGCTCTCCGATGCTGAGCGAGCCGCTGGCGCGCTTTCCCTCCGCCACCGCACCGCCCGATGGACCACGAGGATTCAAAAATGGCAGCATACGATCCAGAAAACTCTGGCGCCATCGCGGATTCAGCCAAAGATCCAAATCGGCGCTCGAAAGTTTGTCTGCCGCGAGCGCGAATTCCCAATCGGCATCAGGATTGCGCCGCTCGAGATTTCCGGTCCAGCGCGCGCCAAATGCCTGCGCCGAAGAAATCGTGATTCGCCGCTCGCCGGATTTAATATCCGCGTGTGCCTTGATCCGCTCCACTGGCTGATTCAGAAATGGAGCGCGAAGCGAACCGCCTCCCGATTCCCCGCCCCAATCCACGGTTCCCGCCGGCCGCGCCTGCCACGGATATTCGGCATCGGCCCATACCAAATTGCAGCGCGCAGGCCCGCCGAAATCCCATCCACGCGCCAGATCCCATCCCAGCGCTTTCGTAGTGGAAAGAATGTCGCGCGCCTCGGCTAAATTTCCGGCCACGCGGAGATTGGTGGTTTGGATCGGGCTTAATTTCCACGACGCCAAGAAACTGAGCGCCGAGCGCGAATCTCCGAACGAAACTGCCACAGGTCCACCGCTCAGAATTTCATGCTCGTAGCGCACAGAGGCCGAACCGAGCAGCACCGGCACGCGCAACTCTTTTCCGTTCAATTCCGCGCCGTTGATGACCAGGCTGCCACGGTCGACGCGCGGGGGCCAATCGCGCAGCGTCATATTGAGCCCCGCCGATCCGCGCAGAGAAATGTCCTCGGCAACGTTGGAGTGGAAGGCGCGCATCCACGCGAGCACGTCCTCGAGTCCAATCGCAGGCGCAGTTACGTTCACTAATGTCCCCGGCTCTCCCTCCTTCGGCATTTTCCCTGGGTGATTCCAATCCAGTACGCCCGCCGCGTGCGCATTCGAATGCGGCCCTTCGAGTGTCGCCTGCGTCAACTCCAGCCGCGCGCCCGGCAAATCCAGTTTCCCCTGCGCAATGAAATTCAGCGAAGGATTGTCACCGCGCAGCGGCAAGTCATAGCGATGGACGTGCCGGAGTTCCGCGCGGCCGTCGAGCAGCCACGCATCTCCTTCGGTGCGGGCGGAAATCGAAACCGCCATCGTGCCGTGAATGCCGTAGTCATACGTGCGCGCGAGGCGCAGGAGATCGGTGATGGACGCGTCCTGCCAGGAAAGCTCCAGCAACGCCGGCCGGAGGCGCGAGGAAGTGCCGCCCAGGTGCCCCGCCAGATGAAGCACTCCCACCTGTTGCAGAACGACGGCCGCGCGCGTTGGCGTGGCATCCAGATCAATTCTCCAGCTGCCGGGACTTTCCGTTTCCAGCGCGCCGTTCACGTTGACGAGCGCAAAAGGAATTTTTTCGTCGCCGTTCTTGAAATTGATTCGCCCGCCGTCCACTTCAATCCTGCCAAAACGGAGAACGGAAGCCGCCTGCCGGCGCACCGGCCCCATCGGAATGTTCTGGACAGGCGCGCCCGCGGGCCGCGGCAGCCACTCATTGAGATTCCAATCGCCATTCGCGTTGCGCACCAGGTTCAAACTCGGGCGCGTGAGCGAAAGCGTTCCCAGCTCGAAATGGCCGCGCAGCAGGCCGCGCCAGCGAAACCGCACGGTGAGCGATTCCGCCCGCAGAAAATATTCCTGACCGAAGCGCGGGTCTTCCGCCACGAGCACAGACTGAGCCTCGATCGTCGGGCCGCCCCACAAACTGAAATTGTAGCCGCCTACTTCCACCGGACGGCCGAAGGCCGATTCGAGCCGTGCCGTAATTTTTCTGTGTAGGCGTGTGTGTTGCAGCAGAAGGGAAATTCCGAAATCGACAACCCAAAGCGAGATTAGAAAGAGAAGAATCCATTTTGGCCAGCGGCGCCACGCGCTCTTGCGGCGTTCGGGCGTGGCGCCGGAATTCTCCGAGGCCACTAGTGGACCTCGCGCAACATGCGATGCCAGCGCGTCCGCGTGGGCAGATGCAGAAGAGTATCGCCGATCCCCTGAAGCGTCCCTCCGAGGGTTCGGTTGGAATAATCGTCGGAAGTGGCTTGCACCGACCAGTAAATCAGAATCGGGCGCCCGATAATGGCATCGCGATCGACAAACCCCCAGTAGCGGCTGTCTGAGCTGCGGTCGCGATTGTCGCCCATCATAAAGTAATGATTTGGGGGGACGACCAGATCGCCATCCTCGACGTAATTCATAATTTCCGCAGCCCATTCCTGGCGCAGGCCGATTTGAATCGTGTAGGGATCGGCCGGGGGAAAATTATCAACCACAGGGTCCTGCGACGAGGGATCGTGAACCACGTAAGGCTCAGTGAGGCATTTGCCATTCACGTAGACCGTTCCGTTGATAATGCGGACGTGGTCACCGGGCAGGCCGATGGCGCGCTTGACGTAGTGAGAATGATCATCAAAAGGAAATTTGAAAACGATGATGTCGCCACGACGGATGTCACGATAGGGCAGCAGCTTTTCGTACCAGGCGCCCCGGCCTCCAAATAAAAATTTGTTCACGAGCAGATGGTCGCCCACCAGCAGCGCCGGCTCCATGGATTGGGAGGGGATCTTGAACGCCTGGACGACAAATGTAGTCCCGAAGAGCGCCAGCAAAATGGTGACGATCAGCGATTCGGCGTATTCCGCGAACGCGCTTCTCGGCTTGCGCCGCGAAGGCGGTTGGGCGGCGGGATCCGGCAGTGGCGGCGCGGCCACCTGCTCTGCGGATCTTGCCGGCAATTCCGAGGGGATCTCGGGCGCAACGGACGCGGAAATTTCGGCTGACGGCTTCTCCGCGCCGGATGCTGAGTTGTCCGATTCCATGGAGTTCATTCAGGCGATTTCCCGGCTGTCGTCGAGAGTCCTCAAAGCCAGCATCGCTGCCGCTTGTTCCGCCTCTTTCTTGCTTCGGCCTTCGGAAGAAGAGAGCCTTTTTCCCGCATGCCACACTTCCACTTCAAATGTTTTCTGATGTTCGGGGCCGGATTCGTTGTGGACGCGGTACACCACGGAGCCAAGCCCGCGTTCCTGCAGCCATTCCTGCAGCGCCGATTTGTGGTCTGGACGCTCCAGGCCGCCTGTCTGATTGGCGAGGGATGGATCGAGCAGCGTGCGCTGCAAAAATTCGGTCGCTGCGCCAAGTCCGGCGTCGAGAAATATCGCGCCGAGCACGGCTTCGTAAGCGTCCGCGAGCAAGCGCTTTTTCTCGCGCCCGCCTGTTTTTTCTTCTCCCGGCCCCAGGCGCAAGTGGCTTCCCAATGCCAAGCGGCGGGATGCGGCATACACGGATGGCGCACTCACGAGCTTTGCCAATCCCTTCGAAAGCTTGCCCGCATCCCATTCCGGATAGGTGCGGCAGAGATATTCACTCGCCACCAGACCGAGCACGCGATCGCCCAGAAATTCCAGGCGCTCGTTGTCACTGTCGCCCGATTCCTGCCGGTGCGAACGATGTGTCAGAGCGCGCTCCAACCTGTCTGGATGCTCGAAACGATATCCAAGGATCGTTTCGAGTTCTCCGCGCTCCGCTTCGGTCATGATCGCATCGCCCTTTTATGGCTTCGGCGCAGGTGGTGCAACGGGCGACGATGCCGCCAGTTTTTTCGCCTGCTCTCCGGCTGTTTTGCAGCGGTCCACAAACGGGCCGGGGATTGCGGCGCACTTCTGAAACGAATCCGCCGCTTCGGTATACTTCGTCAGCTTCTGCAGCTCGACGCCCATCACAAAGTAATCAATCGGATCGGGCGTCGGCGCCGTGCTGGTGCCCAACTGAAACTCGGCAATCGATTTGGCTGGATCCTGGCGCCGGTAATAAATCAGCCCGAGGGCGCTGTGAGCCTGCGATTGCGCCTGGACTTTCACTTTCGAGAACTGGTCGTCGGTGAGCCCGGCGGGTTTGGGCAGGGTGGCCAGAACCTCGAGCGCGTGCCTCTCGTAGGCTTCGGCCTTGTCGAGCTTGCGGTCAGATTCCAAGTCGTTGGGGTCATGCGAATGCGGAATCACCCATCCGACCATGACGAGGACGGAAACGTCGTCGGGATCGAGCGCCAGGGCTTTGTCCGCGGTGGCAAACATTTTGTCCAATTGCTGTTTGTTGTAGTAAGCGTCGGTCAGCGCCGTGTATACCTGCAGGCTATATTTGCTGGCGGGATATTTTTGTGCAAAGTGTTCGCCGTCGAGAATTCGCTTATCGGAATCTTCCGGCTTGATTTCGGAAAATGCTTTGTAGGCCGCTTCCTCGGCCGGATCGGCCTTCGGCGGTTCGGCAGGCGTGATGGGCGCGCCGGGAGCCACGGGATTCAGCGCAGGAGGATTCGGTTGGCTCGACGGAGCCAGGGTCGGCTTGGCGGGCTGGTCTGGCGGCGTCTGCTGCGCGCGGGAAGGCGGCGCGATAGCGAGACCGATTGCGAGCGCGAAGCCCGCGACTGCTGCTGCTTTGCCGATCAGAAATCGTTTCATGTAGTTCCCCTCCCCTTGGTTTGTTCCGCGAACGCGGGCTTGCCAGCGCTCGCGGTGCTGCTTACGGTTTCTGCGGGGCGCTTCCGCCGATTCCTTTTACCGGCTTGTACGCCTCGTCCAACCCTCTTTGCGCCGCCACGCGCGCCGCTTCCGGCGCTCCCTGCACGCCCAGCGCGGCGCGGTAATTCACCAGCGCCTGGCTGCGCTCATCCTCCACGTCGTGCAGCCGCCCCAGATAAACCCGCGACCACGCCACAATCGAAGGGTCCACACTCTTTCCCGAATCAGGTCCCGCGGATTCCAGCCCCGCATCGGACACCGTGATTCCCACCAGCCTCTCGAATAAATCCCGCGCCTTGTCACCCTCCCCAGACATCAGCGACGCAACCGCCAGCCCGTACATCGCCTGCGATTGATTCGGATTCGCATTCAAAATTTCCTGAAAGGCTTTCTGCGAGGCAGCTGGATTTCGCAAGGCGATTTGCCGGTCACCTTCTGCCAGCAAGCGGTCGGTTTCGGAAAGGGGCGCCGCCGCCTTGGAATTTTCCTCCGCGGTCGCCGGCGCTTGCGCCTTGGCGAATGTGAAATTTGCGAGCCGCTTCTGCTCGGCTGCCACGTCCACACCGCCAATCAAATCGGGAAAATAAATGTCCATCGAAGGCTCGGACTTCTCAAACTTTCTCAATTGCTGCACAAGGGGCCGCACGAGGACGAAACCCTCTTCATCATCTTCCTTCAGCACCTCTTCCTGTTTATCCGGAGGCAGGTTGCGCAATCTCAGCTCCACGGATTTGATGAGGCATTCGTCGGTGAATTCGACGAAATCACGCTGATATTCAGGAGGCAATTGCGGGGCATGCCCTGCGATGTTCAGCAAAGCGCTTTTGGCCGTCACTTCCTTGCGGAATTTCAGCGGCAGCGGGTCCAGCAGGAAATGCAGATACGCGTGCTGGATGCGCTCCATCGCGCTTTCCTGCCCGGTTCCGACCACGACGGCGTAGTGGTCGCCGAAATTGCGGAAATTCGTGCGATTCCCCACCAGCGGCTCCACGTAGACGGTAAACGTCCTGGTGCGATTTCCTTCTTTCAGGATTTCACGCAGATACGCGTCTGAGGTGATCACGATACGCCGCACGGGAGATTGATACCTGGCGATCGCTCCGTCGTATTCCGGCTCGATTCGCGCCCAGCGCGAGCCAAGATGCGCTTCGCGGAAGAAATTGGCAATTAACGGCTGAAAGGTCTCGATCGAAAGAACATCCGGCGGCAGCAAATCGTGATCGTACTGATATTCAAACGAAGGCGGGGGGCCAATGGAAAGTCCAAAGGTTATGTATCGGGAGAGGTTTTCGCCGGGATCGGAAAGCGCGTGGTCGCGGTAAAACTCGCGGACCGCCTGGGTCGCAGGGCCCTGCATCTTCAACAAATCGCCGCGCAGCGCGAGGCGCTCCGGCATTTCGACGAGCGTGCTTTCGTCCGCATCGAATCCCGCTGCGTCCAGAGCGCACATCGTGGCAAAAATCTGCTCGTTCGATTGGACGCTGATGCCGGTAGTCGACACAGCCGAAATTTGCGAGTGCGCTTCCGGAAGTGCGGCCGCAAGGCACGCCAGCAGCGCGCACGCCGCCAGATTTCCCAACCCACGCCTGGATAATCCGCTCAATCTTACTTGCCCCCAAAGCTCGCAAACGAAGTCCGCGAAATACTAACAAACTCTATCGGTCGAGTGTTGCCGAGTCAAGGAATCCCAGAGGCGCAACCGTGGAAAATGAGTGTAGCGGATGGACGAGGGGAAGTTGCGCTCAGCCGCGCACGCGGACTTCGCTGAAGCTCAAAACCACACGCCCGCCGTTCGTCGGACGCCCAAAACTCAGCTCCGGGCGGAAACGCGAGAACAAAAGAACCTGATCCAATTGCCGCTGTACGGCCGCATTGTCAGGACCCGAAAGAATCTTGTAAGAAACCACTTCGCCACGCGAATTGAGTGTGGCCTCGAGCTGCAGGTAGCCTGAATCCGGATGCCCTTCCGTGGACACAATTCCAGGGACAGGGAAGGACGCCAGGCTTTCCAGCGCCGCAGGCTGGAAGAAATTCAACGAACGATCGTTGGGGACCGCGCGCCCAAGTGGCACTCCGACCATCATATTCTGCACCACGAGGACGAAGACCACGAGCGCCGTCAAAATTCCTCCCGTGGCGGGAACCGCAAACGGCTCCAGAATATCTTCGAACACCATCACCGCGCGTTTCCACATGCGCCGCGCAAAAGAAACCTCGGACCGCAACCTCGCCGCTGAAACTCGGATCTGCATGGCCAGATTTTCCGGCGCTTTCGCCGGTTCCAGGCTGGCCAGGCATACCTCCAGCCGGCGGTAACGCTCCAATTGCTCGCGGCAATTGCCGCACTCTTCCAGATGTCCACGCAACCGCGCGTGATGATCCGACGCGATCGCTCCGTCAACATATCCGGGCAGATAACGTTCCGCTTCCCGGCACTTCATCGCACACCTCCGTGCGTTTGTGGCAATCCAAAGGCCGCAACCGGTTGAGCGGCAACACCCTCCAGCGGATGTGACGCCTCCACCGTTTGGGGTGCCGGCACGCTCTTGGGCGCTGAGTGCATCAGCGGATCGAGAGTTTCCCGCAGCAAGCGGCGTCCACGTAAGATTCGCGATTTCACGGTTCCTATGGATACTTCAAGCACTTCGGCCACCTCTTCGTACGACAAACCTTCCAAATCTCTCAGCAGCACCGCGCTGCGGAAAATTGCGGGAATAGCGGCCAACGCCTGCCGCACCGTCGCCTGCACTTCATGCGTGGCGAACTGCTCATATGGCGTCGCTTCTCCATCTTTTAGTTCCAGCGCCGGGCTCTTGCCTTCCTCTTCCGTATCAATCGAAACCTGCGCCCGGTGATGCCGCCAGCACCAGCGGCGATGGTTCAGCGCCTGCCGGATCGAGATGCGATAGAGCCAGGTCTTCAGCGAACTTCCCTGCCGGAAGCCGCGAATCCCTCGAAACGCCCGGAGAAAAACTTCCTGGGTTACGTCTGCGGCGTCGGCTGAATCGGAAAGAATCCCGTAAGCAAGGTTGTACACATTCGCGTGATAGTGAGTCACGAGCCAGTCAAACGCCGCGTCTGAACCCGCCTGAAGCTCCGTTACCAACTCGGCTTCGTCGCGTCCCCACGGCAGTGATTGTGCTAGATCGGACATGCCTTTCGCCGCGTCTCCTGGAGGCGTTGTCCCTACAATCTTTAGACTCCGCCTCGAGCCAATATGTTGCGAGCATAGCAGAAAATAGTGGCAGCGCCATCCCCCGTAGGTACTGCCCGCTGTGTGCTACCTAAGCCTTTGTTTTTGATGAAGTTGCCTAGATTCTGCCTCTGTAACGCCAGCCTTTCTCTTCAGACTGGCCAGTACGTAGTTTCCGCAAATCAGCCGACTGCCTCATTACGCAGTTTACCGAATAGATATCAAATCCAATTTCTGCTATCATCAGTTTGTATTCTCGTTATGCCTCACTGAGGTGCCCCGATGCACGCCCCCGCCCTGGAGTGCGCCGCGCCAGACCCCGCCGTGGATTTCGTGGCGCTCGAAGAGGACCGCAGCAGCCGAGCCCGCCGGGGCTTCCTTCGCCGCCATGCCCGTAAGTGCTGTGTTTGCAGGCATCCCGACCGCGAAGCCATCGAGCAGGACTACCTTCGTTGGCACAGTCCCGAGCGCATCGGCCGCGAATTCGATATCCATTATTCTGCCGTCTACCGTCACGCCCAGGCCACCGGCCTACTCGCCCGCCGCCAGGGAGGCCTTCGCGCCACCCTCGAAAATTTCCTCGAACACGCCGACTCCGTCCGAGTCACCCCCTCCTCCATCGTCTCCGCGGTCCGCCTCTGTGCCCAGCTGAACAGGTCCGACAACATCATCGAGCGCACAAAGGCCCAGGCCCTGGCTCGCCTCCCAAACGGCAGATTCGCCAAGCGATGCGTGCGCACCTACGGCCCCTCGTCCTCGCCCAATGCCTGCGCCACCCAGCCATCCTCCGCCCCCGGGCCGCATGCTAAAAACGCCATCTCTAATCGCAAACTTGCTTTCGACCCATCGCACTTAAACCATTCAGAATCAGCAAATGATCCTGCTCTAATCGCAAACTTTGAACCAAGCCCTCGCGCGCGCAAACGTACCCAAAAGGGTCAGCAATGAGGGAACAAAATCGCATGGAAACGTCGGAGCCCGGAGGGAAAGGTACGTGCCACAAAGAATCCACTCCCGAAAGGGTGACGTTCAAAGCTCACCCTTCCGGGCGTCGATTTAAAGCTCTAGGTGACGGGGGAATGCATGCGGGGATTCAGCGCCGTCAGCGTTTTCACGCCTTTCATACCCTTTCCGGACTTGAGTTTCTTGCTGCGCGCGGGTGTTTTGGATTTCTTTGCTTTCATCGGAATGTCTCCTTTGCTTCGAATTTCCACGCTAACTGCAATTCGCTGCTCTATCCTGCACAGCTCCCCGTTGCAAGCGGCTCGCCAATCCGAACCAGAAAGTTCCCAAAAGCCAAGTGGCTGGAGATGCGGGAGATAACGCGGTGGGAGCCACACGCGACGAGCTGGCGCGCTAAAGCGCGTGTTGAGTTTCTCACCGGCATGTTGAATTATTCACCACCCCGTGGCGAACAGGCGCTCCGCCCCGCGCAAACCGCTCTTTTGATATTTGTCATTGGCAACTGCGGCTCGATTGCGAATCGCCTCGCCGCTTTCGTTTGCCATCCACCCGTCGAGAGCACCCTTGAGCGTGTATGCCTCGGGGGCCATCAAGTTTGTGGTCCAGAGGTCGACGCAAAATTTAACGCGAGAGGCGATGGTTTTTTGTGGTTTGGCCTGATTTCAATTGCGGCGTGGTTGATAAGGCAAAGGGACATGCGCGGAATTGGTGGAGCCGGCGGGGTTCGAACTTGAGCCGTCATGCGGGCGTCAGCGAAGCGGGAGCCAGCAGGCGAAATCCCGGCCAAGGCCGGGACCGCGACCTTCCCAGGCTCACCTGGACGCGCGGTTTTGCTGCGTTCCGATCAATCGTTCGATCATTGCGGTGTCCTTCCAGGATTTGACCTGCCGTTCGCGTTTCATCGCTTCTGCGTGAGTCGAATATGCTTCGGAGTAAACCAGTGTCCAGGGACCTCGGTGCTTTGATGATTTGGAACGATTGGAATTGTGTTGAGCAAGTCGAGCTTGCAAATTCTGCGTTTGCCCAACGTAATAGCGGCGAGATATTTCACTTTGAAGAATGTAGAGGTGAAATGACATAGAAAAAATTGGTGGAGCCGGCGGGGTTCGAACTTGAGCCGTCATGCGGGCGTCAGCGAAGCGGGAGCCAGCAGGCGAAATCCCGGCTAAGGCCGGGACCGCGGCCTTCCCAGGCTCACCTGGACGCGCCGTTTTGCTGCGTTCCGATCAATCGTTCGATCATTGCGGTGTCCTTCCAGGATTTGATCTGCCGTTCGCGTTTCATCGCTTCTGCGCGAGTCGAATATGCTTCGGAGTAAACCAGTGTCCAGGGACCACGGTGCTTTGATGATTTGGAACGATCGGAATTGTGTTGAGCAAGTCGAGCTTGCAAATTCTGCGTTTGCCCAACGTAATAGCGGCGAGATATTTCACTTTGAATAATGTAGAGGTGAAATGACATGGAAAAAATTGGTGGAGCCGGCGGGGTTCGAACCCGCGACCTCATCGATGCCATCGATGCGCGCTCCCAACTGCGCTACGGCCCCACTGGGATCATATGTTGCGTGCATCTTTTATAGCATCGCGAGAGGCGCCAAACAAGCGCGGCGAATCGCCGGTTTATTTGCGGCCGCGGAACCAGCTGTAGCCTACGGTGAATTCGATCAGGCCGTTGTAGCCGGGGTTGTGGCGGCCCAGGCTGGCGCTGGAGAGGTGGCCGATCGCGTCTTCGAAGAAGAATGCGTGGCCGGGCTTTACGAAAACATGCGCGCCAGTGACCAATTGCGAAGTGAAATTCACGGGCGAAGTATTTCCGGGCGGAATGTCGTTGGTGGAGAAGACGATGCCACCGGCGGCCGCGACGTAAGGGATGATTTTTTTGTGGCTGGTGAAATTCCATTGCCAGATCGCGGGCTTGAAGCTGCCGCCGTAGACGGCGCTTGCGGGCGGAAACACGGTGTAGAACGGCATGACGTCAAAAGCCCACTCGAAATTTCCGCGAAACCAGCCGGAAAGATGATCATGGCCGAAAATGCGGCCGACGCGGCCCCCGGCATACATGAATTGCGTGTTGTCGGATTTGCCGAGGCCGAGGCCTCCGCCGGAAAAAACGCCGAGTTCCCAGGAGCCACCCGAGACGGGATGGGAATTCGAATCCTGTGCTTTGCCGATGGGCGCGAAAATAAACGCGAGAAACAATATGGAAATAATTTTCATGATTCCCCGATTGTATTTAATAGCAGCTTCGTCGCACACGTCGCGGAAATGAAGCGCAGAGCGTAAGCCAGCCCCACACGCACGTCAAGCATGCGAAGCGGCTATCCGGGAGCCGAGTTCGCCGATTGGGAAATTGGCGCTCCAGGAAAAGGCCGCGCCGAGTGGCAATACTTCGCTGGATTAATTCGGGCGGTTTGTCGCGGGCGGACGCCGATCCTCAACCTTAAACCCTTCGGGCAGATCGAATAGCTTCGGGTCAGGTTCTCCGAGATCCACACTCGTCACAGTAAAATTCTGCGTACCAAAACGAGGATCAGAACGCCTGGAGACGAGATCAATTCCAAGCTGCGAAGCGAACCAATATTCTCTGGAAAGCGTGAGCTTTTGGTCGTTCCCAAATACGCCGGGGTTATAGACGGTGGTCTCGCGCGTCCCCACGGTATCCACACCGGCGATCAATTCATTCCCCAAGTTCTCGCGAGTGACGACTCCCGTGTTATTCGGCAGAGGTCCGGCCGGCGGACCATCGATTTTATAAACAGTCGAAGTTGTTCCCGAATAATTCAAGAGCGCGCAAATTTGGCGGCCATCGAAAAAGCAGTCATACAGCGTGTGAAGTTCGGGATCCGCGATTTGAATCACATTCATTCGCGACTTGGCCTTGCCGTTCTTGGGAACCAAAAACCAGCGCTCCTCATAAATGCGGCCGTTACCATCGCGAGCGATGCGGCGCTGGTTTTCCAGTGTGATTGCGCCGCTATCGGAGAGGGAGCGGACCCACTCGGTATGCAAACTGAGGGTGAAGGGCGCGTCTCGCATTGGAGGAATGACGATACTTTCAAGAACTTCGCGAGCGCCTCCATCTTGCGCCTGGACCTGGCGGACAGGCGGCGCCTGCTCTTGTGCGGAAACCATGCAAGGAATGAAAGAAGCGGTGAGAAGTATCAGGGCAGCAGGACGCATATTAGCCTCCCGTGAAACGACAAAATTATGGCAAATCGTTTGCAGATTGGAAAGATGAAACTTTACCGTGACTTGGCGATTAACGCGCTGCGGCTCACCAAGGCGGCACTGATTGGGGATGAGCCTCATGCAAATTACGCCAATCGGGAGCTTGGGCACCTGCCGCGGCGCTTTCGACACGGCGCGAATTGAAAAAATAAACGCGGGGATTCTGCAGGGTTCGACTTAGAATGCTTGGCCTATGCCAAAAATAACATTTCTGGGCGCGGCTGGAACGGTGACGGGATCAAAGTATCTTCTGGATGCGGGCGGGAAGCGGTTGCTGGTGGATTGCGGGCTGTTCCAAGGTCCGAGACTGTTGACGCAGCGAAATTGGGATCCGCCCCCGATTCCGCCTGACTCGATCGACTGGGTGCTGCTGACGCACGCGCACATAGATCACAGCGGATATCTGCCGCGGTTGGTGAGCGGCGGGTATCGCGGGCCGATTTATTCAAATTCGGCGACGCGTGAATTGTGCAGCCTGCTTCTTCCGGATTCCGCTTACCTGCAGGAAGAGGATGCGAAGTACGCCACGAAAAAAGGCTACAGCAGCCATAAACCGCCGCTGCCGCTCTACACAGTGAAGGAGGCGCAGACGGCGTTGACGCAATTCCTCGACATTCCACGGGCGGGCGCTTTCACAATCAGCCCGGAATTTTCGATCGTGGTGCACGATGCCGGGCACATTCTGGGCTCGTCCTGGCTGGAAATGACAGTGACAGAA
>Ga0308309_10001021_pt1 | contig 16786 bp, 17 predicted proteins | sample HubBroMetageWFT5_FD_192491 | JGI IMG/M metagenome (GOLD analysis project Ga0308309, IMG submission 192491) | Warmed and freeze-thawed soil microbial communities from the Hubbard Brook experimental Forest, New Hampshire - Hubbard Brook CCASE Soil... | ecosystem: Environmental > Terrestrial >...
TACTGGCCCGTGAAGGCGATCCAGTTTCCATCCGGAGAAAATTTCGGCCTGGCTTCGTGGCCGCCGGTTGTAAGCTGGCGCGCCTCGCCGCCTTCGCGCGGCACGCTCCATAGGTACCCACCATAGACAAAAACGATTTGCGTCTTGCTCATCGTGGGTGCTTGCACGAGCAGCGGAGCTTCGTCAGCAGCAGCAGACCAACTCGCCGTACAGAGCAACGCAAACAACAGGGCCACTGCCATTGTAGAGATTCGAAAACGCATCATTCCTCCTGAAGAATTTCCAGCAAAAATCTTTTTTGGGCTGCGTACACTGCACCGCGAGCAGTTATTTCTGAGCTCCAGCCGACGGAGGCCAGAAGCCGGGATCGCTAATAGGACGCTGGTCGATCTTGTCGGCGTACTTTTTTACGGCTGGCCCGATGGCAGAAGAATTCCCAATCAGCACAAAAACGAGATTGTCCAGCGGAAAATGTTTCTCGATGACCTGCTTTGCGATCGCCGGGGTAACCGCGTCGAGCCGCGCTTCCAGTTGATTTACCTCGTCATCGCCCAGGCTGTAAAACTCGTTGACCACGATGCGTCGGACAAGTTGGCCGGAAGTTTCGGTGGTGGGCGGATACTGCCCCTTGATGTAACTCTTCGCCGAAGCGAGTTGTTCGGCGGTTACCCCGTTCGAGTGCAGCTTCTGCAAAACCTGAAGTGCAAGGTCAATCGCGGGAGTAGTGGTTTCGTTCTTCGTGAAGCTGGCGATTTCAAACGGTCCGGGCAGTTTGCGGGAATCAAAAAACGACCGCGCCCCGTAGGTATAGCCGGACTCAACCCGCAACGCTTCATTGAGCTCGGATGTGAACCTACCGCCGAATATCGTGTTGACCACCCGAATCGCAACTCGGTCCGGATCGTTAACGGCCGTTCCGATGTTTCCGATAGTAAAATACGTTTGCGTTGCGTCGGGTTTGTCGATCAGCAGGAGCCGCTTCCCTTTGGCCGGCGGAACGGCGTTGATGGCTGTGCTTGCCACGGTCCGCGCCGGCCACGCACCAAAAATCTCCTCAAGTTTCTTTTTCATTTCCACGGCATTGAAGTCACCGGCGACTCCAAGAATTGTGTTTCCAGGGGCGTAATTGGCTTCATAAAACTTCGCGATGGCATCCCGCTGTATGCGCTTCAGGGAAAGCTCGTCACCATCCGACGGACGGCCATACGGATTCGAACCGTAGAGATATCCTGCGAAGTACAAACCAAGAACCGCCTGTGGCTCGTCCTTCGCGGATTTCACACCGTCCAGACTCTGCGCCAGGATCTTGTCGGTTTCGCTTTGTGGAAACGTCGGATGCAGAATGGCATCTGAGAAAAGCTCCATGCCACGAGCCAGATCCTTGGTCATGAATTCACCGCTTATGTTCGTAAAGTCCGCTCCGGCATCCGCGCCAAACGTACCGCCGATATAATCGAGGTCGGCGGAAAACTGCTGCGCCGTGCGGGTCTTCGTTCCTTTACGAAGCAGCCCCGCAGTGATGGAGGCAAGCCCTTCTTGACCTGCTGGATCGGCGGCGGCTCCGGTTTTCACGAGAGCGAATACATCAATGAGGGGAACGCCGCGCTTCTCCATCAACAGCACTGTCAACCCGTTCTTGAGCACGATTTTCTCGTGCGGAGGCAGGCGCAGCGATTGCGCGGGCGCGGCCGGGCAAAGCGCAAGCAGGAATCCGACGAGCGCCAGAAGGCGCAACATTTCTCTTTTGCGCGTCATTGTTTTGCCTTCTCTGCATTTTCGGGAAGCAACGTCGCCACGGTGCGATTGTTTGCGCCGAAATATTTTTTGGCTACGCGCTGTACGTCCTCTTTCGTTACCGTGGAGTAGTTCTTCGCGGCGTCAAATAGCTTGTTGTAGTCGCCCATGAACACTTCATAAGTTCCAATCGTGTTGGCGCGCCCATTGATTGTCCGCATCTCCCGGTAGAATTCGACCAACCGGTTGTTCTTTGCTTTCTCGAGTTCCTGATCGCTGATCGGCGTGCTCTTCACTTTTTCGAGTTCCTCGTAAATTGCTTTTTCGCAGGCCTGCGGGTCCACGCCCTGTCGGGGCTGTGCGACGATGATGGCCAGAGTAGGATCGAACGCAGGCTCAACGGAAGAAGAAACATCGAGCGCAAGCTGATCCTTGTCCACGAGCCGCTGGTACATGCGCGAGCTTTCTCCCTGAAACAGGATGCTGCGAAGAATATTGAGCGCGTAGAAGTCCGGATCGTTCGTTTGCGCAACGTGGTAACCGATCATGATGAGGGGCAGTTCCGCCGGCTTGTGAACCACCAGCCGCCGCTCACCGAGTTGTTCGGGCTCGACAGTGGTGACGGGCGGAGGCGGCGCGTGGGAAGGAATCGGCTCGATGAATTTTTCGCAAAGCTGAAAAATTTCCTCTGGCGAAACATCGCCGACGACGACCATCGTGGCGTTGCTGGGCGAGTAACCCATCTCGAAGTGGTGCTTCAAGTCGTCCATAGTCCAATGCTCGATGTCGCTCATCCAGCCGACGACTGGCCATTGATACGTATGAGCGATGAATGCCGTGGCCCAGAGCTGCTCGTCAAGCAAACCTCCATTGTCGTTGTCGACGCTGAGCCGTCGCTCGGACGCCACTACTTCGCGCTCGGAGGCGATTTTTTTCGGATCGAATGTTAAGTCGCGTATCCGATCGGCTTCGATGTCGTAAATCAGCGGCAGCGCGGAGTGTGGAAACCAGTCTTGGTAAACGGTCACATTTTGCGTGGTATAGGCGTTGTTCGCCCCGCCGTTTGCTTCCATCACCTTGTCGAGTTCGCCCGGCCCGTATTTTTTTGCGCCGTTAAACATCATGTGTTCAAAAAAGTGCGAGAGGCCGGTCGTCCCAGGGTGTTCGTTGCGCGACCCAATCCGGTAGAAAATGTAAAGCGCCACGTTTGGAATGCTGTGGTCCGGTTGAACCAGCACTTTCATGCCATTTTTCAGTGTGCGAGTGCTGACAGGAAACTCTTGCGACTGCGCCCACGCCAGCGGAGCAGAAATGCCCAAGGCGCACAACAACAGCAATGTGGCACAGCGATACCAGATTGTTTTCATGAACCCCACCCTCAACCGAACCCTCTAACTAAGACGTATGCACCCCAAGAAATGTTTACGGCTATCTGGACTTCCTCACGGAAGCAGCGCAAAAACCCGGACTGGCCCGCCCGAGCCACCCTCGAGCTTGATCGGCGCGACAACGAGGAAAGCGCCTCTTTCCGGCAGTTCGCTTAGATCCGCAAGATTCTCGAGGTGATAGAGCCCCGCTCCCAGCGCCAGCCGATGCACAGCAAACTGATCCGAGGCGCCACAATCCACGCTCATTGTGTCACACCCAATGCCGCTGACCTTCCGCTCAATCAGTCGCTCTACAGCCTGCACGGAAAATCCAGGGAAATGCATACGGCCCACCGCATCCTGATTGCGGTAACTCCGCACATCCGGCCAGCGCGACGACCAACCGGTCCTTAGCAGCGCAATAGCTCCTTCTGGTATCCGGCCGTGATGAGCTTCCCACTCGCTAATACTCTCGGGTGGAAGCAGATAGTCCGCATCGGCTGCACTCTCCGATCGAACATCGAATACTGCGGCCATCCCAAAAAATCGGCTTGGCGGTATCTGGTCGACTGTCGTCTTCCCCGGAGGAAAATGGATCGGCGCATCCAGATGCGTTCCATAATGCTCCAGCATCCAGAAGCTCCGCGTGAAGTAACCGTTTTCATCAATGGTGGAATTAACCTTGGCCTCGAAACACCGTTCGTCGCCCGGCCAAGGCACCAGTTTGTCGTTGATTGCATACGCGAGGTCCAGGACCCGCGTCTTCCCGGAGAGAATCCCTTCGAGCATGGCGTCAGGGGAGCGGAATGCCCGGCGAAGCCACAATTCCAGACATGCGCAGGATTTCCTGGTACTCAGCTTCGGTAATTTGCGAAACCAGCACGCGCACGTTTTTCAAGAGCTTCATTTTTTTCAAGGCGGGATTCGCACGCATTTCTGCCAATGTAACTTGCCTCGGCAAGCGGTCAAACGCTCGCAAATCCGCGACAAGGTTCTTTTCCTTGTGATCGTGAGGATCGGGATAAGGGTCGCGCGTGATTTCGGCTATCGAATAGAGGGTTTTCTCTGGCGTGGAGTGGTAACAAAGCACGCGATCACCTTTTCGCACCTGCTTAAGGGCGCGAATGGCGTCAGGCTTCGACTCCGCACCGTGCCACATTTCCTTGCCCTTTACGAAAAGGGTGTCCCAATGGTAGTGGTGCGGGTCTGCGCTAAAGATCCAATAGTGTCGTTGCGAGGTCGGAGTTGCCATCGAGGCGTCGAGTCGGCAGCAATATACACGGGGACGGCCAAAAAGCGAAACAAAATGTTGGGGTTAGCCGAAATTCGGTTGGAGCTGAGGAAAGCCGTGTAATTGGACGAAAGAGCTCACGTTACAAGATATCTTCTTTGTTTTTATATGTTTAGCTAGAATTTTAAACGATATCGACGAAAATGTCTTCGCCTCGGACTTCTGTGGGATAGCAAGCGACTCCCATGCTTGGGTTCTGGAGGAGCTTTCCGGTGGTAACGTCATACTCCCAGCCGTGCCAAGGGCAGGTGACAATCGAGCCCTGGAGCGACCCTTGGCCCAGCGGCCCTCCCCGGTGCAGACAGGTATTGTTGATAGCGAAGAACTTGCCGGCGACGTTTGCAAGGGCTAGCGGCTTGCCCGCGACCTGGAATTCGTGAACGGCGCCCGCTGGAACATCGCTAATCTTGGCGGCTAGCACAAACGGCATACGCGCTCCTTGAGATGCATCTTGCTAAACAAAAAGGTGACTTGAAAACTCGGCAAGCAAAGTAGTTGAAAATCCATGCATTGCGCCGCCGAGTATAACTTTCAGGCCAGCCGACGTCAAAACAGCAGCCTGATCCAATTACTTACTTGCCGGGAACGGGGCCACTCGCTCTTTTCGCCATCATTTTCCAGTACGTGGCCGGACGAAGCCGTTGGACGATATCTATCTTGTGGGCGTCGCTACCGATGAGGATGCGCGGTTCGCGCTTTTCGACGCCTTTTAAGATCCGAGCCGCGGCGGCTTCGGGTGAGGTAGGCGTTACTTTCTCAAAGTAGTCGACCGCTGCTTGGCGTTTGCTTTCGGATGCGTGTGCTCCCAGGCGCGCGCGCTTTGCGATGGGGGTGTGAATGCCGCCGGGGTGAACGCATGACACAGAAACGGAAGTGCCTTCAAGCTCGTGTCTCACGACTTCAGTGAAACCGCGCACGGCGAACTTGCTAGCGGAATACGCGCTCTGCCCGGGTGGACCAATGATTCCAAAGACGCTCGACAAATTCACAATCTGGGCGCGGGGCTGCTTCCTCAAAATCGGCAGAAAATACGTCACGCCGTAGACGACGCCCCAAAAATTGATGCCCATCAGCCAGCGCAAATCGTCGAGAGAGATTTCCTCGAAGGTTCCATGAAGGGCCACGCCGGCGTTATTGATGAGCAGTGTCACGCGGCCGTGCCGTGCGACTACGTCTTCGGCAAAACCACGAACGGCGGATTCCTGGGAGACATCGAGGACATGAGTGGAAAACGCAGCATGTTTGTCCGTGAGCGAGGCAGCCGTCTCTGCTAGTCCTTTTTCGTCAATGTCCGCAATGGCCAGCGCCGAGCCTGCCGCAGAAAGCTGCTGCGCAAGCGCACGACCAATTCCACTCCCCGCGCCGGTAACGACAGCGACTCCACCTCGAAGAAACGACACCTAAGCTCCCGCGCCCTGCACTTTGGCCAAGAGTTCGACAAACTTTTGCTTACGTTCGGCTTGATCGTGGCCGCCTTCGGCCTCGGCGAGCTGGGTGATGTTCATCGAGCAGAACTTCGGTCCGCACATCGAGCAGAACTTCGCCTCTTTGTAAAAATCGTCGGGTAAATTCTCGTCGTGCATGGCCTTCGCCGTCGGCGGGTCGAGCGACAACTCAAACTGCTTGTTCCAATCAAACAAAAACCTTGCATAGCTCAAGGCGTCGTCGCGGTCTTGCGCGCCGGGCCGGTGACGCGCCACGTCCGCCGCGTGCGCGGCAATTTTGTAGGCAATCACGCCCTGCTTCACGTCCTCCGGATTCGGCAGCCCCAGGTGTTCCTTGGGCGTGACGTAGCAGAGCATCGAGGCACCGTGCCAACCAATCATCGCAGCGCCAATCGCGCTGGTGATGTGGTCGTAACCCGGCGCGATATCGATTACCAGCGGCCCGAGGGTGTAGAAGGGCGCTTCGTGGCACCATTCCATCTCCTTGTCGACCTGCTCCTTGATCTTGTCCAGCGGCACATGTCCCGGGCCTTCGATCATCACCTGGACGTCCTGCTCCCAGGCCTTCGTGGTCAGCTCGCCGAGAACTTTGAGCTCCGCAAACTGCGCTTCGTCGCTCGCGTCCGCGATACATCCCGGCCGCAAGCCGTCGCCAAACGAAAAGCTCACATCGTGCTTCTTGAAAATCTTGCAGATTTTTTCGATGTTCTCGTAGAGGAAATTTTGCTTCTTGTGGTGCTCCATCCAGTGCGCCATCAGCGACCCGCCGCGGCTCACAATTCCAGTAATTCGCTTCCGCACCAGCGGTACATGCTCGCGGAGCACGCCTGCGTGAATGGTCATGTAATCGACGCCCTGTTCGGCTTGCTCTTCGATAACCTCGAGCATCAGGTCAATCGTCAAATCCTCGGGACGCCGGACCCGCGAAATCGCCTCGTACACAGGAACAGTGCCTACGGGCACGGGCGAGGCATCGATGATCGCCTTACGGATGACCGGAATATCTCCGCCCGTCGAAAGGTCCATTACGGTGTCCGCGCCGTAATGCACAGCGTGGTGAAGCTTTTTCAGTTCTTCTTCGATATTCGAATTCGTCGAGGAATTCCCGATGTTCGCGTTGATCTTGCACTTGCTCGCAATTCCGATTCCCATCGGCTCGAGGTTGCGATGATTCACGTTGGCAGGGATAATCATTCTTCCGCGGGCAATTTCACTGCGCACAAGCTCCGGATTAATCTTTTCGCGGCCAGCGACAAAGCGCATCTCTTCCGTGAGTACACCCTGCCGCGCGAAATGCATCTGCGACATATTCCGGTTCCCGTTTGCCGTCGCGGCTTTCGCTACTCTAGTTTCGATCCAGCTATCGCGTATTGCCATGGAGCCCCCTCAGAAACCGCATCTAACCGACTTGGGATAGAAGAATTTCTCGCGCCCAACTCACACGCGTCATCCGTGTGAATTATGGCACTGGGGGAAGGGTGCCGCAACTTGCGCGAGGATTGTTTGAGCGGGAGGGAAGACGAGAATGTTTGCTGCCCTGGAGCCAATTCTGCCCAATTGAGAGCCCCAAAAAGACAAAGCACGGGATCTTGGTCCCGTGCTGTGTCGATTCCTTCTTCGACCGGGTGCCCGGTCGAAAATAAAGCTTACTGAAGCGCCGGGCTAGCTGCCGTGGCGCCAGCACCTGAAGGATCGTAGCGGATCACACCAGACTGGTCAGAGAAGAACATGCGCTGACCGGTGGTGCCAACCGTAACAGGAGTGCCGGTAACCGAGTAGCCGACGGAAGGCGTGTTGCCGTCCGTGGTCAAAACGAATACGTAGCCGCTCTTGGTGCCTGACGCGAGGACTTGGTCCAGCAAGCAAGCTGCCGTCGAAAGTGCCGTACAGGGTGTTGCACCACCCAAAGCCGCCAGCGAAGCTGGGAAGCCGGCATTCGGGTAGGTGGATGAGTACGTCACGGCGGAGGTGTTGATCGTACGGATCGAACCAACAGCCGAAGCCTCATTGGCCGCCATACGGGACCGAAGCAAGTTGGGGATAGCGATCGCCGCGATGATCAGGATGATCGCCACGACGATTAACAACTCAATGAGAGAGAAGCCTTTTTGCCGAGTACGCATTGCTGTAATTCTCCTTTTTAGAACCTGGGCTGAAGTCCCACGCGTTGGTGGGCCTCCGTATCCCGCCAATTATGCCGTCACAAGGCAATCGAGGCAATGAGACGAATGTTCTAGTTTGGTGCAGCCCAAATGGTTCAGCTAAGAAACATGATTGACTGGACTCAAGTTCTAGTACTACATATGCAAGTACTGAGACTTGCTCACCGGAGTTTACGTTGGAATCGTTCCCCGTAAGTGTGGAGGTCGGAGGGGAGTCTTTTCCGTAAGTGTATGAATATAAATATCTTATAAATGAAGAGAGGCCGCGACCTATGTTAGAGTCACCCGGAAACGTATAAGGCGGAAGCATTTGCGTCCGGCAGGAAGTGGGCCACTGAGCGCCGGCCTCCGATCCAGATCCGCGAAAAGATTCAAGACCCCGTGGCGAAGCCGGATTATGCCCGTGGGCCGAACGGGCACGAACCAAACGGATTTAGGGCATTAAGGACTGAGCCGGAGACGGCGCAGCGGGGTCCGGTTTGGGGAGACACCAATTCCCGATTATAGGGTAGCCCGCCCATTCTCCACGATTGGCCTTGATGCCGTACGTGATGCCAAGGATGACGTTTGCAGCCCACCCAAGCAACCAAAACAGCCACAGGAAGGGGAAGAAGAAAATGAGAGTGGGCGGCGCATTTGGAGTGTGTCCTGCGGAAGCCGCGTGAAAGATAGTTGCGAAGATTGAAAAGAAGAAAATCATCATCACGCCAAAAAGGATCGCCATATAGCAGAGCTGCCAAATTAGAGACTGCAGGGCGTGAAATTTCACGAAGCGGGAATCCTGTTTGACGCAGAAAATGACAAGCGGCGCGATGAAACCTGTGAAGACCTGGAGCAGGTGGGCGAGAAATGCCATGGTGCGCTCGTCCTGCCTGGGCACAGGCAAAGAGGTCAGAATCGGCTGATTCGCCATGGGTGCACCTTCCAGGGTAATAATTAGAAGATAGCTTGAATTCTTTGCGTGCGCCCATCGATGAAGCGCATCTGTGCGCAATAAGAGATCAGCGCAGGGCGGCGGCGGAGTAATGATTAAAATCCACGGTCAGCCGGGGAACGAACAGAAAAGCGGAGAGCTTGACAGTCGACAGAGTGCTGCTCAAGATTGACGAAACGTGGATCATTCACTTAGCAGCCGTCTCGCGGAACTCGTCCTGCCCGATTGCGACGGGCGGGAGGTTCGTCTTGGCTCTTTGTGGGCGAAGCAACCCACCTTGCTGGTTTTCTTGCGGCATTATGGATGAATCTTTTGCCGCGAGGACGTCGCGCAGTTGCGCGAACACGAGCAAGCCTTCCGTGACAAGGGAGCGGCCCTTGCCGCAGTTGGATTAGGCGACCGTCTTTACGCTCGAATCTTTCGCGAGGAAACGGATATCACTTTTCCTCTACTTATCGACGAAAGCCGCCGGGCTTATCGTGCGGCGGGGCTGAAGTCCGCGAACCTCCTGCATCTCTTGCGGAGCGAGAATGCCGTGGCAAGAAAGCGCGCCCGCGCGAGCGGCCATCATCAGCACAAGCTGGGGCAAAACCCGTTTCAGCTCGGGGGAAGCTTTGTGTTCGGTCCTGGAAATGTGGACCGATTCGCCCACATCAGCGAGACATTTGGAGACAACGCTACTGTTGCGGCATTACTGGAAGCGCTGCCATAGGCAGCAATGCTAAACATTCCACACATAAGCTCGGCTGTTCGCAAGCCCACCTGAAATTGCTGATAAAATAAAGGTATGAAGAGTTCTGCCGCAAAAAGAGGATGGCTGGCGTTGCTTGGCGCGTGCCTCGCGAGTGTTCTCAGCTTCGCACAAACGAGACAGGCAAGCGGAAACTCGCAGCAGGAATTCCTGGAGAAATTGGTAACCGCGGCCATGGAACGCACAAACCATTCCGTGAAGTATGTTTCCGCATACGTCCACCTGGATTATCCGGGTGGAGACGTGCCCGCAGACACTGGTGTCTGTTCGGACGAAATCATCCGCGCCTACAGGACCGTTGGCGTGGATCTGCAAAAAGAAGTGCACGAAGACATGGTTAAGAACTGGTCGGAATATCCGCCGAAGGCGAAATGGCATCAAGCGCATCCTGATTCGAACATCGATCATCGTCGCGTGCCGAATCTCATGGTGTTTTTCAGCCGCAAGGGAGAGAGCTTGCCAATTTCGATGCGTGCCGAAGATTATTCGCCGGGCGACATCGTGACGTGGGATTTGGGCGGCAATGTACCGCACATAGGAATATTGGTGAACACGAAGTCCGCCGAGAACGGCCGATTCTTGATCGTGCACAACATCGGGGAGGGGCCGAAGATGGAAGATGTGCTGTTAAGCTGGAAAATTACTGGCCACTACCGGTATTTCGGACCGCCCTCACTGCAAAGCCACTGATTCTTCCACCTGCAAGACGCGAAGCGCCGCATCAGGTAAGTGATTTGGACATAATGATGTAGTGGCCCGGGACTCTTGCCTGCAGAGATGGAGAAAACGGGGCAGTGCCGGTTTCGAAGTAGCCAAGGTGGCGGTAGAACGGTGGAAGCGGAGTCCGTTGACTGATGACACGCAGATCGACCGCGCGGCAACCTTTAGCGCGGAAATAATCCTCCGCGGCAGCCACCAATTTGCGGCCCAGACCCGTGCCCTGGCGCGCTGGGTCCACCGCAAGTAGACCCAAGTACCCGCGGTCCTTGCGAATTTCCAGATATACGCACCCGGCGAATCCGACGCAATCTTCCGCAAGGAGGAAGCGGCCGTTCTCCATGAAGGCTTGTGTCTCCTCGGTGTTGATCCGATCACCATCGAAGACAAATTGTTCCACGATGAAGGCAGCGTTGATCAGCCGGACGAGCGCGAAGATGTCACTGCCACCCGCCGCCCGGATAGCTGGGCTCTCATTGTGCTGCGAGCGTTTTGACCCGTGCGTCATGAAATCACTGGGGTTAAGTCTCCGAGGATATTATTTTTGCTTTGCTTCTGGGCTCTTCCGCAGAAAAGCCACTGCAGTTCCGTCGTTCGCTGAAGAGTTTGCGCCGGCGGATGGCCTTGGTGACCAGAAATCCGGATCGCCGTCGGAAAACTCCTTGAACACATGGGACGTCTCGGGGCTAACAGCATAGAGATTGCTTTCCGTGCTGGTGTAGGCATCGCCCGCGATCTGTTGCATACGATCGAAACCCACATCGCCTTCGGCTTCGCGGAGCTTCGCCGCGCGGGCGAGATAAGCGTCGTTTTCCTTCAGCGCGCGCATAGGAACAAAAACGAGAAATGAAGGTGAAGGCATTCCAACGTTTGCCTGGTAGACGACCCAGGGCATGTCCGCATTTATTTTTTCGTAGGCGGCGCTGAGGAGCTTGAAGGACTCGACGAACTCGCTTTCGTGGCCCGGACGGAGCCGGACTTCAAACACGCGCATAAAGCGCGTTTTAGATAGATCGATGCGGTTCACGCGGTAGCCCAGGTCGTCTCGTCGAATGGCGACGATGGTGCTCTCACTCGTCTCAAGCGCTCTAATTTGTTGCTGCAGGCTCGCAAGTTGGGGATGCGAGGCAAAAAGCTGTGCCCAGCCAACGAAGGCGTTGTCCACCTGCTCGAAGGAATCGAAAGGATCGAAGGAGAGTGCTTCCGGCGGTCCGGTAATGGATTGAAGATCGATCCAAGAGTTGGGGACAGCGAGGCGGTCGCAAGCGCGTACTACAGAGGCCTCAAGCTTCTGGCGGGCGCTTTCGCTGCCAAATTTAAATTGCTGGTGGACGAGCAGAAGAAGTTTCGGCGGCGCGGTGGCGGGGCTCACCGGGTTTTCGGTCTGTGCGGACCCGATGGAGACACACGCCCCCAAGAGTAGAACTATTCCCAGAAAGGATCGTCTGCTTTTCATGCGGGAACCTCCCGACCACGGAGCAAACGCGACGGTGCCCCGCCCCGAAAAGAATAAGACTCTTGTCTAGCCGAGAGCAGCCTTTCCATTGAACCGGGCGGCCGAGCCTAGCTCTTCCTCAATGCGCAGAAGCTGGTTGTACTTAGCGATGCGGTCCGTACGCGAGGCTGAGCCCGTTTTAATCTGGCCAGCGCCGGTGGCAACGGCGAGATCGGCGATAAACGTGTCTTCGGTCTCGCCCGAGCGATGCGAAATAATCGAGTTGTAGCCGGCTTTGCGCGCCATCTCGATCGCATCGATCGTTTCGGTCACGCTGCCAATTTGATTTAATTTAATGAGGATAGCGTTGGCAATTCCCTCTTTGATGCCTCGTGAGAGGCGCGTCGTGTTCGTAACAAATAGGTCATCACCAACAAGCTGAATTTTTTTCTTCGAGGTCTTTGTCCCGACGGATTCCGTCAGCGTCTTCCACCCAGACCAATCGTCTTCCGCCATTCCATCTTCGATTGAGACGATGGGATATTTTTCGACCCAACTCGTCCAGTACGCGGCCATCTGCGCCGAAGAGTGCGCTGACTTATCAGACTTCTTGAAAACGTAATTGCCACTGGCCTTGTCGAAGAACTCGCTGGATGCCGGATCGAGCGCAATGCTGACCTGCTCGCCGGGCTTGTATCCCGCCGCGCCAATCGCTTCGAGCACAATCTGAATCGCTTCCTCGTTGGATTTGCAACTCGGCGCAAAACCGCCTTCATCTCCGACTGCCGTCGAATACCCATGTTTTTTCAAAGCAGCTTTCAGCGCGTGAAATATTTCCACGCCCCAGCGAAGTCCCTCCGAAAAACTTGGCGCTCCCACGGGCATGACCATGAATTCCTGGAAATCGACGGAGCTATCGGCATGAGCGCCGCCATTCAGGATGTTCATCATTGGGCAAGGCAGAAGATTCGCGTTCTTGTCCGTGGAATAGTGCGCCAGATATTTGTAGAGAGGTAGATTCTGGGCAGCCGCCGCGCCGCGAGCCGCCGCCATCGAAACAGCGAGGATGGCATTCGCCCCGAGGCGCGACTTGGTAGGAGTGCCGTCCAGCTCAATCATGCGCTTGTCCAGCCCGCGCTGGTCTGCAGCATCAAACCCAATAACAGCCTTGGCAATTTCGCCGTTTACATTAGCTACGGCCTTCAGCACACCCTTGCCTAAATAGCGCGACTTATCCCCATCACGAAGCTCCAGCGCTTCGTGTTCTCCAGTGGATGCACCAGAGGGCACTGCCGCCCGGCCCTTCGCGCCGGTTCCGACGTAGACGTCGGCTTCGACAGTGGGATTCCCGCGCGAGTCGATAACCTGCCGCGCGATGACGCGAGTGATATTCGTGGACATGTCCGAGAAATCTCCTGAGTTGAATTTAGCTTGAGATTGTATCAGACGCGGAGATGCCGATTCTGCAATCTCCGCTGACAACGATCCGCGGAAGTAGGTTTTCCAGGAAGACTACGCGGTCTCAGGTTCTTCGATGAGAGATTCCTGGCGAACGACGACGACGATTCCGGAATCGGTCACATGGAATCGCCTTCGGTCAGCTTCCGTGTCAAAGCCGATCTCCGTGCGCTCGGGAAGACTGACGTGACGATCAATGATGGCGCGGCGAATGCGCGAGTGCCGGCCAATGTTCACGTGATTGTAGATGATCGAATCGCTTACTTCGGAATAGCTGTTCACGCGCACGTTATTCCCGATAACGCATCGCTGCACCCGGCCTCCGGAGATCACGGAACCTCCCGCCACGATGGAATCGAGCGCGACGCCCATGCGCTCAGGATCGGCGAAGACGAATTTTGCGGGCGGATACTGATGCTGCCAGGTGCGTAGCGGCCAATTATTGTCATACAAATTGAACACGGGCGAGACGCTGACCAAATCCATGTTTGCTTCGTAGTAGGCATCCAGAGTGCCGACATCGCGCCAATACAAAGCGTCCTTTTGGTTTTCGTCCACGAAGTTATACGCAAACACTCGATGCTTCGAAATTATCCGTGGAAGAATGTCCTTCCCGAAGTCGTGAGCCGATTTAGGATCTTCGGAATCGGCCAGAAGGATAGGGATCATTAGCTGCGTATTGAAAATGTAGATCCCCATGGAAGCGTTGCAATTCCCCGGATGATGTGGCGACTGCTTCGGCTCTGCAGGCTTCTCTTCGAACCCGATAATTCGCCAGTCCTTATCGACTTCAATCACGCCGAATTGCTTCGCCGCCTCCGCCACGGGGATTTGGATAGTGGCCACGGTGACGTCCGCCGCCGAGTCCACATGCTGTTTCAGCATCTTGGCGTAGTTCATTTTGTAAATGTGGTCTCCAGAAAGAATGAACACGTATTTCGATCGCTCGCTTCCGATCGAATAGATGTTCTGATAAACAGCATCGGCCGTGCCTTGGTACCACTCCTTTGACACACGCATCTGCGGCGTAAGCACCTCAATATAGTCGCCGAGGCCTGCGAGCGGCGACCATCCAGCGCGGACGTGCCGGTTAAGACTCAGCGCCTTGTATTGGGTCAGTACGAACACGCGTCGCAAATCGGAATTGATGCAATTTGAAAGGGTGATGTCGATGATGCGATACAAAGCGCCGAACGGAACGGCCGGTTTAGCGCGATCGCGCGTCAGAGGCCACAACCGCTCGCCCTGGCCTCCAGCGAGGAGTACTCCAATGGCATCGCTCATCGCCGACATGGCAGGCCTCCGGTCACACTTTTGAAAATCGGCCCATTCTAACAGCACCAGCAAGGTGCAGTGCAAGGAAGGCTAGAAATATAAGAACAGCCAATAGTTCGACCTAAATGGTCCCAACAGATTGTGTACTTAAAAATTAGCTCAGTAACTACAGGGATACTAAATCCGTTCCACATTAGGATGCCTGCAAAGATTCCTTGACTTCTATACCCCCAATTGATTAGAAGATGCCATCTACCTCAGGGTGACTCCAGACCGTGCAAGGGTGCGCAAGTCAAAATGCAGTTCATGGAGCATATTTCGCAGGACGCTCCGTTGGAACTATCAGCTGGATGCCGTTTGCGGTGTGCGTGACCGCATGGCAGCTGCCATGCGATAATGACCGGGGCGGTGTTTGAACCTAGCAGTAACACCGCACGTAGCCAATCCGAACCGGATTGGGGGTGAATGTAAAAGTGGCTGAAGTCATTATCCAGGAAAGTGAGTCTCTGGAAAATGCACTGCGCCGTTTCAAGCGCAAGGTGCAACAGGAAGATATCATCAAGGAAATCAAGAAGCACAGCTTCTACATGAAGCCAGGCGAAAAACGCCGGGCCAAAGAAGCCCTTTCGCGGAAGCGACTGCGCAAGAAGCAGCGGCGAGAAGCGGACTAACCTCCGCCTCGCTGCCTCTCAGCGCCGCACTTCCGTGATTTAGACCCCGGTTAGGCAGAGACGTTGGGTTTCTGTTGCAGCTTCGCTTTTGCAGGCCCAAGGGACCCCAGCCCGGTACCCCCGGACTTCAGGTTTCATCACCCTACTTGGCCCTCGTTGCGAAACGGCCCATCCCCCTACCTGACTCGGGCAAGGGGAGAGCGGCTCATGGAATACCACGACAGGGTCCTGAAGTGTTCGGAATGCGGCGCTGAGTTTGTTTTTACAGCCGGCGAGCAGATGTTCTTCGCCGACAAGGGTTTCAAGAACGAGCCGAAACGTTGCAAGGGTTGCAAAGCCAAACGCGCAGAAGGCGGTGGAGGGGGCGGCGCTTCACAGATGCGCTCGGAAACAAAGACCACCTGCTCCCAGTGCGGTAAGGAAACCACTGTCCCCTTCCGGCCCACACAAGGACGTCCGGTCTTTTGCCGCGAGTGCTTCCAGCAGCGCCGGGCGCTCGGCGCCGCGTGACGCGGCTTCTACAGATCGGAAACTAGCCATCAGCAAAGAACGGCTAATCAGTGACAGCATCCGGTGGGACAGACAATTGTGTCTGTCCCATTTTTGTTCCAGGTCGTCCCGCCGCGCTCCGCGTCCAGAAAAATAGCCACGATTCTCAACGCCCGATTCGCACTTCTTTCACAACCGTTTTCTCACTTGTACTAAAACTGTACCTCAGGTCAGGTGACGCGCCTCCTGAAACGACGTAGTTTCTCCGACACAGCAACCCAGCCTTACGCTTGGGCTTCCCACTCAGCCCTCTTCGAACCAGGTTTCTCTCCGAGCGTCCTGATCACTGGCACGGCGCGCAGTTTGGTGTCCATCCTCTGTAAGCCCCAGGGGGCTTTCAGTCAGGCAAAACATCGCACTACGGGTGTGCCTTAAGGAGAAGCTATGTCCTCAGGTGCAATTAGAGGTCTTATCGAGAAAACGAAGTCTGTTCCCATCCGCGAGCTGGGTATCGCCATGTCCTTCTTGCTCGCGGTTTCTTTCGCCACCGTCACGCTCGGCCAGCACTCCCCGCAAGATCCAGGTGTTCGCGGGGGAACCGTCAACTCCGGTCTGCCGTTAGCCTCCATCTCACAAACTCCAGGCGCTCCCGACTTTTTTGCCAACGGTCTCCTCCGTTTTCAGGAGGTCGAATCCGTTCAGGGCGGTACAAACAACGGACTCGGGCCGCGCTTCAACAGCAACCAATGTTCCAGCTGCCACTCACAACCCGCCATCGGCGGAACCAGCCCGAGCGCTACGGTCTTTCCTTTCGTCGGTCCTAACCCCGAGACACTGGTTTACAGCCTGGATGGCGCCGAGAACACTCTCCCGTCCTTCATCACTCCCAACGGTCCTGTCCGCGAAGCGCGCTTCAAATTCTTTCTGAATGCGAACGCCACCAGCCTTAGCAGCACGCCCGATGGCGGTGTCCACGATCTCTTCGTCATCTCCGGCCGAAGCGACGCCGGCCATTGCAACATCAAACAGCCGAATTTCGCCCAGCACCTGGCTTTGA
>Ga0308309_10001022_pt1 | contig 16781 bp, 14 predicted proteins | sample HubBroMetageWFT5_FD_192491 | JGI IMG/M metagenome (GOLD analysis project Ga0308309, IMG submission 192491) | Warmed and freeze-thawed soil microbial communities from the Hubbard Brook experimental Forest, New Hampshire - Hubbard Brook CCASE Soil... | ecosystem: Environmental > Terrestrial >...
CGAACGCAGTTCGGGCGAGCGTTGAATGAACTGGGGATCGAATGGATCGCGGCCCACAGTCCGCAAGCGAAAGGGCGTATCGAGAGGCTGTTTGAAACGCTGCAGGATCGTTTGGTGAAGGAGATGCGGTTGGCGGGAATCGACAGCATCGCGGGAGCGAATCACTTTTTGGAGATGCGTTTTCTTCCCGAGTGGGAACAGCGTTTTAGCGTAACACCGCGGAACGCACGCAATGCCCATCGACGACTGGGGCAGGAACAGCGCCTGGAAGAAATCCTGAGTGTACGCGTGGACCGCAAAGTGGCTCAGGATCACACGGTAAGCTGGGACGGAAATCGCTGGGGAGTACTGCGAGAAGAAGTTTGTGCCGGGCTTCGTGGACCTGCGGTCGAGATCGAACGGCGGCTAGACGGTAGCCACTGGTTGCGCTACCGAGGGCGCTATCTGCACCTGCGGGCCTGCCCAGAACCGGTGCGGCCGTCGGCAAGTCCTTGCGGCCTACGGCCTCCAGGACTTGCCGAACAAACGCCAAGACCCAAAAATAAAATCAAACCCAAATACCATGCACCTGCAAACCACCCTTGGAGAAGACCATGGGAGCGGACATTTCTATCTGGCAAAAACCCGGACATTTCTACTTTGCGTTGACACGAGGAGAGATTGAGGAGAGATTGGGTGCGATCCGCAAAGTACCGGGCGCACCAGTTGAACGTTGCACCGACGGCTACGACGATTCAAAGATACAAAGATACGCCGCGTCGCGATAGGTTTGCGTTCCGCGCCCAATTTCCCCGATTTACGCTCAAGGGCGGAGCGAGAGTTTGTGATTCTTGTCTCGTGGAGGAAACGTGGCGGCCCAAAAGCGATTGGCCGAACTGAGGATGCTGCGAGAGCTGCGTTCGAGGTCTGTGACGATGGCCAAGGTGGATGCGGTCCGCGCCCAGTCGTGAAAGTCCGGCACAGCCATGCCTAAGCACGCGAAAATAAAAGCGAGAATCAGCGACACGAAACCGGCCCCGACCGTCATCCCGGTAATTGCCACAGACATCGGCTCTCCACCATCACCCGCTGTCGCTATGATCACGCCAACAATCAACAAGGACGCGGCGGCCGCGGCTAAAACGATCCCTCCGGCAAACATCAAGAAGGTAATGATTGCTACATTCGTCGGACGTTCCACGCGATCTCCTCGACAGTGGCGATTTTACATTTAGAGATGGGCAGTCTCACCATTTTTCGCTATTCGCCGAACACTTTTTCCACTTGACCAATTTTCTTTTGAACCTTGCCCGCCACCTTTTCATCCTGGCCCTTGGCTTCGAGGTTGGGCTTCCCTGTCGCTCGTCCGACCTTTTCCCTAACTGTGCCCTTCAGCTCGTGGAGTTTCCCTTTGGCCTCATGCTCGGAGCCTTGCTTCATTGAATGTCTCCCTTGGGCGACTGCGGCTCGGCTTCGAGTCTCAATGTAGAGGCATACGGTTGCCGGTCACATCCCCGGTACGCTGTATATTCTGTTACGCGCCAACCGTAGCGGGCGTAGGTAACTAGCTGGCTGGCGCGGTTTCCTCGTGGACATCGTTCCCCGAGCGGCTAAACAAGGATCCTACAACGGCAAGTTTTTTCCCGAATCCTGCGTTGAATTATTCAACCGCGGTGGACAATCCAACCATTCCGTACCGCAATAACTGTATTGTGGTTGCAGACCCCGTCCCCTAAGTCCTGTGGTATCTATAACCAAGAAAAATGCACAGCAGGTGAAACGTTCTGGTGCCCAACTTGCACTATTACCTAGTGCAGTGGCAGTCAGTGGCTGTGAGTTGAGTACCGAAGGGAGTACACAACATAATGAGCCCCGCTAATCCAATCACGGAAGATTCGTTTGAGAAAGCCCGCAAGGCGTTCTTCGAAACGCCCATGGCCATACGCAAGGTGAACGCGCCACCAGCCGAGCATGCCAACCCCCGAAACGAACAACCACGAGCGAACGATCGCGCCGGCGCGTCGAAAGGAAACAACAGCCGGTAACCCCGGCAACCTGGCCAGCCTATAATTGAATTGAAACCCACATGCATTCGAACTAACGCTCGATGCGCAATCGCGTCGACGTCGTTGGCGCACGGAATCGCCTGTGCCACTGGAGACGCGGGGTCCTGGCACATACGTCCACCTTGAGGTGGACTTGTTCGCGCTTACTACCGGATTCGCTAGGACTGCAGTGCGCGACGACGGAGCAGAGCCAGCGCTGCTAGACCGCTTGCGAGCAGAAGGAAGGCTGACGGTTCCGGCGCGGTGGCGTTGACGGGAGCGATGGCGGTGAGATTACCGTCGGTGGTCCAGAAATAGAACGTGGGAGGCGCGCCCGCGCCGCCGAGAAAGCTGATGGTGGACGTGTTGCCGACTTCGTTGAAATTGACGAAGGCGTCGTTCGAGCCCAGCGGTCCCTTGGTACACGTGCTGCCGATATTCTGGGGCGGCGTGTCTTCAGAAATTGCGAAGCTATTCGACCCGTTGCCGCAGTCAAAAATTCCGTAGCCATTCGCGATGTTATTAAACGTTAAAGTAAAGGGTGTGCCGGAGGTGAACGAACCGGGAATTTGAAAGATATCGAAAATGGTGCCTTGATCGTCAAACGGCGTGACAGTGATGCCGTTCACCGTTGTGGGCGATTGAAAAAACGCGTCCGCGGCAAGGCCTTGATTGGAAGCCCCCTTTGGCGCGTGCACTGCGTTGGCGCGCGCCGGGACTGCCCCCGCCAACAAGATGAACGCAGCGATTACAATGGCTGAGCGATGGAACATGAGCGGAACTCCTCCTGCTAGAATGTGGCAAGATTTTTAATCCGTCCCGCCGCTAATGTCAAGCAAAAGTCCAACAAAAATCGTATGCATAGCGGTTAGACGGCTAAAAAGTACTAGGACGAATTCTTCCACGTTTTTCACGTTTCGGTTGTGTTTCGCCGCGACAACAAAGACGTTAAGCAACGCCGCAATCGCTGAATCGTTGTGGCATAATGCGGCCACTTATCCTGGGTACCACACGATGGAAGATTCCAAACCCGAGCCGCCCAGCGTAGATCGCACCGCTGACAAGGACTTCCCAGCCGACGGATCGCCGGCACCAGGCGCCGAGCGTGGCGCGCGCTTCCCTCCCGGAACTCCGATCACCGCGGTATTCCAACCCACTCAACTGTTGGCTGGACGATTCAAGGTAATTCGCTTCGTTGCGCGCGGCGGCATGGGAGAAGTGTACGAGGCGGAGGACGAAGAACTGCACGAGCGCGTGGCGGTGAAAACGGCGCGTTTCGAAAACCAGCAGACCACGCACGACATTGAAAGGTTCCGGCGGGAAATCCAATTGGCGCGCAAGGTAACGCACCCGAACGTGTGCCGGACGTTCGACGTGTTCCGGCACGGGCTCCATTCGGCGGACACGCCACAAACGCAGGTCCTGATTGTGAGCATGGAGTGGCTGGCGGGCGAGACGCTCGATAAACGCATCCGCGGCGGAGGGCGGTTCAGTGCGGCGGAAGCGTTGCCGTTGATAGCACAATTGTGTGCGGGGTTGGGCGCGGCGCATCAGGTAGGCGTGGTTCACCGGGATTTCAAGAGCAGCAACGTGATGCTGGTCAGGTCACCGGCGGGCACGGGGTCCAGCGAGAAAGGGCGCTCAGAAACGACTCGGGCCGTAATCACCGATTTTGGGCTCGCACATGCGCTTGAGTATGAGGGCGGGACGCTCACGAGGTTCGGGGACATCGTAGGCACGCCGGCGTACATGGCGCCGGAACAGATCGACGGCGGGGAGATCACTCCGGCGACGGACATTTATGCATTGGGAGTGGTGATCTACGAAATGCTGACGGGCTTGCTGCCGTTTTCCGCGGACACGCCATTGGCCACGGCGATGAAACGATTGAATCACAGCGCACCATCGCCGCGCATGCACGTTCCGGATCTCGATCCGAAATGGGAGACGGTGGTAGCGCGATGCCTGGAGCGCGCGCCGGAAGACCGTTTTGCGAGCACGGAAGATGTTGCGAAGGCATTGCGCGGCGAGCCGGTTTCGGCAACTGGCAGCGCTGCTGCGCCTTCGACTGCTATCGCGGCGAAATGGTTCGAGCGTTGGCAAGTTCCGACGGCGCTCGCGGCGATAGTGCTCGCGCTTGTGGGAATCGGGGCCTTCGAACTGCGACACCGCGCATCCCAGAACGCGCTCGACAAAACCAAAAACACCGACCAGGTACCCTCATCTGGTGCGCGCAAATCCATCGCTGTGCTCGGCTTTCAAAACCTTTCTGGAAGAAAAGACGCGGACTCATTGGGGAACATTCTGACGGATAGTCTGTGGTCACAACTGGATACGGGCCAAGTGCGATTCATTCCGCCCGAACGCGTGGACGAGATGAAGCAGAACCTGGGAATGGGAAATGTGGCGAATATTCTGACGAAGGATCAGATAGCAGCGATCCGCAAATTCCTGGGTGCAGATGTCGTGGTGACTGGCGCATACACGGTGACCGGCGCGACCGACCATCCGAGCGTTCAGTGGAACATTCACCTGCTGAATGCGGAGGACGGCGAGAGTCTGGGTTCAGTCGCGCAGTCGGGTAGCGAGTCGGACCTAAACGCGCTGGTAGTTCATTCCGGCAGGCTGGTGCGGCGGCAACTTGGCATTACGCTTTCGGCCGCGGAAGAGGCGCGGATGGATGCGTCGTTATCGAGCAACGCGGATGCGATGCGCGATTTTTCGGAGGCGCGCGAGAAGCTGAGGGCGTTTGACGTACTGGCCGCAACGAAGCTGCTGGAAAGATCGGTCGAAGCCGACCCGCAATTTGCTCAAGCGCACAGCGCGCTAGCGGAGTCCTGGGACGCGCTGGGTTTCGAAACGAAGGCGGCGGAAGAAGCAAAGAAAGCGCTGGACGCCGCCAAGAGCCTTTCCACCGAAGCACGGGCGCGGGCCAATGGACAATATTATGCAGCGATGCGGGATTGGCCGAAAGCGATCCAGCAGTACGCGCAACTCTGGGCGGAGTATCGTGACGAGCCTGAGTATGGACTCTTGCTCGCGAACACACAGATTCGCGCTGGAAAAGCGGCCGACGCCCTGACTACGATCGCGCAGGTGCGGAGCCAGCCGCTCCCGGTCGGGGTTCGCGCGCAAGCGGACTTAGCGGAGGCGCACGCACACGGCGACCTGGCGGATTACAAGCAGGAACTGAAAGTGGCGACGTCCGCAGCGGAAACGGCGCAAGCGCTGGGAGCGAATTTGCTGCTAGCGCGGGCGCGAATTCTGCAATGCTTCGCGCAGGTCAATCTGGGTGATGCAGAGAAAGCACGGCCGCTGTGTGAAGAGGCCAAGAAGATCAACTTGTCCGCGGGAGACGAATTGGGAGCGGCCCGCGCGACGAACGACATGGCCAATGCTTACTACTATGCCGGAAATTATGCTGCTGCTGAGCCACTGTATCAGGAGGCGTTGAGCATCGCGCAAACGATCGGCGACGCGTACGACGAAGCGGGCGCGCTAAATAATCTCGCGAACGTCCAGTCCGGGCGCGGGGATCACGCGACGGCGGTAAAGACTTACGAGCGAGCCATCGCAGTGGCGCGCGACCGCAATGAGTTGGGCGATGTGGCGCTGGCACAACAGAACCTGGCGCCGGAATTGGACGCCACGGGCGACCATGTGAGCGCAAAGGAAATGCTCGACGCGGCGCTAAAGTCGTCCCGCGATCTGGGCGACAAGAATCTGGAGGCGCGCATCCTGAACAGCAAATGCGCCACGTCTTTGGGGGCGGGGGCGTTGGCAGAGGCGCGCAAGAGTTGCGAGGGGTCGCTGAAGATCCGGCGCGAGACTAACGATCGCGCGGGAATCGGCCAGGCGCTTATGAGTTTCGGAAACGTCCAACTGCAGCAGGGAGATTTGGATGGGGCGCGTAACAGTCTGGGGGAATCGCTGTCCGCCCTGGAGTCGGTGAGCGCGAAGAACGACGCGGCATGGGCACGGATTTCGCTTGCCGACCTGGCACTGGAACAACGGAAGGCCGATGACGCGGCGAAATATGCCGGCGATGCCGCGACGGAGTTGGCTGCCGAAAAGGATCCCGGCGGAGAGGCCGAAGCGCGCGGGAAGCTGGCGCGGGCGATGTTGGCGCTTGGGAATCTGGCCGGGGCGCGCGAGCAGAGCGACAAGGCTATGCAATTCGCGCAGCAATCTGGCGATCAAGGAACGAAATTGGATGCGGCGATCGTAGCGGCGCTGGTGGACGCAAAATCGGGAAAGGTCGACGCGGCGTTGAAGGCGCTGGCTGCGGCGCAGAAAGACGCGCAAACGAGCGGCATGGTTCAGATCGAGTATGACGCGCGGCTGGCGTTAGGCGAAACGCAGATAGCGAGCGGGCGTATGAATGATGGGCGCGCTACGCTGCGGCGTCTGGCGCAGGAGACGAAGGCGCACGGATTTGCTTTGACGGCGCAAAAGGCGCTGGCGGCAAGCCAGGGTTAAAGCTGTGTGTTCAGGCTGCTTGTTGGGATGCTCTCTGGGGGGCGTTGGCCAGCAGGCGGGTTAGGCCTTCGGCTGCTGTGGGATGCGTGAAGATGGCATCGCGCAGGGCGGTGTATGGCAGGTTTGCGAGCATGGCGGTTTGTACCGTAGCCATCGGTTCGCTGGCTTCTACGCCGAATGCGGTGAGGCCCAGGATGCGATCGCTATTTTTCTCGATCAGCATCTTTAGGAAGCCGCGGGGTTCGCCTAGAGTGACGGCGCGGAAGACCATGGCCATCGGAATCTTCACAACTCGATATTCGATGCCGCGATTTTTCGCTTGCGACTCATTCAGTCCGACGCGCGCAAGCTCCGGATCCGTGAACATACAAAATGGGATCAAGCGGTTTGTTGCGGTGCGATTGCCTCCCTGTAAGTTGTCGCGCACAACGCGGAAATCATCGAAGGCCACGTGCGTGAAGTGCGGGCTTCCGGCGCAATCGCCAAGCGCCCAGACGTTTGCCGCAGTCGTCTCCAGGCGTTCGTTGACTTTGATGTGGCCGTGCGGACTGAGCTGAACCCCGGCGACGTCGAGGCCGATGGATTGAGTGTTCGGCACTCGGCCGACCGCGACCAGAAGATCGGTAGCTTCGATGACGCGCTCGCCGCTCGCATTTTTCACGTGAACGCGAATCTGCTGGCCGGAGTGCCCTTCGACGCGGTGGGTCTCGGTTTCGAGCAATACTTCGATTCCTTCGTCGCGGAAAAGTTCCAAGAGCTCGGCTCCCACATCAGGGTCCTCCTGGTTCGCCAACTGGGGCGCGTTGTGGATCAGCGTAACTCGCGAACCGAATCGCCGCATGGCTTGCGCCAGTTCAAGGCCGACGTAACCGCCGCCGAGTACGACGAGGTGTCCCGGCACGCGGTCGAGATCGAGAGCTTCGATGTGCGTCATCGGTTGCGATGCAGCGACGCCCGGCACATCCGGTATCGCCGCACGCGAGCCCAAATTGAGGAACACGCGGTCGCCGGCGATCGTCCTGGTGCCGCCGTCATGGAGGGAAACTTCCACGGTTTTGGGGGCCACAAAACGAGCCGAGCCCATGATCAGCTCGGCGCCGCTGGCGTTGAAGAGTTTTAGGTGCGCCTGGTGGTCAGCCTCGACCATTTTTCGCTTGCGGCGCTGGACGCCCGGCATGTTTGTCGCGAATGATCCGAGGTCAAGTCCGAACTCGGTGGCGCGAGTGGCGTGAGATTTTACTTTCGCGCTCTGAATGATGTTCTTGCTGGGGAGGCAGGCGACGTTGGGACACGAGCCGCCGACCAGCTTTCGTTCTATCGCCGCGGTGCGGCGGCCTGCCTTGGCCATGGTCCATGCCATGTTCTTTCCGGATTCACCGGTGCCGATAATGAGATCTTCATAGCGCTCGACGTCTGGCATGGCCTGTCTCCTTTTTCGATGCGGCGGAATTTCCGCGATGTGGACTTACGCTACGTTCAGCAGGGTCCTGGTCTGCTCGATGAGGCGGCGAACGTCACCTTTGGAAATTACCTTGTCAACGTGGGCGCCGAAGGCGAGTTGTTCGAGGGCCGTCTCGGCGTGCAGCGTAGCTAGAATGATCGGAGTGCCTGGCATCATTTGCTTAAGAATGCGAGCTGCATCGATCCCGTTCATCACCGGCATGGCTAAATCGAGAATGATGAGGTCGGGTCGATGCTGCCGGGCCTGGTCAATCGCGGCCTGACCGTTTTCCGCCTGGGCACAGACGTCCAGGCCTTTCTCGGATGCAAAAAGCCGACAGAGAGCCTGGCGGGCTTCCGCGCTGTCATCGGCAACCAGGATTCGCTTCTTCACGGAGCGCGGTCCCCTAAAAATACAGGTCAAATTCTACAAAAACCGATTTGCAGCGTCGAATGTTTATTGTGTGCGGGTTGGGATACGCAGGCGAACACCTGGCGAGGACTTGCATTCGTCCAGCGTCAAGTCCGCGGATAATGGGGCTTAGCGTCGACTGATTTACATTCCATTTTCTACGCACACGGTTTTGGCAAAGGTCACGAACCCGACAGAAGTACCTTGATTTGAAATCACGCCACCCGACGCTGATATAATTCACACGGAGAAGAAATGATAGAGGCGAGCAAAAAACTGCTGTCCCTGGTCGAACGAGCGGAGCCAACACTTCACGAAATCAGTGAGAGCGAAAGTATCCAACCGATATTGCCGGGCGGCTGGTCGCGCAAGCAAATCATTGGGCATCTCATTGATTCAGCCTCAAACAATCACCAGCGATTCGTCCGGGCCACTCTTCAAACATCTTTGGATTTCCCCGGTTACGACCAGGACGGAAGCGTGCGGGTGCAAGCCGTTCAAAGCGCTGATTGGCAACTCCTGGTCGCGCTGTGGGCGGCATACAATCGCTACCTCGCTCATGTAATAGCCCAATTGCCAGACTCTAAACTCGAAACGGTTTGCCGTATCGGCTCAGGGAACGCCGTTACTCTCGGTTTTCTAGCGACGGACTACCTAAGGCATCTGATCCATCATCTCAGCCAACTGGGTGCGACAGGCTCAAACTAGCACAGTGTCTGCGCGTCCAATTCTCTTCCCGGGCCTCAAGCACAACAACATCGCCTGTGCGCTTACTTGAGCTTCGCGTATTCGTCCTTCGCGGCGATTAGAATGGGGACGTCAAGATCAGCGTCCTTCCATAGTGTGAGAAATTTCTGATAACACGACCGCGCTTTGGCTGGATCGCCCGCCATCAGAAAAGATCGAGCCATGCCGAGCTGTGCGAGTGCTCGCAATGGACATGCCATCATAAAACCGGGATGATCGAGAATCTTTTGATATTCCGCTGTGGCATCGGCTCCCTGGCGGAGCTGCAGGTAGGCTTCGCCGCGAAGATATGCCGGGTACATCGGTCCGCCCAATCCGGACCAGGCCACCGGACTCGCCAATTCGTAGGGAGCAGACGGCAACAGCAGCTCAATTGCTTTCTCCGGATTATTCCGTGCAATCTCGCCGCTCGCACGAATCACCGGCAGCCAGTAATCGGTCACGAGCGTGTCCAGGGGATATAGCTTCTCCAGGTCCTTGGCTCGCTTTTCGGCTTCCTGGACGTCGCCCGCACGGGCGAGCGCAATCGCGGCGAGAATCTCGGTGTCGTGGCTGGAAGTAAGCGCCCGAGCGGCGGCGGTCTCTTGTTTTGCGAGCGACCGATTTCCAAACTCAACCTCGCGAAGGGCCTCGTCCATCTTCCATTGCGCGGCCGTTTCCTTTTCATCGTCGCGCAGGGCGGACTCGAACGCCTTCTTCGAGAACTCGCGCGCAATCTTAAGGTGACCGTAGTAGCTCTCCGCATCCGATTTTGCCGCCAGAAAATTATCTTCGCCTTGCGGTTTTGCCGCGGACCACGCCATCTGCTTCTGCATCTCCGCGGTATCACCGAGGACGAAGGCGACGCCAAACCAGTTGACCCGCAGGATGGGGTCTTCGATCATTTTGGCCGTTGCGAGGTTAAACGTGTTTCGCGCATCGTCGAAGCGGTCGAGCGCAGCTTGGGCAAGCAGCAGGTTGGAGTAGTTCGCGCCGGCATTCGGTGCAAGCTGGATAGCTTCCTGAGTCTCGGCGATCGATTTTTCATACTGGCCCGACGCACCATAAAGCGTTCCCAAATTCGCCCGGGCTCCGGCATCGCGCGGATAAGCTTGGGTCCATAGTTGATAGGTCTCAATAGCCTTCGGCAGTTCCCCAGTGACGTGATTGTAATAGCGGGCCGCAATTAGAAATTTTTCGCGTTCACTGACGTGGTTGCGAAGCGCAAAAGCCTTCGTGAAATTCTCACGCGCCAAGCCGGACTCCCCCAGATTCAAATACGCCGTGGCGAGCCCGGTATAGGCTGACGCAAATTCCGGATCAAGTTCGATGGCCCTCTTGAAAAACGGCACCGCAGCCGCATCGTTGGATTTGCCTTTCTGCAAACCCGCCGTATAGGCGTTAAGCGCATCCAGTGAGGGAGTCGTCGCGTCCATCAACGGAGTGTTGTACGCGCGAACCGTGCTCAACGACTCGCCCAACTTGTTCCGAATTTCCGAAGTCGTCTTTCCCAGAGCAGCAAGAACATGATTTTTATCCGCGGCCTGAGCTTCGGCGCTCGCTAGCGATTCGCCGCTCTCGCAGTTCACGGCCTTGAGCGTCAGAAGGTACTGCGTGCCAATCTGCGCTATCGCGCCATCGAGAACAGCGGCACTGCCCGTCCGCTGGCAGAGTTCCCGCGCAATCGAAGGCGTGAGCTTTGTATCGGGCGGCTGGTTCATCAGCTTGAGCGTCTGCCGGATTTTCTGGTCGGCGATAATGCTCAGGAAGGGTGATTGTTCCAGCTGTACAGAGAGCCCTTGGCGTAGTGCGCCGTCGAACACGGCATCGCCCGTATTGTTGGTGAAATCAGCGAGGACAATAGTGTCTTTGTCGGTGAGTTTCGGCGCGCGATGAATATAGAGGTATGCGCCGCCGGTAAGTGCGGCAGCTCCTAGAGCGGTCGGGACGATCACCTTCCAGCGGATTCCTCGTCGTTCGCCGACACCCACAACTGCAGCCGTCACTTGTGACCCTTTCGCTGAGTCTGTTTCGCGTTTCAAACGCTGCAAATCCGTGCGCATGTCGGCCGCGCTCTGGTATCGCAGCTTGCGATCTTTCTCCAGCGCCTTGTCGATGACTTCTTGCAGCTTCGGCGGAACTTCTGGGTTTAGCTGCGCCACTGGAACAGGCGCTCGATTCAGAATCGCGTCATGGATGACCGCGGCGCTCTTTCCCGGAAAAGCCATAGCCCCCGTCGCCATCTCATAGAGCACTGCACCGAAGGAAAACAAGTCCGTGCGTGCATCCAGTTCTTCGCCTCGCGCCTGCTCGGGAGACATATAGGCAATGGTGCCCACGGCGGAACCGGGACTCGTCAGCAGTTCGTCTGCTGTAGCGGTCGGCATCACGGAGATGCCGACGCCTCTGCCAACAGCGGTGAGTTTCGCAAGACCAAAATCGAATATCTTGGAGCGCCCGCGATCGGTCACGAAAATGTTGGCCGGTTTGATATCCCGATGAACAACTCCTTCGGAGTGGGCGGCGTCGAGCCCATCTGTTATTTGGATCGCCAAATCCAGAATGGCTTCTATTTTCATCGGTCGGCTATCGATGCGATGCTTCAGCGTCACACCGTCCAAATATTCCATGGCGATGAAGGTCTCGCCATTTGCGTCGCCGATTTCGTGAATCGTGCAAATGTTCGGGTGATTTAACGCAGAGGCTGCGCGGGCTTCGCGCCGGAATCGTTCCAACGCCAGCGGATCCCGTGCAACTTCGTCCGGCAGAAACTTGAGCGCGACAAAGCGGTGCAGGCTGGTGTCCTCGGCCTTGTACACCACGCCCATCCCGCCACCGCCGAGCTTTTCTATGACACGGTAGTGCGTGATGGCCTGGCCGACACGAGACGGGGATTCCGCCATTAGCGCACATCTTAGGAGGGGTGGCAAGGCAAGTCAACGAAGGGTAGTGGGTTTCCGGTTACGCGACCAGGAGTTAGTCTGCGCGCTACCGGAGCCGATTGCCGGTGGGAAGAGGATTTCTCGACAGTAATGCCGTCCTGACCGCCTGGGAGCGTCAATCCTCGGCAATTTTCGATTACGCGGCTAATCGTCCAAACGGAAAAGCCTAAAGGCTGGCAATCAGGCGGAAACTACTTCCACGATTGAATCGACGGCAACCGTGGGGATAATGCGGGTTAGCTGCCAGCCCGACGCCGCAAACAAATCACGAAATTGTTTTTCGGTGCGCTCGCATCCGCTGGGGAAAATCAGCATTTGCAGATCGAGGAACTTGCCAGGCGAGAAGTCGTTGCCTGGCTGAATTACGCAATCAACCACGAGGAGTTTGCCGCGCGAATTCACGCTTTTTCGACAGGCTTTGAGTATGTGTACGCACCGATCGTCGGGCCAATCGTGAATGATGTGCTTCATGATGTAAGCATCCGCACCTTGAGGAACAAAGGAAAACATATCGCCGGAAGCAAAAGTGCAGCGCTCCATAACCGGCTTCAGCGGACCACTCTTTGGCTCCCTCAACCACGTGTGGCATCTCGTAGAGCGTGCCGCGCAGGTGCGGATTGCTCTTCAGGATGGTCGCCAGCAGAAGTCCGTGCCCTCCGCCTACATCTACGATGGATCGAATACCGTTAAAATCGTACGCTTCGGCGACCGCCGGGCTATCAATCATGGAAAGCTCGGTCGTGGCGTCATTGACAATCTGCCCTTCCGCGGGATGCTGCTTCAGAAAATCGAAAACGTGCGCGCCGTAGATATGGTCCAGCGCCTGCTTTCCTGTTCGGACGCAATACTCCAGTTCAGACCAGCCGCGCCCGTGCCATTCTCTGCCTCCCATGGTCGCAAAAGCCCGCAGGCTCGGAGTCGCATTGGTGCGCAGAACCGTAGACATCGGCGTTTGCGAAAACTTTCCGTCCGGCCCCTCCGAGAGCACTCCAATGCTGGCAGTGGCGCGCATGAGACGGTAGAGCGCCTGTGGATCAGCTCCCATCTGCTTTGCCAGTTCCTCCGCCGATTTGGGGGCCGCCTCGACAAGGTCCGGGATGCCGAGTTGTGCGAGGCACGAGACAGCGCCCGCGACGTGAGCCCCCGTCATAAGTTGGAGAATGCCGATGTGTGCAGGCGGAGTTTGGGGCTGCGGCATCATTGGCTGTTCACCTGAATTTCACTTTGAGGTGTGAAGCGGCGGAAGTATACCTTGAACGAGTATCTACGCGATTCAACAATGTTCTCCAGGGACTCTGATTAACGGTGCAACCACAAATTGTGGCGTTCTGGGATAAGATAGCAGGGATTATCATCGCTTATCTCGTTTTGAGATAGCTGGTAAGAAGAGGATTTATCCACATCTATTCGGACCCGAACTGTTTGTCTTGCAGGCTGAAAAGTGACCTCAACTACCATCTGGTTCACCGGCAGATCGAACACGAACCTGGCCATCAGTGGCGAGCTTGTGCCGCGCGGCGCGAATTTCTTCTACGAGATCATTGTCCACCTTCATCCCCTGTGTCGGGCGGCGAGGGCTGGGCTTGGGGCGGGAATTGTCTTAGCATGGTGCGCATGAAGAAGACGAAAGCTGGTAAGCGCGGCGATGCGGCGAAAGGTGCGCGCGCTCGCGGCTCGAAAGTTCGCAGCAGCCGAGTTCCGGCTCCGGCAAGCGTTGATGAATATCTGGCTCGGGTGCCGGAACCTGCGCGCGGAGCTTTGGGCAAGATGCGTGCGGCGATTCGGTCGGCTGTGCCGCGTGAATCCATCGAAGTTATCAGCTACGGGATTCCCGCGTTCAGACACGACGTGGTTTTGGTGTGGTACGCCGCGTTTGCGGACCATTGCAGTTTGTTCCCCACCGCCGCGGTGATCGAAAAGTTCAAGAAAGAACTGAAGGGATTTTCTACTTCGAAAGGGACCATTCACTTCCCTCTGGACAAGCCGCTGCCGATTGCGCTGATCAAGAAATTGGTGAAGGCGAGAGTGGCGCGGGCGAGTTGAAAATCAAAAGTTGAAAGCGCGGCTTCCCCTCCGCACAAGCAGTACGGAACGTAAGAATTCAGTTTCCTTGGACAATCCCATCTTCCTTCGCCTGTGTGTTCAGCGCATTTGCCTTCCCGCGCGGGCTGCGTTGTAATTGTTCTCTGAATGAAAATCTCGAAAACGCTTGGCTTGATTGCCGCGGCGATGCTTGTCGCGGCGGGGATTTATGGGGCGCGGTTGATTTGGCGCGGACTTAGCACTTCGCAGGAGCCCTCGTATCTCGAAACTGTGGTGGCGCGTTCGGCGCGCAACTTGGCGATCCCGCGGAAGGCGCGCTCAGAAACCAATCCCTGGAAGGCAACGCCGGATGTGCTGCGCGAGGCGCGCGAGAGTTTTCTGGATCGCTGCGCGGTTTGCCATGGGCCGGATGGCGCTGGGCAGACTCAGGACGGCCGCAATCTTTACCCGCGAGTGCCGGACCTGCGTTTGCCGCTCACGCAGAACCTGACCGATGGAGAAATCCGCTACATTATAAGGAACGGCGTGCGGCTCACCGGCATGCCGGGTTGGGCCAAACCGCACGACGAGCAGAGCGACGACAGTTGGAAGCTGGTGCTTTTTATCCGCAGCCTGCGGCAATTGAGCAACCAGGAGTCGCAGGAGCAGGCCTCCACGGCTAAGTCGGCGCATTACGTCGGGTCGCAATCCTGCCAGAAGTGCCACGCGGAAATCTACGAACACTGGCGCAAGACGCCGATGGCAAACGTGGTGCGCGATCCGCGCGAACATTCCGATGCGATCATTCCCGATCTGGCGACGAATACCATTGCAAAATTCACGAAGAACGATGTGGCGCTGGTTTACGGCAGCGTCTGGAAGCAGCGCTACTTCACGAAACGCGGCGACGATTATTTTCCCGAGGGTGCACAGTGGGACGTAACGCATCACGTTTGGCGGCCGTATTTCGTCGCTAAGGGCACGGATTGGTGGGAGCCGTTTTATCCGCCGGACAATATGCAGCGGCCGACAGGCCCGACGTGCGATGGATGCCATTCGGTGGACTACAACATTCACACGAAGCAGGTGGCAGAGTGGAATGTGGGATGCGAGAAGTGCCACGGTGCGGGAAGCGAGCACGTGGAGCATCCGACGCGCGGAAATATTCTGAATCCGGCGCGGATGGATTACGTCGCGGCGACCGATACATGCATCCAGTGCCATTCGCAAGGGCGTCCGCTGACGAGTCCTATCGAGGGCAAGTATTACGACTGGCCGGTCGGGTATCGCGTGGGTCTACGCCTGCAGGATTTTTGGCAACTGGAGGAGCACACGCTGGGCGAGACGACGTTCACGCACTTCGCGGAAGGCACCGCGCACAAGAATCGCATGCAGGGGAATGATTTCGTGCAGAGCGTGATGTACCGGCGCGGGGTTACGTGCTTCAGCTGTCACGATACGCACGGCACAGACAAATACGCGCAATTGCGAAAGCCGGCGGACCAGCTTTGCCTGGATTGTCATGGGCCGCTTTCGTTGAATGGCCCGCGCACCGGGACGATCGAGGAGCACACGCATCACAAGAAAGGATCGGCTGGGAGCGGCTGCGTGGCGTGTCACATGCCGCAAATCGAGACGACCATTTCGGATGTGAAAGTGCGCGCACATACGTTTGCGTTCATCACGCCGGCGATGAGCGAGAAATACAAGATCCCGAATCCGTGCACGTCTTGTCATGCGGACAAGAGCGATGCTTGGGCGACCGAGGCGATGCGCCAGTGGCCGGAGAGGTCGCCTTGGCGCGTGGAGTGACGGGACGGAAGTTGCGTCACTTTACTTGCAACGACGAGATACGATTGTTCCAAGTGTGCGGCGGCTTGGACGTCATTATCGTCCCGCCGTAACTTCCCAGTGAATCGCGGCTTTCGCCGCGGCGCATGCAGAAGTAATCGCCTGTGAAGCTGTATCCCTTATAGAAGCAGGCACCGCCTTTGCCCCAATTGCCTCCGTTCCAATCACCGCTCGGAGAGCAAGGGTTTCCCGGGCCGGGATGTATCCAGCCGGGTCCAGCGGGACCGCGGTTTATCGAGAATATCGCGCGGCAGCCGCGATCTACCCATAGCCCCTGCCGATCCACCCCCCAGGTTTGGCCTTGCAGGCAAGAGGCGTTACTGATTTGGCGAGACCGCTGCGGATTGCTGAGCCGCGGCACAGACCGGCAGTGTGAGCATTGCGAGAATGACCCTGAGGACGAGGCAATTGCGAGCTGCGGGGGCCGTTTCGTCGCGAGGCCTCTGCAAAGCGGCGCGTTCAGTTATTGGGATGAGCGGACCAATTGTTTAGCGGCCGGAGGTGTCGCCGGCGCTTGCTTGGGGTTGCGGTGGTTGCTGGCTTGGCGGATTTTCCGAGGTGTATCGGGAGTTTCTTAGGCGATAGCCGGCGCGGGTTCGCACGTGGTACTTCTTGGGTTGGCCGTCTACCAGTTTTACGGAGATGGTGCGCCAGCCCCGATTGGGATTGGGCTTGGGGTAGTAGCTGAGAGAATAAAGATGAGCTAGGTCGTCACGGATGGACGCGAACGCGTCCTTTTCGTCTTTCCAATTCCTCGCGAAATAGACTTTGCCGCCGGTGGCTGCAGTCATGCGTTGAAACACGGCGTTCGAGATCGGCTCGAGGTGCGCTTGTTCGGTGCTGACCATATAGATGGTGGTGCCGGTGGATGGCGCTAACTCTGCG
>Ga0308309_10001024_pt1 | contig 16759 bp, 14 predicted proteins | sample HubBroMetageWFT5_FD_192491 | JGI IMG/M metagenome (GOLD analysis project Ga0308309, IMG submission 192491) | Warmed and freeze-thawed soil microbial communities from the Hubbard Brook experimental Forest, New Hampshire - Hubbard Brook CCASE Soil... | ecosystem: Environmental > Terrestrial >...
TTGGCATTATATACCATCGCGGCGAGGAGCGGAAGCAAGGATCTCGCCGAGCGGCCCGACCGCGGTCGAGCCACCGTCGATCGGTAGCACGGCGCCGGTGATGAACGCGGCCCGATCGGAGGCCAGGAACACGACGGCGTCGGCGATCTCGGCCGGGTCGGCTACGCGGCGGATCGGCTGGTGCGCGATCACCGCCGCGAAGGCCTCCTCGCGGTCGCCGCCTCGGCGCGCGGCCAGGCCGTCCATCTGCAGCTCGCTCATCTCCGTACGGACCCAGCCGGGGCAGATCGCGTTCACCCGAATGCCGTCGGCGCCGAAGTCGAGCGCGCACTGCCGCGTCAGCGCGAGCAGCGCCGCCTTGGTCGTCGCGTACGGCGTGATGCCCGGGTTACCCGCGAGCGCCGCCACCGAGGAGACGTTGACGACCGCGGAGGCGCCAGCCGCGCGGAGCGCGGGAAGCGCGCACCGCATGATCAGCATCGGACCGGTCAGGTTCACGTCGAGCGCGCGCCGCCAGCCGGCGAGGTCGACTGTCTCGATCGTGCCATTCACGGGCGCCGCCGCGTTGTTGACCAGGACATGCAGCCGCCCATCGCCGAGCGCGGACGCGGTGTCCACCATCTGCCGCGCGTCGCGCTCGTTGCTGACGTCGCCGGCGCACGCCACCGCGGCACCCGACGGAAGGCTCTCGACGGTTGCCCGCAGCGCTTCGATCCGCCGGCCGGTGACGCAGACGCGCGCTCCCGCGTCGACCAGCGCACGGGCGATCGCGGCGCCGATCCCGCTGCCGCCGCCGGTGACCAGCGCGACCCGTCCGGCCAAATCGCTCACCGGACGTCGCTCACCCGGCGTCGCGCACTCCGGCCGGGACCGCGCCAACCGGCACGACCGCGCCGGATTCGCCGGGCTCCAGCACCAGACGCCAGATCTCCGCAGCCGTAGCCTCGGCGTTGGCGAGCTCGCCCCGGGCCGCCGCCTCCCGCAGAATCGCGGCCACCGGAGGCGCGCCGTCGGCCTGACCGATCACGTCGCGAACCATCGGCGTATCGACCGCGAACGGCACCACCGCTAATGCGCGCACGCGATCGCCGTCGCCATGCTCGGCGGCTACCGCGCGCACCCAGTACTCCATCCCCAGCTTCCCGGCCCCGTAGTGCGACATGCCGGGCATCGGAGTCGCCGCGCCGGGCGAGGAGCATAGGACGACGGTCGCAGGGACGCCGGCGGCGCGGCAAGCCGAGATGAACGCCTTGCCGAGCACGGGACCCGCCGCGCAGTTGAGGAGCACCGCGGCCGTGTACTCGTGAAGGTCAGCGTCGGCAGTGGACAAATAGGGGGTGCCGACTCCGGCGAAGTGCAGCAGCACCGCGCGGTCGTAGCGCCGAGCCGCAAGCGCGTCGGCGAGCGTCCCACCAACCAAAGGCCACACGGCCGGGTCGGCGAGGTCGGCCTCGATCCACTGCCCGGTTACCGGCGGGCGCCGACTCACCCCGATCAGTGTGCACTCCTCGAACGGGACCGACGCCGCCAGTGCGCTGCCGATGCCCGACGAGGCGCCCGTGACGCACACAAACGTCGACATATGGTGCATTGTACACGATATCAGGTGATGTATAATCCGTAGCGTGGCCATTCCCCTGCGCACGACCATCACCGACGGGCTCGTCGACGCGCTGCGCGACGAGATTCGCACCGGCGCGATCGAGCCCGGCTCTCGCCTCCGGCAGGCCGAGGTCGCCGAGCGCTTCCAGGTCAGCACGACGCCGGTGCGCGAGGCGTTCGCGGCGCTGGAGCGCGACGGGCTGCTCGTGAGCTCGCCGCACCGGGGCGTCGTCGTGTTCAAGCCGACGGTCGAGGACCTCAAGGAGACCTACGAAATCCGGATCCCGCTCGAGGCGGCGGCCACCGAGAAGGCGGTGGAGAACATGACCGACGCCAACCTGGCCGAGATCAAGCGGCTGCTCGACCGGATGGCCGACGCGGCCGATGACCGCAAGCGCTACTCCAAGCTGAACCTCGAGTTCCACAGCGCGATCTACGACGTGGCGAAACGTCCCAAGCTCGAGAAGCTGATCATGGAGCTGCGTGAGGCGTCGGCGGCGTACCTCCGGCTGTACGCGGCGCGTTCGCCGAACGGTCGTGAGACCCAGCAGGAGCACGAGGCCATCTACGACGCGCTCGTCGCTCGTGCACCCAAGCGCGCCGCACAGGCCATGGTCAAGCACCTGCAGCACACGGTCGACTTCGTCTCCCGCTCGCTCGAGCAGGAGCCGGAGATCGCGCCGTAGCCGCTACCACTTCACGGGCAGCGGCGGATCGCCCGGCTGCGGCGGCGGGCCACCCAGGTCGGGAAGCTCGTCGGGCCGGAAGTCGTCGGTCTCCCACACTCGCCAGCGGATCTCCGTGAACGGCGCTCCCGCCGCGACCGCCCGCGCCACCTTGTCCGGATCGACGAACGCGCCGATCGGATTCTGGGCGAACTCCGCCGACTCGCGCATCCATTTGCCCGATGCGTCCCAGTCGCCGAAGTTGTCGCACTGCAGCTCGACGTAGTTGAAGTCGGGATCGGCGTAGTAGTAGGAGAACGTCATGCCGTGGTCGAGGCAGGCCCGCGGCACGATGCCCTCGTCACGCAGGCGGACGTACGTCGCGTTGAGATCCTCGAACGAGGCGAACTCGAACGCCTGGTGATGCAGGCGGGCGTGGTTCCGCTTGTCGGGATCCTCGCTGAGATGCGGGATCGCGGTCAGCGCGAGTCGGTGGTTGGCCCGGTCGTTGGTCAGCCATGCGCCCATCGGGAACTCAAACGTCGGCGTCATGCCGAGCACGGTGGCGTACCAGGCCTTCATCTCCTCGAGCCGCGTGGTGAAGAAGTTGTTGTGGTGAAACTGCGCGTACCTGACGTCCGGCGCGGCCGATCCCTCGGATCGCGCGATCGTCTCGTCAATGGTGGACATGGTCCTCCTCGGTCTCTCGGGATGGCGGGGGTGCAGCGCGGCCGCCGGGCCGTAGCTGCGTGAGCAGGTCGTCGATGAGCAAAGGAACGTCGGCCGGGCTCGCCACAGCGCCGAACACGTAGTAGTCGGGTCGTACGATCACGGCAGCGGCGCCGTGAGCGCGCAGCCATCCGGTCATCCGTCCGTCGAGGTCACGGACATCGTCACCCAACCCCGCAATGCGGCCGCCGATCGCCTCGAACGCCCCACGGCCGCCTTCCGGCAGCGCTCCGTCGGCCGAGCCGTCAATCAGGAGGACGAACCCGCGCCCGATCACGTCATCGAAGAGGCCCTCACGACCGCCCGACCCGACCGTCCCCTGCACCGAGAGCTGCCCGACGAGCGGCGGCGATACGCGCTCGTCCGGGTGCCCCAGGCCAGGACCGAGGCCGGGGAACGGCCAGGGCTCGACGCCGCCCGCCGCGCGCAGGGCCCGGTCGCGCTGGGCCGCGGCAGCGGGATCTCGTTCGCAGGACACCTTGCCCATGGCCAGCGACTGCTCGACGAGAGCGCGCGCGTGCGGGAGGCGCTCAGACGTGTACGACTCGAGCACGCCCTCGCCGGCCGCTCCACGCAACACCAGTTCCAGACGCCAGGCCAGCGCCTTCGCGTCACGCAGTCCCGAGCACATTCCCTCGCCGAGGTGCGGTGGCATGCGGTGCGCGGCGTCACCGACGAGGAAGCAGCGCCGGCCGGATTGGAACGACTCGGCGAGCGCCGCCCGGAATTCGTACACGGCTCCGCGGATGACCATCGCGTCGTCGGGCGCGAGCCACGGCTCGAGCAGCGCCCAGACGTGCTCCGGCCGCTCGTAATCGGCGGCGTCCTCGTTCTCGATGAGCATGAACTCCCATCGCCGGTGCCGGCGGCCGTTGGGCGCCATCATGTGCGGCCGCGCGGGCTCGCAGAACTGCATCGGGAAGTCCGGAAAGCGCGCCGCGACCTCTCGACCATTCGGGAGGACGTCGATCACGAACCAGCGCTCGCCGAACCCGGCGTCGTCGAGCGGGACGCCGAGCAGTCCGCGCACGGTCGACCGGGCGCCGTCCGCCCCGATCAGATATCGCGCCCGCACGGTCTCCGGCGGCGCGGCTCCATCGGGCGCGTTCGCCTGCAGATCGAACCGTCGGAGCTCGACCACGACGTGTTCGTCCCGCTCGACCAGACCTGTGCACGCGAGGCCGCGACGACTCACGACCGTGGGCAGCCCGGCCACCAGGCGCTCGAGCGCGCCTTCCAGCTCGGGCTGGAAGAACGTGTACGAGAACGCCCACCCGGATGGCGCCGGGGGCATGTCGAAGGCCACGATCGGCTCGCTGTCGGCACCGAACCACTCGTAGCGCTCCACCGGCAGGGCGTCCGTGAGCAGCTCGTCGGCGATGCCCAGCTCCTGCCAGATGCGCATCGCCTCGTGGTCCATGCGGATGGCCCGCGGCAATCCGAACGGATCCGGGTAGCGCTCGAATACGACCACCTCGAGTCCCGCCCGACCCAGCAGACCCGCCGCGAGCAGCCCGACCGGTCCGGCCCCGACGATCGCGACGTCGTGCACTTCGGCAGCGCCCATTCAGGCGGTCGTCTTCGGGCGGCTCGGTGGCGTCGCCGGGTGATCGGGCGGCGGGGGCTCGGCGGAGGGTGCCCCGACAGCGCCGCCGCGCCCGCGCCACCACGCCTCGGTGCGACGAGCCGCCCACACGAGCGGCGACGGCGGTGTCGCCGCGATCCCGTCCGGCTGCTTGATTGCAGTCAGGGTGAGCAGGATCCCCGCCACCACCGGCTGGTACTTGCCGATGTTGAGGTGGATGTTCAGGAACGTGACGAGCAGGCCGTTAGCCGACAGCATGATTCCAGCGACCACGGCTCCTGAGATGCGTCCGACGCTCGCGATGTAGACGACCGCCAGCAGCGTGACCGAGTTGAACGCGCTGAAGGCGGCCGGCGAGACGTTCTGGGCCGAATACGCGTAGAGGCAGCCGGCCAGCCCCGCGATGAACGCCGACAGCGCGAACGCCAGCAGCTTGGTACGCGCGACATCGATGCCGGCGGCGGCGGCCGCGCGTTCGTTCGAGCGTACGGCGATCATCATCCGCCCCGCCGGCGCGCGGCGCAGCCGGGCGACGAGCAAACCGACCAGGCAGATGATCAGCAACACGAGCGCCCCGAAGATGATGCGCGGATACGAGTGGCCGTTGGCGATCCCCAGGTTCAGCCCGAACAGCGTCGGCGAGTCTACGCTGCGCCCCTCAATTCCGCCCGTGAACCCCGTCCAGTTGAACACCAGCGCGTCAATCGTGAACGCAAAGGCGAGTGTCACCACGGCGAGGTTGACGCCCCGCAGTCGCAGCGCCGGCAGCCCGATCAGCAATCCGAGCGGCACCGCGGCGAGGCTGGCCAGGATGATCGAGAATGGAAAGCCGATGCCCAGGTTGGCGCTGAGGTGCGTGAGGATGAACGCGCTCACGCCGGCGAACGACATCTGCGCGAGTGATACCTGGCCGACGTATCCGGTCAGGAGGACGACGGACAGCGCCAGACCGATCGTCCCGTACGAGGAGATCAGCGCCGCCCTCAGCGCGCCATTGAAGATGAACAGGGCGATGAGGCCGGCCACGAAGCACGCCGCCGTCGTCAGGTAGGGATTGCGGGGGCGGCCCAGCGACGGGTTGTGAGCGTCGGCAGACTCGCCCCGGGCGCCCACTCCGCGGCCCATGAAGAACATCGCGACGATGATCAAGATGAACGGCAGCGACTCCGGCAGCCCCTGCTGCGGAAGCCAACTGGCAACGCTGAGCAGCTTGGTGATCTCGGACTGGAGCATGCCGAGGCCGAGGCCGACCGCGGCGGCGATCGCAAACGACTGAAAGCGCGCGATCAGCACTGCGCCGAGCGCCGGCACGATGAACAACGTGTAGGAGGTCGGGTCGACTGTTGAGATCGGCGCGATCAGGATGCCCGCCGCGCCCGCCAGCATCGTGGCGAGAATCCAGTTCCCCCCGGAGGTGCGGTCGGCCGACAGGCCGATCACCGACGCCCCGGTTTCGTTCTCGGCCACCGCGCGCGTAGCCAGGCCGAAGCGCGTGAAGCGGTAGATCGCCCACAGCGCCGCGGCGAGCACGACGGTGATCGCCGCGAGCCACAGCCGGTCGGCCGGCACGTCGACACCGGCGATTCGGACCGGGCTGTCGGGGAGGATCGGCGACGTCGACGCCTCGGTGGTGCCGAAGTTGAGCACGGCCACCGCCTGGAGATAGAGCATCGTGCCCACCGACGCGGCGACGCGTACCAGCGGCGCGGCGTGGCGCAACGGTCGGTAGACGAGCACGTACATCACCAGACCGAGGATCGCCGCGTAGCCGAGCGAGATCACGATGGCCAGCGGCCCCGCGACGCCACTGCTCGTCAACGAGATGCTGTGGGGCAGGACCGGCCACGGCAATGCGATCGATCCCGAGGAGCGCAGGCCGATGTAGACGTAGGCAACGAACATCGCCACCGCGCCGTGACCGAAGTCGACGACGCCGGCACTCCGGTACTTCAGGACCAGGCCCAGTGCCAGCAGGGCATAGACCGAGCCGGCGCCGAGCCCGAGGAGGAGAAAGAGAATCCAGGAAGAGAACATGAAGGTGAGGGACGGCCTGGGCCGCGCCCGCGCGCGCGGCCCAGCTCGTCAGTGGTTACTTGCCAGGGGTGTACAGGTGCGCAGCGTCAACCCAGTTGCTGATGGTCTTGATCTGACCGTTCTCGACCTGCTTGACCAGCATCCAGCCGTTGCACGAGGCGGCTTGGGCCGGAACCTGCGTGCGGTCACACGTATATGCGTGCGCGAGGAAATTCGGGTGGTTCGAACCCGATGTGAACGCTGACAGGATCGACTGGCTGGTGAGCTTGCCCTTCAGCGCGCTCAGCGTCTTCTGAATGTTGATCACCGACCCCAAGCCTGACAAGGCCGGGCTGTCCAACGCTATGCTCTTCGGCGCATATTTGCCGAGGATCGACAGCGCGAGGTTCGCGTCAGGCTGGCCAGAATTCACCGAGTAGAACGGCTGGGCGAAGATCAGCCCATTCGCCGCCGAACCGGCCGAGGCGAGTGCCGGCGGGGAGGTGCACGGATCGATGCCGCCGATGTGCCCGCTGTAGCCGACAGACTTGAGCGCCTTCAACACCGCCGGGCACTGACTGGGAGTCTCGTCGTACACGAGATCGGGACTGCTCGAAATCGCGGACGCGGCCGCCGACGCCATGTCAGCCTGCGTCGGGGAGACGGGTATCGCCTTCACCGAGAACCCGGCGTTCTTCATCTCGTTCTGGATGATGTCGCCGGTGTACGTGCCCTGGGTGTCATCGACGTAGATGACCGATGCCTTCTTAACGTGGTAGGTGTCCTTGGCGTACTGAATCGCAGCGGCGTTGTCTGCGACGGTGAGCGAAATGAAGATCGCCGCGTTCTTGGCGTTGCTCTCGACCGGGGTGAACGGTGGGCCGCCGATGTACGGGAGACCGTTGCGGTTCCACACCGTGAACGAGCCCACGTCTCCAATGTCAGCCGCACCGAGGATCAGCAACGGATGCTTCGCCAGGATCTGATTAGCGCAGTTGGCCGACGTCGCCGGTTGGCCATCGGCGACACACGATGCCAGCTGGATCGGGTGGCCGTTGATCCCGTTCAGGTAGTTGTTCACATAGTCAACGCCGGCTTGCTCCGCCTGGCGAACCTCGGGAAACGTGATCGGACCTGCCTCTAGATTGATTACGCCGAAGACATAGGGGCTCCCCACCGCCTTGTGTGGGGTTCCGAGCGAAGCCGGAGCGGGCGCGCTGCCTGCACCGGAGCTGGTGCTCGGCGGCGCGGTTGTCGTCGTGCTCGAACTGCCGGCGCCGGCGGCCGAGGACGAACTGCTGGAGCTGCTGGAACTGCTGCCGCATCCAGCCGCGATGAGGATGGCGACCGCCGCAAACGCGATCAGCCCGACCCGGTGTTTCATGCCGACACCTCTCTCTGTGTTGTGTCCAGACCTCATGGCTGGACCGTCTCCTCCAACGGAGCCACCGCGGCCTCGCCGAGGTAGCTGGACTGCAGTAGCTCGGGGTTCTCCCGGAGCGCCGCCGCGAACCCCTGGAGAACCAGGCGTCCGTGGTTCAGGACGTACGCGCGGTCGGCCACTTCGAGGGCCAGCGCGACGTGCTGCTCCACGAACAGGACCGCGGTCCCCAGATCTTCGGCGACGCGCCGGAGCACGGGCATCATCCGCTCGACGATCACCGGGGCCAGTCCCAGTGACATCTCATCGACGAGCAGGAGGCGTGGCCGGCTGACCAGTGCCCGTCCGACCGCGAGCATCTGCTGCTCGCCGCCGGAGAGCACGCCGGCCTTGCGTCCCAGGCACTTCTGAAGCTCGGGCAGCAGCTCGAGGAGCTCTGCCTCAGGCAGACGGCCGCCGGACCGGGCGGCCAGCTTGAGGTGCTCGCGGACGGTGAGCCCGAAGAACAGAGCGCGGCCTTCGGGCACCAATGACACGCCGTCCCGCGCGAGCCGGTGAGCGGGGTGTCCCGTCGCGTCCCTGCCGGCGAACCGAACCGTCCCGTCGAAGGGGGCGATCAGGCCGGCGATCGCGGACAGCGTGGTCGTCTTGCCCGCTCCATTGGGGCCGAACAGCGCCACGACCTCGCCTCCGTTCACATGGAGGGAGAGGTCGCGGACCACAGGCGTGCCGAGGTAGCCGGCCGACAGCGACTGCACGTCCAGGATCGAGGTCGGCTCAGCCGTGGCCATTTGCCTTTCCCTTCTGCGTCCCGAGGTAGGCCGTGATCACCTGGTCGTTCTGGCGGATCTCGGCCGGGGTGCCCTGGGCGATCAGCCTGCCGAAGTCGAGGACGTAGACGTAGTCGCACACGCTGAGCACCAGCCCCATGTCGTGGTCGACGAGAAGGACGGTCACGCCCTCGGCGGGAAGCGACCGCAGATGGGTACCGAGCTCCGCCGTCTCGTGGCTGTCCAGACCCGCCGCCGGCTCGTCCATCAGGACCATGCGTGGCCGGCGGGCCAACGCACGCGCCACACCGACCAGCTTGCGCCGTCCGTGCGAGAGGTCCTTGGGCGATCGCGCGGCCACGTCCTTCAGTCCGCACACCGACAGTGCCCAATCGGTTGCGCCGCGCGGCTGCGGGTGGGCGAGGAGCAACTCGACGAGCGCCCGCCCCACGCTGACGTCGTCCGAGGCGACCAGGAGGTTCTCCTCCACCGTGAGATCGTCGAACAGCTCGATCGACTGGAATGTCCTGGCCAGACCACGCCGCGCGCGCAGGTGCGGACGGATGGCGGTGATGTCTTCGCCGGCGAAGCGGACCTGGCCCGCGGCCGGGCGGTGGTACCCCGTGAGGGCGTCGATCATCGACGTCTTGCCGGCGCCGTTGGGACCGATGAGCCCGACCACGGTGCCCTCGTCAACGCGCATGCCCACGTCGCTCACCGCATGGACACCGCCGTAGCGGACGTTTAGACCGTCGACCTCGAGCAGCGCGGTCATCGACTGCCGCCCCGCCTACTCGAACTGCTCATGTCTCTCCTCGGTGCGCGATGCATTGTGCATCATACACGAAATCGGCTCGGGCCGCGAGTTGTCATTTCGTTAGGACCGCGGGCGCAGAGGCGATGGCGAAGGGGTGTCGGCCGCCGAACACGCCGACTTCGGGCGCCCCTCCACCGATCAACGGTCCCCAGCCCGGTCCGTGTCCATGCACGAACGAGCGCCAGGCGGCCACCAGCGCATCCGCCACCGGGCCGGCTCCGCTGGCGTGCCCGCCCAGGCGCTCACCGGCGCCTCCGTCGCGCCAGGTACCGAACAGCAGCGGGACCTCGGCGGTGTGGGTGGCGCGCAGGCGCGGCCCCCCACCCTGATGATCGAACCGGTAGCGGTAAACCCGCGGCCCAGCCGCCGCGCGCGCCTGGCACCACGCGGCGAGCGGGCCCGCAACCAGCGCCTCGGTGGCGATGCCCACGAGATCACCGCCGTGGCGGCGAAGCACGTCGCCCGGATCCACACCTGGGCAGAGGTGGGCGACGACGTCCGGCACGCGCTCGGGCGGCGGTGGCGGGCGCCACGGCGCGTCGACGAAGAACGTGCCCTCGTGCGCGGTGTGGCCGGCCAGCACCTCGACCTCCGGGCTCGCGCCAGGGACCTCGAGCACCGAGATTGGCAGGCTGGCCGCATCGAGCGTGGGGAGCGCGCCGCCGCGCGTCCCACGGTACTCGGGACGCTCCAGTAGCTCCTCATGCAGCGCGACGACCCTCTCCGCCGGCAGCGTCCGAAGGAGCTCGAGATCGCCGCCGCCGGCTTCCGCGAGCGCCTTGGCCCACCGGCCCGCCACCTCGGGCGGCTGAATCAGATCGCCAAGGGGCGGCGACTGCAGGATGACCCGTCGGAATAGCCCGCGCGCGGCGGGAGTCGCCAGCAGGTCGATCGCGCACAGCGCGCCGGCCGACTGACCGACCACGGTCACCCGGCCGGGATCGCCGCCGAAAGCGGCGATGTTCTCGCGCACCCACTCGAGCGCGGCGACCTGGTCGAGCAGGCCCCAGTTGCCTCCCCCCAGCGCAGGATGGCACAGCCAGCCGAGGCTGCCGAGCCGGTAGTTCACCGCGACCACGACGAAGTCGGCCGCAGCGGCGAGCCGCGAACCGTGATACAGGCTCGCGCCGGCATGGCCGATCGCGAAGCCACCACCGTGCAGCCACACCATCACCGGCCGCTCGCCCGCGAGCGAGGGCGTGTACACGTTGAGGTTCAGGCACTCCTCGCCGGTGGCCGGCATCGGCCCGTGGGTGAACCTGGCGGCGGGCCGGTCGGGTTGAGGTGACGCCAGTCCGTAGCGGGTCGCGTCGCGCGCAGCGGTCCACGGCACGGCCGGTGCGGGCAGGGCGAAGCGCTCCGCCCGGGCATATGGGATGCCCATGAACTTGACCGCGGCGCCGTCCCGGGCACCGACCACCCGGCCCGCGGCGGTCTCGACCGCGAGCCGCTTGCCTTCGAGGACGGTGCCCTCGTGCGCCACGATCAGCTCGCGGACGCCGCCGCCGGGCTGGGGGCCGCCTCGGGATGCCCCTCGACCCACGAGATGACCGGGTTGCGCAGCACGCCCACGCGCTCGATCTCAGCCTCGATCACGTCGCCCGGTTTCAGGTACAACGACGCGGCGTCGTCGCTGAACCCGGCCACCCCCGACACGGTGCCGGTGGAGATGATGTCGCCGGCGCTGAAGCCCATCGCCGAGTAGTGGCTGATGATCTCGGGCACGGTCACCGACATCCGACTCATGTGCGAGCGCTGACGCACCTCGCCGTTGACCCGGAGCTCCATCCCCAGGGCGCTCGGGTCGGGAATCTCGTCCGGGGTCACGATCCACGGGCCGATCGGCACGAACGTGTCAATGCTCTTGGACAGACAGAACACCCCCGACTTCATCTCCTCGCGCTGGATGTCGCGCGCGGTGATGTCGTTGAAGATCAGATAGCCGGCGATGTAGTCGGCCGCCTCCTCGGGCGAGAAGAACTTGCCCGCCTTGCCGATCACGACCGCGAGCTCGAGCTCATAGTCGAGCTCCTTGGTCAGCGCCTCGGGGTAGATGATCGCTTCGTCGGGGCCGATGATCGCGTCGACATTCTGAAAGAACACAATCCAGGGCAGCACCGGGTGCGACCAGTTGACGTTCTTGGACTCCTCGTGGTGCTCGCGGAAGTTGCCGGCTGTGTGGAAGAACTTCTTTGGCAGGATCGGCGCCCGGAGCGTCACGCCTTCGAGCGGACTCGAACGACCTGTCCGTTGCACGTCTCCGCCGAGCTCGAAGTAGCGGCGCATGGTGGGGACGTCGAGCTCCCACACCTCGCCGTCGACCACTTCCCCAACGCGACCGTCGTCGTAGGTGACCAGCTTCATGTCAGCTCCTCCTGGCGGGTTCCGGCGCGGCCTTCGTCGCCGCGGCGGACAGAGTATAGACAGAATGCCAAACTGTATGCAAGTCGTCAGGCTGGCTACTCGCGCCCGGACGGGCGCGGTGCAGGCGAGGTTCCGAGCGCCGCTAGTGGCGGCGCGCGGATAGTGCGCGTGAGGTTCCGAGCGCGGCGGCCCGGACGACCGGCGCCAGCCGCGGAGCCACGCTGTCCCCCACCTTGGCCACGACCGACAGCGCCGCGATCACCTCGCCGCTCGCGTCGGTGATCGGCGCGGCCACCGACATGGCGTCGTCGGTGACCTGCCGCTCCACAATTGCCACGCCGTCCTGGCGGACCTGGGAGAGGATCCGCTCGAGCCGCGCCGGATCGGTCACGGTGTACGGCGTGAACCGCTGCAATGGACCTTCGAGCACGGCCCTCCGCACGCGGTCCGGCGCGTGCGCGAGCAGGACCAGGCCGATGCCGGACGCGTGCAGTGGAAAGCGCCCGCCCACGCGGGTGAGAACTCCGACCGCTCTCCGACCGGCGATCCGCTCGATGTAGACGACGTCACGGCCCTCGCGCACGCCAAGCTGGGCGTTCTCGTGGGTCACCTCATAGAGATCCTCGAGGAACGGCAACGCGGCCTCGCGCAGCGGCACTCCGCGCGGGGCCAGAGCGGCGATCTCCCAGAGGCGCAGGCCGATTCGATATGTCCCGTCGGCCTCGCGTTCGAGCGCGCCCTCTGCGCACAGCTCGGCGAGCAGCCGGTGCGTGGTGGTGAGGGGCAGCGACGCGCGACGGGCGATCTCGGACAACGCCAGGCTGGGACGCCGGGGGGTGAAGGCTTCGAGCACGGCAAACGCCCGCGCGACTCGACTCGTAACATCACCCATGCGGGCATTCTCGCGCCTCCTTCCGCTCAGCGGAAGAGACCATTGCAGTGGGAGAGGCGCAGACCTAGGCTGGAACTTCGGTTGGAGAGGCTCGAAAAACATTGACGACGTCGTTCCGCGACTCGCTGCAGGTCCCCGGCTCGTTCTCGATTGCCGTCGAGCTCGTGACCGCCCGGGGGCTCGTGACGAACGAGCGCAGTCGGGCGCTCGTCGAGAAGGCGCGCGCGCTCGCCGCCGATCCCCGGATCGACGTCCTCTCGATCACCGACAACCCGGGCGGCAACGCGATGCTCGCTCCGGACACGCTCGGTACCGACCTGGTCTCCCGCGGTCAGGAGGTGATCATCCACCTGGCCTGCAAGGACTGGAACCGAAACGCGCTCGAGAGCCGGGGGTGGAAGCTGGCCTCGGAGGGCTTCGACAACGTCCTGTGCCTGTCCGGCGACTACCCGGTCACCGGTTACGGCGGCACGGCGGCACCGGTGTTCGACATCGACTCGGTCGGCCTGCTGAAGCTCTTCAGCGACATGGACGCCGGCTTGTGCGTGGCGCGCACGGGCGAGCGGCTCGAGCGGACGAACTTCTTCCTGGGCTGCGTCGTCACGAACCACAAGCTCCACGAGCGCGAGGTCGTTCCCCAGTACCAGAAGCTCGCCAAGAAGGCCAGGACCGGCGCGCGCTTCGTCATCAACCAGATCGGCTACAACGCGCGCAAGGACGACGAGCTGCTGCGCTACATCAGGCGAGCGGATCTCGAGGTGCGGGCGCTGGCCAACGTCTATCTGCTCTCCCTCCCCGCCGCGCGCGCGTTCCACGCCGGGAGGATCCCGGGCGTCATCGTGACGGACGAGTTGCTCGCGCTCGCCGAGCGCCAGGCGGCGAGCCCCGACAAGGGTCGGTCGTTCTTCATGGATCTCGCGGCCAAGCAGCTCACGGTCGCCCGCGGGCTCGGCTTTGGCGGCGCGTATCTCGGCGGCCACGCCACGGCGGATACGTTCTTCGAGATCCTCGACCGCGCGAAGGACTACGCGGGCGCCGACTGGCGCGAGCTCTCTCGCGAGCTGCGCTTCGGCCGCGCCGCCGAGTTCTACCTGTTCGAGCCCGACCCGGACACCGGGCTCTCCTCCGACGAGCTGAATCCCGCGTACGTGAAGTCGAAGCAGAAGCGGCGCACTGACCTCCGCGTCCCGCTCTCCTACCGCTTCAGCCGCCGTGTCCACCACACCGTGTTCGAGCCGGACGGATCGCTGCACGACGCCGCGCGATCGCTGTACGAAAAGATCGACGCCGCCCCGCGCCCGGTGGGCCGCGCCGCCCACCTCGTCGAGCAGGCCGCCAAGGTCCCGATGTTCAAATGCCGCGACTGCGGCGACTGCTCGCTGCCGGACATCGCCTACGTGTGTCCGGAATCGATCTGCGCCAAGAACCAGCGCAACGGGCCATGCGGCGGGACCCGCGACGGGTTGTGCGAGGTGTATGACACGGAGTGCATCTGGTCCCAGGCCTACGAGCGCCTAAAGGCGTACGGCGAGGAAGAGGACATGCTCGCCAATCCGGTGGTGGTCAAGGACAACTCGCTGGCCCGCACGAGTGCATGGGCGAACGCCCTCCTCGACCGCGACCACAACGCCAAGCACGGCCAGTTCAGTGGATAAGACGTAAGACGTAACTCAAAGGGAAAGAGAGACCATGGCTGCGAACAACCTTCAAGAAGTAATCGATAAGTCCGGAGACGTCGTTTCGCTGCTTCGCAACTCACAGATCGGCGCGTACATCTATCCGGTGGTGCCCTACGAGTTCACCAACTGGCGCCACGAGCAGAAGGCGTGGCGCGAGACCGCGGTGTTGTTCGATCAGTCACACCACATGGTGAATTTCTGGTTCAAGGGCCCGGACGCGCTAAAGCTGGTGTCCGACGTCGGGATCAACAGCGTCGCGAACTTCCCGGTCAACATGGCCAAGCAGTTCGTTCCGTGCACGCCGGCGGGCCACGTGATCGGCGACGGCATCCTGTTCCATCTCGACGAGGACGAGTTCGTCTGGGTCGGCCGCAACCCGGCCGCCAACTGGCTGAAGTTCCACGCCGAGACCGGCGGCTACCAGCTTGACTTTGAGTACGACAATCGCTCGCCCTCCCGTCCATACGGCAAGGCGGTGACACGCAAGTACTGGCGGTTCCAGATCCAGGGCCCGAACGCCTGGCAGGTGATCGAGAAAGTCAACGGCGGCCCGGTCGAGCAGCTCAAGTTCTTCCGCTTGGCCGAGATGAACGTGGGCGGCCGGCGCGTCCGGACGCTCCGTCACGGCATGGCCGGCGAGCCCGGGCTCGAGCTCTGGGGTCCGTACGAGACATACGACGAGATCCGCGGCACGATCCTCGAAGCGGGCAAGGAGTTCGGGCTCGAGCCCTGCGGCGCCCGCGCGTACGCCTCCAACACGCTCGAGTCCGGCTGGATCCCCTCGCCGCTGCCGGCGATCTACACCGGCGACGGGGTTCTGCGGAGCTATCGCGAGTGGCTCGGGGCCGACAGCTACGAGGCGAACAACGCGCTGGCCGGAAGCTTTGTCTCGAGCGACATCGAGGACTACTACCTGAACCCCTGGGAGCTCGGGTACGGCCAGTTCGTCAAGTTCGACCACGACTTCATCGGCCGTGACGCGCTCGAGCAGATCGAGCCCGAGGGCCAGCGCAAGAAGGTGACGTTGGCCTGGGATGACGAGGACATCACGCGGATCCTCTCGTCGGTGACCTTCGCGAACGAGGAGCCGTACCAGTTCTTCGACCTGCCGATCGCCAACTACGGCTCGTCGAACTTCGACTCGGTGCTCGATCCCGACGGCAACGTCGTCGGCTACTCGATGTTCACCGGCTACAGCGCCAACGAGAAGCGCGCGCTGTCGCTTGCCACCGTCGATCCGGCGGTCGAGATCGGCAGCGAGGTCCAGGTCGTCTGGGGCGAGCCCGACGGCGGCACCCTCAAGACGACGGTCGACCATCCGCACAAGCAGATCGGCGTCGGCGCACTCGTCAGCCCGGTGCCGTACTCCGAGCCGGCGCGTCTGTCGTACGCCGAGGGATGGAGGACGGCCGCCGGGCGGTGAGCCAGCTGCTAGCTCGGCAAGGACGATCTGAAGGCCTGAAGACCTAGGCGACGTACGCCAGATCTTCCGGCCGGTGCTCTCCGACGGCCCCCGGGGTGAGGTTCGCCAGGATCTCGACCGCGCGCTCGAGCTGCGCCGGCGCGAGCGTGAACGGGAGCCTGAGGTGACGCTCGAGCACGCCGGCAGCCGCAAACCGGGGACCCGGCGTGATCTGCAGGTCCTGCTCTCCCGCGGCGATCGCGAGGCTCGTGCTGATCGGCTCCGGGAGCTCGGCCCACAGGAACATTCCGCCGGCCGGCAGCGAGTACCGCCACCCCGGGAGGCGGCGACCGAGCATCTCCCTGAGCGCGTCCCGCCGCCGGCGGATCATCGAGCGCCGCTCGACCACGATCTCGTCGAGTCGCCCCAGAACGTGGGTGGCGACGATCTGCTCGAACAACGGACCGGACATGTCGCTGGTGGCGCGGGCGGCCACCAAGCGGTGGATCATCGCGGGGTCGCAGCGGACCCACCCGATACGCAGGCCGCCCCACACGGCCTTGCTCAGCGACCCAACCGTGATCGTGCGCTCGTCGCCGAAGCTCGCGGCGGGCGCCGGCATGTCGACCCCGTCGAGGTTGAGCTCGACGAACGTCTCGTCAATCACGACGACCGTGCTCGTCAGGCAAAGCGAGCGCATCGCGCGCCGGCGCGCGGGCTCGTCGATCAGGGCCCCGGTCGGGTTGTGGAAGTCGGGCATCAGATACGCGAACGACGGCCGATGGCTCCGGGCCACGGCGCGCAGCGCGTCGAGATCCCAGCCCTCGGATGTCACCGGGACCGGCGCCAGCCGCGCGCCC
>Ga0308309_10001026_pt1 | contig 16745 bp, 13 predicted proteins | sample HubBroMetageWFT5_FD_192491 | JGI IMG/M metagenome (GOLD analysis project Ga0308309, IMG submission 192491) | Warmed and freeze-thawed soil microbial communities from the Hubbard Brook experimental Forest, New Hampshire - Hubbard Brook CCASE Soil... | ecosystem: Environmental > Terrestrial >...
CATAGACGGAGGGCGAGCGATGCTCGATGACCTTGCGCTTTCTCCACTCGCTCAAGATCCGGCTGGCGTTCTCGCGCGCGACATGGGCCAAGGCAGCTAGGTCAGTCTGGCGGATCTTGTGGCGAATGAGGAGCTGGCCCGGCGTCTCAGTGGGCTCTCCAAGGTATTTGGCAAACTGAAGCAGGGCGCGTGCCACGCGTGCCTTGAGCGAAAGAAAGCTCGCGGCCGCTACCTCGTCATCTGCTTGCCGCAGACGCTCGACGAGAGTGGTGACGAGGTGCCCGTAAATCTGAGGATAGTCGCGCAAACATTCGAGGAAAATGCTGCGGGCCACGAAGGTCAATTTACTGTCTTTGAGCGCTTGAACCGTGGCGGACCTTGGCAGTCCGTCAAGCATTGCGAGTTCGCCGACAATCGATCCCGGTCCGAGAATAGCGAGGATCCGCTCTGCGCCCTGAGGTGAGGCCATGCTCACCTTGAGGACGCCCTCTTCGAGCCAATAGCAGCCATCGCCTATCGCGCCGATTTCGAAGAGTGTCTGTCCCTTCTCAAGTAATATCGCCGGCGCCCTTGCCAGCAATCGCGAAGAGAACTCGCTCGGCACTCCGGACAGAAGGCTGTGGGCCCCAAAATTGCCAGCCCGCGCGACCATACTAGCGTGCCCTCGAAAGTAGCCTAACGACACTCGGGTTCGTCCACGCAGCGGAAGTATAATAGCGTCCCGTGAAAAACTCCTTGGGCTTTAGTTCATGTGTTTGACGATTGGCTCTCAATTTGGAACGCAAATTCCAGACCAACTCCCTAATGAACGCACGTCATCGTGAACGGCACTGGCGATTAGTGCGCTAGGACTAAGCGCCTGGAGGTCGTCCTTGCCTGCAAAGCAGACCGCCACGGAACGGCCGTTCTATTCGAGATAAGGCCATCTCTATGCGGCGCTCCGATTTGATCGGTCACCGAGCGCAAGATGCGACCATGCGGTGACCTCACCTTAAATTACCAGCATGGGTGTTGGACTACGCTGCGCCGTCCGCTTTGATATCAGAGCAGCGCTTGGCCTGCAGTTGGTTCGCACTCTGACGTGATGGACGGCAGCGGCACAGGCGTTGCTTCAGATCACTCAAGAGGACGACGAATTGACAGAGCAAGAAAGATTAAAGCGTGAAATCTATGCGCTTGTTCTCCTCGCAATGTGACGAAAATGTACATGTGTGTGTCGGACGCAAATTTGGCGACATGTTCGCCAACCAACCAATTATTCGTGGGACGCGCATTAGTTTTGACTTGCACTGAAAACGCGTTCTGGCATCGCTGATCGGTAACCAGCAAGTCGGCCCCCAAAGCATTACGCGAAGTCGTCGTGACGATGAAACCGCGCCGCGTCAGTTCGGCCGCGGCCAAGAACACACCTTGCATCCCCGTCATTTGCGCCTGACTGGCCATGGCATATCCTGTGAGACTGCTGCTTGCGCCCGGCCCGCCCGCGTAGTGCAAAGGCTCTGACGTGGACGCGGAGAAGGCTGATAGCGAGGTCATGCCATATCTCCGAGAACGCTTGGTCAAGGTGTGTGCCTGCGGCGATGCGATGCTCGAGCGGTTTGACGCCGTAGTCCTTGAAGACGGCGTTCCAATAGGCGGGCTTAACCTCCAGATTAGGGGCGATTCCGCTGTATGCGGCGCCGCGTCGTTTAAGATCTACCCGGTCCGTCGCCACACTTGCTTTGGGCATATGCGCCTCCGCCTGGAGGGCCGAAAGTGGGGGCCCTGAGAGTGTTTCCGAGGTTCGCTCCTAGGCCACAGCGAGCGCTGCAGCGCATTTGCATTGAGACGCTGTCGCGGCCACCATGAGGCGACGTCCGGCACGTAGATATCACTTGGTCGGCGCGGTCACGCGGTCCGCCGTCTCTTTCTTGGCGCCCTTCGCTGACGTTCCACCGTCCATTGCGTGGGCGATGGCGCCGGCAACACGATCAGCTGCAGCGCGCAGGGTGTCGTCGACGTGGTGCACATATCGGCTGGTGATCGTCCCGCGCGAGTGGCCAAGCATCGCCGCAATGGTCGGCTCACTGCAGCCGAGCATGTTGGCCGTCGTCGCGAAGCTGTGCCGCAAGGTGTGCAGGGTAATATCTCGGAAGCGGGCCCGCCCGGCGATGCGCTCCCACGCCCGCCCCAGATCCCTGCAGGGCGTCCCGCTCTCGGTCGCGAATATAGCGTCGCTACTGGGGTGCCGTGGCCACGCTGCAAGCATATCGACCGCCGGCTGGCCGAGCGGCCGCAGCGAGTACCCTTCTTTCGTCTCGCGCAGGCGCAGCATCCGGCCCGTGAGGTCGACTGCCGGCCACGCCAGGCTCGCGACCTCGCCGCGACGGCACCCACTCAGCGCCAGCAGGCGAACAGCCTCGATCGCGTTCCGGTTCTCGCCTTCGGCCTCGGCCGCGTTCAAGGCAGCACCCAAGGCCCGGTAGTCGTCCATCGTCAAGAAGGCCGTGCGCACTTTGTCGGCGGGTCGCTGCACCCCGCGCACTGGATTGTCGTCTCGGTACCCTCGACGAACGGCATAGCTGAAGATCCCGCCGAGCAGGCCGACGGCTCGGGCGGCGGCGCCGGGCCCACCGGCTGGCAGGGAGCCCTGCTGCGGCCTGTCCTTCACACGCTTTACCGCCGTCTTGCCAAGCTGCACCGCGTCGAGGAACTTGACGATGTCCCGGTGCGTGACTGCCTTCACCGCCACCTGCCCCAGCAACGGCTTGATGTGCCCGTTGATGCGCCCCTTATCGGTTGCGATCGTGAGCGGCGACTTACGGCGCCGCTTCTTGCCGAGTACGAGCCCCTTCATGGCGGCCGTGATGTATTCGTCGCACAGCTGGGTCACCGTCATCGCGCCGAATTCGGCATTGCGCTCAGCTGACGGGTCCCGCCCGGCCGCCACCTGGCCCAGCGTGATCTTCGCCCAGCGGCGCGCCTCCTCGGGCGTGGCAGCCGAGCTGTTCTTCATGGCCAGCTTCCGCGTACGACCCGCCTTGTTGCGGTATTGCACCACCCAGGTCTTGGCCCCTGACGGCTTCACCCTCAGCGCAAAGCCGATGACCGAGCTGTCGCGGTACAGCGTGTCCTTCTCGACCGGGTTGAGCTTGTCGATGAACTGCTTGTTGAGCTTGGGCATCTATGGCGCTCGTCCACCTCAGCCGGCGGGGACACCCTGGGGACACAAGTGAGGGTCAATTCCGGTAGTTTCCGGTGTTTTCCGCGGATGGCTTAGGATGCCATAGACACAGCTGTTTTCCAATAGCGTCAACGTCAGTCAATTTGGGGAAAGTACAGGTAATGAGTCTGTACCAGCCCTCTCAAGGCTGAAACACGGGTTCGAATCCCGTAGGGAGCGCCAGTGAAATCAATAGCTTAGTGATCTGGGCCCGCCGCAGAGTCCAGTTAGAGTCCAATATAGAGTCCGGGCTTGATACCATCACGGTGTTTGACCCCGCGATCGCGAAGTAAACGGCAGGTTTGCTCGCCTCGTCGGCAGAAGGCCGGACTCACACAAGCCGACCTTGCTGTAATGGTGTGTATGACCCGCGGCGTGGTGAGTAATTGGGAACAAGGTATGTTTTTGCCGCCAGCCGACAAACGGGACAAATTGCTCACGAGCTTGGCCTCAACAGCAAAGCGGTCGAGCGAGCGGCCTCGAATCGTGGGCCATCATGGTGCGCCAAGGGCCGCCGCCCAGCCTTCGGCCCGCGTGACGAACAGACAGATAGAGCCCCACAAACATCGAGCCGCAGGCTGTATAGCTCGGAACAGGTTCGCCATTTTCCCCGCCACCGCGCTCGATCTGCCCCACAGTGCAGCGTCTCCGTGGTGCGCGATGGCGCTTCAGCATTGGTGGGGCGCGATGATCGACAGTGGGCTGGCGTGAACGTCACCCCGACAGTTCCGCTGGCAGAGCACGTCATTCGCAATGATCGGGTCGGCGGTTCGATTCCGTCTCGGGGCACCATTATTTCTAGAAGAATTGGATAATAGAACAACCGAAGAGCTGACGGCTGCTTGGTGGCGCGGCGGCCGGCAAGTTGGCACGCGGCGGCGCCGGATCAACCTACTGGAACTGAACCGCTTCGACCGTCGTCTGTTTGAGCAGGATCGGCCCTCGGATCAACAGTTCGATCCCGTTTGGGAACATTGTCGGCGACGCAAGCAGCCAGCGCTGTCGCAACGACACCATTGATATTGCCGATCTAGATGGCCTTGGGGGCGCGTTGGATGAAAATCGAGCACTAAGACGTTGCGTCCGCAGTGGTTGCCTGATTGCGCGACTTCCGCGCATCGAGGCTGTATGCGCCGGCACCGAAATGGGCAATCTGCAGGAGGCCGCCGGCGATCATGATGTCCTTCAGAAAGTGGATCATCTGATTTTGGTCGGCGAAGTTGTGATGGAAGAAGACGGCCGCCGCCAGAGTGAACCCGGAAAGGGCGACTGCCACCGGCCGCACACGAAAGCCAAGAAGCAGGCACAAGCCACCGCCCACCTCGAAAATGATGGCGATGGCCCAACCAAGGGGAGCCAACGGTAAGCCCACACTTGCGATGTACGCCGTCGTCGCATCGTAAGCAGCGAGCTTGCCGACTCCGCTCATGAGAAACGGCAGACCAATCAGTACGCGACCAACTGCGGGCAGATATTTTGTGCTTTCCACGTGCGTCTCTCTTGGCTGCGGGATGACGTCGATTTCGATCGAGTGCGACCGACCTATGCGGACTCCACCAGCACCAGCTCGCTGGGTTGGAGTGCCTTGATCTGAACGTGAGCCTCATCCGCGATGGCGACACCATCGCCTCGATGCAGGTGCGTGCCGTTTACCGTCACCTCTCCCGCAGCGAGTGCGAGATACGCGTGGCGATGCGCTGCGAGCGGATGGATGACCGTGTCACCGGCCGCGAGAATGGCGCCCAATACCTTCGCGTCGGCCCGAATCGGCAGCGCGTCTTCTTCCTCATAGCCGCTGGCGAGAACGACAAGGCGGCCCGATTGCCCGGCTTTCGGAAATGGCCGGGTTTGCCAGCGCGGCTTGCCGCCACTTGTGCGAGGCCGAATCCAGATCTGAAAAATCTTCAGGGGTTCGTGGCCGGGGTTGAATTCGGCATGCCGAATGCCGGTGCCCGCGCTCATGACCTGAACGTCGCCTGCTTCTATGCGGCCGACGTTGCCAAGATTGTCACGGTGCGCCACCGTCCCTTGACGGACATAGGTGATGATCTCGACGTTCGCGTGCCCGTGGAGAGGAAAACCGGTCCCGGGGGCGACCTCATCATCATTCCAGACGACCAACGATCCCAAAGGGGTGTGGCTCGGTTTTCCATGGTCGCCAAAAGCGAAATGGTGCTTGGCCTTCAGCCAACCAAAGTCCCCGCCCCCGAGTTCGGCCCACAATCTTGGTTGCAACATCTGGAACTCCGCGCCCAAGGCATGAGGACGAGTTACGTGTTGGGCGCCAATTGCGGTAGCGCGCGAGGGGAGGACAGTGCGTTCTACTGGCAGGACAATCGCTTCACCTGCCGGATGGCGAGTTCCTTGCGGTGACGCCCCCGTCAATTGGAGCTGACGGTTGACTTCAGGGTCATGGCGAGGAAATCGATGGTCGCTCTGACGCTCGGCAGCATGCCGCGCCGCGACGGGAAGAGCAGATGGATGATCCCTTCCGCGACGCTCCATTCCGGTAGGACGCGCGCCAGCCGCTTGGCCCGTATCGCATCCCGGCAATGCACCTCGGGAAGCAATGCGACTCCGATCCCCGCAACTGCAGCCTCGAAAAGGATGGGAAAGTCTCCGGCAGAAAGCCTGGGGTCGACCGACACTGAGGCTACCCGTCCTGCCGGACCGACCAGCTCCCAGTTCAATGGGCCCAGGCGATCGCTGGCGTGAATGACGGGAAAGCGTCGCAGGTCGTCGGGATGCTCCGGCGTGCCGTATTTCCGAAGAAAACTCCGGCTCGCAACAAGTATCCTGCGACTGATGCCAATGCGTCTCATCTGGAGATCGCCGTCGGTATCCAGGCGCTCCCGAATCCTGATCGCGATGTCGATGCCCTCGCCGATCAGATCCACCGCACGGTTGGTGACCAAGAACTGGACCCGGAGGAGAGGGTATTTGCTGAGGAACGTGGGCAATGCACCCATCAGGCCCCGTTGGACTCCGATGGGACAACTGATGCGAACGAGGCCCTGGGGCTGCGATTTTTTTCGCAGCGCGACCTCGTCGATGGTTTCAGCTTCGTCTACCGCTGCTCGAGCATGACGGTAAACGTCACGCCCCACCTCGGTCACACTCAGTCGCCGCGTCGAACGCTCAAACAGTCTCAACCCGAGTTGTTCCTCGAGGATCGCTATTCTTCGGCTGATCCGGGACTTTGGCACGCCGAGAGCGCGTGCTGCGGCAGAGAAGCTCTCATGTTTGACGACCGCCGCAAAGAAATACAGGTCGTTGAGATCGCGCATGCCCTTCGTTCACCAGGCAGGACAGTGTGTCCCGATTCTCGAGGCTAATCCGCTGCAGGCAGGACGATAGGCTCGGGTGATCATCAAGGCAAGGCGACGACTCCCGTTGGGCGCGTGAGCCTGAATGGAAGAATGATGTCCCATCGTATCACGGTGAACGGCCAAGCTCGGGAAGTGAATGCCGCTGCAGACACCCCTCTGCTCTACGTTCTGCGCAACGACCTGGGATTGAACGGGCCAAAGTTTGGTTGCGGTCTGGGGCAATGTGGTGCCTGTGCCGCGATCATCGCCGGAAATCTGGTGAGGACATGTTCGATGACCCTGGGCGAAGTGGGCGCCAGACCCGTGACGACGCTCGAGGGCTTGGGCACCGCTGAGAAGCCGCATTCTTTGCAGTCTGCATTCATCGCCGAGCAGGCGGCGCAATGCGGCTACTGCTCCAACGGAATTATCATGGCTGCGGCCGTCTTGCTCGACCGCAAACACAATCCGAGTGAGGACGACATCAAGGAGGCGCTGGCCAACCATCTCTGTCGGTGCGGTGTCCACAATCGGGTGGTGCGCGCCGTGCGGCGCGCGGCCTTGGAGCTTGCCCGATGACCGGTCGCATGTTGTCGCGGCGGCGATTCGCGCAAGCGGCGGGCATCGTCATCGCCACTTTCGTTTTGTCTCCACATTCGGCAATCGGCCAGACTGCGCCGAACCTGCCGTTCAGCTTGCGCAACAATCGCAGGCTGGAAGGTTGGATACGGCTCGAGGCGGACGAGACCGTCGTTATCTTCACCGGCAAGGCCGAGTTGGGGCAGGGCATCCTCACGGCTCTGGCCCAGATAGCGGCCGAAGAGCTCGATGTCGGGTTTGGCAAGATTCGGATGATCTCCGCTGACACCTCCCGCGGACCCGATGAGCAATATACGTTCGGCAGTCAGTCGATTGAACAGAGCGGTTCGGCCATTCGTGCTGCTTGCGCCGAAGCACGCGCGATCCTCCTCGCAGCGGCGGCGCGCACATTTGGCCTGCAGGACTCGAATCTCAAGGCGGTGGATGGGACGGTTGTCTCCCCCGATGGGAGGCGGGCGACCTACTGGCAGATCGCAAGTGCCGAGCCGGATCTCCTTAAACGCGAGGTCACCTCGGCTGCTGCGCCAAAGCAGCCCTCCGACTACCAAGTCGTCGGCAAGTCGGTGGGCCGCGTCGATCTTCCTGCCAAGCTTTCGGGACTTCCCTCCTACGTTCAGGATATCAGGCTTCCCGGAATGCTCTTCGCGCGAGTCCTGCGTCCTCCGCGCTACGACGCAAAGCTGCTTTCGGTCGACGAAAGTGGGGCGCGCTCTCTCACCGGAATCGTCGCGTTGATTCGCGAGGGGAATTTCCTCGCAGTCGTGGCCGAACGTGAGGAGCAAGCGATCGCGGCTCGAGACGCAACGGCGCCCAAGGTCCGATGGAGCAGCGAAGGCGCCTCGTTGCCTGACATGCGCGATCTGCATCACGAGCTGAAGCAGCTCCGTAGCGAGGCCATCATCGCTGCCAGGACCGGCCAGGAAAACCCGGCGCCGGCTGCCGCCAGGCGACTCACCGCGGAATACACCCGGTCGTATGTCTCGCATGGTGCGATCGGGCCATCTTGCGCGGTGGCGGTGCTGAGGGACGGCCATATGACGGTGTGGTCGCACACCCAAGGCGCGTTTCCGCTGCGGAGCGATCTAGCCAAGGTCCTGGGCATGCGCAGCACCGATGTGGACGTGATCCACGTGCCGGGGGCCGGTTGTTACGGTCACAACGGCGCTGACGATGTCGCGCTCGATGCCGCCCTGGTCGCGCGCGCGGTGCCCGGCAGGCCTGTCAAGCTGCAGTGGATGCGGGATGACGAGTTCGCCTGGTCTCCGATAGGACCCGCGATGGCGATGCGTCTCGAGGCGGCCCTCTCCTCGGCGGGCCGGATTGTCGACTGGTCCTACGATGTGTGGAGCAACAGCCACGCCATGCGGCCGGGGCAAGCCGGCGGTGTGAACCTTCTTGCCGCCTGGCACTTGAAAGAGCCGTTCTCCCCGTCGCCTGCTCCACACATTCCGCAGCCATTCGGAGATGGCGACCGCAACGCGCCACCTCCCTATGAGATTCCCCGGAAGGAAATCAAATATCACCTGCTCCTCGACGCGCCGATCCGCAACGGATCGTTCCGGACCTTGGGCGCCCATGGCAACGTCTTTGCCATCGAGTCCTTCATGGACGAACTCGCCGAGGCGGCCGAGCTTGATCCCGTCGCGTTCCGTCTCGCGCATCTGAAGGACCCGCGTGCTCGCGCCGTCATCGATGCGGCGGCCGCAAACTCCCGATGGATTCCAGGCACGAAGGGCGATGGCAGCCACGGCCGCGGCTTTGCCTACTCGCGATACAAGAACATCGGGATGTACGCCGCGGTGGTCGCCGATGTCGAGGTCGACCGCAAGACAGGCATCGTCCGGGTCCCGCAAGTCGTCATAGCCGCCGATGTGGGCTGCGTCATAAACCCAGACGGTGCAGGGAGCCAATTGGAAGGAGGCATCGTCCAGGCTGTCAGCCTCAGCTTAAAGGAGCAGGTCACATTTGACCGCCGAAGCATTACGACCCGCAATTGGTCCGACTATCCGATCCTCACCTTTTCCGAAGTGCCGAGCATAAGAGTCATCCTGGTCGGCCGGAGCGACGATCCACCGCTCGGCGCGGGAGAAGGCTCGGTGGCGCCGGCCTCGGCGGCGGTGGCGAACGCCTTCGCCGACGCGACCGGACGGCGGCTTCGGCTGCTCCCCATGACACCCGAACGCGTGAAGGCCGCCCTGACGTGAAGCGGCACACGTTCGCTCCTATTGTTGCTGCAGTGGAGGAAAAGAAATTGGCAACCGCGACGAGACCCTCGGTGAATCACCAAGTCTGGCTGTGCGCGCGGCCCAATGGGATCCCGCGTGCGGCGGACTTTGCGATCCGCTCAGCGCCGGTACCGGCCTGCGGCGACGGACAGTTCGTCGTCCACAATGAATATCTTTCGGTCGACCCGGCGATGCGCGGCTGGATCGCAGACAAGAGCACTTACTGGCCACGGATCGAGATTGGCGACACGATGCGCGCTTTTTCGGTCGGCGAGGTGATCGAGAGCCGCAATCCCAGGTACGGTATCGGCGACAAGGTCATGGGAATCTTCGGCTGGCAGACCTTTGCCGCCGTCGATGTACCGCAGGTGATGCGCAAGGTTCTCGAGCCTGACCTGCCGCTTTCGGCCTCTCTCGGTGTCCTGGGCCTCAACGGACTCACCGCCTATTTCGGGCTGCTCGATGTCTGCCGACCCAAGGTCGGCGAAACCGTCGTCGTGTCGACCGCTGCGGGTGCGGTCGGGTCGGCCGTGGGCCAGATCGCCAAGATCAAGGGATGCCGCACTGTCGGCGTGACCGGTGGCGCACACAAGGTGAGACAGTGCATGGAAGAATTCGGCTATGACGCCGCGATTGACTACAAGGCGACGGAGGATCTCGACGCCGCGTTGAAGAACGCCTGCCCCGACGGGATCGATTGCTACTTCGACAACACCTCGGGTCCCATACATGACGCGGTGTTGCGGCAGATCCGGCTCCACGCACGCATCGCAATTTGCGGGACGGCATCTTATGCGAGTTGGGACCCGTGGAATCAGGGACCGCGTCCGGAGCGACACCTGCTTGTGAAGCGCGCGACCATGCATGGGTTTCTCACGACCGATTTCGCCTCTCGTTACGAGGAGGCGATCGCCGATCTCGCAGGCTGGATCCGCGCCGGCAAGCTCCGATACCGGGAGCACCTGCTGACGGGGATCGAAGCGGCACCGGGCTCGATCGAGGTTCTCTACAGCGGCGCCAACCGCGGCAAGCTCGTGATCCGACTGTGACGGCAGGAACGATGTCTCGGACTCGATTGCTAACCCGCTTTCTCGATGGAACGGCCCCTCGCTGGGGTGAGCTGGCGGGCAAGGCGCCATGCATTGCCGACGATGCAGTCGACGTTGTTCCTCTCGATACCGCCGCGACGACCACGGCGGAATTGCTTGCAGCTCTGGATCGGGATGCCGTCAAGCCGCTCGCTCATGTCCAGATCGCCGCTGGCAAGATGCTCTCGCCGATAACTCCGGATGCGACGCTCGTTTGCCAGGGGCTGAACTATGCCGATCACGCCAACGAGGCGGGCCACGGCAACCGCAAATCGAACCTGATCTTCGGCAAGGCAAGCTCCTCGATGTGCGGCCCTTACGACGCCATCGTGCAGCCGCAGGTGGTCGAATTGCTGGATTACGAGGTCGAGTTTGCCTTGGTCCTGAGGGCCGACCTCGATGAGCGCCGTCACGTGACCGAAGGCAATATTGCCGAATTCGTTGCGGGCGTCGTGCTGTGCAACGATGTTTCTGCCCGCGACGTCCAGTTCGGCGAATCCTTGATCCAGTGGTTCCGCGGAAAGAGCTATCGGACCTTTTGTCCAACCGGCCCATTGCTCTGTCTGCCCGCGAAAGAAGAGTTGGCGTCGTTCCTCAGGGACCTAGAAATCCAGCTTTGGGTCAACGGTGGCTTGCGCCAGAGCGCGACCTCGGCGCGACTCATCTGGAAGCCGGTCGAAACGTTGAACTACGTGCGCTCCTTCATGAACATGAAGCCCGGCGACCTGTTGCTCACCGGAACGCCCGGCGGCGTGACGGCGCCTGTCACACCCGAGATGGTGGACATCATCAAGACCCATCTGTTCGCAGACGACCTTCGTCTTGAGGCACTGCGCGCAGAGATGACCAAGGGCAGGCCCTTTCTGCGGCCCGGTGATGTCGTGACGGCGAATTTGAGGGATTGCAGACAGAACGTCTCGCTCGGCGGCCAGCAGAGCAAGGTCGCCGCCTCGCCTCAAAGGGAATGATCTCTTGTCCACATTGCGCGAACAGACTTGGGACAGATCGGGCAGGCGCATGGCAGTCAGATGGCCATGGCTGCTCCCTATCGGTTCGGCGATTGCACTGATTGTCGGAAACGGACCGATCAGCGTCTTCGCGTTCGGTGTGTTCATCAAGCCACTGGAGGCGGAGTTCGGCTGGAGCCGCGCCTCGATCTCGGCCGGCTTGTCGCTCTGCGGGTTGTTCTCCGCACTTGCTCTGCCGCTGGTTGGAGGGCTGATGGATCGCTACGGCGTGCGCCGCCCTCTGATGATTGCCGTGTGTCTGTTCGCGCTCAACATCGCAGCGATCGGCGGCACGACGAGCCTTGCGATGTTCATTGCTCTGACGGCTCTCAGCGGTCTGAGTGGCGCGGCGCAAAGCCCGCTGGCCTACGTCAAGAGCATCTCAGGCCAGTTCAATACCCGGCGCGGGCTGGCGATCGGCATCGCCATGAGCGGCATCGGGGTCGGGACGGCGTTCGTCCCCTTGCTTGCCCAGTCGCTGATAAGCTCGTTCGGCTGGAGGGCGGCCTACCTCGGCTTGGGCGCGCTCGTCTTCGTGCTTGCGGTGCCCATAGCCTCCGCCGTGCTTCGGGATGAGCCGGAGAGGCACGTATCGGCCCGCCATGAAAGCGATCTCTCCCAGGGCCTGTCCATCCGCATGGCAATCGGCTCCCGGATATTCTGGCTCTTGGCGCTCAGCATTTTCCTGGCCTCGTTGGCGCTCAACGGATCGCTGGTGCATGTCGTGCCGATGCTGACGGAGCGCGGCTGGACGCCGGATAGGGCGGCCGCGGCGCTGATGGCAGCGGGCCTCTCCGGGATGGTCGGGCGGATCCTCGTGGGATTCATCATCGATCGCATATTCGCGCCTTATGTCGGCGGCGTTTTCTTCCTGACGGCGGCGGCCGGCATATTCCTGCTGATCGAGGACAAGGCCGTGATCCTGGGCGTTGTGTTTGTCGGTCTGGCAGCCGGTGCAGAGATCGACATGATGGGCTTTCTCACCTCGCGCTATTTCGGGCTGAGCGCACTCGGGAAGATCTACGGGCTACTCTTGGCGCTGTTCACGCTCGCAGCCGGCTTGGGGCCATACCTGATCGGCCTCAGCTTCACGTCGACGAAGGCCTATGGCCTGGGCTTCGGCACAGCTGCCGGCCTGATCTTCCTTGCAGGCCTCATCATCACCACCCTGGGACCCTATCGCTACAAGCCGGGCAGGTGAACGAGGCCGCATGATGAGGTTGGAAATGATTCGATACAGCAAGCTGGGCTACGTCGGCATCAATGTCACGGACATAGAGCGGGCGCGCCGGTTCTACGAACACATCGTCGGCCTTCAGTTCGTCGAAGCCGCACTGGACGGATCGCTGCGCTTCCGCTGCAGCGCTGACTACTACAACGTCGTCCTTCATCAGTCCGCTCAGCCCGGGTTTCGCTATGTCGGGCTGATGCTTCAGGACGACGACCAGTACGAAGTACTGCACAGGCGACTGGAAGCACGTGGCATTGCCTACGAGATCATGTCGGGCAAGGAGTGCAGCGAGCGTCGCCTTCAGAGCGGATGGCGCATTTCGGAGCCACATCTCAACGCCGCCTTCGAGTTCTACCGTCCTTTGCCGGAGGATGAGGGAACTCGCTTTGCGCCAAGCGTGATCAAGATACAGCGCATCGGACACGTCGTGCTGGCGACCCCGCACTACAAGGAAGCGCTCACCTTCCTGCGCGACGTGCTGAACCTCGCCGAGTCGGACGACATCGACGGCGTCATCGCGTTTTTCAGGCTGTTTCCCAATCCCTATCACCATGGGATCGGGGTCGGTGCCGCGCCTCGCAACATCCTGCACCACGTGAACTTCATGGTGTCGGAGATCGACGACATCGGAATGGCCCTCAACCGCTTCAAGCGGAGCGATGTGCCGGTCGTGTTCGGTCCCGGCCGACATATCGCCTCGAACAGCGTCTTCCTCTACTACCTCGATCCGGACGGCCTGACGCTGGAATACAGCTTCGGCATGGAGGAGTTCCCGGAGGTCAATCCCCGGCCCCCGCGCACGCTGCCGCCGCGTCCGGAATCGATCGACAGCTGGGGCGGTGTCCGCGATCCGCGCATGTCCACGGTCGGCATCGTCCATCCGTTCGAGGTCGATGGCGGCTGGGCGCCGCTCGGCCGGCCGGCACGCTAAGCCATGGCGATCGACATCCACACCCATGTCGTGCCGTTCGACTTTCCGCCCTATGCGGGAAGTACCGCCGCCGGCAAGTGGCCCCAAATGGCCGAGGCCCACAACTGCCACCATCGCAACGTGATGATCGATGGCAAGGTGTTCCGAACCGTCACCGACGAATGTTGGGATGTCGGCAGAAGGCTGGAGCAGATGGCCTCGACCGGCATCACCCGGCAGGTGCTCTCCCCCATGCCGGAGTTGCTTTCGTATTGGCTGCCGGCCGAGGATGCCACGACGCTTTGCCGGCATGTGAACGATGCCATTGTTGCGATGGTCGAGCAGGCCCCTGACAAGTTCGCCGCACTCGGCTGCGTGCCTCTGCAGGACATCGACCGCTCGGTGTACGAGCTTGAGCGGCTCATGGCGTCCGGCTATTTCCGCGGCGTCGAAATCGGCACCAACGTCAACGGCACAGCCATCGGCGACACTCGGTTCCTGGCGTTCTACGAGGCGGCCGAGGCGCTTGGTGCCGCGATCTTCATCCATCCCCTTCATCCGATCGGTCTCGATCGGCTGGTCGGGCCCCCGGCGCTGGTGCAACTCCTAGCCTTTCCCTGCGAGACTGCGCTGTCTGTGGCGTCGCTGATCACCGGCGGTGGGTTGGAGCGGCACCCCAGGCTGCGGATTGCGGTCAGCCACGGCGGCGGAGGCTTCGCCCTCACCCTGCCGCGCCTTATGTTCGGCTGGAGCCATACCGGACCGGCTCCGGGCGGGCGCACACCCGTCGAACAGGCGCGAAGCCTTTACTACGACACGCTTGTCTACGATGCGCCGACCTTGAGACATCTCATCGAGACGTTCGGCCGGACGCAGCTTTGCATCGGAACCGATCACCCGTTCGTCATCCAGGATCCCGAGCCGTTGCAGCGAATCGACGCTCTTGGCGTCGACGGCGAGCTGCGGGAGCTGCTGCTGAGTGGAAATGCCAGGCGGTTCCTGGGGGAGTGAGGGGCTTGCCGTGGGCTGCATGAGCGAGTTTCATATCTGTGTCGTGGGTGCGGGCCCGGTTGGCCTGACGCTCGCCCTCGACCTGGCGAAGCGAGGGATAACCGTCGCCGTTGTCGACAAGGAGTTGCAGCCCGGCCCGTGGCCGAAAATGGAACGCTGCAATGCGCGGTCTATGGAGATCTACCGCCGGTTGGGCCTCCACGAGGAAATTAGGCGCCATGGCCAGCCCGAGGATGGCTCGATGAGCGTCGCGATCGTCACCAGTCTCAGCGATCCGCCCCTTGCGTGGCTCGAATATCCCACGGTAGCCGCCATGCGCGAGAAGATGGCAACCACCAATGACGGCTCGCTTCCGTGCGAACCGTACCAGCTGATCTCGCAGTATACGCTCGAGCCCATTCTGCGTCGGGCAGTGGAGCAATGCGCCAACGTCAGGACATTCTTCGGATTCGAATTCGAACGTTTCGTGGAAAAGGCCGATCAGGTGTCCATCCATTGCCGGGGTCTAACGGACGTCCAGGAAGTCCGGGCGCGCTATCTCGTGGGATGCGATGGCGGGGCCAGCCCGATCCGAAAACAATTGGGCATTGATTTGAAGGGGCGAGGCGGCATCGGCCGGATGCACCAAGTCTTCTTCCGCTCGAACGACCTGCTCGATCGCACGCCGATCGCTCGCGCCCGCCACTATTGGTTTGCCGATGCCCACCGAAGCGCGATCATCGTCCAGGATGACGGCAGGCACTTCAGCCTGCACAGCACGCTCCCCGCGGGATCCGATTTCGCGGCGGTGGTGAGAGGCCTCGCCGGATGCGATCTGGATGTCGAGATCCTCCACGTCGGCGACTGGACGATGCATCTGCTGCTGGCGGAAAGCTACGGCCGAGGTCGCGTGTGGATCGCGGGAGACGCCGCGCATCTGGTCATTCCCACAGGCGGGCTCGGAATGAACACCGGCGTCGGCGATGCGATCGATTTGGGCTGGAAGCTAGCCGCAACAATCCAGGGATGGGGCGGGCCCGGCCTGATGGCGTCCTACGAGGCCGAACGGCGCGCCGTCGGAAGGCGGAACGTTGAAGCGTCAGGGTTCGCCGCCGCGGGCCTGGCGATTTGGCGCAATGCCTGGCAGCCCAACATCCGGGAAGACAGTTTGGAAGGCACGGCGACGCGCGCCGATCTAGGCCGGTTGGCCAACGTCGCGCAGCGTCGCAGTCATGAGATGAACGGCGTGGAGCTCGGCTACACCTATGCCGGCTCTCCCATCATCATGAGCGAGGCCGAGCCTTACCCCGAATCGGACTTGTTTCACTACATTCCGAGTGCCAGCCCGGGCTCGCGGTTTCCGCATGTCCGGCTGAAGGATGGTCGCGCGCTCCAGGATGCCCTGGGCAGCGGATACACCCTTCTGGCTTTTGGCGACGTTGACACGGCTCCGATGAAGCGTGCCATGACGGCGTTCGGTGTGCCGTTCGACGTGCTCAGGTTGGACGAGCCGGCTGTCCGCTTCGTTGCCGCGAGGAATTTGGTGCTGCTGCGGCCCGATCTCCACGTGGCCTGGAGAGGTGATAGCCTCCCGGACCCATGTGAGAGCATGGTCACCACTGTCACAGGCCGTCGCGGTCCAGAGCCGATGGCTTGATGCAGTTTGCTCTCACCGGGACCAGCGGGCCTTTCGCGAGGCCGCGCGGCATGTCGCCCGCGACGATTCGCGCAACTACTGGAATCACCCTCGTTCAAAACCATGTTGTGTTGGTAGCTGTGTTGGTATGTAGAGGGGCCTTTGATCTCGAATATCGAGCAAAATCGGCCCTCGGATAAGCAATGCGATTCTGTCTCGGGGCACCATTAAAATCAAAGGGTTAGCCGATATTGGCTAGCCCTTCTGTTTTGTGCGGGTAAGCAGAGGGTAGGGTCATCATTGTCGCAGGCAACGCAGTAAGAGCGGTAAGGCCGGCCTCCAGCTCGCATCCTCGATCGGTCCCGAAGGCCCGCCCAGGAACTTTGCAAACCCGGACGGGCCTCTGACCTGCCGGTACATTCGCGGTCAGGTCGATCGGAGCACAGCAGCGATGACGGACGATCGACTTAAGACGGAGAGCGCCGGGCGACTTGGGGGAGACTGCAGGGAAGTCGCCCGGCGAGCAGGCGTGGAAGTTGGGGGAGTCC
>Ga0308309_10001027_pt1 | contig 16727 bp, 14 predicted proteins | sample HubBroMetageWFT5_FD_192491 | JGI IMG/M metagenome (GOLD analysis project Ga0308309, IMG submission 192491) | Warmed and freeze-thawed soil microbial communities from the Hubbard Brook experimental Forest, New Hampshire - Hubbard Brook CCASE Soil... | ecosystem: Environmental > Terrestrial >...
GCTTAAGCCACGATTCGCGTCCACTCTCCACTCTCCAGTTACTCTCCATTCTAGGTAATCCGAGTACGCTCCGTGCTGGATTTGGCGCAGTCCCAGCCCTGCTCTATCGCGAAATACTCGCCAATGCAGTCCCTTTTGGCCTGCACATCTGCGTTTGTTTCGTTATAACAGTCGCGGCGGGAGGAGAACTTGACCGCGAACAGAAAAAGCCCCACAACCTACGACGCTGCGAAACACTCGCTGACGCCTGCTGTTGGAAAGCGCTTAATTCGAAATGAGCGTGAACACATCTCAAGGGCTTGGAAATGCGTTGAGCAAATTCTAGGCGAGCCTCAGGAGCCACCGCAATGACTCCACTCCTTAGCGACGCGATAGAGCCTGTGCTGCGGCTGGCTACGCATGGTTGGAGACTGTTCCCTTGTGTTGCTCGCGCCAAGACGCCCCTAATGAAGGGCTGGTCTACCTTGGCGTCTTCTAGTGCTGCGACTATCCGAAAATGGGCCATAAAGCATCCCGGCTGCAACTGGGCCGTGGCGTGCGGCCCGGAGTCGGGAGTCTGGGTACTTGATATTGATGGTGATGAGGGCCGGGGATCGCTGGCCACGTTAGAGGCTCAGCATGGGCGATTGCCCGATACGCTAGCCTCATGCACCGGGCGCGAAGATGGAGGTGAGCACCGATGGTTCACTTGGTCCGCTGCTCACAACATACGCAACAGCACAAGTAAACTGGCCGCTGGTTTGGACATCAGGGGCGCCGGCGGTTACGCGATCATCCCGCCTTCCCGACATCCCAACGGTCCCCAGTATGTGTTTACGAACGCACTTGAGCCAGCATCTGCGCCTGATTGGCTACTGCGTGAGGCTGTCACGGCACGTGAGAGGCTAACTGGGCTAACGGAAGTAAGTGTTTGGCCTGAAGGTCGTCGCAATGACGGACTCACCCGTCTGGCCGGGGCGATGCGTCGAAAAGGCAATAGTCTGGCGGAAATTGAAGGTGTTCTCCTAGAACACAACTGCCGCCGAGGCCGTCCGCCACTCAAACCCACAGAAGTGCTAAAAATCGCTGCGAGTGTTGCGCGCTACGCGCCGGGCGGACCGGACCCATTGGAGCGTGCATGGCAGGCGGTTCAAGGAGAAACTAACCTGTCAAGGTACGAGCGGTTTCTTGGGCTGGCGTGTCAACTCCAGTTATCCCGGCCTGATCAGACGATTGCTCTGCCCTTAGAGAGAATCGCTGCGTTGATGGGTATCCACTACACCATGGTCAGCTTGTATCGGAAAAGGGCTGTCACAGATCACTTGCTTGAGCCTGCGGAAGAGTATGTTCCACACAGACGAGCGGGGCTATACCGAGTTTCACTGGAAAATATAACTAAGAATCTAACTAAGAATCTAACTAGTGGCTTAGTGAGAATTCTCAAGAATTCTCCTAGTGAGACTTCCCTAGTAAGAGCGAGCAGCTTTTCCCCTAGTGAGAGTGAGCGGCAGTTCGCTGGACCTTACAGCGTTGAGGCTGAAAACGGCAAGTCCGAGCCACGCTGTTACATCCATAAGGCGGGGACAGAGTGGTGGAAACGCGCCGACGGCGGTCTGGTTTGTCAGCGTTGCCATCCAAACTCGGCGGGGGTGTTATGACTGGCCCTGTGAAGCGAAGCGTTTGGAGATTACAAAGAATTCCGCCCTGGCCGGGGTGGAGGGTAAGGCCACCACAGCAAACCCAAGGGCGGGACGGGTTCAGACTCGCCCCGCAAAGGCATTGTCTCTCGGTGCAGACAAGAATCTCGGCCCTTTGAAGGTCACAAGAAACAAACGTCCGGCTGCGCCTCTCGCTCAACGACAGTGGTTCGCGATCCGGAAATCAGTGAGGGAATGAAAGTGAGCTCACAAATCGGGATGCTTAGTAAACCGGATATAGCGCGGGAAGTGATTGAGTCGATCGACATCATTGACGCCCAAGAATTGGCCACTAGGCTGAAGCTGCCAAAGAGCTGGATCATGGAAGGGACGCGGAGTCGCGCCGTCGATCCCATTCCTCACCTGAAATTCGGCCGGTACGTTCGCTTTAAGTGGGGCTCACGCGAACTGACACAGTGGCTTGAACGGCGAGCAGGAGGGCGGAGGCCATCGTGATGGCCCACGGTCGTCGGTGAAAGGAAGGAGCGATACATGCCTACAGCAAGCATGGGTCGAGACGAACACACAGAAAGCAAAGCTGTTTCAAGAACAATGTTGAAGAAATGACGATTTAAGTGCAGGAACAGGCCGGGCCCGTGCTATATTTCAAGCGCGTCGAGCCGGTGCTTCAACACCGACCCGACGCTAACCAGACTGCCTGTTCAGAGGCGAGCCGTGGCTGAGATCAATCCTACCGGATTTCCCTCTTCCATCTTCCTCTGTCGGCAGTTCCAAAACGGAGGAATCACACATGCAACGCAAGCGAGAACAATCAGGCACAACCGTGCGCATCGGTGGTTACTGGTGCGTTCGTTATGCTGACTGGCGAATCGAAGACGGCGTGCGCATTCGCAGACAGGGACTCACCCACAAACTAGCCGCGGTTCTGGAGGAGCACCAGCGCCTCAAACGACCGCCGAAGTACGTCGAGAAGCTCCAGGCCGAGTTCATGGAGAAGGTCAACGCCACTACCAGCCGGCCTGAAATGTGCAGTACGATCACTCAGTTCGTTGAGCGAAACTGGCTGCCCTTCATCCGGGAGCAGCATTCGACCTCGACGGTCACCACCTACACGTATTATTGGACGCACCTCCTCAAGCCGCGCTGTGGTAGCAATCTGGTCCGGGACTACACAACGCCGCAAGCGGAACAAATGCTCCACGAAATCGGCCGTCATCATCCCGATATGCGGAAGGCTACGTTGCACAAGCTTCGCAGCATCCTCTCCGGGATCTTTAAGCGCGCGATAGGCCAAGGCTGCCGTCCTGGGCATAACCCGATCCGCGAAGTTACCCCGCCGAAAGGATTACCCTCTGGTGAAACCCATGCGTACACACTGGAGGAGATTCGCCAAATGCTGGGAGCGATGACAGATGAGGTCACGAGATTGATCATCGCTCTCGCCGGCTACGTCGGGCTGTCGAAAAGCGAGATCGCTGGCCTGACGTGGGAAGCCTACGACGTGGGGGCTGGCGAAATCAAAGTGATGTCCGGCGTGGTCAACGGCAAACGCGGGGATCCAAAGACGAAGGCTCGCAAAGCAAGCGTTCCTCTTATCCCACCCGTGCTCTCGATGCTCGATGTGTACCGCTTGCGGCTCGGCAACCCGGCCAGCGGCGTCATGTTCCCAACGGAGGTAGGAACCCCGGTCGATTTGAAGAACATTTTCACCCGCCGAATTGACCCGATACTCAATGCGTGTTCGGAGTGCGGTGCAAACAAGAAGGAACATGCACTCGTGGGCCATGAGTTTCGCCGTCGAGAGGATCTTGTCGAGTGGCACGGCTGGCATGCGTTTCGTCGAGGCCTGGGGAGTAATTTGAATGACCTGGGTGTGCTCGATCTGACGATCCAGAAGATCCTACGCCACAGCAATGTGACAACCACGCGAAAGAGCTACATCCATCACCGCGAGCATCAGGTGACCGCTGCGATGGGACAGCTCGCTGCAGGAATCGAGGCGGAGAGTCACAGGGCAGAAGTAGAACGGTTGGCAGCGAATCAAACGGCGGAAACGGTCAACTGACGCGGGTTTCGGAGGCCATTTCCTTAATCATCCACTAATAAACATCAGCCCGTCGTGCCAGCGATGGTAAGTCGTTGAAAAATCTGGTGAGCGCGGCAGGACTCGAACCTGCGACCCATGCCTTAAAAGGGCATTGCTCTACCAACTGAGCTACGCGCCCACTTTCTTTCCAATCTAACATAATACCAACCAGGACAGCTGCGAGGGGCGCGCCGAAACAGGGTAGGTCAGGCAGCTGCCGCGCATGGTATCTTTGCCAAATGTCCGACCCTGAATCCAAATTGCCTGAAGATCAGGAACCCGATTCCGGGGTTACGCGGCGCGATTTCTTGAAGATCTCGGGGATCTCGGCGGCTCTGCCTTTGATCGCGCCCGCAGTGATGGCCGCTGGGCAAGAGGTTCCGGTACAGGGGCCGGGTAAGGTTGCGATGGAGTTCTCCATCAACGGCGGGAAGTATCGGGCAAATCTTGAACCACGGGTGACGCTGCTGGACGCGCTGCGCGATCAGTTTGATCTGACCGGCGCGAAGCGGGTCTGCGATCGCGGCGAGTGTGGCGCTTGCACGGTGCTGATGGACAAAAAGGCGGTATATGCATGCTCGGTGCTCGCGATTGAGGCGCAGCGAAAAACGGTTATGACCGTTGAGTCGCTGATGCGGGAGGGCCAGTTGCACCCCATCCAGCAGGCGTTCGTCGATCAAGACGCAACCCAGTGCGGATATTGCACGCCGGGATTTGTGATGGCTTGCAAGGCATTGCTCGACCGGCATCCGCGACCGACAGCGGAAGACATACGACATGGTTTGAGCGGGAATTTCTGCCGCTGCGGAACCTATGATGGAATTCGCAAGGCGGTGGCACAGATCGCGAATCCGCAGAGCACGCACGCAGAGGTGGCAGGCTGACGGTGCAAGCTTTTGACTATGTCAGCGCGCGCGACAAGGCACAGGCCATAAGCCTGCTCGCCGCGGCTGCGGATAAAACAGAAATCCTTGCCGGCGGAACGGACCTGCTCGCGTTGATGAAAGATGACGTCGTCGCACCACGCCGCTTAGTAAACATAAAAGATATCGAGGAACTAGACGGCATTTCTTTCGCCTCAGATGGGATGCGGATCGGCGCGTTAACCACTTTGGCCGAGTTGGTCGAGAATACTGACGTAAGAAAACGTTATCCCGCCTTGGCCGACGCGCTGATTGGGGTTGCCAGCCCCCAGATCCGCAACCTGGCGACGCTGGGCGGGAATTTGTGTCAGAGGCCAAGGTGCTGGTATTTCCGCAACCGCTTTGGACTCTTGCCAAAAGATGAGCGCGGGAACGAATTGGTCGCAGCGGGTGAGAATCGCTACCATGCGATTCTCGGCAATAGTGGCCCCGCAAAGTTTGTGAGCCCTTCGACGATCGTCCCGATACTGATTGCCTACCGTGCACGAATTCGGATCGAGGGTCCGAAGGGCAGGCGCGAACTGGCCCTGGAAGACTTTTTTGTGACGCCCCGGACGGACGGTGCGCGCGAACATGATGTGCGTCCGAATGAGATTGTCACCGAGGTCTTGCTGCCTTCCGCCTCGGGTGTACACGCGGCACATTATGAGATTCGGCAAAAGGATGCGTTTGACTGGCCGCTGGCAGTGGCCGCGGTCGCGCTGAGAATCCAGGGCTCAAACGTCGAATCAGCGCGGGTTGTGATGGGATACGTTGCGCCGGTACCGTGGCCTTCGCCCGAGGCCGAGGGGGTGCTGAGGGGAAATCCGCCGAATGAGGAGACGGCGACGAAAGCGGCAGTCGCTGCTTTGGTTGGCGCCAGGCCGCTCAGCCAAAATGGATACAAGGTGCAACTGGCGAGAGTTGCGGTGAAGCGCGCGATCCTTAAGGCGGCGCAGGCATGATTTCAGAAAAAGAACGGTTCAATGTAGAGCATCCCGACCTTTGCCCGGCGCTGCGCTGGAAGGGGCAATTTGTCGCGTCGGAAGGCGAGGCGGTTCCTGGTGATGGATTGTTCTGGTGCCTTCATAGCCAGACTTGTATTGGTCCGGATGGCGATGTGGCGGAGCCGCGTAAATGCAGCTTCAAGGCGCGGTTATGCCATGGCAGTGGAAGGTGCATCTAAATGTTTTTCACAGGATCGTAACAACGCATGGTGGAATAGAATAACCAGTCGCCTATGAGCAACTCGGAGAGTTGGAGGAACTGGGAAGGCCGGGTGGTTAACGAGAGGTTCCCCCTACGGCAGTGGCTGGGCGGGTCAGATCATAGCGCGGTATTTCTTACCGAGCTTAGCGGCGGTGTTCAGAAGGCCGCCATTAAATTGATTTCCGCAGTAAGTCTAAGTGAAGAGGTTCAACTCTCCCGTTGGGCCGCGGCCGCAAAGGTTTCTCATCGTCACATACTTCAGTTGTTTGACGGTGGGCAATGCGTCATCGATGGTATGCGAGTGCTCTATGTCGTGATGGAGTACGCCGACGAGAACCTCTCACAGATTCTTCCGGTCCGGGCGCTTTCTGTAACCGAAGCTTCGGAGATGTTGACCCCAACAGCGGAGGCGCTCGGTTTCTTACACAGAAGCGGATTGGCGCACGGAAGTGTCAAACCTTCAAACATTCTCGCCTCTAACAACCAGTTGAAACTTTCCGCCGACAACATCGGTAACACTGGCGACCCGATCGCGCGAGAGGCAAGTGCATATGACGCGCCAGAAATTGCCGCTACAGGCATTTCACCTGCGGCGGATATGTGGTCCCTCGGTGCCACTCTTGTGGCCGTCTTGATGCAAAAGCAACCCACACTGAAGAACGGGGCTCGCTCGGAAGCCACAGTGCCGAAGACGATTCCGCAGCCGTTGGGAGAGATTGCGCGAGAGTGTTTACAAGAGGGAGGGCAGCGATGCACTGCCGACAGCATTTTAAGGCGGTTGAACCCTCCTCCCGCAGCGGCCCCGCAGACGGTTGAGGAGCCTGCACAGCAACGGCGTTCGATACGGTGGTTTGTTGTGGCCATCGTCATGGTGGCCATGATTGTCGCTTGGATCGGTAGCAGGGTTCGGTCGCGGCAGAGTACGGCACCGGGAACCGAAGCCCCTGCTGCGGCACAGCCTCCGACCGCGCAACCCGCGTTGCCGTTACCGGAAAAACATGCTCCAGCTCAGGAGGATTCGTCGCGCGGAAACATACGGCAGCGGGTGATGCCGGATGTCTCGCGGAGTGCAGAGAGAACCATCCGGGGCCGAATAAAAGTAAATGTTCAGGTTGCAGTGGACGCCTCGGGAGATGTCTCGGAGGTACGATTCCTTTCTGCGGGGACAAGCAAGTATTTTTCTGCCAAGGCACTGGAGGCGGCGCGGCGCTGGAAATTCAATGCACCGCAGGTGGACGGAAAACCGGACGCCAGTATGTGGGTGCTGCGTTTCCAGTTTAGTCGCGGCGGAGTGCAAGTGTTCCCAGAGCAGACGAAACCGTAGGATCGCCTGCGGTTATCGTTAGAGGCAGCCCGAAAATCCTTCGAGGGATTCGTCAGAAGATGGAGCCATCCGTCGCGTACAGGGGCATCCCTCCACTTCAACTCCCGGGTTCGTACTTTTTCAACCTCCAGACGATCTGGCGCAGCATACCCAGAAAGAATTCCGCATCGCCGGTGTGCAGGCGAAAGCGATACACCATCCGGCGAACCGCTGCTTGAAAAGTGTCGGACGAGTTTAGCTTCGGGTATCCGCTGGCTTGGAGAGCGGTCAGCAAATTCTCGTAAATTCGTTCGAACTCCATGGAAGAGGCGGGCGTTCCCTCCTCGGGTTGTAGTGGAGCGGCCGAATCGCGAACCAATTCATACAAACAAATTGCCACAGCCTGCCCCAGGTTCATCGAGAAGTGTTCCTCGCGAGTGGGGATGTGCATGAGCCAGTGACAATGGCTCATGTCCTGATTAGATAGGCCGAATTTCTCCGAGCCGAATAATAGCGCGCACGGAGCCGTCGCGGATACCAGGTGCGCGCGAATCAGCGGTGCTCCGGCTTCGAGGCGCTGGATGGAATGTTGAAGGTCGCGATGCCCTACGGCGGTAGTGCCAACGACCAGGGAGCAATCGGCCACGGCCTCGGCGACGGTCGCAAATTTTTCTGCGTTTTGAAGGACGTCAGCTGCGCCGACGGCGGAGCGGGCGCCCTCAAACGCTACGTCGTAGGGGTTGACGACGCGGAGACGGGGAAATCCAAAATTGCTCATCGCCCGGGCAGCGGCGCCGATATTGAGCGGATTTCGCGCGTCGACAAGCACGACGCGCAAGTTGGCGAATTCAGCGAGCGCCGGCAATGTGTCCTTATTCTACGGCAGCGCGAGTCGGGAAAGTGGGCTCCGGGCCGCTAATGCTGACCCCACTGGCTTTAAAGTCGAACTGAAGAACCAAGCGATGGTCGCAGCGGGAGCAGATACGACACTAAAAGCGACAGCAAGCCTTCTGCCGTCAGGCCTCGAGACAGCGCTGTGCAAATGTAAAAGATTTGTCAAACGTTGGCAGATTCGCCGAAAATGGGCATAACTCGTTGTAAGCTTCACTCATCGCGGCGCATATGGAGCAATCCGAGGATGTTCGAAAACACGCGAATGCGATCGAGGGTGAGGGTAGTGTTATGGGGCAGACCGCGACACCGATCAGCACGGCCAAACTTTCTGATGCGATAGATTCGACCCGACCGTTGGGCAGGATTCTGGTCGTCGAGGATGATCCCGCCGTCCAGAAAGCTTTAAAGCGATTGTTTGAGACCGAGGGATATGTAGTTGAGGTTCAAGGAAATGGAAAGTCGGCGCTAGAGAGTTTTCAAGCTGCGCCACCAGCCATCATTATTCTTGATCTTCGCTTACCAAAGCTTTCAGGAGGCGATCTGTGCAAAGAGATCAAAATACAGGCGCCTTCCCTGCCCATCGTCGTTCTCAGCGCCACCAGCGACGTTTCGGATAAGGTTTTGCTACTGGAACTGGGCGCCGATGACTACGTCACGAAACCTTTCAGTCCTCGCGAATTACTGGCGCGTGTCCGGGCGGCTCTGCGGCATACGTCACGAACCGCAAATGTTGATCGGGTAAGGTTTGCCGGAATTACGATCGATTTCAAGAAAATGGAAATCGAGCGCGACGGAAAACCTGTGGTTTTGACCGCGCAAGAGTTCAAGACACTGCACTTTCTAGTGCAGAATGCCGACCGAGTAATCAGCCGCGACGAACTGCTGAACGAGGTTTGGGGATATCAGAATTATCCTTCCACCCGCACCGTGGATAACCACATCCTGAAGCTTCGGCAAAAACTCGAACGCGACCCAGCCAGTCCGGTACACTTTCGTACTGTACACGGCATGGGCTATAAATTCGTTCGCTAAAATTCCTTGGCACATTCACCCGAACCCGTCTCGCACACCTTTCCAAAATATTCCGGGAGTGCGGTGGTGCCGCGCACGCGGCTGCGGACGCGCTTTCTGCTTTCCATGATCCTTATCACGTTTGGCTTGACGGCGCTGAGCCTGCTCGTGGTCCGGCATAGCGTGCAAACCCATGTCCGGGAAGAAATCGTTCGGGAGTTGCGGAATTCCGTCACCACATTTCAAAACTTTCAGCATGATCGCGAAGTGATGTTGAGCCACTCGGCTGAACTTGTGGCGGACTTGCCCATCACACGGGCCATCATGACGGCTCACGACCCGGCTACAATTCAGGATGCTTCGAAGGACGTCTGGCAGTTAACCGGCAGCGATCTGCTGGTGTTGGTGAATCGAGACGGAGCGGTGGTGGCTTTGCACACCAAGACTGCGGGTTTCACGCAGGAAGCAGCCAAGAAATATTTTGATCGCTCGTTGAATGAAGAAGATTCCAGTCATTGGTGGTTTGGCGCACACCATCTCTATCAGACCTTCGTACAGCCGGTCTACTTTGGGGCAAAGACAGATGGGCCGCTACTCGGGTTTCTGATCATTGGATATCAGATCGATGACCGGCTGGCTCGCGAGGTAAGCAAAGTTTCAGCGAGCCACGTAGCTTTTTCTTACGGCGACGAAATCGTAGCGACCACGCTGACGCCGTTGCAGGCGCAAGGGCCCGGGGTTAACGCTCTTGCGACGGGGTCGCTACAGAGTTCACCACTGGATGTGCAGGTGGGCGCCGAGCATTTCGTCGCCACTTCGCTCGACTTATCCGGCCAGCAGCCGATTCCTGTGCGCTTGACGGTGTTGGGATCATACGACCAGGCGGCGAGGTTTCTCGGAAACCTGAACCGTCTCCTGTTGCTGCTGGGATTCACTGCGGTGCTGATCGGAAGCGGATTGGTGTTCCTGATCTCGCACACATTCACTCGTCCTTTGGCAACCCTGGTCGAAGGCGTGCGCGCGCTGGAGCATGGAGATTATCATCATCCCCTGGATCCGCGCGGCAGCGATGAAGTCGCGGAGTTGACCTCAGCTTTTGATCGAATGCGCGCAAGCCTGCTCAAGACCCAGCAGGCCCTGCTGGAGTCTGAACAGTTGGCCACGATTGGCCGGATGGCAAGTTCGATTTCCCACGACCTTCGGCACGCGCTGGCTGCGGTGGTAGCGAATTCCGAATTTCTTTGTGACGGGCGCTTGACCTCGGTGCAGCGCGAGGAGTTGTATCAGGAGGTTCGAACTGCGGTGAATCAGATGACGGACCTCATCGATTCCCTTCTCGAGTTTGCTCGTACCCGTGCGTCACTGAATCCGGCATACGGCAATGTGGTGGAAACGGTGCAGCGGGCAATGCAGGCGGTGCGGCTCCATCCACGGCATCAGGGAACGCTGATTGAAGTGCACAGCCACGGACAGAGTTCGGCATGGTTCGATTCGCGCAAGCTGGAGCGGGCTCTATACAATCTACTACTGAATGCTTGCGAAGCCGCACCCAGCAATGAGGGCCGAGTTCAGGTGACGGTTCAACGAAAAGAAACGTCCGTGATCATAGAAGTAGCAGACAACGGTCCGGGCATTGCGGAGCCCATTCGCGACAAGCTGTTTCATCCTTTTGTGAGCTTCGGCAAACAGAATGGTACCGGACTTGGACTGACGGTAGTGCAAAAAATTGTGCAGGACCACGGTGGCGAGATTGTGATGGAACGAACTGCAGACAACCTAACGGTTTTTCGAATCACAATCCCGGGACAAGATCCACAAAGCTCAGCGGATGCTGTCCTTGATGAAGGCGCGGGTCATCCTTTCGTGCCCGTGGAGAGCGACTCAGCAACTGAAAACTCAATTCGACATTCGGATCAATAGTTCCCGTTCCCAGAGTTGATTATTGACGACGGGCCGGATGTTCCCGGGGAGGATTGTGTGAATAGACCAGGAACCGTTGTGCTTCGTGCGAGCATCCTGACGGCAGCGGTGCTGGCGCTGTTAGGGACATGTAGTCTAGCCCAGGACGGGCCTTTGGCGGCTCATTCCGTGGATGGCACGATCCGGGAACTCGATTCGCAGGTGCGTGAATTACGCGCCGCGATTGATCAGATGCGCGCAGAAAATGCGCAGTCGCGGGCGGAGATGCGGGAGCTTCGCCAGGAGCTTCAGGATACGCGCAGGCTGCTTGAGCCGCACATCGCTGCCAGCAATCAGCCGGCGCCTTCGTCCCCGGCCCAGACTGTCTACGGCGCGGATTCGGTGGCGGCCACCACATCCGCCGCCAACTCTTCAAGTGTTCCTTCCACGGATGAAAGCTCTGACCTTGGGAGCCGAGTCCAAAGGCTGGAAGAATCCACGCAGTTGTTGGGCTCCAAGATGAACGAGCAATACCAGACCAAGGTGGAGACGGCCGGGAAGTATCGCGCGCGACTCTCCGGAATTGTTCTCATGAACGCCTTTCATAACGTTGGAGGTTCCGACAATCTCGATTTTCCTGATTACGCGCAACCCGTCGCGCCAGGCGTCAATCAAGGCAGCTTCGGAGCGACATTGCGGCAAAGCGAAATTGGTCTTGAGATTTTCGGCCCAACGGTGGCGGGCGCAAGGAGTTCGGCCAATGTGGTATTCGATTTTGGGGGAGGATTTGCCCCGACCAACAATGGAGTTAATTTCGGCATCGCTCGCATGCAGACGGCCAGTGTGCGCCTCGACTGGCAACACACTTCGGTCATTGCCGGGCAGGATTCCCTCTTTATCTCGCCCTATTCGCCTACATCCTTCGCATCGCTTTCGACCCCGGCGTTTGCCTATGCCGGAAATCTGTGGGGATGGACGCCGCAGATTCGCATTGAGCACCGCTTCGATCTTCCCAATCAACAAACGCTGACCATACAAGGTGGGATTCTGGACAATCTAAACTGGGAAATACCCAAGAACTCGGTCCTTCGCACCGCTCAATCTGGAGAACAGTCGGGTCAGCCGGCTTACGCGGCCCGCACAGCCTGGTCACGTCCAGTGTTCAACCATCCGCTTAGCTTTGGAGTGGCCGGCTACTACGGTCGCCAGAACTGGCCATGGGACCGCTATGTCGATGCCTGGGCCGGAATGGCGGATTGGCAGATCCCGATTCTTCACCGCCTATTTCTCTCCGGCGAATTCTACCGGGGCCGCGCGGTAGGAGGCTTGGGCGCAGCCATCGGGCAAACCGTTGTATTTGGCGGCAATTTTATGGATCCGGCGTCGCCCATCCGTGGCCTGAACTCTGCTGGAGGGTGGACCCAGCTCAAATTTCAGCTCACGCCGAAGCTGGAAGTCAACGGAGCAATCGCGGAAGACAACGCGTTTGCCAATGATGTCCGAGGCTTTGCTATCGACGCCAATAACTTTGCACCGCTTATTGGGCGCAATCGAGGTGCGCTGGGCAATGTCGTGTTTCGTCCGCGATCGGATCTGCTGTTGTCGGCGGAGTTCAGGCGCCTACATACCTTTCCCATCTATAGCAACGCCAGCGTAACCAACCAGATAAATTTGGCCATGGGGATCTTGTTTTAGATGCGTCGCACAACTCACCTCCGGATTCTCGTGAGCATAGGGATGACGTGCGTTTTAGCGGCAGCGCAGAGCACCGAACCAAACGGAGTCGAGTTAAAGGGTAAGTTTCAGCTGACGCGAAACGGGAAGCGCGTTGGAGACGCATCGAAAGTTGTCGTGTGGCTCACGCCGTTGGGTACGACTGCTGCGCCACCCATGGCGCCGCAGCAGCCATCGCAGGTTCCGCAATTGGTGCAGAAGGACAAGAGCTTCCAGCCTCCCCTGCTGGTGATTCCTGCCGGCGGAAAAGTCGCGTTTCCGAATCGCGATCCGTTTTTTCACAATGTATTTTCCTTGTTTGATGGCAAACGCTTCGACCTGGGGCTCTATGAGAGCGGCACGACCCAGTTTGTGCAGTTCGACAAGCCAGGAATTTCTTATATTTTCTGCAATATTCATGCGCAGATGAGCGCTGTCGTGATCGCCGTCAACACGCCATACTATGCAATTTCAAACTGGCGTGGAGACATCACCATTGGCGATGTGGTTCCAGGACGCTATGAGATGCACGTTTTCCATCCGTCGGTCGCGCCGGACGCTTTGCGCGCCGTGGAACGGGAGATCACGGTCACGCCCGCAGATAGCTTTCTAGGGAGCTTCAGTTTGGCGGAATCGAATCTTGAGTTGGCCCACAAGAATAAGTACGGACGCGACTATGACCCGCCGGACCCGGACAGTCCGGCATATGCGCGGCCGTGAGGCGGAAATCCAGGCGCGCCTAGAGCGAGCTGAAACTATGAGGATCGTGGGTCGCAGAAATGCCTGCGCTGATACGAGTGCGATAAGAATCGAAGAGACCAAAGGGCGTGCCGGTTAGCACGCCCCTTTCTCGCCTCAGTATTCACTTCGTTTACAGCAACTTGCTTCTGATCTAGTGGTGGCCCGAATGTCCTCCGCCGCCCTTGGAATGGCTACCACTGGAATGGTTAGAACTGGAATGACCGCCGCCACTCGAGTGACTGCCGCCATGTGAATAGCCACCCGAGGAATGACTGGAGGAATGACTGCTGTGGGAAGCACCTCCGGCGCTGAATCCTTTATGGCTGCCTCCGGAACTCGGCGCACTGTGCGAACCGCCGCTATAGCCGCCATGGCTACCGCCGTAGCTCGGGGTGCTGTGCGACCCTCCGTAGCTCGGCGAACTGTATCCCGGTGAACCGTGGTATCCGCCGTAGCTGCCGGAAGAGCGTGGCTGCACAATAGGCTGATGCATGTTGAGTTGCGGGCGCGAGTAGCTGCCACCCCCGCGCTCATAGCTGCCGGACGAACCGCGCGAGTAGCTTGAACTAGGCGCAGTGCGATTCCAGTAGCTGCCAGTTTGGCTGCGTTCAGAGGAAGCGGAGTTATAGCTTCCACGGTTCGTGCTTTCGTTGCTGTGCGATGGCGGCGTGAACGGCTTCCATTCGCTGCGATTCGGTTCGCCGCGAGCCGCCGAGGCCGAAGTCTCCGACCGTGCGCCCTGAGTGCCTTGCTGTGCGCTCTCCGAATGCGTACTCGCGTTAGCGTTAGGCGGCGAGAACGATCGTGAGTTGTTATTTCCAGCTTGGCTTCCCAAGCCTCGGCTTGGGGAGTTGTTCCCTTCCCTGCCGGCTGCAGTGCCAGCGCTCGGCTTGCTGCTAGACGCAGCCGCGCCGCGAGACTCCACGCCGCTATCAGCCCGCCCGCCGGCCGCTACAGATGAAACGTGATTCTGTTGCATCGATTGCTGCAGGTGCGAAGCTTGTTGCTGAAACGCCTCCGGTCGTGAATTACTTTGCGTGCCCGCGAAGTGCTGCGATGCCGTGCTGTGAATCGTCGAAGGAGCCGCAGCCCGTCCGCTCGCCGACAAGCTGGCGTGCGTGGGCACGACCGGCAAGTTGCCGGTCATCATCTTGGCCGAACTCAACTGTGCGTGAGTTGCCGCAACAGCCGAGACTCGGCCTGCACCAAATTTCCCCGCACCGACGGTAGAGAGAGCATGTCCGATGTGCGCATCGTTGATGTGCGATAGATTCGAGAATCGCGTACCGCCGTGGAGAGGAGCAATCCCACCGAAGCGATTAATATTCGTGACGTGGATATTGTTGATGTTCACGACACCAAACCGTCCTCGAAACCCACCCCACCACGGATGGAACCAGTCGCAGGGGCCCAGGGGCAACCAGCCAAAACCACCCCAGCCGCCGAAGCCGAAACCAACTCCGAAGCCGCCACCGAATCCAAAGAATCCCACATAGGCCGGCGCCCAGAACGGACGATAGAAACCACCGCCCCAGACCGGTCCCGGCCACCACGCCCAGGAATTGCCGTACCACATCCACCGGCCGTAATGGTAAGGAGCCCAGCCCCAAGGCTCATAGCCTACCCAAGTCCACCCGTAATAAGGCTCCCAAGTCCAATTGCCGTCGCGATACGGAGCCCAACCTTCCGGTTCGTTCGGAACCCAGACTTGACCGTACTCATCGGCGTTCTGCCAGTGGCCGTTGGCATCCAGATCTTCCGCGCCTGTGTAGTACTTATTGGTGTGATCCCACGACTTCGCGCTGTGAATCATGTGGTCGCGGTCGGTGTTCCAGCGATCCCAGTCGTCGCGCGGGGGAGCCGGCGAGATTTTGTATTGCGCCGAGTCGACGGTGCCCCGAATGGTCGCCATTTCACCGGTGTGAACCTCCGCGATCCCCTTCGGCGTGGAAATCTGAGCCTCGCCTTTGCGGACGATGACAATCGTGTCACCGTCAGGCCGCACTTCGATACGCAGCATCACGTCCTTGTGAGCAGGATGGATTCCGACGTTAGGCGTGTCGATCTCCGGCTCAGCTTCGCTCTCGTTAAAGACGCTGTAGTTGGCAAGACCCTGGCTAAGCTGGATCTGTATGTGATCGTGGGTAAACGTTGCGATGTTCGCTTGCGCGCTTGAGCCAAGACGGAGGATATTGGCGAAATCAAGTTGTACCTCGGCGCGCCCGCCGGGGCCGGTAGAAACTTTGTCGCCGTTCAGGACCGGTTGATTCAAAACCGCAGCGGACCAGTCGCCGGAATCCCCCCGTTGTGTCGAAACATCGCCGTGAATCATGCTGACGCGGCCAACTCCCTGATTGGTTTCGGCGGACTCGGTGCCAGTCGGTCCGCCAGGCTGAGCTTCGGGCATGGGCTGGCCGTTGTCACTTCCGTTCTGCCCCGGCGCATTGTTGTAAGACGGGTCGGCTTGCGCGGGCGGAGTAGACTGTCCCTGCCCCACTTCCATTGGCGCACTCGGCTGCTCAGAGGGCCCCGGGCCCGCTTCCGTTGTTTGCGCCTGCAAGCTGGTTAGTGCGCCAGCGAGCGTTAAGATTGCCAGACTTGCTAAGAATCTGTTCTTCATGAATCCACCTTCTGAAAAACCTTACCTAGCTACTTGAACCCGCGATTCTTGGGATTGATTCGGTGTATGTAAAGGCAACTGCCATGCCAAACAACGCAAGGGCCGGAAGACTACAGAAACCTTGTGTTTTCATTGGATTGAACTGCCAATTTCCAGACCGTGGAGGACCGTGGATTTTCGCTTCGGTGGCTGCGGTGAGCCATGCTGGTGGTTTTCAGCCAGTGCGCCTAGTTCTCTTTTTCTCCTTCGTCGGCGATTCCAATCTTCGAAAGCCGATAGCGCAGCGCATTTCTTGATAGCCCGAGCAGGCGCGCAGCCTGGCTTTTGTTTCCGCTCGCGCGCCGCAAAGCTTCCTGGATCATCTCATCTTCCCAATGTTCCAGAGTCATGCCTTCCGGGAGAAATCCGCTGGCACCGTTTGAAGTCTTGACGGGCCGGAGATCGAGATGAATATCCGCTGCTTCGAGAACGGCGCCCTTGGCCAGGGCACAAGCTCGCTCGATGATGTTCTGCAGTTCGCGCACATTTCCCGGCCAGTGATAACTGACCAGAATCTGCATGGCCTCAGGCGAAATGCTTCTTACCGGCTTGCCGGAGTCTCCGGCGAAGCGAGTGATGAATAGATTGACCAGATCCCTGATGTCTTCCTTGCGCTGGCGCAACGGTGCGATATCGAGAGGGACGACGTTCAGCCGGTAGTAGAGGTCCTCGC
>Ga0308309_10001029_pt1 | contig 16719 bp, 15 predicted proteins | sample HubBroMetageWFT5_FD_192491 | JGI IMG/M metagenome (GOLD analysis project Ga0308309, IMG submission 192491) | Warmed and freeze-thawed soil microbial communities from the Hubbard Brook experimental Forest, New Hampshire - Hubbard Brook CCASE Soil... | ecosystem: Environmental > Terrestrial >...
ATCATGCGAACTTGTCTTCCGCCGAGTCGAAATCGCGCTGCGGCCCATTTCGGGCGCGTGTCGGTGGTCAGGATGGCGCGAGTGAAATCTTCGAAGGCCGTCGATTTAGAACTGTTGTGTTGCGTGAGTTGTGGAATGGCGCTAAGAATTTTCTCTACGCGAAGCGGAACTCCGATGACGCCGGTGGAACACACTAGCACTTCCTGCTGCTGGCAGTCGAGCAAGCGGGAAAGTTCTAGCGCTGTTTTGCGGGAAGAGGCCAGTCCGGACGGGCCCGTGCAGCAATTTGCATTTCCGGAGTTCACCATTATGCCGCGGACCTTCTGGCGTGATTTCTTCAAGTGTTCACGGGAAAGACGAACCGGCGCGGCCTGCACCCGATTTGTGGTGAAGGCAGCTGCTGCCGCGGCAGGTGTCGCGCTGGTCAGCAGAGCGAGGTCGAGGCCGGTCTTTTTGAGGCCACAGGCAGTGGCGGAAAAACGGAAGCCGCGCGGAATGTCAGCACGGGAAGGGCGTACTTTCATGCGGCGGACATGGGACTTGCGGAGTCGCCCAGGATTGGCAACAAGATACGTTCAGGCAACACGGTCGCGATCACGGCGACTAGTTCGCACGACCGGCGCTTCGCACAGGCGCAGCAGTCACGCGCGATTTTCTCCGTAAGCAGTTTCCGTGAGGAGGCCACGAATCCGTGGCGTTCGAAGAACTCCGGCGCGTGTGTGACCGCGAAAACGCGAACGATAGCACGCTCGCGCGCTTGGCCCAATGCGAACGCAATCAGATGGGAACCAATACCGCATCCGCGGACATTGGGATCGACGGCAATGGATCGGATTTCCGCAAGCTCCGCACCATATTGTTCAAGTGACAAGCAGCCAACCACGCGCCGGGAATTTGTCTGAACGAGAAAGTGTCCGATGTTGCGCCGTATTTCTTCCGCACTGCGGGCGAGCAGCAATCCCTGCTCAGCATAATGTGCAATGAGCGCGTTAATTGCCGGAGCATCGGAAATTCTTGCGCGGCGCGCGATCATAAATCCTTTTCCAACTGTGCGAGACGACCCTTGAATTCTCGCAGGGCGGATTGCACCGCTCCAGGAGCCGTTCCACCAGGCAGAGAGCGGCGAGCCAGGGCCGATTCCAGCGTCAACGCAACCGCTAAATTCCGGTCGAACACCGGGGAGAATTCTTTGAGCCGTTCGAGGGGCATTTCGCGGATGGATTTTCCTTCTTGCTCCGCTGCGCGCAACACCTTCCCGACGATTTCGTGGGCTTCGCGGAATGGAACGCCGAATGTCACGAGATAATCCGCGACTTCGGTGGCAACCAGAGCTGGATCTTGCGCCGCCTGGCGCAAACGATCTTCGCAAAACTTCGTAGCGGCTAATGCGGCGGCGGCAATTTGCAGCATGGCGAGTACTTGGTCGTGAGCTTGGAAGAGATTCTCTTTGTCTTCTTGCAAGTCTCGCTGATAACTGGAGGGCAGTCCCTTCATGGTGGTGAAAAGCGCGATGAGGCCTCCGTAAATCCGGCCAGTCTTGCCGCGAATCAGCTCCCACGCGTCGGGATTCTTCTTCTGCGGCATCAGGCTGCTGCCAGTGGAAAATTCATCGGGCAGCTCGACAAACCCGAATTCGGGTGAAGCGAACAAGACAAAATCTTCCGCAAGCCGCGAGAGATGCATGGCCAAAGTGGACAGCGCGAACAGATACTCGAGGGCGAAGTCGCGGTCGCTGACCGCGTCCAAGCTGTTTGCAGAAATCGTTGAAAAACCAAGATCGGCCGCCAGCGCTTTGCGATCCAGTGGGAACGCACAGCCAGAAAGGGCGCCCGACCCGAGCGGACAAACGTCGGCGCGAGCGGCGGCCGCGGTCACCCGTTCGGCGTCGCGATGAAAGGCTTCGCCGTGCGCGAGAAGCCAGTGAGAAAGCAGCAGCGGCTGCGCGTGTTGCATATGAGTGTTACCCGGCATAGGAACTTTCAAATTCCCTTCCGCTTGGGTGACGATGGCGCGTTCCAGTGAAGCAATTGCCCGGCGGATTTCGCGGGCTGCGTCTTTCACATACATGCGAAATTCGGTGGAGACCATGTCGTTGCGGCTGCGGCCGGTGTGTAACTTCTCACCGAGTGCGCCGAGCTTTTCGATTAGTGCGGTTTCAACGAAATGATGCACGTCTTCTGCTTTTGAGGCATCGAGCCATGCGGCATCGGATTTTGCCCGAGCTTCCAGAGCATCAAGCGCGGCGACTATCTGCTCGCTCTCTTGCTGCGTGAGAATTCCCGCGCGTGCAATGGCGCGAGCCCATGCGCGGTCGAGCGCGAACTCCTGGTGCACAAGCCTCCGGTCGAATTTCCAGGAGCGCTCGAATTCGTAAAAGGACGCATCCGGGCCGCGGTCGAAACGACCGCCCCACATTTTCCGCTGGCTTGCGGCATCACTCATCGCGTTTTGGCCTGGTGGTGCGCGGCTTGCGCTTTGGTCGTCACCTCCTGCTGTGGCACGGTGATCGGCAGCGCGAACAAGTTGATAAATCCTTCCGCATCATTCGGGTTGTAGCCGGTCATGGTGAAGCTGGCGAGATTGGTGCGATAGAGCGAATTCGGCGAATGGCGGGAGGCCACCAACACGTTGCCTCGGCAAAGCTTCAGCGAAATCGAGCCGGTGACACGGCGCTGCGAGCTGGTGAAAAACGCGTCGAGCGCTTCGCGCAGCGGGGTGAACCACATGCCGTAATAAACCATCTCTGCGTAGCGAAGCGAAAGGATTTGTTGGTAGTGAGCAGTCTCGCGGTCAAGCGCGAGTGATTCGAGCTCGCGATGGGCGGTCACTAAAAGAGTTCCGCCCGGCGTTTCGTAAGCTCCGCGCGATTTAATTCCAACCAGACGATTTTCGACCATGTCCATGCGTCCCACGCCATTGGCCGCGGCGATTTCGTTCAATAGAGTTAGCAACGGAATCGCATCCAAGTTCTTGCCATTTACGGAGACCGGAGTGCCGCCCTCGAAACCGATTTCAACAGTGGTGGACTTTTCGGGCGCACTTGACGGCGAAACGACCCACTGCCACATATTTTCATCTGGCGCATTGGCGGGATCTTCCAAGACGCCGCCTTCGTGGCTCAAATGCCAGATGTTGCGGTCGCGGCTATATATGTTCTCGGAGGTCTGCTCGACGGGAACATTGTGCGCATGGGCATAGGCGATGGCTTCTTCGCGCGAAGCGATTTTCCATTCGCGCCACGGTGCGATGATTTTCAATTCAGGCGCGAGCGCTTTCGCCGCCAGTTCGAAGCGAACCTGATCGTTGCCCTTACCGGTACAGCCATGCGCCACGGCATCCGCGCCCACGTTTTTCGCAATCTCGACCTGACGCTTTGCCAGCAGAGGACGCGCGAAAGAAGTGCCCAGCAGATATTTGTGTTCGTAAACCGCTCCGGCGCGCAGCGTAGGCCAGATGTAACCGGTGATGAATTCCTCGCGAAGGTCTTCGACGAACGTGGCACTCGCGCCTGTGGCGAGCGCTTTTTTTCGCGCGGCTTCCAGGTCTTCCTGCTGGCCGAGGTCGCCAATCATTGCAATGACTTCGCAAGCGTAATTTTCCTTGAGCCAGGGAATGATGATGGAGGTGTCCAGACCTCCGGAATACGCAAGCACGACTTTCTTCGGCAATTCATTCTCCTTAGATTAATTCAAGAGCGTGAGCAAAATTGCTTTTTGCATGTGCAGGCGATTTTCCGCCTGGTCGAAGACGATAGAGCGCGGCGAATCGATCACTTCGGCGCTGACTTCCGAACCGCGATGAGCAGGGAGGCAGTGCATGAACACGGCGTCGGGCGCGGCGTGCGAAAACAGCGCGTCGTTCACCTGATAGCCCGCAAAGGCCGCTTCGCGTGCGGCCGATTCTTCTTCCTGACCCATGCTGGTCCACACGTCTGTATAGATCGCCTGCGCACCTGCCACAGCTTCTTCTGGGGAATTACAGAGCTCAATTTTGCCGCGTGTTTCACGAGCGGTGCGCTTGGCCTCCGATACCACCGCGGGATCGGGATCGTAGCCGGAAGGAGTTGCGATGCGGAGATGCGTTCCGGCCCGCGCTGCGACGCTTAGTAGTGAATGGCAGACGTTGTTGCCATCGCCGACGTAGGCGAGCTTCAGCCCGCGCAGGCCGCCAAAACGCTCTTGAAGCGTAAGGAAATCGGAGAGCGCCTGGCAAGGATGGTAACGGTCGGAAAGCGCGTTAATCACCGGAATCGAGGCGTTTTGAGCAAGCGCGTCGATGGACTCCTGCGTGAACGTCCGCGCAACGATCCCGTCAATCCAGCGTTCGAGACTTCTTGCCACGTCAGGAATGGATTCGCGTTGACCCAGTTTTGTTTCGGTATGGTCGAGAAAAACGGAAGAACCGCCGAGGCTTGAAATTCCGACTTCAAATGCGACACGCGTGCGCAGCGACGGCTTCTCGAAAATTAGCGCCAGGAAGCGGCCGGCCAGCGCTCCGCGATAGCGGTCGGGATGCGATTTCACGTCCGAGGCAAGATGCAGAAGCTCGCGAACTTGCGCCGGATTCCATTCCATCCCGGTGAGCAGGTCATTGGTGAATGTCAGGGGTGCCACTGCAGCGTTCATAGTTGCCTCGAAGCAGCCGCAAGACCGGGCTGCTGTTGAATTGGACTTCTTAACTCGGGCGTTGTAGCGGATGTTGTGGCCGCGAGTTTTGAGGTTGCGGCCAGCACGGCTTCAAATTTTGCTAGAAACTCAGCGATATCGCGTTTGCGAATGATGAACGGCGGAAGCAATCGCAAGATGTGGTCGTGCGTGCAGTTGATCACCAAGCCGCGACGGAGTGCTTCCTCAACGATGGGCGCGCCGTCGCAGGACAATTCGACGCCCAACATGAGCCCCTGGCCGCGCACTTCGCGGATAAAATTGAAACGCGCAGAAAGTTTCTTCAGGCCGGCAAGCAATTCAGCGCCGCGCTCTCGTACGTAAGAGAGCAAGTCTTCCTCTTCCACGATAGTGAGAAATTCAAGCGCGGCCGCGCACACAAGCGGTCCGCCACCGAATGTTGTGCCGTGCACGCCTGGCGTAAACACGGAAGCAAATTCCTCGTTGGCGATGATCGCTCCAAGGGGAAGGCCTGCGGCCAGCGGCTTTGCGACCGTGACGATGTCTGGAAGGGAATCAAATTGTTGGTACGCAAAATAGCGCCCAGTGCGGCCTAGACCACATTGGATCTCATCGGCGACCAGCGCCGCGCCGTGTTGCGTGGCAAGAGCGCGTGCGCGGTTCCAGAAGCGCTCGTGGACACCGAAAATGCCACCCTCGCCTTGAATCGTCTCCACCACAAGAGCGCACACGGAATCGTCAAATTTGGATTCGAGATCCGGCAGGTCGTTAAACCGGACGAATTCGACGCCGGGAACCAAGGGTTCGAACGGCTCGCGATATTTCGCGGTGTGCGTGATGGATACGGCGCCAAAAGTTCGGCCATGGAACGAATTCTCAAGCGCGAGAATTCGCGATTTCTTTTGGCCACCTGTTTTCTGCTTTGCGTGTGCGCGCGCCAGCTTCAGCGCCCCTTCGATGGCTTCAGTGCCGCTGTTGGTGAAGAAAACGCGGTCCAGTCCGGACCACTCAGCTAGCTTCTTTGCGAGCCGGCCCTGATATGGGTTGTGGAACAGATTGGAAAGATGGATTGCGCGGCCCGCTTCGCGTCGAATCACACGCACCAGCCTTGGATGTGCGTGTCCCAATGCGTTGACCGCAATGCCGCCAAGGAAATCGAGATACTCGCGGCCGTCCGTGTCGTAAAGCCGGCATCCGCGGCCGCGCGCAAATACCAACGGCGGACGCTTATATGTGTTCATCAAATAACGGGTTTCGTCAGCGCGAACCCGCGCTGCAAAGACCGATCTTCTCGACACGATCTTCTTTTTGGCCATTTCTAGCGTGCTGCTCCCTGAGCGATCCTGGTGGTCAGATGAACGGCGGGAAGAACGCGAGTGCCCAGCCGGCGCGAGCCGTTGGCGGCGGTGAACAAGGCTCGGGGAATGGTTCCGCCTACAATGTGCACCTCGCCAACTCCGCCGGTCAAAGCGCGCTTTGCAGCTTCGAGCTTCAAAATCATTCCGCCCGAAACCTTATTTTTCCGGATGAGGTCCTCGATCTCGCCGCTACGCACTGCGCGCAGCACTTTTTCGCCGTCCAGCACGCCTGCCACATCGGTGAGAAAAATCAAGCGATCGGCTTGGATAAATTCAGCAGCCGCGGCTGCCATATGATCGGCGTTGATGTTGTAGAGTTCGCCATCGGAGCCAAGCCCGAGGCAAGAAGCGACGGGAACGATGCCGGCGCTCCAAAGCGAACGCAGAAACTCAACATTTACCTCCGTTAGGTAGCCGACGAATCCAAGGCTACCTTCGGATTCGCCCACTTGCATTGGCTCGGCAAGAAAGCAGGTGGCGTCGGAGGCGCTGATGCCGACAGCGGGTTGGCCGGCCAGCGAAATTGCGCCAGCCAAACGCTTGTTGAGCAAGCCGGCGAAAACCATGACTGCTGCGTCGCGCGTTTCACGGTCTGTGACACGCAGTCCATTAATGAAGCGGCTTGAAATTCCCATGCGATCCAGCGTGCTGGTGAAGATTTTCCCGCCGCCGTGAATTACAAGTAGCTCGTGGCCGGCGCGGGCGAGCTCGCTGACTTGGCGAGCGATGGTCTGCACTGTTTCCGTGCGCTCCAGGAGCGCCCCTGCGATTTTGATCACCAATCTCATAGCAACCCCGTTGTTTCTGGATAACCAAACATCTCGTTCATGTTTTGAACCGCCTGTCCCGCCGCGCCCTTGCCCAGATTATCGATACAGGAAATGACTACGAGTCGCTCGCCTGAAGGATCCAATGCGAAGCCGATATCGCAGAAATTCGTGTGCGTCACGTGCTGCAATTCCGGCAAACGCCCGTTCGACAGAATCCGGACCATGCGCCGCTCTGCATAAAAGCGGCGATAGAGAGTCTCGATCTCATGCGCGGTGGATGACTGGCCGAGCCAGACGTGCAGCGTGGAAAGGATCCCACGCTCTACGGGCAGCAAATGGGTGGTGAAGATAAAATCATGGAAGGCGATACCGGCATGCTCAGCAATTTCCGGAGTGTGACGGTGGGTGAATACGCCGTAGGCGCGAAAATTCTCGTTCACCTCGACGAAATGGGTCTCGCGCTTCGGCTCTTTGCCCGCGCCGCTCACGCCGGACTTGCAATCGCAGACCACGCCGCGAGATGTGTTGATCCAGCCAGCTTCTACAAGCGGCCGAAGAGCTAAAATCACGGATGTTGCATAACACCCTGCGTTCGCCACCAGACTCGCCTGCGGCAACGCCTCCTTATAAAGTTCAGGCAAGCCGTAAACTGCTTCGGAGAGCGTCTTCTGATTCGCGGGCGCGAATTTGTACCAATCGGCAAAGATCTCGGGATCCCGAAAGCGAAGCGCTCCGCTCAAATCTACGATGCGCAACTTGGAATTCTTCTCAACCAATTCAGGCACGAGTTCGAGCGAAGCCTCATGCGGCGTCGATAGAAATGCAACGTCTGCACCGCTGTTGGCAATTGCTTCGGCAGAGAGCGGCGCACAGCGCGCTTCACCCCAGCCGCGAAGCTGTGGAAAGATCTCCGTGAGGCAGCGAACATTCGCATGTTCCCCGCGAAGGAAAAATACTGGCTTCTCAATTTGCGGATGCCGCAGAAGCAGACGCGCGAGTTCGAACCCCGCGTAGCCCGTTACTCCGACGACGGCGACCTTTGTCTTGCTATTCATCCCAGCATTTCCTCGATTCGTTTCTGAACCGCTACGCGTGCAGTACGCGAGGGGGTTATGATCAGAACGGTATCGTCGCCCGCCAGAGTTCCAGCCACTTCTTTCCAGCGTTCGGCGTCAAGAGCGGCCGCAATCGGCTGCGCTCCGCCGGGCGGAGTTTTCAATACCAGCATGTTCAGCGCCGGGCGCACGTCGAGGAGGAATTCCTTGAGTGCCCGTGCCAGCGCCGGAATGGAAGATGGCTCTTCGGCGCCCGCCGCGGAGAGTGGCCGATAGCCATTGATCGTTTTGACCAAGTGCAATTCGCGAAGGTCGCGCGAGAGCGTAGCCTGCGTCACGCGGACGCCTAAGTGCACGAGCTGTCGGCGCAACTCGTCCTGACTGGCGACCGGCGAGCCGGCCAGCACCTTCAATATTTGACCCTGCCGAAATCTCTTATGCGCGCCCATGTGAACTCGATGCGATATTATTCATGGTACTGCATAATCATACATTATGGGTTGCGCGTGTCAACAGTACAGGCCAAAAAGTTACAGATGCGTTTCTCCGCAATCACGAAGAGTCAATAGCTACTTCGCAAGGGTTCCGGACCGGAGGGTTGTGCGAGAAATAAAAGAAGTAATTCTGGCGGCGGCGTTACAATTCCACGCGACCCTCGGTCGCGCCTTATTACGGATTAATGCGCCGGGAAGCTTCGATTCGCCTTGCTAGGGGGGTATCGATGATACGTTTCGGGCTGTTGTGCTTGTTTTGGCTGATCTTGATTGGGACCTGCAGCGCTCAGGCGCCAAAAGTTTCTGCACCCGCAGAGATTGCGATACAGGCGGGAAAGGTACTGGATGTTCGCACGGGGAATTATCTTACCGATCAGATCATCTGGATCGAGGGAGACCGAATCAAAGCCATTGGAAAGGCGCCGGAGATTTCGCGCCAGATTCCGGCGGGCGCCAAGGTAATCGACCTCTCGAACGCGACAGTTCTTCCCGGGTTAATTGATTGCCATACGCATCTGACCTACACGCCGTACATGTCGGGTCCGGCGGGGCTGCACATTTCCTATCCGCGGCAGGCGCTTATCGGCGCGCGGAACGCGCGCCTCACACTCGAGGCGGGTTTCACAACGGTTCGCAACGTGGGAGCGAATGGATATTCAGATATTGCGCTGCGCGACTCTATTCGCGCAGGCGAGGTCCCGGGCCCGCGGATACTTGCCTCCGGTCCAGCGCTTAGCATTACGGGAGGCCACGGTGACGAGAATTTTCTCGCGCCGCAATTCAATTTTTCGAACGATGGCGTGGCAAACGGCGTCGACGGTGTAACCATAAAGGTACGCGAGAACATTAAATTCGGCGCTGACGTAATCAAATTCATGGCCACGGGTGGCGTTCTCTCCGAAGGAGATAACCCAGCGCTGGAACAATACAGTCCGGAGGAAATGAAAGCGATTGTGGATACCGCGCACGGACTAGGCCGCAAAGTAGCGGCACACGCGCACGGCGCGCTGGGAATCAAGAACGCGGTGCTTGCCGGCGTCGATTCCATCGAGCACGGCAGCTACATGACCGAGGAAGACATTCAGTTGATGAAGCAGCACGGCACGTATTTGGTTCCCACGCTTTATCTTGGCGATTGGCTCATGGAGAATCTTTCGACGCTGGGTCTAACGCCCAACATGATCGAAAAGGCCAAGATCGTTCTGCCCATCGCGCGTCAGAATATCGGGACAGCTTTCAAGGCTGGTGTGAAAGTAGCGTTCGGCACGGATGCTGCGGTTTATCCTCATGGCTTAAACGCGCGCGAGTTTGCTGTAATGGTTAAGCTCGGTCTTTCGCCGTTGCAGTCGGTCCAAGCCGCCACAGTGAATGCGGCCGATTTACTGGGATGGACCGACCGTGTGGGGACGCTTGAGCCGGGAAAGTTTGCAGACGTCATTGCCGTCGATGGAGATCCCCTCGCGGATGTACGCGCGTTGGAAACTGTGCGCTTCGTGATGAAGGGCGGCGAGGTAATCAAGAACCAGTAGCCTTTATTTTTCATTATTTCAAATCAGCCGGGCGCCGATATCAACGCAACTACTGTGGTTCCTGCAAAACGATAGGGCTAAGCGGCATAGTACTCTCATCAAACTCCTATCATCCTGGGTGTTTCATTTCGAGATTTATTGCGCGAGAAGATCGCGCCAAAAAGTGCTCTGTTGTGCCGAGGAAAACGGAATCCAACTTTTCTAGCCCAAAAAGCAGCACGAGAAAAAGAATAAGTTTTCACACGATACCGGGTTTGCTGGATTCTTCGTCTGATTCGGTTGCCTTTGCGGATGCGCTTTGCTGGCCCCGCGATTGCAGGCATTAGAGTAGCGCCAGGTCCGCTTGAATTGCGCTTTGATCGAGGAGAAACGGTGAACGCACTGAAGAAGGCATATTGGGTACTTCCGTTAGTACTGCTAGTTTTCTCTTCGGCACACGCAGGCAGCGTGCCGGCCACGGTGTACTTCAATGGCGGTTATGCATTCGCCGATAATGGCTACGGAATTCCTCCTTATCAGGGAACCCTGAATGGACAGAGCGCGCTGTTCTACTGCGTGGATTTCACTCACGAGATCTACGGAAATACTAGTTGGGACGCTACTGTGACCGGCCTGAACGCCCCGGCGAGCGCTTTCGGCTCAACACGGCTCGACAACAAGAAAGATTATTTGGAGATGGCGTGGCTTATTACCCAAATGGACGCCACTACGAACCAAAGCGAGAAAGCGCAGCTTCAATGGGCAGTTTGGACTTTTTCCGGCGGCCATAGCCCCTACTTCGGAACCGATGCACTGATCGGCGACGCTTTGACGGCCGTGCTGTGGGGATACCAAGGAAATGGTTGGGAAATACTTACGCCCATCGGTAGCTACGGACAGGAGTTCTTGGTTGCAGCCCCGCCTTCAGGTGCGGACTCGCCGGCTCCTACCCCGGAACCCTCAAGCATGCTGTTGTTCGGTACCGTTCTACTAGGTATGTCCTTCGTACTTCGCAAGAAATGGCCTGCTCGGCGTGCGGAGTAAGATCTTCCTCCGTTTGCCTGAAACCGGCTAGCACTCGCATATCTCCTAGGTTGCCATAGAGTTTTTCCGACCATTCTACTTTGCGCCGGTCCATGCCGAGCCGCGAAGCACGCGGCCGGCTGTTGCCCCGGTTAGCGTCCCGTGAACAAACTCAAGCTGGCCATTCACCAAGACGTAGTCCACACCCTCCGATATTTTCGTGGGTTCTGCGTAAGAAGCGCGATCGATGATAGTCGCAGGATCAAAGATCGTGATATCCGCATAAGCCCCAGTTGTGATCAGTCCGCGATTGATCAGGTGTTCGCGCTGTGCCGGCATCGAAGTGATTTTTCGGATCGCTTGTTCCAGTGGCGTGAGGCGTTGGTCACGAACGTAGCGGCCAAGGAACCGCGGGAATGAGCCGAAGGCGCGAGGATGGGTGTGGGGTTCGAACAACGGCCCGTCCAGAGAAAGCTCGCCACTGTCGAGACAGAGCGAGGTCCATGGCTGTTTGAGTGCATATACTAGATCCTGCTCGCTCGCCATAAAATAGATTGCGCCGGTCTGAGCTCCATCCTCCTGAATGAAATCGAACAGCGCATCAAGTTCTGGTTTACCGCGAGCCTTGGCCATTTGCGCCACGGTCATGCCATCGTACTTCTTCAGAGTGGGATTGACCACGCCCGAGATCATTACGCCAGTTCCGCCGCCGCAGTCGTAGTACAGGTTTTCCCAGTCGGTATGCTCCACGGTCATCTCTTTCTTGATACGTTCACGAAGATTTGGATCGCGTAGGCGCTCAAGAAGTTTGTCCATTCCGCCGTCGGCTGTCCACGGCGGCAGGGACGAGACGAGCGCCGTCGACCCCGCGACGTAGGGGTACTGGTCGGCGCGTATATCAAGGCCTGCATCACGCGCGGCCTGAATTTTCGCCACAACACGTGGCATTGTTCCCCATCGCGATTTTCCACTTACTTTCAAGTGGAAGATCTCCACCGGCAAATGAGCTTCGCGGCCAATCTGAATCGCTTCATCGAGCGCAGCCATCTCGCTGGAGCCTTCGCTGCGCATGTGCGAAGCGTAGATACCGCCGTATTGCGACGCGACCTGAGCGAGCGCGATCAACTCATCTGTTTTGGCGTAATGACCTGGCGGATAGATCAATGCTGTCGAGATTCCAAGCGCTCCATCCTTCATGGCCTGCGCCACCAATGCTTTCATCTGTTCGAGCTCGGCTGCCGTCGGTGCACGGTTGTCGTCGCCGATCACGCTCTCGCGCACCTGCGCCGCCCCCACGTACGTCCCCAGGTTGATTGGCGTGCCATCTTTTCCGAGCCGGCGGAAATAACCGTCGAGCGTGGTCCAATCGATTATCAGGTGATAATGCTCCAGGAATGGCGCGAGCTGCGAAAGGGTCTTCTCGTTCTGCGGAGCAACGGAGCCACCTTCGCCAGTGATCTCGGTCGTGATTCCCTGAGAGAGTTTGCTTAAGGACCGATTGTCGATAAGTAATGAGAATTCGGACTGGCCAAGCATGTCGATGAAGCCAGGCGAAACGATCTTTCCCTCCGCATCGATAACCTTTTCCGTCGGCGCTTCGCCAAGTTTACCTATCGCTGCGATGCGATCTCCACGGATACCGATGTCGGCGGCATACCACGGGCCGCCGGTGCCATCCAGGATGCGGCCATTCTTGATGATCACATCGAATGGCATCGCGCTTTCTTTTTGCGCCGGTGTCACGCGAGGCCAACAAAACGCCGCAAGGGTGAATACAACTGCAACCAAGCAGAAAGCAACCGGTTTTTTGTGATTCATACGTGGCACTTTAACCTCTGGAGCGACAACGGGGACAGAGAAATTTTGTAGCTGCCCTCGCGGCGGATCGAAGTTGTTGGTTGTCCCGGTGCAAGCCTCCCTAGCGCTTGGCTGTGGGGCGGGATATTGGGCTAGGAGTGAACTGGCTTAACGATTAGCCGCATCATTTTGAGCTTGGGTAGGCACGGCTAGCAGGAGCGCGAACGCGGCGAGAGACAACAGAAAGGGGGGGTCTGAAAGTGTTCTTCACGTTTTTCCTCCTTTTACCAATGATTACGAGCTTTCCGAATTTGTTGTGGGTTTGTATTTGACATCCTGGGTAGTAGCAGGCTGCCCCTGACTACAAGGGCAAGCATTGCGAATTTGCCTGGTGGTTGCATTTGCCCATCCTCCGTTTTCCAAATCGATTTCTTGTTTCCTGGCTTAAGGCCATCTTTGGGCCTCTACTAGGAAATCGGAAACGGGAGGAAAAAGACGACAGGCGAAGAAAATTTATGGGAGACAAATCCCCGCTGAACCCGCGACCCGTCGAGGTGGGAGCCCTTCTTCTCTAGCGTTTTGTCACAGCGCGGGAACCTACACTGGGAGCAATTTGGCCTAAGGATTGGTGAAGCAGAAACTGGGCATTTGGAAGCTTGCCATTCCAATGATTCCAGAGGTCCCTTCTCTGCGCTTCCAGGCGGTCGGTTTCTGCGGTACGCCCGGCTCGCCGCAGTAGATTGGCAAGAGCGGTCCAAGTGCGCGAAATGCAGGTTGCGTCCCGCAGATCATTCTGCAGGTCGGGTTTCCAGGCCATCAGTTGATCCAAAAGATGCTGGTAGGCCTGAATCGCTTCGTTTCCTTGGCCGGTCTCTGCGTAGTCGTCGGCCTGAGCCCTCAGAGCTTCATAAGCCTCGCTCATCGGCTCGACTTTGTCTGAGGGATACTGCTTCGTTTGATTAAGCAATTCGAGGGCTCGGGCGATGCGCTGCTTCGATTCCTTGTCGCGACCCGCCCAGCGCAGGGGGTAGGATGACGCGGCCAGCAGCTCCGCTTCATCTCGTTGTGTGGTGACACTGCTTCTTGCCTCGCGTATGCGCATAAGTCCGTGATCGTAAACTGCCAGCGCGTCTTGCGGACTTTGGTGGCGCAGGATATTGCCAATTTCTAGACTTTTCCCCGCAACGTTATGGCGACCGAGATAATCGTTCGAGTCCTGTTTCGCGAGATCCTCGGCAATATCCAGCCCTTTTTGAAGCTCAGCGAGCGCCTCTTGACTCCGGCCGAGGCTTGGTTCTGCATCCGCGCGACCCAGTATCTCGCCTTCGAGGTCGTATGCGTTCGCCAGATTCATGCGCAGCGTAGCGTGTCCGTTTGCCGCCTCTCCTTTTTCCAGCTCAATGGCCTCGAGACTGGTCTTAAGGGTGCCATCCAGATACCCCGCTTGCCACCGCGCAGCTGCCAAAATCATGAGGATAGAACCGTCCCCTTGGGTACTGGACAACGGGATGTCCAAACCCCGTTGGCAATATCGAGTCGCGTCATCAAAACGCCTCGCTCCGTAATAGGAGCCGCCGACGTTTGTGTAGAAATACCTCATGCTGTACAAGTCGTGAGTCTCGGTGGGATGAGTATTCATGAACCGCTCGATGAGCGAAGCTGTGGCGGCGCCATCCCTTAATCCCTCCTGTTGGTCGCCGCGGCGTCGGGCCAAGATCATGCGATCGTGGTGGCAACGAAGAGCGCCCGCTGATTTATGGGATCTTTTGAGAGGACAGGATCCACGAATGTCGACGCATGGTTCAGACTCGCTTCTGCTTCCGCAAATTGGCCTAGGTTGGGAGAGGTGGGATCCCCTTGTGCATGCGCCACGCGAACGTAGGCGTAGGCGACTTCGAGCTCGAGGTCCTTGTCGCCGTGAACGTCGCTGCTCAGCGAAGTCAGATATTGCAGCGAATCGGAAACCATCTGCATTCTGACCTTCGTAGAGCCCGGTAACCCTCGAATGTCGTTATCGAGTTCGATAAATTTTTTTGCCAGTTGACGGACCTGCGCGAAACGCTGCTCGGCGATCTTTCGTTGCCGGTTGGCCACGTACAGACCGGTCGAGAGGCTGCCAATCACAAACACAATGGCGGCGGTTAGCGCCGCCACCGTGCGGTTGCGGCGGAGGAATTTGGCGGTGCGATAGGCGAGGGCATCAGGAAGCTAGTGCGGGATCTCGCGCGCCTAGCGAGGACAACCAAGCGCCACGCTCATCCTCTGTCATGGCGAGCGCCCGGTCCAGATATGGACTCAGAGTCTGCCATTGATCGGGGCTGAGTGTGGACATCGCGATTCCTCAGAGCGATAAATCGGTGCGAAGTTTTCGGTGCAAATAAATGCGGGCTTTCTCCCAGTTCCGCTGCACGGTACGCTCCGACACGTCACGCATAGCGGCGATTTCGGCAAAGGAGAACCCGCAGAAGAATTTCAAATCCACAATCTCGGCGAGAGTGGGGTCCACCCGAGCAAGTTCTTCGAGCGTCTCACTAATGTTCTTAAGCTCCTGGTAATCGGCGGAGCCGTCGGGATCGTCGGTGCCGAGCGAAGTAATCTCGAATTGACCACCGCGCTTCTGGGCTTGCCGGTTTCGAGCGTGATCGATTATCAGCCCGCGCATCACTCGAGCTGCATAACCCATGAAGCGCGCGCGGTCGGGGAATGACGAGCCCTCGCGTTCGGCCATACCGAGATAGGCTTGGTGCAGAAGAGTGGTGGCGCTCAGAGTAACCGGGAGACTTTGCCTTGCAAGCTCGCGTTTGGCCAGCCGGTGCAGCTCGGAGTAGAGCGTGGAGAAAAGAGCGTCCGCGGCCGAGCGGTCTCCTCGGTCGGCAGCACCAATGAGCAACGTAACCGTGGAGAGATTCGCGCCCGACATGCTTGCACATCCGTGGTAGATGCGGGGTCCGTTGCGCCACAGCCTGTCGTAATTCGTTTGAATAGTCAAGCTGAAAGCTGATCAAGGCAATCGAAACGCATCGTCTTGAGTTGAGCGCCGCGCGGCATACAAATTGCTGATGGTTATCCCACATACCTGAACCCAGATGAATTTTTCGCCAACCTGTCGTCTTTTTCCTCTCGTTTCCGATTTTCTTCAGTAGAGGCAGGAACTCTCGCCGATCCCGGGCAGGCTGTGCCCCAAGCCCAGATCGCGGGAGACAGCCGGCACTCTTCACTCAAAGGAGATATGCCATGAAACAGTACACTCCCCGAATTGCTACGCTCGCCGTGAGGCTCGCTTCGGTCGCGCCCTCGCCTGCAAAGCTCAGTCTCGCGGTGTTGTTTTCGGCGATGGCATTAGCCATCGGCGCCCAGCAAGTGAGCGCCGCCACTGTCACCTATATCGTAGGGACCTGCCGGAGTGGCACCCAGTTCACAAAAATCCAGAAAGCCCTCGACGCCTCGCCAGCCCCTGACACGGTCGAGGTCTGTCCCGGGTCATATGCCGAGCAGATCACGATTAGCCATCCGGTCACGCTCGAGGGCATCGAGCAGGGTAACGGAGCCCAAGTGCGAATCGTGGCAACGGCAATGACGGTAAACACTACTGCTACCGACGGGAATCCCGCAGCCGCTCAAATTTTCGTCAACAACGTAACCGGCGGCGAGGTAAATCTGACAAACCTGCAAGTGAGCGGCACGGGCAACGGGGAAGGTGGAACTGGGGTTTTCTTTATCGGTGTCCTCTACCTGGAGTCCTCGGGAACCATCAACCAGGTGACCACCTCGAACCAGGATGGGACGGGCGTCACAGGCTTTGGAATGTGGATCGTGGGTGGCAGTTCCAAGTCATCGGTCACAGTGGAGGATTGCAGCGTACATGATTTTAGTCAAGGCGGGATCTTTGCAACCAGCACGGCAACGGCGACGAATCTGACGCTGGCGTTAAAGAATAATGTTGTTTCTGCGGTCTCCGAAGGCGTGGATGGAATTTTCCTGGACGAAGGTACTGACCCCACGGTCAGCGGCAATACTGTGAGCGGCGGCACCAGCACAGGAATCGTCATGGTTGCGACGGAGGGATCGATTACGGGCAACACGATCCTT
>Ga0308309_10001032_pt1 | contig 16698 bp, 13 predicted proteins | sample HubBroMetageWFT5_FD_192491 | JGI IMG/M metagenome (GOLD analysis project Ga0308309, IMG submission 192491) | Warmed and freeze-thawed soil microbial communities from the Hubbard Brook experimental Forest, New Hampshire - Hubbard Brook CCASE Soil... | ecosystem: Environmental > Terrestrial >...
CACATCGCCGCGGCGAACCACAACATCCCCACCATGATGGGCGCGCCGAAAATGGACCCATACATGGCCAAAGATTTCCAGACCTCCATCACGGAAAAACAAAAAATCGTGGACGAACTCAACAACTCGTTTACGTACGCGATTTCCCTCGTCCAGAAAATGTCCAACGCCGATTTCGCCAAGCCCGAAAAATCTCTTGGCCCTGACGCCAACGACGGTGACGTGGTCTACATTCTCGTCACTCACGCTCACGAGCATCTCGGCCAGTCCATCGCCTACGCGCGCATCAACGGCATCGTTCCGCCGTGGACGGCAGCCGCTGAAGCAGCCGCAAAGAAAAAGGCCGCCGCAGCCCCGCCGGACAAGGACTAATCCGCATCGCACAGCGCGGGGAATCGCCGGCCGATTCCCCGCTTTTTCTAATCCGCTGTGATTGCTCTGCCAAAATTCATTGCGGAGGCCTCAATGCCTTCGCACGGTCCATGATGGCTGGCGGAAACACGGGTTCTCCTCGCGGCGGCTTGCCCTGCGTGATCGCCCACTGCTCAATCCAGCCCATGCCTTCTTCGCCGACGTACGTGTTCGGTAATCCGTACGCCTGATCGCCCAGGGCATCGTCCAGCGTGATGAACCGATAGCCGCGCTTGCGAAACACCTCCGCCAGATCGCCGATGTGATCCGCCTCAAGCTGATTCCCATGAATCAAAAGAATCTGCTTGGGTTCGTATCCCATCACCTGCACCGCGAGCTGCTCGTCATAGGCAAACATTGCGTCGGAATAATCCAGGTAGGACTTCACAACTTCCTGCTGCACGGCCGTGTCGCCGCGCTTTTTCGCGTCGTCGTACACGACTGCAAATTCCCAATCCCATGCGTCCAGCGTGACAGGCGCAATTCGATAACCGCGCCCCGTCAGAAACGCCTCCGCCGCGCGCCGCGTTTCCAGGTCTCTGCCCGTGTCGAGGTAAGGATGCCGGAAAAATCGTAGCTTCATGTTGTGTTGCGCGAGCAGCAAACGCAGCACCGGCTCGCCCTGCACCACGTCATCCTCCCATTGCTGCAGCCCCACGCGATTCAATGACGCGTGGCTGTAAGTGTGATTACCCAGCTCGAAACCCGCATCCACCCACATTTGCAAAGCCTTGATTCGCTCGTCCACCTCTCCCCATTTGTAGAGTTTCCTTTCATTCACGAACCCGACTGCAGGAATTCCCTGCTGCTTTAGCGCCGCAAGCAACCGCGCTGTCATATCGGTGATTTCTGCGCCAGTCATAAACTCCCCCGCGGCCGCCGGCAAATCGTCGATTGTGATTGCCACGCGCCTGTCCGGTGCGCTGAAGGCTTTCGGACTACCAATCCATTGCGCCACGCATATTGCGGAGGCAACAATCAAGACTATGCGAACCAGTTTCATCGGCTTTCCCCTGGGGTGCTTTGTGGCTTCCCGAACTGCAATCTGGTGAAAGGTAACACGATATTTGGCGTGGTTGTCTACCGTGGATCAGAATGCACCAGTGACGAGCCGCTTTGCCGGGTCGCGCGAGAACTTGTTCCTGATCACGCGCTTCGGCCCGCCTTAAATCCGATTTTGCTCAGTATGGAATGAATCGGGCGGAATCAAGTGCCCCGTGCCCGGGATCTTATTTATTCGGAGCTGCAGCATTCGTTGCAGGCAGGTCATGGGAGGTCAGCATTTTCACTTCCTCCACGAGAGTGATTATTCCTTTGTCAAAGTTTTTGCGGCCAGTCGATTCCCTGGTCCATCCTTGAACGCTTTCAATCATGTGCCACAGTGTCACATGCGTCTTGGGATCCAGAATCACCAGTCGGAGACAAGGAAACGGCGCAACGCTAAAACGAACTTCAAAAACCAAATCCGCGTCCGCGGGCGCGGATACCAATTCAAACCTGCCCCAACTTTTCATCGCCGCGTAGAAAGTGTTGTAAGTCAGGTTGGGTACATTGAAGATTTCGTCGCCATCGCCATTGGAGATGAATAGCTTTTTGCCCGCTAGGATCTGAATGGGTATCGGCGCGGGTTCCGCATTGATAGGTTGTTGCGCCGCTGCAATCGGTACAGCGGCCAGAACAATAGCTGCAAGAATGCAAGCGATCCCCATTTGGGCGATTCTACTCATGGCTGCTCCTTTTCAATCGTTTCCGCGGGATGGCGGAATCTGGTCCTGTTTGTTTTGACGTGAGTTATTCTTTTCGAGTTACGACGTCTGCGCGCACATACAAACAATCGAGTAGCAGATTGGTTCGGTGAACCACCTGAACCAGGCGGCAGAGTCAAAAACTCGGGCGTGACGCCCGCGCTACCAGAGGCTCAGTTGAACATACGGAAGTCGCCGTGCCACCCGCAGCCGAGCGCCCCGCATCGTTGCGACCCCTCACAGTGTCTGCGATAATGAAGAAAGCAATTCTGAGGCTCATTTGACCGGCAACGAAGTCCGTAAAACATTTTTAAGATTTTTCGAAGAGCGCGGCCATCGCATCGTGCGCAGCAGTTCGCTTATCCCTACGAACGATCCCACGCTTCTCTTCACCAACGCTGGGATGAATCAATTTAAAAACGTCTTTCTTGGCCTCGAACAGCGGGATTACAAGACGGCCACCACCTGCCAAAAATGTGTGCGCGCCGGCGGCAAGCACAATGACCTCGAAAACGTCGGCTTCACCAATCGCCATCATACTTTTTTCGAGATGCTCGGTAACTTTTCTTTCGGCGACTATTTCAAGCAGCAAGCCATTGCTTACGCATGGGAACTCGTCACCGGAAAAGACTGGTATGCGATGCCGCAGGAAAAGCTCTATTTCACGGTGTTCGGCGGCGCGGAGCTCGGCGGCGTGAAGCTCCCTCCCGATCATGATGCGGCGGCGCTTTGGGTCAGCACTGGTGCGGCCAAGGATCGTGTGGTCGAAATCCCCGGGCTCAAGGATAATTTTTGGCAGATGGGCGATACCGGTCCCTGCGGCCCTTGCAGCGAAATCTTTTACGATATGGGGATCGCCGCATCGGACGAGGGCCATGCGGACTGCAAGTTTCCGTGCGACTGCGGGCGGTACGTCGAAATCTGGAATCTCGTCTTCATGCAGTTCAATCGGGATTCCAGCGGGCTCAATCCGCTGCCGAAGCCGTCCGTAGATACGGGCATGGGGCTCGAACGCGTCACCGCCGTCAAGCAAGGCGTAATCAGCAATTTCGATACGGATTTGTTTCAGCCGCTCATGCGGGAAGCCGCCCGGCTGACCCATGTGGACCTGGGTGACGCAAGAATTCAGCCCTCGCTGCGCATCATTGCCGACCACTCACGCGCCGCCACATTCCTGATTTCTGACGGCGTGATTCCGTCGAATGAAGGCCGAGGGTATGTGCTGCGCAAGATCATCCGCCGCGGCTTGCGCCACGCGAAGATGCTGAACGCGCCTACTCCTTTTCTTTCGATTATGGCCGCGAGTGTGCGAACGGAGATGGACGAAGCGTATCCCGAGCTGGATGAAACTGCGGCGCGCGTCACGCGTGTTCTCGATGAAGAGGAACACCGCTTCACTCGCACCGTAGAAGTCGGCCTCAAGAAACTCGAAGAAAGCGTTCAGGATCCTCAAATCGTTGCAAGTGTGAATGGAAAGCGCCAAATGTCTGGCGCCGCTGCGTTCCGTCTGTACGACACCTTCGGCCTCCCGATTGATTTCATTGAAGACACATTGCGCGACGCGGGCATAGCCTTCGATAAAGAAGGGTTCGATCTCGCCATGAACGAGCAACGCACCCGCGCGAAGGCATCCTGGAAGGGCGCCCACAAAGATGCCGCGAATCCCACGTATGCGAAGATCGCCGGAACTTTCAAAACCGAGCCCGACTTTTACTTCGGCACGCAGATGCGCGACTGCCGCATCGAGGCCATCGTCACCAGGCAAGGATCGGTGGACGAAATCAAGGTGGGCGCGGAAGCAGAAGTCGTCCTTGACCGCACATCCATCTACTCTGAATCGGGCGGGCAGCTTTCCGATATCGGCGGATTCTACGACAGCTCTGAATCGCTCGAACTGGCCGTGGTTCACGGCGCCTACTATCCGGTAACCGGCCTGATCGCACACCGCATCGTCGCGCAACAGGATTTGCGCGTCGGCGATCGCGTCGCGACTGTTGCCGATCCCGTGCGCCGGGTCCGCAACATGCGCAACCATACGGCCACGCATTTGATGAACGCGGCGCTGCGCAATATTCTGGGAACGCATGTGAAGCAGGCGGGCTCGCTCGTTGCTCCCGATCATTTGCGCTTTGATTTTTCGCACTTTGCCGCCGTGGATGCTTCCGAAATCGCTGAGATCGAAGAGCAGGTGAACGAAGAAGTCCGCAAGAACCTCGAAATCCGAACAGACATCATGAATATTGACGATGCGCTCGCCTCGGGCGCGCTCGCCTTCTTCGGCGACAAATATCCTGAAGCAAATGTGCGAGTCGTCACGATTCCCGATACGTCCGTACCGACCGGTTTCTACAGTAAGGAGCTTTGCGGCGGAACCCACGTCAACCGCACGGGTGAAATCGGCATCTTCAAAATTCTTTCCGAGTCGTCCACAGCTGCGGGTATTCGCCGCATCGAAGCGATTACCGGCGATCGCGCGCTCGCTGATTACCAGAACTCGCTCACCACGCTGCGAAAAGCGGCCGCGCTACTCAACACCGGCGAGGACGAGGTGCTTGCCGCAATCGAGCGCCAATTCGACCAAATCAAGGCGCTCGAACGCCAGTTAGACGGCCTGAAGCGTAAAGCCGCCGGCTCCCATGCTCAGGATCTTTTGGCGACCGCCCGCGACGTCAAGGGCGTCCGCGTCGTAGCTGCAAAAGTGGATGGCGCCGACCGCGAAACCCTTCGCCAGATGGTTGATACGCTCCGCCAGAGGCTTGGCTCGGGGGTGGTAGTCCTCATGACCGCCGATGATGGCAAAGTTGCTCTAATTACAGGGGTTACGAAAGACCTGATTCCGCGCCTCCACGCCGGGAAGATCGTCCAGGAATTGGCCAAGCTGGTAGGCGGTTCCGGGGGCGGCCGCCCCGATTTGGCAGAGGCTGGCGGAAAAGACACATCCGGCATAGAAATGACCTTGAGTACCGTTTACCCCCTGCTCGACCGAATACTATAATCCCCTTCGCGCCAGAGACTTACGCCGGGAGAGCATTGCTATCCCGAGCGGAGTCGTATGTTTATGTCGAGTTCTTCTTTCGCGAGGTTCGCGAGGTAGCGGAGCGTTAGCCTTCCCAGGCACTGCCATGAAAAAAGTCGCACTCAGCCTAACGATCTCGGTCGTCGCCGCGTGGATGCTCCTCGCCACTCCGGCGAGCGCCCAGATCAGCTCGTATGTGGATGAACACGGAAAACTGGTTTTCGTAAACGGTGATTCCCCTGCACCGCGAACTGGGAGTACTATTAGTTCTCCCTCGATGGCTTCGAGTTCCGGGTCGAAGACTCTCGATACTTGGTCTTCGGTTCAGTTCGACGATATCGTGCGCGATGCAGCCGAACGCCATCAGGTGGATCCCGCGCTGGTGAAGGCCGTGATCCGTACGGAATCCGGGTGGAATCCACACGCGGTTTCCCGCAAGGGAGCCATGGGGCTGATGCAGTTGATCCCAGGGACGGCACAACGCTACGGCGTTGGCAATCCTTACGATCCCGCGCAAAACGTTGAGGGCGGGACGATGTATCTGAAGTCGCTGCTCGATCGCTACAACGGCGACGTGAACAAAACTCTCGCGGCATACAACGCCGGCGAGGGTGCCGTGGATCGAAGCGGAGGTGTTCCGGCAATTCCGGAGACGATCAGGTACGTCAGGAAAGTTAACGCATACTTCCGGCCCGCCGCAGGGAGCAACCCGGTGCGCTGGAGTCCACCAAAGACTCCGGTGCGACGGGAAGTGGCTTCGAATGGGCGGGTAGTTTTCACGAACGAATGAAACGCGAAGCTTCGATTCGAATTCGCCTCTCGATTGAAGTGATCCTGCTTGCAGTCGCGCTGGTGGTGTCCCTGGCGCCCGCTTCCCACGCCGACAAAAACTCCGATGCCCGTGATCAGTTCGAGCGCGCCGTGCGTATGCGCACGCAGCTGGAAGGCTACCTGCCGAAAGACCGCGCGCTGGACGATTACAAGCGCACCATCTTCGCATTTCACAAGGTTTATTTGATTTCCACCGTTTCCGAAGACGTGACGCCTTCGCTCATCGCCCAGGCCGAACTGTACGTGGAAATGGGAAACCAGTTCGATCCCAAGTATTTTCAGTCCGCGATCGAAAGCTATGACTTCCTGATCAAGCAATATCCCGGCAGCCGCTATCGGGGCGAATCGCAGCTGTCCATCGCGCGAATTCAAGAAGACGATCTGAAGAAACCGAACGATGCCGAAGCGACCTACAAAGATTATCTGAAGAGCTTTCCGCATTCGGAGAAAACAAAGGCCGTCCGGCAGGCGCTGAAAGAAATTGCCGACGACCGAGAGAGAGTTCAGACCGCGAGCCAGCCCCAGCAGCCGCCGCAAGGCACTGACCTGATCGGGCCGGTGGCGCAGCCGCGCATCGCCGAAAATCGCACACCCAACGTTACTGACATTCGCACCTGGAATGCGGACAATTACACGCGCATCGTGGTATCGCTTGACGACACCATCAAGTACGACGCTTCGCGAATTACTTCCCCGGATCGAATCTATTTCAATATTTACAAAGCGCGCCTGAGCGCTTCTTTGGCTTCGAAAACGCTCGATGTGGATAACGGGTTGCTGAAGTCGGTGCGCGTTGCGCAAAACAAGGAAGGCGTGGTGCGGCTGGTTCTGGATGTGAACGGCGCGAAGGATTATTCCGCTTACCTGCTGAAAGATCCGTACCGGCTGGTCATTGACGTTCGATCGGGTGCGGCGGTGGCGAAGCAGGATGCCCTCCCGGCGCCCGTCGGGGCTGCACCGGTTAAAATGGAAACCGAGAAGCCAGCCGAAAAACCGCAGGAAACAGTTTCGGTGAGTGCGCGGGGAAATTCGGCGGTGCCCTCCACGTCAAAACCAGCGGTGAAGAGCGCGGCGAAGACTTCCCTGCCATTGACGAAGAAAGATTCCAGCACGTTGGCTGCGCTTCAGCCCCCGGCTGAGCCCAGGCCCAATCGTGATGGCGCGCGTTCTCTGACGCGCGAACTGGGCCTGAAAATCAATCGCATCGTGATTGACGCTGGCCACGGCGGACACGACACCGGAACGATTGGGCCTCATGGCCTGCTCGAGAAGGATCTATGTCTGGATGTGGCGCTTCGCCTCGGCAGGCTGATCGACGAAAAGCTTCCCGGCGCCGAGGTGATTTATACGCGCAAGGACGATACGTTTATTCCGCTCGAAGACCGGACGGCGATTGCTAACCAGGCGAAGGCCGATCTGTTTATTTCAATCCACGCGAATTCGAGCCACGATCATGCCGCGCGAGGCGTTGAGACGTATTACCTGAATTTCGCCACATCGGAGGATTCGATGAATGTGGCCACGCGCGAAAACGCGCTCTCGCAGGAGTCCTTGCACGACCTGCAGGACCTGATCAAGAAAATCGCCCGAAACGACAAGATCGAAGAATCGAAGGAATTCGCGGGCGATGTTCAGGACTCGCTTTCGGAGCGCATGCAGGTGGTAAGCCACAGCGAAAAGAACCGCGGCGTGAAGAAGGCTCCGTTTATCGTCCTGATTGGCGCAAATATGCCGTCGGTGCTTTCCGAGATATCGTTCGTCAGCAACCCCAGCGACGAAAAACTGCTCCGCAAGGGCGACCAGCGGCAGCGCATCGCCGACGGCCTGTTTCGTGGCATAACCACGTATCTCGACAGCCTCAATAGCCTTTCCTACAACAAGCAAAAGCCTCTTCCCGACAACCACCCGGATTCTGCCAACGGAACTGTGGCGGAAGACGGGAACCACAAGTAGAATTCTGGCGTCTAATAGGGAGTCACCCATGCGCCGGCACCTCACATCCCTGGCTGCACTTGTATTTCTGGCGACTGTACCCACCTTTGCGCAAAGCGCGTTGCCTGACCAATTTGGCGGGTGGACGGCCAGTGCGAAGGGGCCGCTACAGCCGCCGGTCGTCTCCGATGGCGATCATGTCGGCAGCATGTTGGCGCAACGCGCGGGCGACGCGCTGAAGGAATTCGGCTTTATTTCTGGCGAACAAGCCAGTTACACGCGCGGCGCGAACACCATGCAGGTGAAGCTTTACAGGATGAAGGACGCTAGCGGCGCATACGGCGAATATTTCTATCTGCTTGACCAGCAGACATTTCAGGCCACGCTTTACCAGTTAAAGGATGCGCGAGGCTCAAGCGAGCAGATTTTATCCACAAGACCGCCGGGGCTGATTTCTTCGAATTTGACTGAGCATTCCGCGATATCGTCCGGCCGGGCGCTGGCGCTGGACGGAAATTTGGTCATCGAAATCGAGGGCCGAGGCCTGCCGAGACTCGGGCGCGACTTGAATTCACTGGTTGCGTCGGTAACCGCGCACGCGCAACAAGGCGGCCTGCCCATGCTGCTGCAGCATATGCCGCACAAGGGCAAGATCGACGGCACGGATATTTATGTGCTTGGCCCGAATGTGCTGTTCCAATTGATTCCTCTTTCGCAGGATGATTGGCTGGGCTTTTCGCAGGACACTGAGGCTCAGATCGCAAAATACCGCGTGGATGGACACGAGGTTACGCTAGTGGTCGCGGACTTCCCCACTCCTCAACTGGCCACGGCCAAGCTTGCTGAGCTCCAAAAGAAATTCAACGTGAATGGTTCGAAGTCGGAAGCTGAATCGCAGCCGCTGTTTGCGAAGCGGTCGCTCACGCTGCTCGCCGTCGCCGTGGGGGCGCATTCGCAAGCCGAGGCGAATGTGCTGCTGGATCAGGTGAATACGACGACGGAAGTTACCTGGAACGAGCCGACTTTTTCACTCACGGAGCCGAGTTTCCCGGCGATGATCGTGGAAGTTTTTGTGGGAACCGGAGTTATTTGCCTCTTCGCCATGATTTCCAGCGTGGCGTTCGGCGGGTTCAGGCTCGCCGTCAAGCGCCTCTACCCCAATAAAGTGTTCGATAGACCAAATGAAATTCAAATTCTGCAGCTCGGGCTATCCAGTAAACCCATCAATGCAGAGGACTTCTACAGCCTCGACCAGCCCAACGCCAGCTAAAGGTGTCGGTGGAAAACCGGGCCGCTGTAAAAGAAATCGCTCGTATCTGCATATAAATAATAGAGTTATCGGATATTCGTTTTTCCCGTTTCCTGCTTGACTGAATTTAAACCCTCCACTAAACTGCGCCTGAGGAAAGAGTTCTGCGGCCATCCGCGCATTGGCTCTGGAGCTTTCTCCCCTCGAAGGCCCGCTGCAAGGCGGGCCTTCTGCGTTTTGATCGCACAGATCCGCGGATTTATTTGTGTTTCGCAAGACTTCTGCAAACCTTCGCACGAACCCCACCAAAAAAATTTGCACCCTGCAGCCATGAACACTGCGTATAGGTATGTAACGGGCCATGGTGAATGCAGCGAATCAGCACGGCAACCGCGGAAGCGCCGGTGACAACCGAATTGGACTTCGAATGTCTTGTGCGGGAGCACCAGCGGATGGTTTACAGCATCGCGTACCATTATTTGCGAGACAGAGAAGCGGCGGAAGAAGTTGCGCAGGATGCGTTTATGGAATTGCACGCTAACTTTGGAAAAATCAGTTCGGGCGAACATGCGAAGCACTGGCTTCGGCGGGTTGCGTGCCATCGTTCGATTGACTACGCGCGACGATTGCCGAAGGCAACACAGGTAGATTGGGATTCGCTGCCAGAGCCGGCTCAGCCTACGGCGGCAAGCGATCCGATGCAGTCCGAGCGACTGCGGCAGATGGTGGCTTCCTTGCCGGCGAAGATGCGCATCGTGATGATCCTTCGCTATCAGGAAGAAGCCGAGCCGGAAGAAATTGCGAGCGTGCTGGAAATGCCGGTAAACACAGTGAAAAGCCATATCCATCGAGCGCTCGAAATGCTGCGGGGAAAAATGGGGCTCTCGGAAGGGAAAGCAAGCGCATGAAACGGATGGAAGAAGAAATCGGAAAGGCTCTGCAGCGCGTGGAAGCCCCGGCGGGATTTGCCGAACGCGTGATGGCGCGGGCCGCGGCTGCCGAGCGGAGTAAAACCCGTGCGGCGTGGATCTGGCTGGGCTTATTTCAAGCGCCCGCACTGCGCTGGGCTGCGACGGGCGCGCTTTGCCTGGCGCTGGTGGGGGGCGGAGTCTTGCTGAAGCGCGAGCAGGAGCGGCGGGCGCAGGGCGAGCGAGCGAAGGAACAGCTGATGCTGGCGCTGCGGATTGCGGGGAGCAAGCTTCAGATTGCGCAAAATTCGGTGCGGGAAATCAGCGACGAGAATTGATTGGGAACAAATTGCCAGGAGGATTGCGTGAAACGGAGAATCTTACTCATTGCCATTTTAACTTTCGCGACCGTTGCGGGATGGTCACCAGCCCGGGCGCAGGATTCCAGCGACGCGATGCTCAGCAAGCTGGAGGCGAAGGCATCGAAGACCGTGGACGTTACGCTTGACCAGACCATGCTGCAATTCGCGGGACATTTCCTCAACGACAAGGACGCCGACCAGGCGAAAGCCAAAAAGATTATCGCCAAGCTGCGGGGCGTGTATGTCCACAGCTTCGAATTCGAGAAGGAGGGCGGCTATTCGGCGGAGGACATCGCGCCGTTGCGCGTAGCTCTCCACGGGCCGGATTGGTCTCGCATCGTGAACGTGCGCAGCAAGCACAGCGATGAAAACGTGGAGGTCTATTTCAAAAAAGAAGGCGGGAAATTCCAGGGCCTCGTTGTGATTGCGACCCAGCCGACGCAACTTACCTACGTAAGTATTGACGGCGAGATCGATCCCGATGAATTGATGCAGCTGGGCGGACAATTCGGCATACCCAAGGTGGACGTGGACCATTCGGATAAGGACAAGGATAAAGACAAAGTGAAGGATAAGGACGAGAAGAAGGGAGACAACGAATGAGCCGCCGAGCGATTGATATCCTGCTGGTTGTTGCCCTGGCCATTCCCTGCTTTGCGGGCGACCGCGAATTCAATTCGGTGGTCAGCGCAGTGGAAACGCAATATGGCGTCCACAAAATGCATATCCCGATGCTGGGCTTCGCCACATTCTGCCTGAAAGTGGCGGGCACGCCGGGGGCTTCGGGTTTAAAAATCGCGGTCTTCCAGCACATGCCGCGGCCAAGAGGTTCGTCAGATTTGGAATTCGAGCAAAGGGTGTCGAGTTCGCTTGGTTCGGAATGGAGGCCATTTGTGCGCGTCCGGTCGCATGAGGGAGGCGGATTCACGGTCGTTTATACGAACGCCTCGGAAAAGGATTTGACGTTGATGATCGTGTCGCTGCAATCAGAGGATGCCACCGTGGTGCAGGCGAAGGTGAAGAGTTCGGACTTGAAGCGATGGATTGACGATCCGGAGGGGATGGCGGATCACGACGATCACTCGACCGATCAGTAGGTCGGAATTTCGAGGCGGCTCGGCTTAACTGACATCCTGCCTTCCTCCAACGCTGGAGAGAGACCTCCGCCTCGGCGGACGCAAAGAGCGCACCTCGACTGCATATCCAGACCCGGAATTCGAAAAGGCCGATTTCCAGGCAAGAAAATTCCTTGGGACACTCCGCAGTGGAAACAGGATAATTCCGCTTAATTTCCTCGAATCTCCCATGTTTTGACGATTTCGCCTGCCTCTGTTTGCAGCCCCAACGGCATGATCCTGACATTTGCGACGATCTGGAAGAACCGCCGTGAAACCATTCCAGGCAATCTGGAATCCAATCTCGAACACCGTATGTTGGAAACTAATCTCCCGAGTTTCGGAACTTGCCCACCGGCCTGAGAGATAATGAAAGGTGAAAATGACGCAAAATCTCAGGGCTGTATGCGGTTTCCGTTTCATTCTCACGTTCTTCGCGGCGCTTCTGATTTTCGTCGGGGCTGCGAGGGCCCGGCAAGATCAACAACAACAGCCGCCGCCTGGCACAAGCACGCCTGCGCAGACTCAGACACAGGTTCAGGCGCAGCCTGCAGAGAAGCCAGCCGATCAATCCGCTAAACCGCCCGATAAGCCAGCGCAGAAGGACGACCGCATTTTCGGTGTGATGCCCAATCACCTGACTGTCGAGGGCGGCAACCGCGTTCCGCCCCTTACCTGGAAAGAAAAATACAAGATCACTGCCGAGGGGGCATTCGATCCCTACGAATTCGTGATCGTTGGGGTTGTAGCCGGGATTCACCAGGCGGAAAATCAGGACGCGCCGTTCGGACAGGGCGCCCAGGGGTATGCCAAGCGCTATGGGGCGGGGTTCGCCGACCAAGCCATCGGCAACATGATGACGGGCGCTGTGTTCCCATCCCTGCTGCGCACGGACCCCCGCTATTTTCGCCTGGGCGAGGGATCGATCAGGCATCGTCTGGGATATTCGGTTGGCCGAATTTTCATCACACGGACGGATAGCGGCCACCGCACTTTTAATTTATCCGAGTTTGCGGGCAGCGCCGCCGGCGCCGGTATTTCCAACGCATATTATCCGAGCTCGGATCGCACCATTTCGAATAACGTGAACACGTGGGCGACACAGATCGCCATCGACGCCTTCGGAAACGTCCTGAAGGAATTCTGGCCCGATATCCATCACAAGCTTCAGAAGAAGTAGCAAATCCGCTTGTCACGCCGCGTAACTCCCTTGTGCGCGAAGGCGATTTGTCGGATGATGCCGGCGTCACGCCATCTCCTTCCGAAGAGGTGCATGCCCGATGTGCAAATTTTCCAGGCTTTTCTGGTTCTCGATTTTCGTCCTCGCGCTGGGTGCAGGAGAATCACGCGCTCAGGCACCGGCACCTAATGCCCAGACATCCGCTGATAGCGCCGAAATTTCGGCGCTGAAAGCCAATATCGAAAGGATGAAAGCTTCGCAGGCTGACTGGCCCAATCTGGCGCGCTACCGTGCCGCGAACGAAAAGATCGAGCCCGCGGCGAAGAACGACCAGCGCGTCGTATTCATGGGAGACTCCATCACGGACATCTGGATCCAGCCGGAGTTCGGCGGATTTTTTCCTGGCAAGCCGTATATCGATCGAGGTATCAGCGGGCAAACTACACCGCAGATGCTGATTCGATTTCGGCCTGATGTTGTGGCGCTTCACCCGAAGGCAGTTGTGATCCTGGCAGGGACGAACGACCTTGCGGGAAATACCGGTCCCGAAACTGTTTCGGAGATTGAGGACAATCTCGCCTCGATGTCCGAGCTTGCGCGCGCGAGCAATATTCACGTCGTGCTGGCTTCGGTATTGCCTGTGAGCGACTACGGCCACAACCATGAAGGCAAGCCTCTCGTGATGACCGTTGGGCGGCCGCCGGAGAAAATTCTAGAGCTGAATGCGTGGCTGAAGAAGTACGCGCAGGAAAATGGCTATACGTATCTCGATTATTTTTCCGCCACCGTGGATGAAAAGGGCTTCCTGAAAAGCGATCTCAGCGAAGACGGCTTGCATCCCAATGCAAAGGGATATGCAGTGATGGGGCCGCTAGCCGAGCAAGCTATTCGGGTCGCGCTGAAGAAAAAACACTAATCGAGATTCGCGATTGGGCGCGAGGTCACTCCTTCATTCCGTGGCGGCGCAGCAGATCGTCAACTTCTGCATATCCGGACGGAAATTTTACGCCCTCAACGGATGACTTGGCTTCCAGCAACGCCTGCACAGATTCCGGCGTTCGCCGATTGGTCCAATAGGAATCCACGCAAGCGCGAACGGCGAGCGCGAGCGCCGAACGATCCTTGCCGTCGAGCGCATTCACGGGCGCGCCGCGTTCGATCAGCAGCTTCACTGCTGCCGGCCGTGCCCTCCAAGCCGCCACGTGAAGCGGTGTGCTGGTTTCCGTGATGTCGAAATACGGATCGCGTTCACCGAAGAGCGCCCCAGCATCCACGCCGAGATCGAGCAATTGCCGCATGCCCGGCTCATTTCCCACGCCCGCGAATTCGGCGAGGAGTGTCCCTCCACTTTTCAACAATTCGCCCACGAGGTGAGGCTCCTGCTCGACGATAGCGCGCACGCCTTGCGAATCATTCCGCGCGCATGCGGCAATCAAACTGTCAACGCCATCGAGCTCGACTGCAAACCCCCGCTTCTCGAACAATTCCAGCAGGTCGCTGCGCCCTCTTCGCGCCGCCAAGGCAACGCCAGTGCGTTGAGGTGAAACGGGGCCCCAGTATCGGGCAGAACTCGCTGAAAGCGTTGGGTCGGCGCCATGGTCGAGCAAGAGCTCGAAGACTTTGGTGGAGTTGTCACGCAACACGGCGTGGTGAAGCGCTGTACTTGCTGATGGCACGCGCGAATTCGGGTCAACGCCGCATTCCAGCATCCATTTTATTCCTTCGTAATCGTGCCAGTCGGTTTTGCGCACCAGCATCATGGCCAAGTTTGGTTCGCTCAACTTCCCGCTTTCCACGAGAACCTTGAGAGCTTCGTTATCGTAGGATTCCGGCGTGTGATACGGAGTTTCTCCGTCGTTCGGGTCCGCGCCGCGTTCGAGCAGAAGCCGGGTCAATTCAGCGTGGTGCGCGACCCCGGCCGCGCCGTAGAGCACACTTTCCCAGACGGGCTCCGGCTGGTGCTCCTTCTCGAACCAGCCTCCGTTCGGGTTGGCGCCAGCGTCAAGCAGCGCTCGCGCAGCACCGACAAAGCCACCTGATCGTGTGCGATCGAGGCGGAGATACCTTGAGAAACAAAGGTAGGTGAGCGCGTCCCAGCCGTAAGGACCGCCCTGCCGAGTGGCATTTTTCGCGTCGAGCGCGAGGAACCGCCGCACTCCCGCGTCGTCGCCAAGGATCGCCGCGGCAAACATATTTTCGCCGGCAATTCCAGGATGCGCGGCGAGGATTGCTTCGGCGCGATCGAGATTGCCCGAGGCATGCGACGAACCATCGAACGGCACGCACGCGGCCTGAATGAAAGCCGCCACCGGATCGCCGATACCTGCGACGAAAGTCTGGGTGTTGAGCCGCTCGATTTCCTTTGCAAATTTTGGCCAGCTTTCAAAGCCATGCTCTCGTGCGATGGCAAATTGCACGTCGGCGAGAGCCACGCCTGGAAGCGTGCCTGAATCGGGCAACTTGCTGAAACGAGGATGATGCGACTTGACACGTTGAACCGCACCCGAATCGCCGGATTTGCAGGATTTCAGGAGGTCTTTCGCTTGTTTCTTATAGTGTTCAAGGCTGGGGCGTGCAGGTAGCTCTTTGGCATTCATTACGACCTTCCTTTCGTAACTGCGCCTGGAGTCCGCCCGAATCAGGCTGAAAGAAGGTTCGTAACCTTCAGGATTTTACGTAAGGTGGGCACGGCCCTTTCCGCGGACTGGATGCGCCCCTCGCGCTGTCACATACCGTACCGCTAACGCATGAGCGAAGTCAACGGAGACTGGAATTGCAAAAGGGGCTGTATTACGAGATACGAAATAGTCGAACAGAAGAAGAATTCGATCGCAAACGACGTTCGGGGCGCCGCATCTACATCTGGAATTGAACGGTGAGCACCATATGCGTTGTGGTCGGCTTTCCATCGGACATCGCGGGCTCAAATACCCAGAGGGCTACAACTCTTTCCGCCTCGCGCTGCAGCAAGCGCGGACCGGACAAAGGCTTTGTTGACGTCACGTTTCCCTTTTCGTCAATTACGGCGTCGAGCTGCACCACCGCATTCGTATCAAGCCCTTTTGCCCACTCCGGAATGCCGGGCTGAGATTGCGAAACTATTTTCGGGGGAACAATATCTTCCCCGCTCGAGCCGTTTCCCTTTCGATGCTTTGGCTTCGCCACGACCGCCTGATCGGAACCGGGAATGCTGGCAGCAACGCTAATCACGGAAGGCGTGTGCGAATCTCCTGCCGCATTTGCAGCACGGCTGGTTCCGGGCGCACCAGTTGTCGCCGCCGAGCTGCTCGCATCCTTCGCACCCGGCAGCTGCGGCGCTGGAGTGGCCGCAACAGGGGTCTGCGTAGCCTGCGCGGCAGGTGATGGCGCCTGCGATTTCGACGCAGCCAAAGCCGCTGAACCTCGTTTGGCGTTGCGAGCCGAAGCGACGTGCTTCGCGTGCCATGCGATGCCCAAAGTGGCCGCAAGCAGGACGGATGCGGCGATCCCGATGGTAACGGGATTCTTCAATGCCTGGACATTCACGAGTGTTCGAAGGCGCAGTTCCAGTTCTGAAATTGGCCTTGTCCCACCCGCAACGTCCGAATTCGTGCGTTCCTGCTCGGGCGCACTTTTCCGTGCCGCGACCGCCTCGTGCTGTATCGTTTCTGCGGCGGGGGGCTCTCGCTTGGATTTTATCTTGTCATCCATCGCGATCAGCGAGGCCAAATGCGCCGCGTCTTCCACTTCATTTGGTTCCGGCACATTTTCCGGGCTACCCTCCGACAGATTCACCGGCCGGATCTCCGGGACGTCCTCCGGCTCGGGCGAATCCTGCTCTGCTGCATGCGCGTCGGAGGCGATGACAAGCGCAGCGGCGTCTGAAGACATGGCTGGGATTTCGGGGACTTCATCGGAGACTGGCGCGTCGGCTTCCGCAACGGGTGTTTGCGGGGGGAGCTTTGCCACT
>Ga0308309_10001033_pt1 | contig 16694 bp, 14 predicted proteins | sample HubBroMetageWFT5_FD_192491 | JGI IMG/M metagenome (GOLD analysis project Ga0308309, IMG submission 192491) | Warmed and freeze-thawed soil microbial communities from the Hubbard Brook experimental Forest, New Hampshire - Hubbard Brook CCASE Soil... | ecosystem: Environmental > Terrestrial >...
AGCACAACCCCGAGTTCTACATTCCCCAGGGAGCCCACATCATCGAAGATTCCGGCTCAGCCACCACGGAAAACGGCAACCCGCTGAAAACCGCTCCCGTGCCCGAAGGCGAAAAGAACCGCTACTCTTTCATCTTTCCCTTGCGCCCTGGACTCACCCGCTTCGAGGTGGCGTACCAGCTTCCATACACCGGCAGCGCGAATCTCGATCCCAAGTCGCTGTATCCCCTGGAGCACTTCGTGGTCATGCTCCCCAAGACGATGCAGTTCACCGCCGCCGCTCAGGCCGCCGGTTACAAATCGGGGAACTATCCGGCCGAGCCCAACGCGATGATGGAGGTCGCATCCAATACCACTCCCGGACAGAACCTCGCCTTCAAAATTTCCGGCGAGGGCGCACTCGAAGATCCCCAGGAGGCCGGCGCGCAAGGCCAGGGACAAGGACAAGGACAAGGAGAGCAAAGCGCAGAAGGTGCACAGCCCAGCGCCCAGGCCACCAACCGCCCCGGCGGCGGACTCGGCCCGCCCATCGACGCTCCCGACCCTCTGCAGAAATACCGCTGGCAGATCCTCGGAAGCATCGCCGCGGCTTTGATCCTCGGCGGCATCTACGTAGCTGTACGCCAACAGTCTGCGGCCCGCGCGCTGGCCCGCCAGTCGCCCGGTTCCGCATCGGCGACCATGGTGGAAGACGATTACGCTCCCGCAGAAGTGAGCACTCGGGCGCGTCCCACCTCCATGCTGCTCGAGGGATTAAAAGAAGAACTCTTCCAACTGGAAATCGAACGCCGTCAGAACCAAATCTCGCAAGCAGAATACGAGAAGGCCAAGTCCGCCCTGGATCAAACCCTCGAGCGTGCCCTGAAACGCGAAGCCCAAAAAGCGTAAATGCAAGGCGTAATGCACGACGCCTGGAGTGTCTCGGAAAGCATCGTGGAAGACGGGAGGCATAACAGAATTTGTCATTCCGAACACGCGCAAAGCGCGAGTGAGGAACCTGCTGTTTCCCGCCACATCGCCCGGCCCTAATGCTCTAATACCCTATGGCCTACACCTGGTTCATACTCCTGCTCGCCATCGCGGTGACAGCTTTCCTGTTGCTCGCGACCTATGGCACGTCGTTAGGCAAGGCGGTCCACGATCGCATCCCCGACCGGCCGCGCCGCCGTCTCTTCGTAGCTTCCATGAGCTTCTTCCTGACGTTCGCCGGAGTCCGCGCCGTAGTCTTCGCCGTCCTGCACCATATTCCACCCTTCCACTTCATCGAGCACGGCGGACGCCACATTCACCATTTAGTCTTCGGCATCATCATCCTGCTGGCCGTGGGCTACGGATGGCTGGCCGACATCGGCACCGGTCAGGACGATACGTCGCTTCTGCTCAGCCGCCTGATGGCGATCCTCTACGGCGTAGGCGCGGCCTTGACGCTCGACGAATTCGCCCTCTGGCTGAACCTCGAGGATGTCTACTGGTCGCCCCAAGGCCGCTCCAGCATCGACGCCGTAATCCTCTTCGGAGCCTTGCTGTCCGCAAGCAGCTGGGGCTTCCCACTCTTGAAACGCCGCCCCAAGAAAAAGTTAGTGTAGAGCGGGCGCCCTCGCCCGCTGCCTTTGACCTTGATGTTGCCGTGACCTTGATCCCGACCTTGCTCCTTGTAGATGTCCAGATCGCCTCAAGGCTTGTCATTCCGACCCGAGCCGGAGCGCGAGCGAGGGCGCAGTGGAGGAACCTGCTGTTCTCTGTCCATTGAGTCGGCACATGTGGACCGAAGGCTCTCGGTAGTTAGCTAGCCTCTCTCTTGTCTTGTGACATCTGACCTTGCCATCCACAACTTCAACAGATGATTATTGTGGAAGCGAAAGCGCTACAACTGTTCGCTGAGTGAGGTCATAACCACCTTATTTTCAAGATTTTGCCCGCAAGTCATTGATTGCAGGAGATCAATTCGCAATTTCTTCCTAACATCGTGATTCCAGTAGATCGAGGGGGAGGGGGTATATCTCCATTGACCTCAAATTCCCAGAACGGACCGAACTGCATCGCCCAGCAACGCGTAACATCAAATAGCTGAGATTCCACTATGGGAAACACCTTCAAGACCGCGTTCTTGCTGACCGCACTCACGCTGCTGCTTATGTTCTTCGGTCGCTATTTCGGCGGAGAGAATGGGATGCTGCTCGCCCTGGCCTTCGCTGCGGTCATGAACTTCGTCGCCTACTTCTTCTCCGACAAGATTGCGCTGTCGATGTACCGCGCCCAGCCGGTCACGCGCGAGCAACTCCCGCGCGCCTACGAGATCGTCGAGCGCCTCACCCAGAAGATCGGCATCCCTATGCCGAAGATTTATGTCATCCCCAACGAATCGCCGAACGCCTTCGCCACGGGACGCAACCCTAGCCACGCCTCGGTAGCCGTGACCCATGGGATTTTGGGTTTACTGACTGACGAAGAGCTGGAAGGCGTGCTGGCCCACGAACTGGGACACGTCAACAACCGCGACATCCTGATCAGCTCAGTGGCTGCAACCATCGCCGGTGCAATCACCATGCTCGCCAGCATGGGACGCTTTGCCATGATCTTCGGCGGCGGCGGTCGCGACCGCCGCGGCGGAGGCCTTTCAGCACTCTTCATGCTGATCGTAGCGCCCATCGCAGCCAGCCTGATTCAGCTCGCCGTGTCGCGCTCGCGCGAGTACCAAGCGGACGCCACGGGAGCCCACTTCACCGGCAATCCTTACGCCCTGGCCAGCGCTTTGCAAAAGCTCGACGCCTACTCGCGCCGCATGCCCATGCAAGCCACGCCTTCGACGGCGCACTTGTTTATCATCCAGCCCCTGCTGGGCATGAACTTTGGAAGTTTATTCTCCACCCATCCCCCGATCGCCAAGCGCATCGAGCGTCTCACCGGCCGCCCCGCGGAGTTCGTGCAGTAACGCAGCTTCTAGCTATTAGCTCCTAGCTTCAATCGTTGCAAGGTTTGGTTAACGCTTGCGTTCTCAAAGAAACGAGTAGCCAGTCGCTGGGCTGACATCTCATAAAATAGTTTTGGGAAGGGCACGACTTCAGTCGTGCCATATAGAGGCAATAAAGACGCCGGCTTTAGCCGCTGAGGGACTCGACGTCTTATTTCTTCGGCTCGCTATCAGAGGACAACACAATGGATACGAAGACACTAGTAGTGGGTCAGAAAGTTTACATGACAAGCGGGAGGTTTATCACCTGCGCCGGCGAAGTAGTCAAGGTTACGCCTGAAGGCTTAGAAGTTCGAGCTACTGTTCAGTCGAATCTAACGACGATTGGAGATTTGCTACATTTCGACAAGGATGGAAAGGGACGCGACGACGAAGGTGCGCACGAAAGCGGCGCTTGGGAGATTACGTGCGCCAGCGAAGACAACGTCTATTTGCCAGAGCCCGAAGTCCAGTGACATCGGTAACTCCGCCGCCGCGCGGCCAGATAGTAAAATTCAGACTAATGTCCCCAGAGACCGCCATCGCCGTATCCCACAAGGCTGCCGAACTGGAAAAAGCTCTCCGCCGCGTAATTCGCGGCAAGGACGAGGTCGTCCGGCTCGCGCTGGTCAGCATTTTCGCCCGCGGTCACCTTCTGATCGAAGGCGTTCCCGGAGTCGGCAAGACCACACTGGGACAAGCCCTCGCCCGAGCTATCGATTGCACCTTTCAGCGCGTGCAGTTCACCAGCGACATGCTGCCTTCCGACGTGCTCGGCATCTCGGTGTACTCCTCGCTCGAGCAAGAGTTCGAGTTCAAGCGCGGTCCGGTCTTCACCAACGTGCTGCTGGCCGACGAGATCAACCGCACCACCCCGAAGACGCAATCCGCGCTGCTCGAAGCCATGAACGAAGGCCAGGTCACGGTCGACGCGCACTCTTACGAGTTGCCGCAGCCGTTTCTAGTAATCGCCACACAGAATCCCGTGGAGCACCACGGAACCTATCCTCTTCCGGAATCACAACTCGATCGATTCCTGATGCGCGTGCGCATGGGCTATCCCGAAGCCGCAGCCGAGCGCGAGATTCTGCGCTCTGAAGCCGGAGCAGGAGTTTTGCAGGAAATGCGGCCGGTGCTGACGGGCGCAGACGTGCTCGAAATGCAGGAAGCCGTCAAGCTCATCCGTGTGGATGAATCTCTGGTGACCTATGCTCTCGAAATCGTCCGCCGGACGCGCGAGTCGGAGTATCTGTCGCTCGGAGTTTCGCCGCGCGGAGCGCAGGCGCTTTATCGCGCCGCACAAGCCATGGCCTTCCTCGACGGCCGCAGCTTCTGCACTCCGGAAGACTTCAAGCCGCTGGCCGTTCCGGTCTTTGCCCACCGCGTGGTGGTCAACGGAAGCTACGCTTCGACGCTGAAGAAGTCAGAGCAAGCCGACCAAGTGTTGCGCGAAATCGTGGAGAATGTAGCAGTGCCGGTATAAGAGCAGTGGCCAGTGATCAGTGGCCAGTGGCAAACTACGGATCACCATCGAGATATAATTCCTTTCTCATGTCCTTCCTTCGTTTCTTAATGCTACTTTCGCTGGTCGTCTGGATTGGCGGGCTCATCTTCTTTGCATTTGTTCTCGCGCCCACTGCATTCACGGTCTTGCCCACGACTCATCTTGCCGGCAATGTTGTTGGGCGCGCATTGAGTAAGCTGCACTGGATCGCTATCGGTTCTGGAATCGTCTTCCTGATCAGTTCCCTGCTCTACAGCCGCATCACTGACGGCGCGGCGCATGTGTTTGCGGCGCGGCATGTTCTGCTCTGCCTGATGCTTGCGCTGACGCTGGTCTCGCAGTTCGGAATCATGCGTCGCATGGATACTCTGCGAGTGTCGCTGGGCGATGTGAACTCCGCGCCGATCGACAATCCTGATCGCATCCAGTTCGAAGCGCTGCATGTGTGGTCTACGCGCGTAGAAGGAGCAGTGCTGCTGTTGGGATTGGTTGTCGTTTACGTCACGGCACAGCAGCTTGGATTCCGCTAGCCGAGCCCGCAGATGAGCCTGGGCAGACCGACCTCAGCGGCTAAAGCCAGTTATCCTCCTCTCGACTTACGGCACGACTGAAGTCGTGCCCTTCCCGATCTCTGGGCCCGCACGATTGGGCAATATCCGCTTCATCATTTATGCTAAAAAGCTGTGCGACGGGCACAGGAACCTACTGTAAGTATCCGCTCTGAGCCCTCTCGTCGTGGGTTGCTAGGAGCTAGAAGCTAGAAGCTTTCCTATGAAGACTGGAATCATTGGCCTGCCTCAGGTGGGCAAGACATCGCTGTTTCGTATTTTGACCAAGGCGCATCTTTCCTATCAGGCTCGCGCCAATCCGCGCGAGGCACACTTTGGCGTCGCCAAGGTTCCCGACGAGCGGCTCGACCGACTGGCTGCACTCTACAGTCCGAAGAAACTTACACATACGTCCGTCGAATATGTGGACGTCGGCGCGATCGGCCAGGAGGCTTTGAAAGACAGCGCCTATGCGGCTCATCTGCGCAACGTGGACGCGCTGGCTCACGTCGTTCGCGTGTTTGACGATCCTTCCGTGCCACACACGGGCGAGATCGATCCGCTGCGCGATATCAAGAATGTGGAATTCGATCTGCTGGTCAGCGATCTTGGGCAAATCGAAAAACGGCTGGAGCGGCTGGAAAAAGATCTCAAGAAGATGAAAACGCCGGAACTCGAAAAAGAATTCGAGCTGCTCAAGCGCGCCAAGGTGCAGGTGGAATCCGACAAGCCGCTGCGCGAGATGACGATGACTGCCGAGGACAAGAAGCGGATCAAGGGCTTCATGTTCCTTAGCGAGAAACCGATTTTTTACGTGCTCAACATCGGCGAGTCGACCGAACTGGGCAAGGAACTGGAAGAAGCCGTGAGCAAGTACAAGCTCACCGAAATTGCCGGGCGTCCGAATGCCGCAGCCACCGCAATCTGTGGCAAGGTGGAAGCCGAACTCGCCGAGATGAGCGACGCCGACGCAGCGGAATTCCTGTCAAGCTACGGACTAACCGAGAGCGGCCTGGTCCGGCTGATTCGCACCACGTACAAACTTCTCGGCCTGATCTCTTTCTTCACGGCCGGCGAAGATGAATGCCGCGCCTGGCAAGTCCCTGCGAATTCTCGCGCGCAGGATGCTGCCGGAGCGATCCACTCCGATCTGGAAAAACATTTCATCCGCGCTGAGACCATCCGCTGGGATCAACTGCTGGAAGCAGGCTCCGAGGCGAACGCCCGCGCTAAGGGAACACTCCGCCTTGAGGGCAAGGACTACATCGTGCAAGACGGTGACGTGATGCATATCCGGCATAGCGGATAGTTATCGGTTATAGAAGACAAGGGCGCGCAGCGCCGTATACTCTTCCACGTATGCTCTTTCGTCTAATCCTGTTTGGTTCCGCGCTGGCCTTCGCCAGCGGCCTATTTGTGCAAGCGAACCCCGCACAGACTAAACCTGCCCTGAGTAACGCCCCCCAAGCTAGCGCCCCGTTAACTGATGCGCCCGACTGGAGTGAACCTTTCCCTCCGCACCGCATGATCGGGAACATATATTACGTGGGCAGCCGAGGGCTGGCCTCATATCTGATCACTACATCCGCCGGGGACATTCTGATCAACAGCAATCTGAAAACTTCGGTGCCGCTGATTCTGGAGAGCGTTGACAAGTTGGGGTTTCATTTTAGCGACGTGAAAATCCTGCTGATCAGCCATGCTCACTTCGATCACGACGCAGGTAGCGCCGAGGTAAAGAAGCTGACCGGGGCCAAATACCTGGTGATGGACGGAGACGTCGGCGTCGTCGAATCCGGCGGCAAGAGCGACTTCCAGTACGGGGACAATCCGGCAGCCCAGTATCCAGCGGCGAAGGTGGATAGGGTGCTCCACGACGGTGACGAGGTGAAACTCGGCGATACCGTGCTGACTGCTCACAAGACTGCCGGACATACTCGGGGATGCACCACTTGGAGTTTGAAAGTACGCGAAGGAGGCAAGACTTATGATGTCGTGATCGTGGGCAGCCCTAACGTCAACCCGGGATACAAACTGGTAAACAACGAGCGCTATCCCTCGATTGCGGACGATTACGCCCACGGCTTCCGCGTGCTCAAGTCGCTGAACTGCGACGTTTTTCTCGGCGCCCACGGCGGTTACTACGACATGGAAGCGAAGTACGCAAAATTAAGCGCCGGCGGCCCCAACCCATACATTGATCCCGATGGATACAAGAGCTATGTAGGCGAGCGCGAACAGGCATTCCTTTCCGAGTTGCAGAAGCAGACCGCGGCTGTGAAAAAGCAGTAGCCAGTACTCAGTACTTAGTTCTCAGTACTATCGCCCATATGCACCCAATCGTTACCAGCATCCTCCTCGGCCTGACCGCAGCTGCCGCAAATGTTTTTGGCGGGGCGATCATTGTGCAGCGCAGTTGGGAGCGGCGCTATCTGCGCTATTTCGTCGCCCTGGGCGCGGGATTCATGCTGGCGACCGCTCTGGTTGAGATGGTTCCGGAGAGTTTGGAGCTGCGTGGCCGGTCGGCTGCGTACTTGATTCTGCTGGGCTACCTCATCATCCACTTCTTCGAGCACACTGTTGCGCCGCACTTCCACTTCGGCGAGGAGACGCACAAAGACGAGTTCATGCATTCGCACAAAAGTTACTCGGTGCTGCTCGGGCTGATTATCCATACCTTCTTCGACGGCATTGCGATCGCTTCCGGGTTTCTGGTGTCGAACGCGCTGGGCTGGATCATTTTTTTCGCAATCTTCCTGCACAAGATTCCGGAAGGCTTCACGGTGAGTTCGGTGATGCTGGCGAGCGGACGCAGCCGGGGCACGGCTTGGGGCGCGTCCGTGATTCTGGGCGGGGCAACGCTGGCTGGGGTTCTAACCATGGCGGTCTTCCGCCAGCATGTGGACGCAGGATTGCCGCTGGCGGCTGGGGTAACGATCTATGTTGCGGCTTCGGATTTGGTTCCTGAGGTGAACAAGGAACCGGGAGCCAAGATGGCGTTGCTGGTGTTCGTTGGAGCGGGCGTGGTGTTTTTGCTGGACGCGTTGTTCCACGGACACTGAGCCGAGTCGCCAGGGCCCCGGCGGCTAAAGCCGAATTGTCTCGCAGCTTTCCGGCACGAGTGAACTCGTGCCCTTCCCGATCGATAAAGCTCCTTGCAAAAGCCGGGGCTAATCCACCGTGTGCTTGGCGGTGTAGCCGTCGCGCGAGACGACTTCAATTTTCTGATCTTTGCCCTTCTGGTCCTTTACCTTAAGCGGGGCGCCCTCGGGCGTCAGCACTTCCACCTTCAGCTTGCGGTAGGTGCCGTCCAGCTTGGTGTTCGTAGGGTGATAGGACAGCGAATACTGGTTGCGGATGTCGTTGCCGATATCCTGAAAGTCCTCGCCATACTCCGCCTGAAAACGCGGGAAGTAAGCGCGGCCTCCGGTGATGGCGGCGAAGGTTCTCATTTCATTATCGGCCTGCAAGTAATCCATTTCGCTGGCGTGAATGCCTGCGCCGCGGTTCCCGGCGTAACCCATGATCCGGGCGATTTGTCCGACACTGATTGGGAAAATCGTCACGTCCTTCGTATCCTTGACCTTCTTGGTGATCTGATCCAGCGTGAGCCTGCTGAAGCTGTCGAATCCGGTGGTGATCAGTATGATGTATTTCTTCCCTTCGACCCGGTCCAGCCGATCCAGGGTGTCATACAAAGCGTCGAAAACATTGGTCTCGGAGAATCCTGGCATGCGCAACTGGTTCAGCGCGCCATAGACGGCTTTCTTATCCTGGGTGAAATCCACCAGAATGTGGGGCTGCATGTCGTAGTAGGAAACCGCAATCCAGTCGTCTTTCGTGAGTGTGTTGGCGAAGGCGTAGGAAGCCCGTAGAGCGTCAATCATGAAACTGTAGCGCGTGGCTCCAAACTCCACCAGCAGCACCGCCGTAATTGGAGCTTTTGTGACGTTGAAGCTGGCGATCTGCTGTTGCGCTCCATCTTCGAACAGGCGGAAATTATCCTTCTTCAAGCCCGGGATAAACTGGCCGCTCTTGGTGGTGACCATTACGTCCACATTCACCAGGGGCACGTTGACCTTGATGGAGTAGTCCGGCATGCCCTCGACCTTGGGAGTCGAAGCCGGCGGCGGAGGCGGCGGGGGAGTATCGTCGGGATTTTTCTTGGGGATGGCATAGGGGCCTACGTTGCCGGTGGGCCCGCCGGCGTCTGGAGGAACATCCTGCTTGGGTTTGCCGTTATTTTGCGTGTTGTCTGGCGGCGGGGATTGTGACTGATCCTGGGCGGATGCTGGAACAACGCCACAAAGCAGGGTTGCAACCACTATCGCCAGCATGAGGCTGGCGAGATTCTCGAAACGCGAGCGCCGGTTCGTGACCATCCATTTGGCAAACATATAAACCTCTGAGGAGATGGAGATTAAGACTCTATGGAGCAAAAATTCCCTGTGCTAGTATAGACGCAGGAATTCGCGATTGGGATGTTTTGCCCGGCTCCCGGTTATTCCCCTCCTGGCAACGACTTACAATCTGGCGGAGTCTAGTATTAACCAGTATTAAAATAGGGCAAGGGCTGGAATCGTACCGCCCAGTTTAGTTCATGAGAAAACCAGTATTCCCGCTATCCGTCGCTGTTGTTTGCCTGTCTTTCCCTTTCCTTGCGTTTGCCCAAGCTGCTCCGGCGCAGACGACGCAAAATCCTCAAATCATTACCATTAGCCAGATTCACGCCGGCATGCGCGGAGTCGCCTACACCGTATTCGAAGGCGTGAAGCCTGAAGCCATGGAAGTGGAAGTGCTCGGCGTGCTTCACAATGTGAATGGACCGAAGGGCGACATTATTCTGGTGCGCCTGCACGGGCAGAAGGTGGAATACACGGGCGTAGTGGCGGGCATGAGCGGCAGTCCGGTTTATCTCGACGGTAAACTCGCCGGAGCGCTCGCCTTCCGCATCGGAGAATTCTCGAAGGAGCCGATCGCTGGGGTTACGCCCATCGCCGATATGCTGGAGATCAGCGCGCTCGATCGTTCGCCGGCGGAAGACGCCTCCGCGGTGAAACCCTCGATGAATTCGGTTGTGGGCAAGACTGCCGCCCCTGGCGAAGCGTCCGCCCTGCCAGGTTCTGCCGATTCTGTAGGGAAGGATTTCACGAATTACCTGAAGCCGATCGAAACTCCCTTGGTGTTTAACGGATTCTCTGAAGAGTCGATTCAACTTTTCGCGAGACAGTTTGGCGCGGCGGGAATCGTCCCTGTGATGGGTGCGGGATCGGTGAGCAACGACAAGCAGCCGGAGCCGCTCGAAGCCGGCTCGGCCGTCAGTGCAATTCTGGTCCGCGGCGACATGGACATTGCGGCCACCTGCAGCGTGACTTATGTCGATCCGCAGCGGTTGCTGGCTTGCGGACATCCTCTGCTGCAGTTCGGCTCCGTCGACCTGCCCATGAATAAGGCCGAGGTCCTGGCCACGCTGGCCTCGCCGCTCAATGCTTTCAAGATCGTCAACACCACGGAATCTGTGGGAACTTTCGTTCAGGATCGCCATACTGGCATCATGGGCGTCTTTGACCATCAGCCAGAGATGATTCCGGTCACGCTGAGCATTCACAGCAGCACCGGAGAAAAGCAATTTCATTACGAAGTGTTGAACAATCCGAAGCTGACGCCGGTCGCCTTGATGGTGACGGTGTTCAATGCACTGCACGGCGTGAACGAATTCGGCGAAGAGATTACCTATCGGCTGGCCGGCAGCATCGGGGTGAAGGGATTCCCTGACGTCACCATGCGCAACATGTTTGCTCCCACGGAGAATGGACAGCCCGCAGCGATGCAGGCTGCGCTCTCGCTAGGCGAGCGCTTCGGAAGCATCTACGACAATCCCTACAACGCTCCCGCTATCGAGGGTGTGAAGCTGGAGTTCGACCTGGTCCGCGAACGCCGCTGGGCCCGCCTCGAGAGCGCTCGCACTGACGTGACCGAAGCTCGCCCTGGCGACAACATTACGCTTGAAACCGTGCTCGCTCCCTACCGCGGCGAGCGCATCGTGCAGCAGATTCCGCTGAAGATTCCAACCTCGGCAAGCAAGGGGACATTGCGCATCCTGGTGAGCGACGGCGAGACGCTTGACCGTATTGGACACGGCAATCCGGCCTTCGGCCACAAGCTTGATCTGGCTTCTACGATCGCACTGCTCAACAAGGAGCATTCCAACAACCGCCTCTACGTTTCGCTGCTCGAAGCCGACCCTGAAGCCCGCGTCGCCGACAAAGTGATGCCCACGCTTCCTATCTCGATCATGAATGTGATGGATGGCATGCGCGGCAATCAGGAAATGATTGTCAGCGGCGAATCGAATGTGGATGAGACGGCAACGGCTCCGCTGGATTATGTGGTGTCTGGAGTGCAGTTGCTGACGATCACGGTGAAGTAAACAGGATCGTCGTCCCGCACACAATGGTTGTCATCCCGAGCGAAACGAGGGATCTTGGTGTTTGCCCGCGCAGGCCACACGGACGGTGCAGGCAAGAACCAAGATCCCTCGCTTCGCCTCGGGATGAGCAGTAACATCAAGCCACACAGTCAAAACAGTCCAAGCGCAGCCTTATCCATGTGCCGGAAGCCATCGGTCTGCAGCGCTGCCAGCACCATCAGCGTTCCGTTGTAACCCACGTGGACCAGGAAGCTTGAAGCCACTGATTTCGTCACCGCCCGCACGGTGGTAAGCACGATGCCGACTAAGAAGATGATCAGCACCGCTCCCCAGGAATGTCCGTACTGAAAAAAGTGGATCAGGCCGAAAGGCAGAGCGGTGAGAAGAATTCCCCAAACTGCTCCCAGCCGCCGCGCTATCACCGGATAAAGAAAACCCCGAAAGAAAAGTTCTTCCATCAACGGCCCAAGGCTCACGGCAAACGCGGCAGTAAGATAGGCGTCGGAAGGATTGGCGAAGAATTGATCGAAGGGTGTCTCCTTCGGCATCGGCAAAAATCGTGCCAGAAAGTCGAGCCCCAGCATGACGACGCCGAGACCGACCAGACTCACTCCGGCGATCCCAGGCCAGTTCCAGCGAATTCCCTGCCAGAAACGCGTGTGGTATTTCCCCTCGACCAGCAGGATCATATAGAGCGCAACCGCCCCATACGTCAGGAGCTGGGCAAGCAGCGCGAGTACCGGCTTCTGCGCCACATCGAACCAGCTCTCGTGGGGATAGGCGAAGCGGTGTGCCGTCACGACAACGAGGAACTGCACGACAAAGAGCGTGAGCAGCGTGATCCCTGTGATTTGCAGCACGTCCCATGCATTCCACACGGGGTCTTCGCCGGCTTTCGGCGCGCGTCGGGCCGGAACGAGCGGAGGCGGCGGGAATGGTTCGACAATCAACGGGACCGGCGTTTGCGGCTCACTATTCAGCGGCGGCGGTTCAAGGTACGGATTTTCGGGTGATGACAAAAAGATCCTCTCTTCTGCGAAAAACTGGTACGTAGCAGATTACGATGTTTGGAGAAATCTGGCGACCCACTAGGCGCTTCGCTTCCCGTTGCCCGTAAAGTATCCAGCGAGCGCCTGGCCGGTATACGACTTCTTCACCCGCGCCACCTGCTCGGGCGTGCCCTGGGCCACGATGCGGCCGCCTTCTTCGCCGCCTTCGGGGCCGAGGTCGATGATCCAGTCGGCGTTGCGGATCACGTCCAGATTGTGTTCGATGATGATGATGGAATTGCCCAGGTCGGTCAGCCGGTGCAGCACGTCGAGCAACTTCTTCACGTCATCAAAGTGCAGTCCGGTCGTAGGTTCGTCGAGCAGATAAAGAGTTTTGCCCGTCTGCCGCTTGCTCAACTCGCGGGCCAGCTTGATGCGCTGGGCTTCGCCGCCGGAAAGCGTTACCGCAGATTGACCAAGATGAATGTAGCCCAGGCCCACGTCGACCAGCGTTTGCAGCTTCTGCTTTACCTGTGGAATGTTTTCGAGAATGGGCAGCGCGTCGGACACCGGCATCTCCAGCAAGTCAGCAATCGAGTTCCCGTTGTACTTTACTGCCAGCGTTTCGTGATTGTAGCGGCGCCCGCCACAGACCTCGCAGAGCACGTAAACATCGGGAAGGAAGTTCATCTCGATGCGGCGCTGGCCTTCGCCCTGGCAGGCCTCGCAACGACCACCGGAAACGTTGAAGGAAAAGCGTCCGGGTTTGTACCCGCGCTCGCGCGCTTCGGGCAGCATGGCGTAAATATCGCGAATCGCAGTGAACACGCCAGTGTAGGTTGCGGGATTCGAGCGCGGCGTGCGCCCGATCGGCGATTGATCGATACGAATAACTTTGTCGATGTTCTCCGCGCCCATGATCGCTTTATGCTCGCCCGACTTCTCGCGCGAACGGTAAAGCTGGCGCGCCAGTGCACGGTAAAGAATGTCATTCACCAGCGTGGATTTACCCGAGCCGGAAACTCCGGTCACCACCGTCATCACGCCGAGCGGGAAGGTCACGTCGAGATTCTTAAGATTGTTTTCCTTGGCACCCAGAATCGTCAGCGCTGCCCCGTTCTTCTGCCGCCGCTCCGGCCGCATCTCGATCTGCACTCTGCCTGAGATGTAAGCCCCGGTCAGGGAATTCGGTTCGCGCATGATCTCTTCAGGAGTTCCGTGCGCGACCAGGCCTCCGCCATGACGCCCCGCGCCGGGGCCGAGATCGATTACATAATCGGCCCGCCTAATCGTTTCTTCGTCGTGCTCAACCACGAGTACCGTGTTGCCAAGGTCGCGCAGGTTCTCGAGCGCAGTCAGCAACCGGCCATTGTCGCGATGATGCAGGCCGATCGAAGGCTCGTCCAGCACATAGAGCACGCCACGCAGCTTTGAGCCAATCTGCGTCGCCAGACGAATGCGCTGGCCCTCGCCTCCAGATAAGGTCGCCGCCGAGCGGTCGAGCGAAATGTAGTTCAGCCCAACGGCATTCAAAAATTGCAAGCGCTCGACAACCTCATGCATCACGCGGCCGGCAATCTTCTCTTCGCGCCCTGCGAGCTTGATCCCTCGCGCGACTTCGAGCGCGCGCGAGATCGGCAGTGCCGTGAATTCAGCAATCGACATGCGATTGACTTTCACCGCCAGACTCTCCGGCCGCAGCCGCTTGCCCTGGCACGCCGGACAGTCCGTCGCCGACATGTGATCCATCAGCCAGTCGCGGTAGCCTTCCGACGTCGACTCCTCCAGATTCTGTTTCAAGTATCCAAATATTCCGCGGAACCCGGTCTTGCCGCGTCCCGACTCGCCATTCAACAGCAGGTCCTGAATCTGCTCAGGAAATTTCTCGAACGGCTTATTCAAGTCAATGCCATGCGCCGCGGCCACGACCTGCAAACTATGAATCAGGCCCTGCGACGCCGAGCCCGGCCCCAGACCGCCTTCGAGCAGCGGCTTCGACCAGTCAGTGATCACCTTTGCGGGATCGAAATCGTAACGGCTGCCCAGGCCGTGGCACTCGGGACAAGCCCCATACATGCTGTTGAACGAAAAAGACCGCGGCTCGAGTTGCGGGACGCTGATGCCGCAATCCGGGCAAGCCAGCTTTTCAGAATAAAGTTGCTCATCGCCGCCGACCACGGCGACCTGCACCAGACCGCCCGCAAGTTTCATCGCGAGCCCCACCGACATTTCCAGGCGATGCTCGATGCCCGGCTTCACCAGCAGGCGATCGATCACAACCTCGATGGTGTGATTCTTGCGCTTGTCGAGGTTCAGGTCGTCATCCAGATTCACGATTTCGCCGTCGACCCGGGCTCGCTCGTAGCCGTGTTTGAGCAGGGTCTCCATTTCTTTTTTGAACTCGCCCTTGCGGCCACGCACGATCGGCGCCAGAACCATTACACGGTCCTCAGGCGTCAGTTGCATCACCCGCTGCACGATTTGCTCGGCTGACTGCCGGCTGATGGGCCTCCCGCACTTCGGGCAGTGCGGCACCCCGATCGAAGCGAATAGCAGGCGAAGATAGTCGTAGATCTCGGTGATGGTTCCAACGGTCGAGCGCGGGCTGCGGCTGGTGGTCTTTTGCTCAATCGAGATGGATGGGCTAAGTCCATCAATTGCATCAACATCCGGGCGCTCCATCTGGTCCAGAAACTGCCGCGCGTAGGTCGACAAAGTCTCTACGTAGCGGCGCTGGCCCTCAGCATAAATCGTGTCAAAAGCCAGCGAAGACTTGCCCGAACCGCTCAGCCCGGTAACCACCGTCAGGGTGTTACGCGGAATCTCAACGTCGATGTTTTTGAGGTTATGCTGGCGCGCCCCGCGCACCGAAATCTTGGTAATAGCCATTTAGTCTGGGGTGGATTGCCCTTCCGTAATGTCGACAGTTCTACAGACATGTTCGACATTAGGAATGCACAGCTCTACTCCGTATCTTAATCGTCAATAGCGGCGAGCGTCAACGCAGGTAGATTGAAGAAGCCGCGTATACGCAAGTAGAGACTGTGGCATCTGAGTACTGCGCAAACTACCGCAGCTAAAATAAAGGGTGGATCTTGATTTCGTTCTTCATGCCTCTGATTCTCTGCCTCACGGTGGTCGCTTCCGTTGGAATTGGCGTTCTAGCGGCATATACCGCGGTCATCGTCATCCTGAACGCCTTCGGTCGAAATTCGCAGGTGCCTCGCCCTGCTGAAGCAGTGCGTCCGCGTTTGATTCTTGTGCCCACGCAGCGCCACGCCAGCGGGGACTAGAAGTCGCCGCACTTTCCCTTTCGCACCAGTTCCCTTTCGCACTGGACACATCAACGCCGCTCAGAATCGCAGCACGACACCCGCCGAGTACCGGACGTTATTCTCGGTGCTCCCGCCGACGTGAGTCTGCAGAAAATCCACTTGCACCGGACGGATTCCAATTAGCGGCGCCACCTTAATGTCCAATCCACCACCGAGCGCAACCGCGAATCCATTGTTCGAACCTGAAATCGATCCCCCCGCTCTGGCAATGCTCGCCGAACCTAAAACATGAGCTTCGCCAAACAGCGCATGGATGAAAGGCTGGTATCTGCTCCGATTGGCTATGCGTATAACTGGCCCGCCCGTGAAGGTATAAAGGTGAGTACTGACAGCAATGCCTCCGACCGGCGGAAGGACCACTGTTGGCGTCGCATAGCTCCCAGCGATGTCCACAGTGAGGCCAAAATAGCGGTTGTAATACCCGCTTAGCGAAGCGTTCCACCCGTTGAGCACAAAGCTGGTAGAACCGGTTTCGCCCTGATCGCCATAGGAATCGACGAGCTGGTATCCTCCGAAAACTTCCACACGAGGCGCCACTTGTGCCAGGGCCGCCACAGATAGAAATACCAAACAGATATTTGCGAAGATCCATATCTTTATCTTTCTCATTACCTTCACCTCTTGAGCGTTATCGAAACAAGATTGTGGACCCAACGCGCCGGACGTTTATCATCCGAGACGATCAGCTGAAACGGGCCATTTTTTTCGAGTGGCTTGCCGTCGCGCGCATCGGCGACCAGCACCTGGCCTGCGTGAAAGTCTGGATCGACCTCAGCGAGCGAGAAGACGACGGAGTATCCGTCAGAACCGGTGGCGATCACGTAGCTCCTCATCGCTTCTCCGTGAAGTTCCTTGCCGAGAGGTGCGTTCACCTTAGCCAACAACGAAGCGAGCGGAACCCCGGAATAGGCTTCATCGGCGTTCGTATGTCCGTTGTGT
>Ga0308309_10001035_pt1 | contig 16656 bp, 19 predicted proteins | sample HubBroMetageWFT5_FD_192491 | JGI IMG/M metagenome (GOLD analysis project Ga0308309, IMG submission 192491) | Warmed and freeze-thawed soil microbial communities from the Hubbard Brook experimental Forest, New Hampshire - Hubbard Brook CCASE Soil... | ecosystem: Environmental > Terrestrial >...
CAGAAGAGAAATTTTCCTCCCACACGAAAATCCATCTTGCAAACAGGCGAAGTAAAACCCTTCGGCCCCCACCACTGCATCACGCACTTCGGGTCTGTCCACGCCTTCCAAACCAATGCGCGCGGGGCATCAAAAACTCTAGTGATAACCATCCGCTCTGTCTCGTTAACCGTGTTTTTTGTCATCTCTGACCTCCTCTTTTTTCATTTGATTCACAACCACATCCAACTTGTCGAAACTCTCTTCCCAGAATCGGCGATAGCTAATCGCCCAGTCGCTGACTGTCTTGATCGCCCCTGGCCTAAGCGTGCACACACTCTCTCGTCCACGCTTCGTCTTGATCACAATCCGCGCCCGCACCAGGTAGGCAATATGTTTTGAAATCATCTGCTGGGAAAGTGCAAACGGTTCCGTCAATCCGTGCACAGAGGCAGGCCCATGGGAGAGCCGTTCGATCATTGCCCGCCGGGTTGGATCAGACAAAGCCGCAAACGTTGTACCTAATTTATCCACAACCAGATGGTAGTGGATTGTCTGTCAATGTCAAGTGTGAATTTTGCGATCCCTGATTTCTGTTCACTGATCCCCAACGTGCCAACCGTAGGCCGGCAATTTTCTGGCCGGGGCGGGTCGCCCGCCTTTCGCGATGGAATTCTAAGTCTGGCCACTTGCTGCGAGAAATCTATTACAATCACCCGCGAAAGTAGAGGCCACTGTCATGCGTCAGTTTCTAATCACAATTACGCTGGTTATCGCTGTGATCTTCCCGGTGTTCGCAACGGCTGCTGAGACACCCGACTTCTCTGGTACTTGGGTTCTCAACGTCGCAAAGAGCACGCTTCCGAAGGACAGCACGATCAAATCCCGGACAATCATCATTGAAAACAAGAAGTCGGCAATCGTTTTCCATTACAAAACGGACGGCAAGAAGTCGACGGAAACCTACACGCCGGATGGAAAGAAACGCGTTTCGGTGAACATGTCGTCAGGTCAACTGAATTCGAGCGCGAGCTGGCGCGACTCAGTGCTTGTCATCGAATCCACGCTGGATATAAAAATCCCTAACGCCACTGTCGTTGTCACGGGACTTAAGCCTGTTATCGATACATGGACACTGACGGCTGAAGGTCGAACTCTCACTCACGACGGAGACGATCACAAAGAGATTTACGTCTACGAGAAGCAATAGATATCGAGTGGTCAATGCTTTGATTTTATCGCCTCTCTCTAATTGCGGGTGCCACACTCTTTCCCGACTTTGGAAACCTTCAACAATCCAACGTGCCAGCGTTGGCGCGCAAGTTTCGGCCCACGCTACACTGGAAGAGGCACGGTGCCGCGAGTTGCTCCTTCAAAATGATCTCTTTCTCAAACATCAATAAGCAGTATGGCAAGCAGTTGCTCTTCGCGGATGCTTCGTTTCAGTTGAATCCTGGCGAGAAAGTTGGGCTGGTCGGTCCCAACGGGGCGGGCAAGACAACGCTCTTCCGGATGGTGGTCGGCGAGGAAACTCCCGACGAGGGCGCGGTCTCTGTCCCCAAGAAGTTGACCATCGAAGAAATGTGGGGACAAATTTGGCGACATCCACGACAAGTGGTATTGGTAGACGTTAGTGTGTAGTTCCACCTGCCGCGAAATGTGTTTACAATTGACCCATGCAGGAGCCATTTACCCGCGACCGCATTATCGAGGCTCTCCAGGCGATGCCGCCAAATGCCACCATCGACGATGCCATTGAACGGCTCGTATTTCTGGCCAAAGTCGAAACTGGATTGGCCGAGCTTGATGGATCCCAGGGCATTCCGCACGATCAGGCCAAGCATCGCTTCGGACTGTAATGCGCATTCTATGGTCGCCACAATCGCTGCGCGATCTTGACGCTATCCACGGATACATTGCCAAAGACTCTGAGCATTATGCAGGTCTGACCATCGCGCGCATCTTTTCTGCCGTCGAGCAGTTGATCCAGTTCCCGCGCTCGGGACGTATTGTGCCGGAGCGAGATGAACCTGAAATTCGCGAAGTCTTCGTTGGACGTTTTCGCGTAGTGTACGGCTTCAAGATGAGTTAATTGAAGTGGCGACGGTTTTTAGGGCAGCGAGAGAATTCCCAGAAAGATTCTAAGAAATTGGGGCCAGACCGGACTGTCCCGAGTTCCTCGGCAACGAAATCGTTGAATGTTCCGTCTCCCCAAGTTTCCCTTAGTGATCCTATCCATAATCTCGGACAAGCGCCGGCAATTTCCCAGCCACGCTACACTGGAACAGGCAGCGTGCCGCGAGTTGCTCCTTAAAAATGATCTCTTTCTCAAACATCAATAAGCAGTATGGCAAGCAGTTGCTCTTCGTGGATGCTTCGTTTCAGTTGAATCCCGGCGATAAAGTCGGACTGGTCGGTCCCAACGGGGCGGGCAAGACGACGCTGTTCCGTATGGTGGTCGGCGAGGAAACTCCCGACGAGGGCGCGGTCTCTGTCCCCAAGAAGTTGACGATCGGCTACTTTCGCCAGGACGTCGAGGAAATGCAGGGCCGTTCGGTTCTGGATGAAGCGATCGCAGGCAGCGGACGCGTCGGCGATCTACACCACGAACTCGAAGCCTTGCAGCGGGAAATGTCCGACCCCGACAAGGCTGACGACATGGACCGCATCCTTGATCGCTTCGGTCACGTTCAGGAGGAGTACGAGCATTTAGGCGGTTACGCGCTCGAATCGCAAGCCCGTGAAGTGCTCCATGGTCTGGGATTCCGGGGTCTGCAATTCAAAGACGATCAGATTGACGGCGACGTGGGCGCTCTCTCCGGCGGATGGAAAATGCGGGTTGCGCTGGCGCGCGTCCTGCTCGGAATGCCGGATGTATTGCTGATGGACGAACCGACGAACCATCTCGACATCGAATCCATCATCTGGCTGGAGCAGTTTCTCAAGTCATTTCCTGGCGCGCTGCTCATGACTTCGCACGACCGCGAGTTCATGAATCGCCTGGTCTCAAAGATTGCAGAGATTGATGGCGGCGAAATCATCACATATTCGGGTGACTACGACTTCTACGAGCGCGAAAGGGCGATCCGAGAGAGCAATCAGCAGGCAGCGTTTGCCCGGCAGCAGTCCATGCTTGCCAAAGAGCAGCGCTTCATTGATCGTTTCAGGACACACGCGGCCAAAGCGGCCCAGGTGCAGAGCCGCATCAAGGCCTTGGACAAGATCGAGAAGATCGAACTACCCAAAAAACGGCAGGTCGTGAAATTCGACTTTCGTGTTCCACCCCGGTCCGGCGAACAGGTGGCCGTCCTTGAGAATCTGCACAAGAGTTACGGCCCGCGTGTGATTTATGAAGGGTTCAATCTCACCATCCGCCGCGGAGAACGCTGGGCCGTCATGGGGAGAAACGGCGCGGGCAAGACCACGCTGCTCAAGATGATTGCCGGAGCCAGCGCTCCAGATGCCGGAAGCGTTCGGCTCGGTGCCAGCCTGTATATGGGCTACTTCGCGCAACAATCCCTGGACGTGCTCAATTCCGATCTCACCGTCATCGAACAGTTGCAACAGGATTTTCCCCAGGACGGTCTCGGGTCGTTGCGGAACCTGGCGGGAGCATTCCAGTTCTCCGGCGAAGACGTGGACAAGAAGATCCGCGCACTCTCCGGCGGAGAAAAATCGCGTTTGGCAATAGCACGCATGCTCTACAACCCGCCGAACTTCCTGGTGCTCGACGAACCTACCAATCACCTGGATCTGGCGACCAAGGAGATGCTGGTGGACGCCTTGAAAGGTTTTGAAGGCACCATGATCTTCGTATCGCACGACCGCATGTTCCTTCGCGGCCTCGGCTCACGTGTGCTGGAACTGGGCGGCGAGAGTGGCACGGACCGCCATCCCACTGTTTATCCTGGGTCGTACGTTGAGTACGTGCAGAAGCTTGGACATGAGGCGCCCGGGATCTATTCGTAGGCCTTCGTGCAACTGGGTACGTCCTGTCTGTCCCGGTATTTTTCTATTCGGTTGTTGTTCGCCTCTTAAATTGTAGCGATTTCGCCGCCATTGACTTGGGATCAAAGGCATTTAGAATCATTCCATGATAACAAGGCTTTACGCTAATAACTTTCGGTGCCTAGTTGCCTTTGATACGCAGTTTGACTCCTTTGGGGTGCTGTGCGGTCCAAACGGAGCCGGCAAGAGTTCTGTTTTTGACGCGCTTGAACTGATCCGCAATCTCGCCACTGGAGTTGCCTACCTTGGCATCGTAGGCGAGCCGAATATCCCAACCCTTGAGTTTACGAACTGGTTGGACAGTACAATCCAGGAATTCGAGCTGGGTATTACTTCTGAAGGGCATTCCTTCGAATATCTTCTTCACATTGAGCAAGTCGCCCATTATGAAAAACCCAGAATTGTGCGAGAGCGGGCGTCATGTGATGGACGGAGCCTCTTTGAGCGAGATCTAAAAGGGGTGCGCTTTTCGAAAACTGGTGACACGCAAACAGGTTTTCCACTCGATTGGCGACAGGCCGCCTTGGCATCTATCCAGCCAGCGGGAGACAGGCGCGAGATCACAACCCTCCAGGATGCACTCTCAAAACTCCTGATTCTGCGTCCCGACCCACGTAGCATGGAAAAGGAGAGCAAGGGCGAATCAAAACAACCTAGCCGTTATCTGAGCAATCTTGTTTCATGGTATCGCTCGCTTTCTCTAAATCAAGAGTGGACCGACAGCCTGCGCGATTCTCTCCGGGAAGTTTGGCCTGATTTCAAGTCTTTCCGCTTGGAAGACGTGGGCTCGAACGCCAAAGCGTTGCAGTTGCGGTTTGAGGGCTCAAATGGGCCTAAATCTGGAGTTCTGTTTTTTGACACGCTTTCGGACGGCGAAAAGACGCTCGTTGCTCTCTATATGGTGCGTGCCGCCCTGGCCTCGGAGGCGGCGCAAACAGTCTTGCTTGATGAGCCCGATAATTACGTGGGTCTGCCCGAACTTCAGCCCTGGGTATTGTCTATTAGGGAATTGCTTGATGAAAATCATCAGGCCATCGTCATTTCTCATCACCCTGAAATTCTGAACAATGCGGACGAAAATTTTGGACGGTACTTGTGGCGGGACAACCACACGTCGCCTACGCGTATTGGACCGCTAAGTGTCCCCTTGGGGCTCACCGCTGGCGAAGCAATTGCAAGGGGATGGGTTCGTGGCTAGCCGTACCCAAATCGTGTGTCTTCACGAAGGCGTGGGGGGACGCAGTATTGACCCGATCTTTATCCGCACGCTCTTGAAGGAACTTGATCCCGCCTGGATACGGCCATGGAAGGGAAGCAACATAATTCGTGCGGTAGATTGCGGAGGACGGGGTAATCTGATTGCCAAAATACCTGGAGAGTTGCAAACCTGCATTGAAATGGGAGCTGATACAACTCTGATGGTATGGGCTGATCTTGACGATGATATGGATGATGGAAATCAGTTGCGCCAGAAGTTTCACGAAGAGGCAAGACAAAATGGAATTGCAGATAATGACTTCGACAGAGTAGTGTTCGTATTTGCCAAGGACCGGCTTGAAAACTGGATTGAATTCCTGCTCACGGGATCGACTGATGAAGCTCAAGAAGGCTGTCGGGTAAAGGATGGCAAGTCCGTGGCAGCGGCCGCAAAAAAGCTGGCCCAGATATGCAGAGGGAAGCTACAAGGAGTTCAGTTCCCACCATCGCTGAATTGGTCATGCCAAAACTGGCGTCGGTTAGTCGCACGAATGAATGCTTGATTGTCGCTCGGGCTTTGTTCTGCACACGGGGAGGAAGCTATGGCGGGTGGCCCTGGCTTGATCGCGCCGACATCACGAAAATAATAGGTGCCCCGTCTTTGCGTTTTGTGCAAGGGCGGGCACGATGCTGCCGATAACACAGAAAGGGACTTGGTGAAAGTCGCCACCTTCAACATTAACAACATCAATAAGCGGCTCGACAACCTCTTGGATTGGTTAGCGAAAGCTGAACCGGACGTGGTGAGTCTCCAAGAGCTCAAGGCAGAGCAGGAAGCCTTTCCCGTGGATGCCCTTCGAACTCTCGGTTACGAAGCAGTCTGGCAAGGGGAGCGCTCCTGGAACGGCGTCGCCATTCTCGCGCGAAACCACGTTCCTGTGCTGACCTGCACAAGCTTGCCGGGAAATTCTGAAGGGCATTTTTCTGAAAATCGTAATCCCGAAGATCATCATTTTGAAGATCGGCAAGCTCGCTACATCGAAGCCGCGGTTCAGGGAGTCCTGATCACTTCCATTTACCTCCCCAATGGGAATCCTCAGCCTGGACCGAAATTCAATTACAAGTTGGCCTGGTTTGAGCGCCTCATTGCTCACGCGGCCGAACTCATGGCGAGCGGCGCCCCCGTGGTGCTGGCCGGTGACTACAATGTCGTGCCGACACCGCAGGACATTTATCCGACTCGGTCCTTGGATAACAATGCGTTAATCCAACCCGAGAGCCGACAGGCCTTTGCGCGTTTGCTGGCTCAAGGCTGGACCGATGCCATGCGGAAGCTATATCCGGACGGGCCGCTCTGGACATTCTGGGATTACAAATTTGAACGGTGGCAGAAGGACAAAGGCATGCGACTCGATCACTTTCTGCTCTCGCCGAATTTGTCGGTCCGACTCGTGGACGGCCGTGTTGACCGATGGGCGCGTGGACAGGAAAACGCGAGCGACCACGCCCCAACGTGGATCGTGCTCGATCTCTAGACCAGAGTCGAGGTTCCAGCCAGCGTTTCTTGCCTGACCGCGGCCAGCAAGAGAGCTGCCTTTCCCCGCCCGGCTATTCCGAAGGACACTGGCTCTTCCCAAGCCCAGTGACAGGTCGACCGTATCACGCCGACTCGATTCGCAACGACTATCTGGTTCCTACAAGTCTGAAATTGGGACTTGGCAGGATCGGGTTTCACACGCTCCGCCACACTTATCGTGCGTGGCTGGACGAGACCGGAGCACCCGTGGGAGTGCAACAAAAACTCATGCGACACGCGCATGTTTCCACCACGATGGACCAGTACGGCAATGCCTCGGCCCAGGCCAAGCGCAAAGCCAATCGCCCAATCGTGCAACGCTTTTTGCGAAGGTCTGCCACTCAGCAGATCTCCATTCAATAAATAAGGGGAACTGTGAGCCAGTTCCCCTTATTGGACAGTTTTGGACAGTCGCTACAAGTGCCCAATTGCCCGTAACCTTAGGATTGCGTTGGTTGCGGGGGGTGGATTTGAACCACCGACCTTTGGGTTATGAGCCCAACGAGCTACCAGACTGCTCCACCCCGCGCACCCATCATAACAACCGGTGCTATGCAGCGTCAATTTTTCAGCTTGGGGCGCTCGCATGCGTCCACGATTTTTGTGGGGTCGATGGCGGAGCTGTCGATTTGCTCTTCGAGAATTTTTCCGTCCTTTCCGATTAAAAAGTTTACGCGGCGTGCGGCTTTGTATTTGTCTACGTAGACGCCGTACGTGCGAGTTGTGTCTCCGCCCCAATCGCTCAGCAGGGGGAAGGTGACGCCGATTTGGTCGGCGAAGGCTTTGTTCGAGAAGGGGCTATCCATGCTCACACCCAGGACCTGGGTGTCTGTGGCTTCCAGTTTTTGCAGATTCTTCTGGAAGTTTTTCATTTGCTCGGTTCAACCACCGGTGAAGGCGAAGATGTAGAAAGCCAGTACTACATTTTTCTTGCCGTGATACTGGCTCAGGGTTACATCTTTCAGATCGCTTCCGTCGAAGTATTGCAGCTTGAAGTCTGGGGCGACATCTCCGACTTTCAGCGCAGGTGGTGGTGACGCTGATTTGTTGTCGGCGGCTCGCAGCGGGATGGTGAGACATCCTCCCACCAGAAGCCAGGCTGCAATTGCAGTAATCGTAAGTCTTGGCATCGGATACACTCCTTTCGCAAGTGCGGGTGTTTATTGTCGCAGCAGAAGGGGGGGTAACACCAGTGGGACGGGTTGTTGCCAACGGTTTGTGAAACAAGTACATTTCTCTCGGAGATTGAATTTTGCTCTGCGAAATTCCAAGTTGTGACCTTTCTTTGGCCCCTTCGGGGCCTGGCATTGCTCGATGTCTTACCCACGGTTTACGCCGTGGGCTGCATTCTTGCGCCGCTTCGCGGCTGGAGGTCGGCCTTGCGCCATGGCGGTGGATTGGTTCATTGGGCTGCGCATGAGTCTCCGAACTCTCAACGAAATCTTTTTCGGGGTGGTGGATCGGAACGATCGCGTAGTTGTAATGCACCGGCGGGCGATCCAGTGGGTTTCTATCTCTTCGTCCGAACTCTATCAGAGTGTTGTGGGCGTGGCTCGCGCTCTTCGGGAGTGGGGCATCTCCAAGGGCGACCGGGTTGCCATTCTGAGTGAGAATCGACCGGAATGGACGATCGCGGATTTCGCTTGCCTGCTTATCGGCGCCGTGGTCGTACCTGTCTACACCACTTTGACGGGTGAACAGACGGCATACATTCTGCACGATTCAGGGGCTCGCGCGATTTTTGTCTCGACCGAAAAGCAGCTTCTAAAAGTTCAAAGCATTCAGGACCAAACCGCGGTCGAACGAATCGTCGTAATGGAAGCGGCGGAGACTGCCCATGCTGTACACATGCAGCGGCTCATGCACGACGGCCCGAAGGAGCGCGATGCGCAATTCGACTTGGCCGCGGGCGCCCTCGAGCCCGATGATCTTGCCACCATTATTTATACCTCGGGAACCACGGGCACGCCGAAGGGTGCAATGCTCACTCATGGCAACATGGCATCGAACATCGCCCATTCACTTTCCGGTTTTGCCATTCGTGGTGGCGAGATCAGTATTTCGTTCCTTCCTTTGTCCCACGTTACCGCGCGGCATGTGGATTTCGCCATGCTCTCCCGCGGAGTCACGTTGGCTTATGTTTCCTTTCTCGATCAGCTTCCGCAGGCTTTGCTGGAAGTTCGCCCCACAATTTTCGTTGGCGTGCCGCGGGTCTATGAAAAGATTCACACGCAAGTGGACGTCAAGGCGAAAGGTTTTCCCAAGAAATTTCTCTATCGCTGGGCGCTGTCGGTCGGCAGGGCTCATCGGAGCGAGACTCTCGCCGATAATAGGCCGGCGTCGTTAGCGTGGAAGCTATGTGACCGGCTGGTCTATTCGAAAGTGCGCGCGGGTATGGGCGGACGCGCGGAAGTTTTTATCTCCGGGGGCGCGCCGCTGGGACGCGAACTGGCGGAGTGGTACGCGGACATTGGCATTCGCATCGACGAAGGCTATGGATTGACAGAGACTTCACCCGTCATCGCGGTCAACAGCCCGGCGGCGCATAAGCTCGGGACAGTAGGGAAGCCACTGGCCAACGTTGAGGTTCGGATCGCAGACGACGGCGAGATTCTGGTGCGCGGTCCTTCAGTCTTCAAGGGATACTGGAAGCAGCCGCAAGAAACGCGAGCGGCTCTGACCGATGGATGGTTCAAGACGGGCGACATCGGCAATATCGATGGCGATGGCTTTTTGTCAGTCACGGACCGCAAGAAAGATCTGATCAAGACTTCCGGCGGAAAGTTTATTGCTCCGCAACCGCTCGAAAACTCTCTCAAACACAATGCCCTGATCGGCGAAGCTGTGGTCCTCGGCGACAAACGCAAGTTTCCCGCAGTCCTAATTGCGCCTTATTTTCCAGTATTAGAGGACTGGGCGCGGGCCAACCAACTCGCCTTCTCCTCACGAAAGTATCTGGTCTCGCATCCCAAAGTAAAGGCGCTCTATGAGGGAATTGTGGCCGACCTGAACCGCGATCTTGCGCGCTTCGAACAGTTGAAGAAGGTGATACTAGTCGCGGAAGAATTTTCGCCGGAGAATGGGGCGCTTACCGCGAGTATGAAGCTGCGGCGGCGGGTGGTGGAGGAGCGCTATAGGACTCAGATCGATGCGATGTATGTGGAGGCGGAGGCTTCAGGGGTGGTTTCCAAGGTAGAGTAGTGTCTTGGACGGTTGAGATTGGTGACGAAGTTAAGGTCTGGCTGTTCGCCCTGTTGCATTGTCGCCTCCCACCCTCCGCACAGAACGCGGAAGAATGGGGCACCCTCATTGTTATAGTCGATTAGTTGAGTCAATGAACTGCTATCGGCTGGGCCTGGTGCGCCTGTTCTGCTATCGCGCTTACAATCTTGCGCCCCATTTCCGCGGTGCCGATGGCGAATTGGGCGGGTTTCGCTAGATCGCGCGTGCGATTCCCGACGCCGAGGACAGACTTGACCGCGGCTTCGATGCAATCGGCTTCGGCATTCAGGCGGAACGAGTAGCGAAGCATCATTGCTACCGAAAGAATGGCGCCTAGCGGATTTGCAATTCCTTTTCCGGCAATGTCCGGTGCGGAACCGTGGACTGGTTCGTAGAGCGCGACAGGTCCGCCGATGGAGGCCGATCCCAGCACCCCGATCGAGCCTACGATGGCGCCGGCCTGGTCCGAGAGTATATCGCCGAACATGTTTTCTGTGAGCAGAACGTCGAAGTCCGTGGGAGCGGAGACCAGAGCCATGGCGGCTGAATCCACATAGGTGTGGCGGAGTTGCACCTCGGGATATTGCTGGGCCACGCGGGTGACCACTTCGCGCCAGAGCCGGGAGCAATCGAGGACGTTCGCTTTGTCAACGGACGTGACGCGGCGGCGACGAGACTGGGCTAATTCAAAAGCGACGCGCGCAATGCGCTCGATTTCCGGTTCGCGGTAGCGCATGGTATCGATCGCAGTGCGGCTGCCAACGGCGCCCTCGGTCGAACGGGGCTCGCCGAAATAGATTCCACCCAACAGTTCGCGCACGATCAGGACGTCAGTGCCTCGAACCACTTCGGGGCGAAGCGGGGAGCAATCTTCGAGCGCCGGGAAGCAGACTGCCGGGCGCAGATTAGCGAAGGCGCCAAGTTCCTTGCGCAATCGAAGCAAACCCTTTTCGGGGCGCAGCTCTTTTGGGACATTGTCGAACGCCGGGCCTCCGACTGCTCCCAACAGCACGGCGCCGGAGGCGAGACAGGTTTGCAATGTATCTTGCGGCAGCGGATCACGGCTGCTCGTGTACGCGGCGCCGCCGACATCTTTTTTCGTCAGGCTGAGTTCGTGAGCGAATGTGGCGGCGACGGCCTCGAGAACACGAAGGGCTTCATCGGTGACTTCGGGACCGATGCCGTCTCCGGGGAGGATAGCGATCTTCAGGAGCATGGGTTCTATTGTAGTGCGGGCGCGGAATCAGGCGGGTGAGTTTGGTTGAAGAATGCTCCGTGCGCTTCGTGATTTGAAAGAATTTACCGCAGCGCTGAAGCGCTGCGCCACCCAAAACCGGATTTTCCCGCAACATCTGGGAAGCCGTGCCTTTTCGCGAAATTGTGGCGAGCTTCGCTCGCTGCCCGGACGGGGGCATCCGGGGCTACGTGGGTATGGCTACGTCACACGCCCCACAAATAATCTTCCTGATCGCCGTGATGTTCTGGCATCGGATTCAGAGGGAAACTCGCAAGTCCCGCTCCGCTTGAAACAGACATCGAACGCAAAAGCTTGGAATGTCCATGTCCGCTGTCTGGGCGCGCAGCCGCGAACGCCGGGACGTCGAGCGGAATCGATTTCACCTGTGCCCGGTCGTCGGCTGCAGCGGCGCGGTCTTTCTGAATTGCAGAGATCAGTTCGAGCAGATGAGCATCCTCGACTTGCTTGATCCGATCCGCGAGCACTACGAAGTGCCGGTAGACTTCGTCGAGTTGATGACGATCGAAGTGGTGTCCCAATTGTTCGCAGCGCAGGCCCAGTGCGTGGCGTCCCGAATGTTTTCCAAGCACCAGCTTCGAGTCGGGCACGCCGACCGATTGCGGGGTCATAATTTCGTAGGTCAAGGGATTCTTGAGCATGCCGTCCTGGTGAATCCCGGCTTCATGGGCAAAGGCGTTGCGCCCGATGATTGCCTTGTTGGGTTGGACCGCAACTCCCGTGATCTCGCTCAGCATCTGGCTTGAGGGGAACAATTCCTCGCTCACGATCTCGGTCTGGTAGGCAAGCCGGTCGGGCCGTACGCGCATGGCCATAACGATTTCCTCGAGCGACGCATTCCCCGCGCGTTCGCCGATGCCATTGATGGTGCATTCCACTTGCCTGGCTCCGGCCGCGATTGCCGCTAACGAGTTGGCGACGGCAAGGCCGAGATCGTCGTGGCAGTGGGCGGAGATGGTGACATTTTCGATTCCGCGAACGTTTTCACGGATGGTGCAAATCAGCTCGCCGAATTCCACGGGCGTCGTATATCCAACCGTGTCCGGAATATTTACCGTGGTGGCGCCTGCGGCTACGACGGCCTCGACGACCTGACACAGGAACTCGGGATCGGTGCGAGTGGCGTCTTCGGGAGAAAATTCCACATCGTCACAGAAACTCTTGGCCAGGCTTACGGCTTCAATGGCTTGTTCCAGGCACTGCTGGCGTGAAATGCGAAGCTTGTATTTCAGATGGATATCGGAAGTGGCGAGGAACACATGAATGCGTGGGCGGGGGGCGCCTTGAATGGCCTGCCAGGCGCGTTCGATGTCCTTGGAGCAGGCGCGCGCAAGACCCGCGATAATCGGACGCCGCACGACCGCGGCGATGGCTTGCACGGCGGCGAAGTCACCTTCGGACGCGATGGGAAATCCAGCCTCGATCACATCGACGCCCAAGCGGTCGAGGTGATGCGCCATGCGCAGTTTCTCCGGCACATTCATGCTGCAACCGGGCGACTGCTCGCCATCGCGCAGAGTCGTGTCGAAAATCGTGATGCGTTCCATCGCGGGCCCTCCTAGGGATTAAGACTCAATCCTACGTAGACAGGGGTATTAAGCAAGCTTATAATCCTTCAATTATCATTAGTTATAGTTATCATCATAAGCGGAGCTAATGAGGCTTTAAGTTCTGCTAAAGGAATGGGGTCGATGGATCTGGCGCAACTCGAAGTGTTTCTGGCAGTATCCAGGGAGGGGCGATTCTCTCGCGCGGCCGAAAAGCTTTACCGAACGCAGTCGGCGGTAAGCCAGTCAATCCGCAAACTCGAAGACGAACTGGGCGAACCACTGTTCGATCGCTCGTCGCGGGAAGGCGTGCTGACCGACGCTGGCCGCGTGCTCCAGGAATACGCGGAGAGATTATTGAACCTGCGCGGAGACGCCCAGGAAGCGCTGGTGGAACTACGAGAGCTGCAGAAAGGCAAACTGGCGATCGCGGCCAATGAATTCACCGCGCTGTATCTGCTGCCGGTGCTGGCGGAATTTCGCCGCCTGCACCCGATGATCAGAATCACGGTGCGGCGCTCGCTGGGCAGCCACATTCCGGACGACGTAATGCGGCACAGCACCGAGCTTGGAGTCCTCACGTACGATCCGCAGGAGCCGCAGCTTTGTGCGACGGTTGTTTACCTGGACGAGCTGATTTTCGTGGTTCCTCCGAGTCATCCGCTGGCTAGTGCGCGTCAGGTCAGCATCCGGCAACTGGGGGCGGAGTCGTTTGTGGCGCACAATGTGGCGTCGCCCTATCGCGAAAAAGTGATTCAGGCCTTCAGGCGGCACAAAACGCCATTGCACATGGACATCGAACTGCCTACCCTGCAAGCGATCAAGCGCTTTGTAGTGATGGGCAACGGAGTCGCGCTGGTCCCCGAAATCAGTGTGGAAAACGAACTGGCTCACGGCGAACTGATTCGCATCCCCGTACGCGAGTTGCGCCTGCACCGCAAGCTGCGATTGATTTATCGCAAATCCGCGAGTTTATCGCACGCCGCACGTGCATTCCTGAAAGTGGCTGAGACCATTGCGCGGGAGCGGCGCGGAAGATACCGCTTTCAACGAGAACACTGAAGGCATTTTTGAGTTCGCACGGGCCTGGACGCCGACGCTACATTCGGGTGCAAAACAAAACGCCCCAGCACTCGTTAGAGTTTCTGGGACGTTCGTCGAAGCAGCCCTCCCCCGAAGTCTGCTCGAGGACTAATGTAGCAGTAGGCAAGTCGGGCGGGAATGGCACTTTCAGGCTATATGGAAATCTACGGTAACCGCGGCCCGGTTACAGCCGGGGGAGGCAGCAAAACCTCTGATATTGTGGGATTTAGCGGCGCGCTAGAAGAACAAAACCCTCCGGCAGCCTTACTTCGACACCTTCTGCAGCTCTTTCTGATGCTTCAGAGAAACCTCGGCTTCCTCCAGATTGGTGCCGATCCCGAAGCAAAAATCGGCTCCCTCGATAGTGGTGATGCGACCGTCCAATCCGCAAACTGCAAAAGGTTCGTGCCGCAAACGCTGCTGTGCCTCCGTCAGTTTGAGGTTTAGTTCCTGATAGGACTCTCCCTTGCAGAGGAACTCATCGCCTTTGTCGTGATATGCGTCTAAGCCAGCGCATGTGAGTACCTCGGCAAATCTGCGGATGAGTATGTCGCCAGCGGAGTAACCGTATTGGTCGTTCAACGCCTTCAGGCCGTCGACATCGCTCATGGCGATGAACGGGCTCGCCGGGCCGTCGTCAAAAGCGCGCCGGTTCGGGCCACCTGTCCTTTCGGAAACTAGTAAGGCACGTCTCATTTCTTCTGGAGACATCTCCGCTACTCGCTTGCGCGTCAGATGGTCAACTCTGCGCTCGATCATGAAACCGCTCCCCGGGGGAAAGATCAACTCGCGATCTCGGGCCCCGTTCAAATAGGCCCACCATTTTGCTCGTCTCTCGAGTTGGCTGCCAGATTACTTTGGTAACAGAGTTGGGACGGTAAGTGCAGCGGGATGAAAATCCCACTGCGAAACTCTTTCTTTACACACTCAATTGTGTAATACTCTACACATGGCGACGAATCTCGCTCTCGACGATAACCTGATCGAGGAAGCCCGCCGCGCCGGCCGCCACAAAACAAAAAAGGAAGCCGTCAACGCCGCTTTGGCGGAATACGTGTTGCGCCGAAAACAGCTCCGCATTCTCGATGCATTCGGGAGCTTCGACTTCGATCCTAAGTACGACTACAAAGCGGAGCGCGGCAGAAAGCGCTCCTGATCATGCTGGTACTGGTGGACACGCCCATATGGTCGCTTGCTCTGCGCCGCAAAGATGCAGACCTGAACTCGCGCGAGCAGCGCTTCACTCAAGCTTTGCGAGAACTCATTCATGACGGGCGCGCTCAACTTGTGGGTCCAGTCCGCCAGGAACTACTCTCCGGCCTGCGCGAAGAAGCCAGCTTCAGGAAGCTACGGGACCAACTCCGAGCCTTTGAGCAGGTATCGTTAGACGTCGCCGACTATGAAGAAGCCGCTCGACTGAACAATCAGTGCCGCGCGCGAGGCATCGCTGGATCTGCGATCGACTTCCTCATTTGCGCCGCCGCGCTTCGCCGGGGCTGGCAGGTTTTCACTACCGGCCACGATTTCCTCCGTTACGGCACAGTATTTCCCTTGCGACTCTACAAGGTGACCTAGGGTCGAGCGGTGGCGAACACAAATCAAGACGCGCATTATCTGAGGTGGTTTGGCCCAAACCCTATCATTATCATTATCATTGCAAAAGATCGGGCGGTGGATGCCAGTTAACAAATATTAGGTCCGAGAATAGGCCGCAAGGTCCGCCGCCCTTTGAAAAACGGCCGCTCGCGAGTTAGATTGGATCAATCCAAAACCATGGCTGAGAAGTTCACGCTGTTTGACAAGATCTGGAACGAGCACGTGGTCTGTGTTCCGCAAGGACGACTGCCGCTGCTTTACATCGATCTGCACCTGGTGCACGAGGTCACTTCGCCGCAGGCCTTCGAAGGATTGCGTGTGGCATGCCGCAAAGTGCGCCAACCTAAGCGCACGGTCGCGACCGTCGATCACAACATTCCGACCGAGCCTCGCGGCACGCCCATCACTGATCCCATTGCGGCGCGTCAGATTCAAGCCTTGCAGCAGAATTGCAGGGATTTCGGCGTGCCTCTGTTCGACATGGATTCGTCCGATCAGGGCATCGTGCACGTGATCGGTCCGGAACTTGGATTAACTCAGCCGGGGATGACGATCGTCTGCGGCGACAGCCACACCAGCACGCATGGTGCGTTTGGGGCGCTTGCCTTCGGCATTGGGACTTCGGAAGTCGAGCATGTGCTGGCTACGCAGTGTCTCCCTCAGCGCAAGCCGCGGACCATGCGCATCGAAGTTCGTGGCAAGATTGGAGAGGGAGTGAGCGCGAAAGATCTTGCGCTGGGCGTGATTGGACAGATTGGGATCGACGGCGCCACCGGCCACGTGATCGAGTACACGGGTGAGGCGGTTCGCGGCCTTTCCATGGAAGGCCGGATGACTTTGTGCAACATGAGCATTGAGGCTGGTGCGCGAGCCGCGATGATCGCCCCCGATGAGACTACCTTTGCTTACATGAAGGGCCGGCGCTTTGTCCCGCGGGATTGGGACGAAGCGGTCGCGCGCTGGCGAGGGCTGGCTTCCGATCAGGGGGCACGATATGACGCGGTCGCGGAAATTGATGCTTCGCAACTGGCGCCGTTCGTTACCTGGGGCACGAATCCGGGGATGATCGCGCCAGTCGATGGACGTATTCCTGAATTGCGGGATTTGAACATGCCTGCGGATCGTCCCGCGGTCGAGCGCATGCTGGAATATATGGGACTTGAAGCGGGCACTCGTATCGAAGACATTTCAGT